>Ga0163162_10000007_pt1 | contig 368084 bp, 321 predicted proteins | sample S55metaG_FD_115310 | JGI IMG/M metagenome (GOLD analysis project Ga0163162, IMG submission 115310) | Switchgrass rhizosphere microbial communities from Kellogg Biological Station, Michigan, USA - S5-5 metaG | ecosystem: Host-associated > Plants > Roots > Rhizosphere > Soil | place: USA... | reverse complement strand
TCCCTGGACTACGCCGTGAGAACGACGATTGCCTGATTCCATAGGAAGGTGGAAGCAGAAGCAGAAACAGACGCTCTTGATCCTGCTCTTGACGTTGCTCCTGATTCTGGTCTTGATCTTCGCTCTTACGCTCTGGGGTCCCCGTCAGTTGCGGCGGACCGGAGCGCGATGCCCGAAGGGTCGGCGCGAGGACCGCGCCGATTGCGCCGTCTGCACAGGGATGTGCCGTCGGCGCAACACAGCGGAGGACCCAAAGGGCCCAAGGGCCGCGAACCCCGGCCGAATGGCCGGGGCGCAAATGCCGGGGCGTGTTCTTTTGGTTACTTTTCTTGCACGAGCAAGAAAAGTGACTCGCTCGCCCGCAGGGCGAGTGAAAGCTCTGCTCTAAGAGAAAAACACAGTCAGGCGCTCGCTCGCAGGGCGAGTGAAAGCCTTGCTCTAAGAGAAAAGAACGAGTCAGGCGCTGGCCCGAAGGCCGAGTGAAAGCCACGGTTCAAAGCACAGAACAAGGAGCTGAGTCGCGCGCCAAAGGGTGCGTCGCAAAGCTCTGCTCAAGGACCAGAACAAGGAGAACGACGCAGCTCGATGCGACTCGCCGCAGGCGCAAATCACCGCGAAGGCGGGGGAGCGACACCATCGGGAAACAGCGACTCCAACTCGGGCAAATGCGGCGCATAGCGCCGCCAACGTCCGACCGAATGGCCATACACGGGCTGGCGAACCTGCCAGACGCTCGCGGTTGCGACAGGCGTGGCCGACGCGGGAGCGCGTAACCCGCCATCGGCGCCGATGCCGAGCGCAATGGCGAGACGACGCAATTCGCCCTCGGGATCCGCGACGAGGCTCTCATAGTCGACCGCATGGACCTCGATGCCGGCGCGCGCGCGCCAATGCGCCATCAGCGTGTCGTGACCGCGGTGCATTTCCGCAATGTCGACGAAGGCGTAGGCGAAGCCGAGGTCTTCGTGGGCGAAATGCTGCATCCAGATCGACAGCGCGGTATCGCGCGGCGCGCGGCGACAGTGGACGATGCGCGCGTTTGGGAAGAGAGTCACGATGAAGTCGAGGTAGCGGAAATTGAGCGGGTTCTTGTCGAGGTAAAAGCGCGCCGGGGCATCGTCGCGACGCATCTGCGCGCGGATCATCGCGGCTGCGGTCGCCAGCGCGCGCGCATCGCTGAGTTGTCCGTGTTCGTGCAGATGCGCGAAGAAGCCGTCGATCCAGTTGAGCTCGCCGCGATCGCGAACGTCGCCGCGTTCCGCAAGGCCGCTCGCGACCAGCGTGGTGCCGGTTCGCGGAAGGCCCACGATGAAGATCGGCGCGAAGTCGTCCTGCGCTGCGAGTGCGGGCAACGTGCGCGCTGCCTGGCGGGCCTCGACGAAGCGTCGCCATTCGCTCGCCTTCCACGTCGTCGCGGCTTGCGCGGTCGCATTCGCAGGCCGCAGCACTTCGACCGCCTCGACGTAGTCTCCGAGGTCGTCGAGCGCCTTGCCGAGCGCGAATCCGGCGCAGAGTCGCGCGCTCGTGTCGAGGCCGCGATCGTTGCGCGCGCGACGAAAGCGCGCGACGTCCACATCATCGCGTGCTGCAAAGCGTCGGCAATGGGCGAGCCGCAGCCACGCGTTGCCTAGACGCGGGTTGGCGTCGACGGCCTCGCGCAGCGCGTTCGCAGCCTCGTCGAATGCGCCGAGCGCGAGCGCGATCTCGCCCGTACGCGCGGCGAGGCGTGCATCGCTCGGCCAGCGCTGTCTTGCCGCGCGGGCGATCTCGAGCGCGCGCCCGTAGGCGGCGCACTCGACGAGAAAGCCCAGCGCGCCGAGCGAGGCGTCCGCGTCAGGTCGCGCGTGCGCGCACCAGACCGATACGACTTCCGCGGCGCCTTCGGTGCGGCCTTGCTCGCGCAGCATGTAGGCAAGTGAGAAAGCGGCGTCGCGATGTGCGGGTTGATCCGACAGCACGCCGCGCAGTTCTGCCTCGGCCGCGGCGACGTCGCCCGCCATGCGCAGGGCGTTGCCGTTGCGATAGCGTGCTTCGATGGCCTGCGGACTGGCAGGCATCGTCAGTAACCGGCGGGGACGTAGCGAAAGCGCTGCATCTGCTCGCGGTGGCTCGCGATCACGTGCATCACCTGCTCGCGTGTGAGTGCTTCACGCCATTGGTTCGCGCGGCCCGCGCGGAAGAAGCGCTTGCCCTTGATCGGCACCTCGACGAAGCCGTCGCGCTTCTCCATCGTCGCGAGCGAGGAAAAGCTCGCGTGGGCGATCGCTCGCTCGACGCGACGGCGGTCGGCATCGAGGCCGATCAGCCGCGCGACCTTGCCGAAGCCCTTCGCGGGCTTGTCGAGCAGATCCTCGTAGCGCAGGATGAGGACGCGCGGTCCCTCCATGTCTGCCCAACTCTTGACGTGCTGCGACCACGAGCCGAGGAACTCGCTGACGAACAGCTCGGAGTTTTCGGTCGCGGCGCGCTCGTCCCCGAGATAGGCGATCGCCTCGTCGATCGAGATCGCAAAGTGGTCGGCCATGCTGACGACGACATCGAGCGGATTGCGCACGACGCAGATGGCGCCGGCGGTCACCTGGGGAGTGATCAGCGGCACGCCGTCCTTGACGGCGGCCATACTATGCGTCTTGACGAAGACCGTCTTCGGCGCAGCTGCCGCGATAGCCGTATGTACCTGCGGCCGCAGCGCGCACAGCTCGTCGAAATCGAGCTCGGTGTTCGGCCTGCCGGCAACGCCCGCGTACAGATCGGGGTCCGCTTCGAGCCTGCCGTAGTTCGGCAGCTCCGCGAGTGGCAGCGCCGCCATGCGATTGGCGATCAGGTTGGCGATGAACGCGCGCATCCACGTGTTGCCCGATTTCGGGTATGACGCGAGCCAGACGATATTACCCATGAGTCGGCCGATCTGATGGAGGGCGATCTGCGAGAGAAAACGACGGCATGCGGAGCGCGATGCGCAGCGGGTCGAGCAGGCTGCCATAGCGGGCCGCACGTGCGGTGTCGTGGCGCAGCGGTTCGCGTACCTGGGCGGCACTCGGCGTGTGCACGTCGCGCATGGTCGAGTGGAAGTCGAGACAGGCCGCTTCGAAGTCGAGGCCGCAGAATTCCAGCAGCGCGCGGATCTGCGCCTCGGGGGCGGCGACGAGTGCCTCGTGCGTCTGTTCGCGCACCGATGCCTGATGCAATGCGCTCCAGCGCCGCGCGGCACGATCGAAATCGCGCCAGTAGGAGGCGAGATCGCTGAAGGTACGCGAGTATTCATTGCCGGTGAGGCGCTGGCGATAGCAGGACAAGCAAGTCTCGAGCGGGTCGCGGCGCGCGATGATGATGCGCGCGGCCGGCAGCATCGCGCGGATCGCGCCGACATAGAGCCAGTTTCCGGGCAGCTTGTCGGTGAAGCGCGGCCGGCGTTCGCGCCAGTGCGCGGTGCGTTCGAGATAGCGACGCCCGAGGCGCTCCCAATCCGCCGCGCTGGCGATGCGCGCCCAGGTCGCAAGCGGCTGATTGCGCCGCAAAGACTCCTCGGTGAGCACGAGCGGCAGGTCAGGCAATTCACCGGCGCCGTCGACCTGCGAATGCGACGCGAGCATCTGCTCGATGAGGCTCGACCCCGAGCGCGGCAGGCTGACGATGAAGATCACTTCGCTGCCGAGACTGCCCGATGTCTGCGCTGGGGGCGGATCGAACGCGGCGAGCGTCGCGTCGACGAGGGCCGTATGCCCCGCGGCGTTCCAGCGGAAGCGCGACCGCGCGAGTGCATTCGCGCGCGCCAGTGCCTCGAGCGAATCCGCGTAGCGGCCTTGATCCTCAAATGCTTTCGCCAGCGCGAAGCCCAGCGCGATGCGGTCGTCGTCGCTGACGCGCGGCGCGCGCAGTGCCTGTTCGATGTGTGCGACATCCGCCGCGTCGAAACGCCGCGTCTTGATGTCGGCGAGGCCCCACCAGGCCATGCCCGCGTGCGGATGGCGCGCGAGGATGCGGCGGTACTCTGCGATCGCGCCGGCGATGTCGCCGGTCGCCTTGATCTGGTCGGCGAGCGTGCACTGTGCGTTGACGTTGTCGGGTGCGAGCGCCACCGCGCGCCGCAGGGCAACCGCGGCCTCCGCGGGGCGCATGCTGCGCACGAGCGAGATGCCGAGGTTGTACCAGACGCTCGCGAGATCGGGATTGATCTTGCTGGCGCGGCGCAACGTCGCAATCGCCGCGTCGTAGTCGCCGAGGTCGTCGAGCGCGATGCCGAGCGTGTTGAGATAGAGCGCGTCGCCCGGTCGCAGCTCGCAGGCGCGTTGCAGTGTCGCCACCGCGCCCTGCGCGTCGCCGCGCAGGCGTTGCGCGCCGCCGAACAGACGCAGCACTTCCGGGTGTTGCGGGTAGAGCGCGAGCAGGCCGGTGATGTGCCGCTCGGCTTCGTCCGCGCGGCCGAGATCGAGTGCCTGTGCGGCCGCGACCACGTCGTGTATCGCCTTCTGGGACAGGCCGTGCAGGCGCGAGCCCGGCGGCAAGGCAGGTGAGGGCGGTTGCACGACCATCGCTCAGAACATCAGGTACGTCGAGACGATGTATTTGTCGTTCGAGCGCGGCGGCAGGCCCGCGTGCTGGAACATCCAGTACGGCGGAAACATCAGCAGGCGGCCGCGTTTCGCCGACACCTTCATGCCGAGGTCGCAGAACTTGGTTTCTCCGCCATCGGCGACGTCGTTGAGGTACCAGAGAAATACGAGGTAGCGGCGCACCTTCTCCGAGTGCGAATCGTAGTGCGGCTCGAAGTTGTCATCGGTGCCGGCTCGATAGCGCTTCATCACGAGATTGTCGAGTGTCGGGCGCGAAGGTATCGCCAGCGTCAGGCGCAAGCGATCGTTGTAGATCGCGAGATGCTTGTCGATCTGCTCGAAGAAATATCCCATGAACGCCTTGTCGGCGAGCGGCGTGAGGTTGAGCTCGTACCACGAACTGTTCTCGAGGCCGGCGCGATGGCCGCGTCCGTTCGGCGATTGCGCCTGCTTCATCTGCTCGAAAGAATCGATCATCTTCTGGCAGAAATCCGGCGTGAGCGCATCGTCGAACCACTGCACGTAGCTGCGCAGGTTCTCGACAGGGAACGGCGCTGCCTCAGGCATCGTAGCCCCAGTGCCGCATCAGCGGCGCCAATGTCGGCAGCACCGGTTCGAAATATTTGTGGTAGCGGCGCCAGCGGTCGACTGCCTTCTTGTTCGGCGGTTCGATGACCTGCGTGTAGCTCGGCGTCGAGATGAAGCCCTTGTCGCGCGCGTGCTGATCGAAGCGTGCGAGCGGCGCGGCGTCGTCGAGGCCGAGGAAGTCGCCTATGCGTTTCACATTGCCGGGAAAGTCGTCGAGCAGATCTTCGTACTTGGAAAATACGAGGCGCGGCTTCAGCAGAGCGGCGTGGTGCACCCAGAAATCCATCGCCGTGACGTAGCCGCGCGCGAGCCGGTCGAGGCTCGAGCAGAGCACTGCGAAAGCGTTCGAGCGGAAATGCTGCATGTAGTTCGAGAGGATTACGTCGCAGGGGTGGCGCAGTGCGAGGATGATCGGCGCGTTCGGAAACAGACGGTTGATCAGCGGGAGGCGCAGCATGTTGAGCGGGTTCTTGTCGATGAGGCGCTGACCCTCGAGACGCGGCGCGATCTTGGATGTCAGCCGCCAGTAGACCTGGCGCAGCTCGTCGCACTGTGCAGCCGTGAGCTTGCCGAGGTCGTACGGATAGGTGTAGCCGAAGCGGCTCATGTGTTCGACGAGGTCCTGCAGGAATGCACGCTCGTCCATCGCCTGCAGGTTCGGGTGCGCATCGAGCATCTGTTCGAGCATCGTCGTGCCCGAGCGAGGAAAACCGACGATGAAGATCGGCGATTGCTCCACTGGCGGGGCAGGCACTTCGATCCAGTTTGCGCGCGCTTCCTCGCTGACCCACTTGGTCGCGGTGCGCAGCGGCTGCGAGCCCGGTTCGAGCAGTTCGGGCAGCGACTGGCGCGCGAGTTCGATCTGCATTGCGTGCGCCTTCGCGAGCGCGTTCATCGTCGCGTCCACGTCGCCCTGCTTGTCGCAGGCCTTCGCGAGCGAGAAATACTGGTTGTCGTCGCGCCACGGGTTCACTTCGCTGGTGCCAGCCTTCGCACGCGCGCTCTCCTGCGCGGCGATCATCTGTTCGAGCAGGTGGCGCGCCTGCGCCGGATCCTTCTCGCGCAATGCGAGTGTGGCGCGTGCTGCGTTCACTTCCGGCAGCAGCGTCGTGTCGTGTATGGCCTCGCTCGGCGGTAGCCGCGCGAGCATCGCGCGCGCGTCTTCGAGGCGATTGACGCGTTCAAACATCACCGCAAGGTGGGCCACGGCGCGCAGGTTGTTCGGATTCTCGCGCATCAGGCGTTCGAAGATGCGCGTACCGTCTTCGGCTTTGCCGAAGTGAGTCATCAGGATCGCGAGCTCGAGGGCAAGGTCGTCAGGCAGGTCGCCCCAGGTGCGCCATGGCTCAATCAGTTCCTCGGCGCGATCGCGGTTGTCGAGCGCGAATGACATCTGCGCGCCGTAGATGCGTGCTTCGGCTGATTGCGGATCGAGCGCGTGCGCGCGCAGGAAGCAGTCGCGCGCGGCGGGATAGATGCCGCGATGCAAGAACAGGTAGCCGAGGTTCATGAGCGCGCCGTAGTAGCCCGGCTCTAGCTCGATCGCGCGCCGATAGGCGTCTTCGGCCTCGCGTACCTGCCCGGCCGTGCGCAGCACCGTGCCGAGGTTGTTCCAGTGCATCGCCGATTGCGGGAACAGGCGCACGAGCTGGCGATACGTGTCGACCGCTTCGGCGGCCTTGCCCTGGTTGTCGAGGCAGATGCCGAGTATCAACAGGCCGTTTTCGTCGGCAGGCGCCGTCGCGAGGAAGCGCCGTGTCAGCAGCTCTGCGCGGTTCGGGTCACCTTCCTGCAGGGCGGCGCTGATTTCGTCTAGGGGCAGGGTCTGGCTGGGTTGCATGGAGTCGACGCTGAAAATTCACGAACACGATGGAAAAAAAGGCGCAAAGGAAGCCAAAAAATCAAAGTCGCAAAATAAAAAAGCCGCGCGGGGTTAGCCGCGCGGCCTTGAAGGTTACAGCAATTCCGCTTAGAACTTCACGGTGACCTTCGCCCAGTAGAAGCGACCGATCGGATCGTACGTCGACGTATCGACGTTCGCGTTGACCGTGTTCTGCAGGTAGAAGATCGGCGGCTGCTTGTCGCCGAGGTTGTCGACGCCGAGCTGGACCATCGTGTTGATCGGCTCGATGTTGTAGCCGAACGACAGGTTGTGGTACGTCGACGCACCGTAGTGGTACACGGGGCTTTCCGGACCATACAGGCCGTCCGCGCTCGCCGACGGGCCGAGGCCCGCGTTGGCGTAACCGATCTTGACCTGGCCGATGTACTGGGCCTGGTACGAGATGTTGAACGCGCCCCAGTTCCAGTCGATGTTGCCGAGACCGCGCCAGCGGGCGAGGTTGCCGTACACCTTGTCGAAGTGACCGGCGTACTGCTGCACCGCGCCGCCCTGCTCGATCGAGTACTCGTCCATGTACGTCGTCTTCAACGCGAAGCGGAAGTTACCGAACGACGTTTCCGGCAGACGGTAGCTCACGCCGAAGTCGGCACCCTTCGTCTCGAGGTTACCCGAGTTGAAGGCCGCTTCGTACACGTACTTGATCTGGCCGATGTCCGAGCCCGACGCGTTGCGCACAATCAGCGAGCACAGCGACGTGTCGCCGTTGAAGCACTGGTTGATGATCTGCTGCGCAGTACCGGCACCCGACACGATCAGGTTGTCGAGGACGATGCGGTAGTAGTCCGCATTGACCGACAGGCCCGACACCCAGCTCGGATCGTAGACGAAGCCGTAGTCAAACGACTTGCCATGCTCCGGCTGCAGCGCCACGTTCGTGCCGAGGTTTGCGTTCGCGTACTGCGAACCCGTCGTAATCGCGTTGAGCTGGCTCGTACCCGTGTTGGCGAACGTGTAGCCCTGGCACGCGGGGTTGTTCTTGACGGCGGCGCCGAACTGGTTGGCGGCGTTACCACCGCAGGGGTCACGCGCGGTCGGCGAATCGCCGGCCGGGCCACCGAACAGGTCGGTCACGGACGGAGCACGGAACACCTTCGAAACGGTGCCACGGAGCAGCAGGTCTTCGATCGGCTTGAACTCGAGCGCGACCTTCCAGTTGTTGGTGCTGCCGAAGTCGCTGTACTTCGAGTAACGCGAACCGATGTCGAGGTTCAGCGAGTGGGCGAACGGCATGTCCTTGAGGATCGGGACGAGCAATTCGGCGTACGCTTCCTTGACGGTGAATCCACCCTGCTGAGCCGACGAGCAGATCGAGCCCGGGCCGTTACAGATCAGGTTGATGTTCGCGCCGTTCTTCACGAGGTTCGTCGTGATGCCGGAATCCACGGTGTTGTTCGTGTATTCCTTGCGGTACGAAACGCCCGTCGCGAGCTGCAGCGCACCGGCCGGCAGATCGAACAGCGAGCCGCTGACGCCGGCTTCGCCCGAACGCATCTGGTAGTGGTTCGCGTTGAAGAACGAGGTCTTGGCGCTGTTCAGCAGCGAGATCGTCTGCGGATCATTGATGTTGAAGATGTTGATCGCGCTGGCGGTCGTGCCGGCGAAGTTCGAGGCGATCTTCGAGTAGTTGATGTAGTCCTGGAACGCCTGATGCTGGTCGATCTTGCCGTAGCTGATGTCGGCGAACCACGTCCAGCTCGAATCGGCGAAGCTGCCCTTGAGGCCGGCGGTCGCGATGTCGTGCACGGTCGAGAACGCGGTCTGGCGGTTGCCGATCGAGACGAGGCGCGTCTTGAACTCGTTCGTCGAGGTGCCATCCGGAGCGATACCGAACGCGACGCCGAACGGGTTGTAGAACTGGTTCGACGGGATGTAGATGCCGTCGGACAGCGCGTCGAGCGGAACCGGCGCGATCTGCTGCTGCGACACCGTCTTGTTGTGGAACACTTCGGCGAAGGCTTCGACGCTGTCGCTCAGCTTGTAGTTGCCGAGGGCGAACAGGCCCGTACGCTCACCCGGGGTCAGGTCGTAGTTACCGACCGCCTGGAAGTTGAACGCGTCGGTCGCGGGCTTGTAGCAGCGGTAGTCGGCGAGCGTAGCGCCGCTGGCGCCAGCCTTGCGCGTCACGCGGCCACCCGAGCCGGCGCAACCGCCGAACTGCGAGTTGATGATGCTGGACGGCAGGTTGATCGCACCGTTCGGCGTACGGCTCGAACCACCGTGAACGACGTAGCCGGTGTTGTACTTGTACAGCGCGTCGTGCGAATAGGCACGGTTCGCGGCAGACACCGGATCGTTCTTGTTGTAGTTGATGCCGAACATGATGCTGCCCTTGTCGGTCGACTGACCGAACATGGCGTGGTAGGCCTTGCGCTGGCCGTCATCACGGTCCGAGATGCCGTAGTCGGCACCGAACTCCGCACCCTGGTAGTTGGTGCGCGTGATGATGTTGACGACGCCGGCAACGGCGTCCGAACCGTACACGGCCGACGAACCGTCGGTCAGTACTTCGATGCGCTCCACGGCCGAGGCCGGGATGATGTTCAGGTCCTGCAGCTGGAACGGAATGCGATGACCGTTGATCAGCAACAGCGAACGATTGGTGCCGAGGCCGCGCAGCGAGATGCGCGACGAACCGTCACCGCCGCCGTTGTTGACGTTGGGATTGAGCGGCGAACCGGCGATCGAGGGCAGGGACTGGACGAGGTCGCCCAGCGTGAGCTTGCCCGACTGCTGAATCTGGGCATGGTCAATGGTGAGAACCGGGTTTGCCGTTTCGATATCTACGCGGCGGATGTTCGAACCGGTCACCACGATGGTTTCGAGGGACTGGCCTTTCTGCTCGGTATTGTCGGCATTCTGCGCATAGGCAGAACCGACCGTACCGACGGAGGCAACCGCACCCATGGTAAGGGCGAGGCGGACCGCCGAGGTAAGCTTATTCGCGTCGAGTTTCATTACGCTCTCCAACGTCAGGGTTAGAACAAATTCGGGACAAGTTTTTTCCGTCCTGGAAAAAGCCAATACAAAAGCGCCGAGGCGAAGCATTAGCAGCTTGGGATAGTACCAACAAATCTTTAACAAGGGAATCCTGATAAATCCCCGAAGTTTTGCTGAGGAAGATGTGAAGCAGCCCGCAAAAACACGCCGAAAAGCGTGCAGTTACGCACGAGTGGTCAAGTTTCCGATCTCCGGGACAGGGCGGGCCCCGAGCGTCCACTAAGCTGGCTGAACCAGGCCTAAAGCTGGCTTGCTACGTACGAAAACGGAGGGGGGTTGCTCGGAGAAGGTCGCCAGGAAGGCGAGGGATGATGCGGGTACACCCCCTTGAGAAGGGGTGCGTGGCAGGCCCGGCGTTACAGGTCCTGGTGGTACTGCACGTAGGGAACGCGTGCCTGGTTCGGGTCGGTCTCGTGCGGTACCGGCACTGCCAGCGGCAGGCTGCCCGTCGACCAGAGGTTTTGCGCGCCGACGCTGAACATGCCGCGCCACGGAGTCCGCCAGGAGAGGCCGACGTCGAGACCGGTAAGGTGCGGATTCTGGTTGCCCGCACCGAGCACGTCGTTCGGGCCGAGCACATGGCCCGTCAGCGTACCCGTGAAGGCGCCGTATTCGAGGCCGAAGCTCACAGCCGCCTGGTTGAGGCTCGTCAGCGGCGCGCTGCCGGGAATCGACAGCTGGATGCGGCTGAGGCTCGCACCGAAGTCGAACACCTGCTGGCCGTCGTTGAGGCGCAGGCGACCCAGCGCGCTGATCGAATTGCTTTCCGCATTCGTGAGGTCGAGGCCGGGTACGATCAGGCTCGGCAAGGCAGGGTTACCGATGCCGACGAAGCTGTCGTAGACCGGGATCGCTCGATCGCCCGGGATATCGCCGTTGCGATGCAGCCACGAGAGCCCGTAGGAAAGGTCGACGTTGAAGTTGTCGCTCGCAAGCCAGTCGAGTCCGATGCGCACCGCGCCGGTCTGCGCGAGCGCCGTGCGTACGCAGGCGCCATCATCCAGGCCGCATTGCAGGTTCGTCGCGAGCGACGGCGCGAGCAGGTTCGCGTGTGCGACGTCGACGTGCGCGACCGAATGCTCGTTGAGATTCGCGAGCAGGCTGGCGGAAACCGCATTGGTCACGTCGATGAGGCGCCACTCGGCGCCTGCCAGCTGCGGCGACCGCGGCAGCGTCGGATACGCCGTGCTGCCTGCCGAGACCATCGCGAGGACGCGACCATCGGGCGTGCCCCAGAGCGGAATCGCGCGCATGTCGGTCGCAGCGATGTGCTCGTCGATGACCGGCTGCGGCGTCGCCGTCAATGCAGAAGCAGGCGCCAATCCGGAAGCGGGCGCCGGCGCAAGCGGCTGCGCGACGCCGGCGAGCGGCATCGTGACAGTCAGCAGGAGGGCGAAGAGCTTGCGCATGAGGCGGTGAATTCTAACGTCCGTGGTCGGTGTCGACTGGGAGTCCGTGCACGCTCGCGAGGTTCCGCGAATGCCACACAGATTTGGGTTGAGAATACCACGATTTATGGAAAACTAACAATTATTCGCGCCGCACAAACCGGGATCCGGCCGCGCCTCGATCGCGGGCGTCGGCGGCCGCCGCCGCTGTGGCAAACTCGAAACCGTCCCAGCTCCCGGCGGGCATTCGTTGCACTCCCCGATGACATGAAGACGCGCCCAACCCGCAAAAGGTCGCGCTGGAGAACGCTCTGGCGCTGGATTTGGATGGCCACGCTCGCTTGGTTCGCGCTGAGTTGGCTGTGTGTGCTCGCGTTGCGCTTCGTGGCGCCCGCGACGAGCGCCTTCATGGTCGAGCGGCGCCTCGGCGCGGTACGCGCGCACGAAAGCGGATTCGCGCTCAGATACCAGTTCGTGCCGCTGGCGAAGATGTCGGTCGAGTTGCCGATCGCGCTGGTCGCGGCCGAAGACCAGAAGTTTCCTGTTCACCATGGCTTCGACGTCCAGGCGATCGAGGAAGCGATGGACGATGCCGACGACGGGGCGCGGCTGCGTGGCGCCAGCACGATCTCGCAACAGACTGCCAAGAATCTCTTCCTGTGGGGCGGGCGCAGCTTCGTGCGCAAGGGTCTCGAGGCCTACTTCACCGTGTTGATCGAGCTCACGTGGCCGAAGACGCGGATTCTCGAGATCTACGCGAACGTCGCCGAATTCGGCGACGGCATCTATGGCGCCGAGGCCGCGGCCCGCGCCTACTTCGGCAAGAGCGCGGCGCAGCTCGACGCGCGCGAGGCGGCTTTGCTTGCCGCGAGCCTGCCGAATCCGCGCAAGTTGCGCGCCGATCAGCCGTCGGGCTACATGCTGCGACGCGTGGACTGGATCGAGCGCCAGGTGCATCAGCTCGGCGGACCCGGCTATCTCGCGAAATAGGCTGACACGACGGTCCGCGCCGATTCGCGGTCGCCGGATTTCCACTGCACTTCGAGCGTGGCGCAATGAAAATCGCGCCGAGTGGCAAGCGCGCGCAGCGACGGAACGCGCGACGTACGCGCATTCGTGACTGACGCGGTGTCGATTGTCGTGCGCGTGCGCTAGCATTCGCCGAACCCAACCCGGTGATCGTTCATGGCAAAGCTTTGCGTCGTTGTTCCCGCATACAACGAGGGCGAGAGTCTGCGCGAGTTCCACGCGCGTCTTGCAGCCGTGTTCGACGGATTCGCGGCGACGAACGCGGACCTCGACTGCGAGGTGCTCTACGTCGATGACGGCAGCCGCGACGACACCTATGCGGTGATGTCCTCGCTGCGCGATGCGGACGCGCGCGTCGCCACACTCAAGCTCAGCCGCAACTTCGGCAAGGAGCTCGCGCTCACGGCCGGGCTCGACGCGGCCGACGCCGACGCCGTGGTCGTGATCGACGCCGACCTGCAGGATCCGCCAGAGCTCATTCCGGTCTTCGTGCAGCACTGGCGCGAGGGCTTCGACGTCATCTACGGCACGCGCTCGACGCGCGCCGGCGAGACAAGCTTCAAGAAATTCACCTCGGCGGCGTTCTACCGCGTGATGGCGCGCCTGAGCGCGACGCCCGTGCCGCGCGACACGGGCGACTTCCGCCTCATGAGCAGGCGCGCGCTCGACGCCTTGCGACGCCTGCGCGAGCGCCAGCGCTTCATGAAGGGCTTGTTCACCTGGGTCGGCTACCGGCAGAAGTCGGTGGTCTACGACCGCGACCCGCGCTTCGCGGGCGAAAGCAAGTTCAACTACTGGCGGTTGTGGAACTTCGCGCTCGAAGGCATCACGTCGTTCTCGAGCGCGCCGCTCAAGCTCGCCACGTACGTCGGCCTGTCGACTGCGGGGCTCGCGTTCGCGTTTGCGGTATGGGTATTCGGCAAGGTGCTGCTGTTCGGCGACCGCGTGCAGGGCTATCCGACACTGATGCTCGTGATCCTGTTCCTCGGCGGCGTGCAGCTCATGGCGCTCGGCATGATCGGCGAATACCTCGGCCGCCTCTACATCGAAGTGAAGCAGCGACCTCTCTACCTGATCGACGAATTGCATCCTGCGCGCCTGAACGCGCAGCCATCGGTTGCGCCGTCATCGACGCAGGCGCGCTAAACTAGGCGGGTCGCGCGGCGCGCCGTTGCAGACGCGCCGCTGGTTTTCCGCATCCCGAGTGGAAAGGAGAGACGCCATGCGCATCGTCAAGCACCTGCTCGAAGGCAAAAGCGAAATCTTTTCGATCGGCCCGGATCAGCCGGTTCTCGCGGCGATCCAGCTCATGGCGGACAAGTTCGTCGGCGCGCTGCTCGTGATGCAGGCCGACAAGCTCGTCGGCATCGTTTCCGAGCGCGACTACGCGCGCAAGGTGATCCTCAAGGGACGTTCGTCGGCGCAGACGCCCGTGCGCGACATCATGACCGAAGGCGTCATCACCGTTGCGCCGAGCGACACCGTGCATCGCTGCATGCGTCTCGTCACCGACAAGCACATCCGCCACCTGCCTGTCACCGAGGCGGGCAAAGTCGTCGGCATGCTCTCGATCGGCGACCTCGTCAAGGCAGTGATCGACGACCAGGCCGAGCAGCTCGAACAGCTGCAGAAGTACATTTCCGGATAGAGCGCATCGCCGTTCTCTTGCGCGTGAGCGCGAACGATGCGCTCGGGCTCGCAGTCGGCGAGCGTTGCGCGCATTTCCACCTTCGTCACCGGGCGCTGCGAAGGGCGCTGCGGTTTGACAAGGCGAAGTTCGCGCGTCGCCGACCGCCGGTTACTGCACCGCGACAGCGCTCGCGTGTTCGCGCGTCGCAGCAAACGTGATGTCGGGCCAACGCTCCTCGGTCAGCTGCAGGTTCACGCGCGACGGCGCGACGTAGACGAGTTCGCCCGCGGCGTCGATCGCGAGATTCGCCGCGGCCTTCTCGCGGAATTCCTCGAGCTTCTTCGCGTCGCCGCAGCGAATCCAGCGCGCGGTGACGACGCCGACGTTCTCGAACGCGCAATCGACGCCGTACTCGTCCTTTAGGCGATAGGCGACGACGTCGAACTGCAGCACGCCGACCGCGCCGAGAATCAGGTCGTTCGACATCAGCGGCCGGAAGAACTGTGTCGCGCCTTCCTCCGACAGCTGTGCGAGACCCTTCTGCAGCTGCTTCATCTTGAGCGGATCGCGCAGTCGTGCGCGGCGAAATAACTCGGGCGCGAAGTTCGGAATGCCGGTGAAACTGAGCGGCTCGCCTTCGCTGAACGCGTCGCCGATCGAAATCGTGCCGTGGTTGTGGATGCCGATCACGTCACCCGGAAACGCGCGCTGCACGATGTCGCGCTCGCTCGCCATGAACGTCAGTGCGTTCGCGAGCTTCATCTCCTTCGCGGTGCGCACGTGGAACGCCTTCATGCCGGCTTCGAACGTGCCCGAGCAGATACGCATGAACGCCACGCGATCGCGGTGCTGCGGATCCATGTTCGCCTGAATCTTGAACACGAAGCCGCTGAGCTTCTCCTCGCCCGCGTCGACCGTGCGCGTCGTCGTTGCGTGCGCCTTCGGTGCGGGCGCGTGCTCGACGAAGAAGTCGAGCAGCAGCTGCACGCCGAAGTTGTTGACCGCCGAACCGAAGAACACGGGCGTTTGCTTGCCTGCGAGGTAGGCCTCGATATCGAACGGATGCGACGCACCTTCGACGAGTTCGAGTTCGTCGCGCAGTTCGCGCAGCATGTCGGCACCGATGCGTGCCTCGAGCTGCGGGTCGTCCAGCGAGGCGAAGATCGTCGAATCCTGCCGCGTGAAGTTGCGACCCTGCTCGAACACGTGCACTTCGCCGGTCAGCAGGTGGTAGACGCCCTTGAGGCGCGAACCCATGCCTATCGGCCACGTGATCGGCGCGCACTGAATGCGCAGCACCGATTCGACCTCGTCGAGCAATTCGATCGGCGCACGGCCTTCGCGGTCGAGCTTGTTGATGAACGTCATGATCGGCGTGTCGCGCAGGCGGCACACGTCCATGAGCTTGATCGTGCGCTCCTCGACGCCCTTCGCGCAGTCGATCACCATGAGTGCGGAATCGACCGCGGTGAGCACGCGATAGGTGTCTTCGGAAAAGTCGGCGTGGCCGGGCGTGTCGAGCAGGTTGACGATGTGCCCCTCGTACGGGAACTGCATCACCGAGGACGTGACCGAGATGCCGCGTTCCTTCTCGAGCGCCATCCAGTCGCTCGTCGCGTGCTTCGCGGCCTTGCGCGACTTCACGCTGCCGGCCATCTGGATCGCGCCGCCGAACAGCAGCAGCTTTTCGGTCAGCGTCGTCTTGCCCGCATCGGGGTGCGAGATGATGGCGAACGTGCGCCGGCGGCGGGTTTCGTTGAGATGATTCATGTAGCTCGGAGCAAGGTCGGCGCGGAGAAGGGGCGCGATTATAGTGGCATGTGCCCGCGCTTGCGCCTGCTGCGAGGGTCCAAGCGTGGCGCCCGGCGCCTCCATCGCGCGGGGAGATCGAGAGCTGGCCGCAGGGAAAGGCCCGGCGCGGGCGCGCCTAGCCGTCAGGGCACTCCAAACGTCATCCCTTGCGTCGGCGTGAAATCGCCGCTCGGCCCGGTGAATTGAAACGGCACCGAAACGAGCGCCATGTCGAGATTGCGCTGGATGCCGAAATGCAGATGCGGACCGTTGCTGTAGCCCGTGTCGCCCGACAGCGCGAGCACCTGGCCCGCGCGCACCGTGTCGCCGACGCTCACGCGCGCACTCTCGAGCTGCAGATGCGCGTAGACCGCCATCGTGCCGTCGGCATGGACGATGCGGACATTATTGGCGCGAGAGCCGTATTCGTGGATGTCGAGGCCGTTGCCGAAATAGTCGTCGTCGACCGACATGACGACGCCGTCGCGCGCAGCGAGCACGGGAGTGCCCTCTGGCATCATGATGTCGACCGCATAGCGGCTCGACGGCTCGTGGTGGCTGAACTCGCCGTCGAATCCCTGGCTTATGCGAATCGGGTTGAACAGATCGACCTTGTCGGTGGCGAACGGCAGGCGATAACGCGCCGCTGGATCGGGGATCGCGTGGTAGTCGCCGTACACGGCCGAGTACTTGTAGCGGTAGCGGAATCCCGCGGCCGGATTGACCGCCACGACGCGCAGCGCGCGCACCTCGCTGCGGCCCGCCACGACGACCCGCTCGGGCAGGACGGCGGGCTCGCTGCGCACGTTGTTCGCGTCCTCGACTTCCAGCTCGGCCGTGATCGGCCCGCCCGACTCGTTGACGAGCACGATCGTGCGATCCTCGTCGGGCCCCTCCTCGCGCGAGCGCAGCAACGACCTCGACTCGGTGCGCACGAGCGTCGATTTCACCCCGACCGTGTTGTCCGCCGGCTTGACGTCGGTGAAGTGGACGATGCCGTGCGCGTCCGTGTACTGGTAGATGTGCTTGGCTTCGGCGACGACGGCGACCGCCGCGAGCAGAGCGGTCGTGAGTAGAACCATGCTTGATGGAAAGCTACGCAATCGTTTGCGCATATGCCGAGATCTTCCGCAGCCACCGTTCCCGCGTCGAGCATGAGACATCGACGATGAACGATCGTTCACCGGCCAGCGTCTCACATTAGATTACATCGCCGGCGCGGAAGGGTTCACGACAACCGGTTCAAGGGTTCGCGAGAACGGGCTCGCGGGAAGTGGCATTCCGCATCAGCATTCGATCACGTTGACCGCAAGCCCGCCGCGCGACGTTTCCTTGTACTTGTCCTGCATGTCGCGGCCCGTATCGCGCATCGTCTTGATCACCTTGTCGAGGCTCACCGTGTGCTTGCCGTCGCCGCGCATCGCCATGCGCTGCGCGTTGATCGCCTTGACCGAACCCATCGCGTTGCGTTCGATGCAAGGAATCTGCACGAGCCCGCCGATCGGGTCGCAGGTGAGCCCGAGGTTGTGTTCCATGCCGATCTCGGCGGCGTTCTCGACCTGGTAGACGCTGCCGCCGAGCGCAGCGGTGAGGCCGCCCGCCGCCATCGAGCACGCGACGCCGACCTCGCCCTGGCAGCCGACCTCGGCGCCCGAGATCGACGCGTTTTCCTTGTACAGGATGCCGATCGCGCCTGCCGTGAGCAGGAAGTCGATGATGCCCTTCTCGTTTGCGCCGGGCACGAAGCGGTCGTAGTAGTGCATCACGGCCGGGATGATGCCGGCCGCGCCGTTCGTCGGCGCCGTGACGACGCGCCCGCCCGCGGCATTCTCCTCGTTGACCGCGAGCGCATAGAGATTGACCCAGTCGAGGATCGTGAGCGGATCCCGCAGCGACTGCTCGGGGCGGTCGCGCAACTCCCTCACCATCGCGGGAGCGCGCCGTTGCACCTTCAAGCCGCCCGGCAGCACGCCGGTCTCGCGCATGCCGCGCGCGACGCAGTCGGCCATCGCTTGCCAGATCGTCAGCAGGCCGCTGCGGATCTCGGCCGCGCTGCGCCAGACCTTCTCGTTCTCGAACATGACCTCGGCGATCGTCTTGCCCGATGTCTCACACAACGCGAGCAGTTCGTCGCCGCTGTGGAACGCGTACGGCAGCGGCGTCGTGTCGGCGACGATCCGGTTGTCGGCCGCCTCGTCGTGATTGACGACGAAGCCGCCGCCGACCGAGTAGTAGTCGCGCGTCGCGATGACTTCGTCGTTCGCGTCGAACGCCGTGAAGCGCATGCCATTCGAGTGGTACGGCAGCTTCTGCCGCTTGTTGAAGACGAGGTCGGCCTTCTCGTCGAATGCTATCTCGTGTTTGCCGAGCAGGCGGATCTTCTTTTCGGCGCGGATGCGCTTGAGCGTCGCCGGAATCACGTCGGGGTCGATCTTGTCAGGCCATTCGCCCTCGAAACCGCAGAGCACCGCCTTGTCGGTGCCATGGCCGCGACCCGTGTGCGCGAGCGAGCCGAACAGCTCGGCGCGCACGCGTGTGACGCGTTCGAGATCGCCCTTCTCCTGCAGCCAGCGCGTGACGAAGCGCGCGGCCGCGCGCATCGGGCCGACGGTGTGCGACGAGGACGGGCCGATGCCGATCTTGAACAGGTCGAAGACGCTGACTGCCATGCGCACGCTCGAAGTCGAAGTTGCGCACCATTCTACGCCGTGGAATCGGGCGCTGCCGTCCGCGGCGAGCGTTTCCGATAACGTACGCTAGAAGTTCCAAGTCAACAGCACCTGGCGTCCGTCCGTACCGATCGTCGGCGCGAACGCGGGATGTTCGGCGCGCCACTCGCGGTTGAACTGCACGAGATGATGTCCGATCAATCCGCCGATCAGGGCGCCCGCGACCACATCGGAAGCCCAATGCGCGTCCTGCTCGATGCGCGCGATGCCGACGAGCCCGGCGATGCCGTACGCCGTTGAATCGACCCAGATCGAATCGTAGTGCGATGCAATCACCGAGGCGAATGTGAACGCGCCCGTCGCATGGCCCGATGGAAACGAGTAGTCGCCCTGGAACGGGCTGAAGTGATGCGGACCCAAGCCGGAATTCGGTCGCGCGCGTCCGACGACGCCCTTGAGCGACGACGTCACGAGCGCGCTGATGACGCTTGCGGAAACGCCATCCAGCGCGACGGTCTTGGCCTCGTAGTCATCAGCGATTTCGCCATATCCGTAGAAGCCTGCGAGGACGGGCAGGCCGTATTGCTTCGTGCCGAAGCGCTGGATTTTGGTAAAGAAGCGATCCGCCGACTCGGAACGATTGCGTTGCGCAGCGTCGCGGATCGGCTTGTCGAGAAACGCCATGCTGAAGACCAGTCCGCCGGTGATGAGGCCGAACTTGCGCCAGTCATCGCTATCCCAATTGAACGGCTCGGTCGCCGTCTCCTTGGTATCCGCCCAGATCAGCTCGAGGTACGCGCTGGAAATCAGCGCTTCGGGCTCGCGATGCGTTTCATCGGCGGAAGGCATCGCGGCCGAGTCGGGTTGCATCGCGGAGGAGGAATAGGGGGGCGCATCATCGGGTACGGCCGCGCACACCCTGAAGCAGGCGAGCGCGCATCCGGCGAGGATGCCAGGAGCGATCGAGCGACGCATACGCGACCTCCGCGCATTCGCTCAGAACACCGGGCTGCACTAAAGCACACTCAACGTTATCGGACGCTAAAAACGCTGGCGCGATCGCACTGCAGCCACGCGTATGGCGAACGAGGGCGCGATCACGGTTTCCGCCGCAAACGGAAAAGCAAAGACGTCGACGTTGCAAATCGAACCGCGGCAGCCGAAGCTTCACCGCTCACCGCTCACCGCTCACCGCTCACCGCTCACCGCTCACCGCTCACCGCTCACCGCTCACGTGCGCCTCATCCTCTACCAACGCGACGACTGCCATCTCTGCGATCAAGCCATCGCCGTGCTCGCGCACGCGCGCGTGCCGGAGTTCGACAGCGTCTTCATCGACGACGATGCCGGTCTCGAGGCGCGCTACGGCGCGCGCGTGCCGGTGTTGCGTGATGTCGGGTCCGGGCGCGAGATCGACTGGCCATTCGATGCGCTTGCGCTGGCCGGATTCGTGGGCGAAGCGGGATAGCCGCGCAGGTCAGTCAGCGTCGATGCGAACGCGGACGTCGTCTAGCCAGCCAGTGCCCTCGTCGAGCAGCAGCACGCTGACCTCGATCGCCTGCGCGTTGTCCGGGAGCTTCGCACTGACACTCACCTCGGCGAAGCCGTGGGTACCACTTAGTGGCTGCGCGCGAATCTGCTGATTGCCGTCGGGGCCGACGATCGTCAGGGCGAGCACCCAACCCTTGCGGCCGACGTCCTGGGTCTTCATCTGGGCCGTGAGCAGAACTTTCCCGTGGTGTTTTTTCGGGACGGCCGCCGGCTGCGCGATCGATCCGTAGAACTGCGGCGCAAGTCGATGCATGCGAAAACTCGCGTGTCCGCTGGCCGCTGTGGTCGGGTCGATGGTCATCTCGTATGCAGGAGAGCCGGCATGTTGGTTCAGGCGCCAGCCCGGGACAGGGTCTTGCGCGTCGCCTGTTTGCTCGAATCCCGCATTGACCAGGGGAATTTCGTTCGAGCGCGAGCCGCAGCCGCCAAGGAGCAGCGGTCCGACGACCAGCAGGCAGAGCGGCGACAGGCGCTTCGTCGATGGAGATGTCATGTGCCAGGCAGGGCTTTTTCGGGCCCGCGATTCTCGCACGTGTGAGGCCGCCCATGTCGCGCGAATCTCCGGCAAGAAGAAGGCCGCGCTTTGGCGGCCTTCTCCAGGCGCCTGCTTCGTTCCTGAAACTAGAGCAGGGACTTCGCGTGATCGAGCACGGTGCCGCAGGCCTTCTTCGTGGCCTTCGCTTTCATGTCGCTGACGCCGCTCACGCCGGCCATGCTGCCGCCGAGATTGGCGATGTCGACACTCTTGCCGTCCTTCGTCTGCACGAGACCCTTGGCGCCATCGACGAAGCCCTGATCGCTCGAGGCGTCCTTGCTGTCGCCGCCGATCTTGCCCATGAGCTTGTCCTTCATGGACGACGCGGCGTCGCCGCCGAGGTAATTGTTCTTCATGCAGTATTCGATCACGCCGGCCGCGTTGCCCGCGTTGCCCGATGCGAGCTTGGACAGGTCGGCGCCGCCGGCGAGATCGCCGAGGCCGCCCGCCGAAGCCGACGCAACAAAAGCGAAAATGCCCACGCTGCCAGCGCGCAGCGCGCGAAAAAGATTCGAAGGTTGCATCGTCGACTCCCTTTTTGGCGATAGCGCGAATCGCGCGACGAAAGCCTACGCCGGCATTTGTTGCTTCGGCGTTAACCGAGGATGGCGTCAACCTGCGGCGCCGCCGCGCAGCCGCGCAAGGATCGCTGCGCGTGCATCGCGCAGGATCGAATCGCGGTCGAGGCTCGCGACGATGTCGGCGACCGCGCGCTTGGCGCCACCTTCCCCCCAGGATTTGCCCTGTAGCAGATAGCGTTCGGCGGCGCGGCCGACGAGTTCGGTCGCGTACCACGCGAGCGCGCCTTGTGCGCCCGCCGTGACGACGGTCGACAGGCCCGCGCTCACGCCCTTGAGCGCGCTCGATACGAGATGGACGCCCCATATCGCACCCATCAGCGCGGCGAGCTGACCGCAGATCGTCGCGATCAGCGTACCGGCTTCCGCACGCGTCAGCGGCTGGCCGTAGGCCTTGCCGAGATGCAGCACGAGCGCGACATCGAGCGAGGCGGCGGCGAGCAGGTCGGCGACCGGCACCGGGTTCAGCGCGACCGCTATGCCCTTCGCGAGGCAGTAGTTGCGGATGATGCGCTGCGCGAGATCCCGTCGCGCGACGCTGACGCGTTTGGCGACACGATCGGAGAGATCGCCTGCGAACAGGCCCGCGTTGAGCGCCGCGAGCGTCTTGCCCTCGCGCTCGGCAATCGCGCGCAGGCGCGCGTCGAGGGCGGCAACGTCCGCAGTCTGCGCCGCTCGCGTTTCCTTTTCGTTCCCGTCCGCGTCGATCTGGACGACGACCCTCGCAGCGGGCAGCGCGGCACAGGCGACGACGTCTTCGGCGTGCACGAGCCCGTGCGCGTGTTCGCGCAGGCGCGCGAGCAGCCGCTCACGTTCGTCGGGAGTGTAGCGATCGGCCTTGTTGAGCGCGAGCAGCAGCGGTCGCTGCGTTCGCGCGAGTGTGGAGAGCGCGGTCAGCTCGCTCTGCGTCATGTCGCCGTCGACGACGAAGATGACGAGATCGCTGATCGCGGCGACGTCGAACGCGAGGCGCTCGCGTTCCTCGCCCGACAGCTCGTTGATGCCGGGCGTGTCGATCAGGTGCAGCCCTTGTCCTGCGACTTCCTGCCAGCGTTCGGCGTTGCGCGTCCGCGTCGTGCCGTGCAGCACGCCAGTCGCGAAGGCCGCGCGGCCGAGCAACGCGTTGCCGAGCGCGGACTTGCCGACGCTGACGCGCCCGAACACCGCGATGTGCAGCTCGCCGCTCGCGAGCTTGTCGAGCAACGATTCGATCTGGGCGAAGTCTTCGGCGAGTTCGCCGCGGACACCGCCCGGGATGGTCTTGTCATCGAGGAGCGTGCGCAGCGCCTCGCTGGCCTTTGTGACATGCGCGTTCGCCGCCGGCTCTCGCATCGGTACCGTCTGCTGGCCGCCGAGGCGCGCGCGCAATCTTTCCCACCAGTCGCTCTTGTTCATCAGATCAGGCTCTTCGGGCTCATCAGATCGGGGCTCATCAGATCGGGGCCTATCAGATCGGGGCCTATCAGATCAGGTTCACCATCGGATCGGCTACGGCAGACGAAAACGCATCAAGACGGGCCGCAGCGGGTGACTTCGATCGTCACGGTAACTGGAGATCGAGGCGAGCGGCGCGGACTCCAATTCAAGTCTGGCCCGATTCTTCGACGCGCATTCGAGTTGCGCAAGTGCAGAATGACTGCGCCTTCGCTACCCACCGCGGGGCGAATGTTGATCGGTGCCCTGCGCAAGAAGACCGCGAGCGTGCCTTTGCGCCCGGCTTGCCGGCAGATCAGATGACCCGCCGGTGGCAGGCGATCAGCCCGTCGTCTGGCTACTTCCCGCTCAGCACGAGATGGCCATGCACGGGGATGTCGGCGCTGATGTCGGCCCAATCCTTGCCGGTGCCGAGTCCGAAGTCGATGCGCTTGAGCGTCGTGTCGACGTCGAGCGTCGCCTTGTCGCCGGTCGCGGCGAATTTCACCTTCAGCGTGACCGGCTTCGTCTGGTCGCGGATCGTCAACGTTCCCTGCGCCGTGACGGTGCCATCGGCGCCCTTGGCGAAAGAGGTCGTGACGAAATGCGCCTGCGGAAATTTCTTCAGGTCGAAGAAGTCGGCGCCCTTGAGCGAATCGTCGCGCTCGCTGCTCGCAGTGTCGACGCTTGCGAGGTCGACTTTGACGTCGAACTTGCTCTTGGCCGCATCGGCGTCGTCGTAGCTGATCGCCGATTCGAATTTCTTGAACTTCCCTTCGAACGCCTCGCCCTGGTACGAGCCTTTGAACGTCAGCGTGCTTTGCGCGGCATCGGCCTGCCAGTCACGCGCCTGGGCCGCGTTCGGCAGGAGTATCAGGATTGGCAGCACCGGCAGGGCGAGCAGCAGCAGGCGGCGGATTCGGGTCGACGTGGCGGACTTCAACATGGGGGACCTCCTGGGACGATGCGACGGTGACCGCGGCGACGGACGCGGCGCTGCGCCGATGCCACGCGGGCAGCATGCGCGACAGCGTGCCGTCGCGGTTGATGAACTGATGCACGAAGGCCATCGCCGCGTGTCCGAGCGCCACGAAGACGAGTAGCCAGAACAGCGACTCGTGCCGGCTCCGCGCGAGTTCCTTCAATGCGGGATCGGGTGCGGCCATGTGCGGTATCTCGAACAGGTTGAACCAGTACAGTGGACGCAGGCCGCTGACCGAGTCGAACCACCAGCCCGACAGCGGCACGAGGAAGAGCAGCACATAGAGCAACATGTGCCCCGCGTGCGCGCCCAGCGCCTGCCATCCCGGCATGGCGGCAGGATCGGCAGGGCGGCGATCGAACGCGCGCCAACCGAGACGCAGCACGGCGAGGAAGAGGATCGTCATGCCGATCGACTTGTGCAGGCTGAATATAGGAATGATGCTCGGCTTCTTCGGCAGGTCGACCATGACGAGCCCGAGAGTTCCCTGTACCAGGATCAGCAACACGATCGTCCAGTGAAAGAACTTGGTGAGGCTGCCCCAGTGCTGTTTGTCGCTCTTCAGCATTTCACTGCTCCGTGGAATCGGGTTTGCCCGTGCCCGTCGCGTGTTCGGCGTGCTGCTGCGCGTCGCGGTCGCGCAAGCCTTCCACTTCGATGCGGACGTCGACAGTGTCGCCGATGTCCGGCAGATACTTGCTCATGCCGAAAGCGGAGCGTTTGAGCGTCGTCGTCGCCGAGAAGCCTGTCGTCGACTTGAATGTATAGGGGTCCACGCCCGAGCGATTGAATTTCAGCGCGAGGTCGACCTCGCGGGTGACGCCGAGCAGCGTCAGCTTGCCGTGCACGACGCCGTCGCGATCGCCCTTCTTCTCGACGCGAGTCGAAACGAAATGTGCAGTCGCATAGCTTCCGGTCGCGAAGAATTCGTGCGAGCGCAACTTGTCGTTCCAGGCCGCGTCGCCCATGTCTACGGATGTGGCATCGACGACCACGTCGACCTGCGACTTGCTCCAGTCGTCTTCGTCGAAGCGGAAGAATCCACTCTTCACGTGCAGGCGCCCGGTTGGGTGCGAGAAGCCGATGTGACTCAGCGAGAACAGCACCTGGCTATGCACGGTGTCGAAGCGGAAATCCTGCGGCGCTGCGATGGCCGAGGTGGCGACGGCGGCAAGCAGCGCGATCGGCAGCCGCGCGAGCGCGCGCGTCGCGATCGATCTCGACGAGATCGGCCCTGACGAGGTCGAGCCTGACAAGGTCGAGCCTGACAAGATCGGCGGCAGCCTCAATACCCTGGCGGACTCGGTATGCATCACAAGACTATGCGCGAAGCGCGTTGCAGGGACAAGCACGATTCGTGGAACGTTGTGGACCGGAGGAGTACTGTGCGACTTGCAAAATCCGCGTCGTCCGGCGTTGCAAAAAAGAGGGGCCTGATCCATTCGTTCATGGAATCGCGACCTGTTCCGTATCAACGGCAATCTGGGGAGAAATGCCATGTCGATCAAGAGATGCTTCCTGTTGCTCGCGTTCGTCGCTGCGGCGACATCGGTGTGCGCGCACGCAGGTACCGTAAGCGGTCAATTCGTACTTGGCGGCAAACCGTTCAAGCCGACGGAAGTGGCGGCGTTCCGCATCCGCGACCAGTTCAATCCGCGCGAGTTCGAGACGTACGTGATGCTGACGACGAAGCCCGTCGACAAGGCCAAGATCAAGGCATCGCTCGATCCGTACACGACCGCGATCAACGATCCGGCGGTCTCCGGCAGGACCAACGACTACATCGCGCTGTCGGTGCACCCCAACGGCACCACGAGCATCAACGCGCACATCGGCGGCGTCCAGTACGTCGACACGAGTGGCAAGATGATGGGGCAGCAGGGTTCCCTGCATGCCGGCTGCAAGGAGAACGGCCTCACGCGCGTCGCCTGTTCGGTCGAAGCGAAGGACGTCAAGACGATGGACGGTCCGTCCTGGACGGTCGATGTCACGTTCGAAAGCGATGTCTACTCGCGCCCGCCGGGCAAGTCGATGGCGAAGGACGGCGAGGCGCCCGGCAAGGCGCTTCTCGCGCTGCGCACCGCGGCGGCAGGCAACGACCTCGCGAAGATCCTCGCGCTGGTCACGCCGGCAAGGGCGAAGAGTTACAACGAGGACTACAACACGCCGGCCGAAAACCTCAAATCGACGAAAGAGACCCTCGACATGACCCTGCCGAAGCAGCCGAAGATCACGGGCGGCGAGTGGCTGTCCGACGACAGCGCACTGCTCGAAGTCGAAGGCAAGCCGTTCCCGAGCAGTCGCATGCTCTATCTCGTCGAGATGCAGCGGGTCAACGGCAAGTGGCTCTTTGCGCAAGCATCACCGGCCGGTCTCTTACCCTAGGAGAACCTGCGGCGCCGTCGACGCGGCGCCGCAGTTGCCTGAATCAATGCTCGGCCTGCTCGGCGTCGCGGCGCAGCGCGATGTCGGCGATCTGGCGCAGGCGCTCGCCGCTGCCATCGGAGAGCAGCTTGCGCAGCGCCTGATGCGCGGCGGCCTGGTCGAGCGAGTGGTGGTCGCGCAGCGTGATCGCGACCGCGCGACCGAGGCTGTCGAAGACGAGGCCGTAGGCGATTGCGTGCATGACGCCGCCGCCGAGCGTGCCGACTCCGGGGAAAGCCTTCGCCGCGTTGCCGACAATGGCGAGCACGATCGACGCGCTTGTGCGCACGGTCATTTTCGCCTGGCCGACGAATTCGTCGATATCGACCTCGCGCACAGGTACTTCATACAGCTTCGACAGTTCGCGGATCAGACCCGTCGCGAGCACGGCCTGGATCACGAGGTCGCTGCCAGGCATCACGGCGGCGAGCGCGCCGACGACCGCGCGCTTCGTATACTTTTCCACGATCGCATGCGACTCGCGGCCGCGCAGTTCGGCGGCGAGAACGTCAGCTCGCGTGTGGATCGAGCTCAGAACGGCCGCCTCGCGCGCGTGCTCGAATGCCGCGGGCCCCTCGCTCGCGTAGCGACGCAGCAACGACGCGATCGAATCGATGTCGGCGTCGCGTTCACGCTGCGCCTGCGCGATGCGGCCATCGGCGAAATGCTGTTCGACTGCTTCGCTGCCGCCCGCACTGACAACCGCGTGCGCGTCGACGACGTCGCGATAGCGGCTGCGCAATTCGCGCTCGAGTTCCGCGCGCTCGGCGTCGCTGAAGCGATCGACCTTGTTGAGCACGAGAACGAGTGGTTTGCCGAAACCGCGCAGCCAGCGCAACTCGACATCTTGGTCGCGCGTGAGATCGCCCGCGCAAACATACAGCACGATGTGCGCGCGCAGCGCCTCGTCGCGAGCGATCGTCTCGCGTGCCGCTCCCTCAACTTCGTGCGTGCCCGGAACATCGGCGTACGTCACGATGGTCTCGTCGATGCGCGCCGGATAGTGCGTCACCGCGCGCGTGGTCCCGCCGAGGACGTCGGCCTTCGCGTCTGTGCCCGGCGCGAGCGCTTGGATGAGGCTCGATTTGCCCGCGCTGATTTCGCCGAAAACGGCAATATAAAGTTCGCTCGTCCGCGTGCGTCGATCGAGTTCGGCGAGTTCGGCCTGCAGCGCGGCCGCGTCGGCGGTGCGTTTGGTCAGCATGTCGACGCGCGATTCGATATCGGCGCGCCGCGGCACTTCGATGACGCTCGGTGTCCGCGCGCGCGGGCGCAGCAACCGCCAGGCGGCGTAGGCGAGGCCGAGAATGGCGAGAGTGAGCAGCGCGGCCGCGACGTACTGCGCCGCCACCGGCAGCTCGCGCAATTCCTGCCACAGAGCGAAGCCGCCGCGCAGGATGCCAATCAGCAGCCAGACCAGTGCCGCTGCGACGAGCGCGATCGCGGCCAGCACGAGCAGGCGAATGCCTCGGTTCAACGTCGTCATCGATCCATTCCGGAGCGCCGAAGCAACAAGTCTAGCAATTGTCGGCGCGCGGACTCCTGTATCCGAAGTAAGCCCTGGCGCGGATCGGCGCCCGCCGCGTGAGCTCCGGTTCCAGCAGCGGCGAGGCCCAAATGCCTACGACGGAGCGGACGCGGATCGCGTCGCGGCGCGCCGTCGCGACGGACTTTCCGCGTGTCAGCGAGCGGTTTCGCGGCCGAATTCTGGCATGATCGCCGTCGGGGGCGCGTGGGGAACGGGAATGTTCCGAAGGCTGATCATTGCATCGCTGGCGGTTGTCGCGTGCGCCGACGTCGTTGTCGCGGCGCAGGACAAGATGTCTGCAGCGTCGGAGAAGGCGCCTGTAGCGTCGCCGTCGTTGTACCTCAATCCCTATTTTCGCAGCCTCGGTCTGGCCGAAGGCATGCCCTCGAGCGAAGTCGCCAAGGTTGTCGAGGATCGCGACGGCTTCATCTGGATCGGCACGCACGACGGCCTCGTGCGCTACGACGGCGTCGGCTTTCGCCTGTATCGACACGACGAGGCCGATCCCGAATCGATTTCGGCGGACGACGTCGCGATCGTCTTTGTCGACAAGGACAATCGCATCTGGTGTGGCGGCGAGAATTCCGGCCTCAACATGCTCGACACCACGCGCACGGGCTTCAAGCATTTCCTGCACGAGGCGAATGACTCGACGAGCCTTGCTGCCCAGGACGTCTGGAGCATCGGCCAGGACGCCGACGGCGCGATCTGGGTCGGCGGTCCGACGACCGGCATCGAAAGGCTCAACGCCGACGGCAAGACCTTCACGCACTACCGGCACGACGACGCGAACGCAGACACGCCGGGGTCGGATCGCATCTTCGCGATCTACGGCGATGCGCGGGGACGCGTCTGGTTCGGCCACACGAAAGGCGTCGACCGGCGCGATCGCAACGGCCACTTTCTTCACGCGGATTTTTCCGCGGTGCCGGGCGAGGAGCGGATCAACGCGTTCAGCCTGGCCGCGGAAGACGGCGACCACGTTCTTGCGGCGACGCGGCGCGGCGTCGTGCGCATCGACGAAGGACTCAAGGCGACTGGTCTCGTCAACGCAGGTCTCACCGACCTGCGCACGCTGTCGCTCGCGCGCACGCCGAAGGGAGAACTCTGGATCGGCACGCTGCACGGTCTCAATCGCGCCGACGGAGCGGGGCGCGTGAGTGGCTTCCTCATGAACGCGATGCAGCCTGGCAGCCTGCCCGCTGACTACGTGCAGGACGCGTTCGCCGATCGCGAGGGTGGCCTGTGGTTCGCGACGCAGGGCGGCGGCGTCGCGCGCCTGCCGCCGCGCTGGGATGCGTTCTCGCTCTATCGCAGCGCGGCCGGCGCGAGTGACGGGCTCGCGACCGATCGCATCCAGAATCTCGCGCTCGCCGCCGACGGACGCGTCTGGGCGGTGAGCGAGGAGGGCAGCATCGACAGGCTCGAACCGGAAAGCGGCAAGGTCGAGCACTACGGCGGTCGCTGGCCCGTCGCGGAGAAGCTGCTCGAATCGATACTCGTCGGCCGCGACGGCCAGGTCTGGGTCGGCCATGTGCGCGGCCTGCGCATCTACGACGGCAGTGGCGCGAGCTTCGTCGACCTGCCGGCGAGCGCGGACGACAAGAACGCTTTGCTGCCGGGCAAGATCGACATCCTGCGCGAGGACGCGAGCGGCGGCGTGTGGGCGCGTTCGTGGGGTACAGGCATCGATCGCATCGACGCGAAGACGCACAATGTCGAACGATTCGAGGGCGAGACAGCGGGACTGCGTGGCCCCGATGTCAGCGCAATCGAATTCGATGCGGACGGCAATCTGCTCGCCGCGATGAGCGCCGGCATCGATCGTTTCGATGGCGCGCTGCGCCGTTTCGTTCCGCTTGCGGGCATGACCGCGACGCACGTGCTCGAGTTCGCGTTCGCGCCCGAACCCGACGGCGGCCTCTGGGTGCACACGCTCGGCGCGCTCGAGCGCTACGACTATCGCCACGGCAAGGCGTCGCGCACGCAAAGGATCGGCGTCGCGGAGGGTTGGCCCACGCTGTCTGCGGGCGGTATGCAGGTCGACTCGCGCGGCCGCGTCTGGGTGACGAGCGCGCGAGGCATCTGGCAGTTCGATCCCGCCCAGCGCAGCGTGCGCCAGTTCGACACGCACGACGGGCTCGCGAGCGCCGAATTCACCGTCGCGCCGATGCTCAAGCGCGCCGACGGTGCACTCTTCGCCGCCACGCGGCTCGGCATCGTCGCGTTCGAGCCGCAACGCATCGACGGTCCGGCGCAGGCCCCGCCCGTCGTGCTCGACGCGCTGAGCGTGCGGCGCGGAGGCCGCGCCGCGTCGCTCGATCCGCACAGCACATCTGTTGCGCTGCAGTGGGACGATCGCGATCTGCGCGCGAGCGCGCGGGTGCTGTCGTACGTGAACGCCGCAGCGAGCCGCTACCAGTGGCGTCTCGACGGCGTGGACGCCGACTGGGTCGACACGGGCAATCGCGGCGAGCGCGAGTATTCGCAACTGCCTGGCGGCACGCATGCGTTGCACATTCGCGCGGCCGCGGCGGGTGGGGCGTGGCAGGAGCTGCCGCCGCTGGCAATCGAGCAGGCGCCGCCGCCGTGGCGGACGCCGTGGGCCTACGCCGCCTACGCGCTGGCAATTGCACTGGTCGGTTGGCTCGCGTTCCGCAGCTATCGTCGTCGCATCGATGCGCGCCACGCCGTGGCCCTCGCCGATCAGCAGCGCCGCTACGCGGAACAGGCGAGCGCTGCGAAGACGAATTTCCTTGCGACGATGGGTCACGAGATTCGCACACCGATGACGGGCGTGCTCGGTATGGCGGAGCTGCTGATGCGCACGTCGCTCGACGACCGGCAGCGCGGCTATGCCGAGGCGATCGAATCCTCGGGCAGAGTGATGCTGCGGCTGATCAACGATTCGCTCGACCTCGCGCGCATCGAGGCGGGCAAGCTCGAACTCGAGAGTGCGCCGCTCGATCTGCGCGCACTCGTCGCAGACATCGTTGCGCTCGCGCAGACGCTTGCCACGGACAAGGGACTTGCATTCGACTGCGCGATCGACGCCGATGCACCGCACTGGGTCAGCGGCGACGCGGTGCGCATTCGTCAGGTGTTCGTCAATCTCGTCAACAACGCGATCAAGTTCACCGAGAAGGGACGCATCGATCTCGCGCTCGGCGCCGATGCGAGCGGCGCGGCGATATTCAGCGTGCGCGACACAGGCCCCGGCATGGCCGAGGCGACGCGCGCGCGCCTGTTCCAGCGTTTCGAACAGGCGCAGGGCGCGCAGCGATTCGGCGGCAGCGGCCTCGGCCTCGCGATCTGCAGGGAGCTCGTCGCGTGCATGGGCGGTAGCATCTCGCTCGCGAGCGAGCAGGGCGTCGGCAGCACTTTCATCGTGACCTTGCCGCTGCCCGCGGCCGAGGCGAGCGATGGCTCGAGCGAGGATGCCGCTGTTGCAGCGGGGAATCTGCCCATGAAAGCGGCCGGCGCCGCATCCGCTGCGAGCGCCGCGTTGCGTGCGCTAGATGTCCTGCTCGTCGAAGACGACGCGACGGTCGCAGCAGTGATCGTCGGTCAGCTCGCAGCGCACGGATGCCGCGTCCGCCACGTGGCGCAGGGACTCGCCGCACTCAGCGAGATCGCGGTGCAGCGATTCGACGCGGCGCTGGTCGATCTCGATCTCCCCGGTCTCGATGGCCTGGCGCTCGCGCGCACGCTGCGCGCGAGCGAAGCTGCGGAGCGCCGTGCGCGCCTGCCGCTCATCGGCATCTCGGCGCGCTCGGTCGGCAACGAAGAGGCGTTGTGCCTCGACGCGGGCATGGATGCATTCCTGCGCAAGCCTGTTTCGGGCGCGAAGCTTCTTGAAAGTCTGATCGCCTCTTGCGGCCATGCCGCAGTCTGACTTTTCGCGCAGACCGGGCTCGATCAAAACGGCAGGCGATACGCACGATGTGATGCCTGATGCGGGCATTTTTCCCGAGTTGCGCGGCGGCGCCTCCCGCAAATTGACGGCGCGCTGAACGAAGACGCCGTCTCCGCGATTTCGGCAGCGAATATTTCCATCGCGTTCATCGATCCGGGACTAGGGTCTTGGCGGAGAGGGCAGTGCGCCCTCCCGCGGTCTCTCAGGAATGAGTCACCGTGTCTTCGAGTCGGGATCGGGGCACGCGCGCCATCCTGCTCTCACGGATTGTTGTATCCGGATTCGAGAAGCGAACAGGAGAAATTCATGACCAAGCATCAGAGTCTCATCAAACTGGCGGCCCTTGCGATCGCGGTTTCGGCCGCGTTGCCCGCGCTCGCCGACACGACGGTGACGACGGTGGAACACAGCGGGCCGCATCACTACATCTATTACCGCGATCACGACATCTACTATTCGCCGGATACGCACACGTACTTCTGGCTCGACCAGGGCCGCTGGCAGTCCGGTACGTCGCTGCCCGCCGAGAGCCAGAGTTACGTGACGACGAAGGGCGTCGACATCCAGCTCGACACCGACCGTCCGTACGAGCGCAACGACTATGTCGTCTCGCGCTATCGCGACGTGCCGGAGACGCGGACGACGACGGAGCGGACGGTCGCCGACAACGGCCAGACCACGACGACGACAACGACCACGACGAAGCATCGCTATGTCTACTACGGCGACCACGACATCTACTTCTCGCCGGAGAACAAGCAGTATTTCTGGATGAGCGACGGTCGTTGGCATTCGGGTGACGCGCTGCCGATGAACATGGCGCCGTATGTGCGCACGCAGGGCGTCAACATCGAACTCGATACCGAGCGCCCGTACGAGCGCAACGACTACGTGATCGAGCACTACCGCAATCATCGCGACGACGATCGGTAAGGCGATCGATCCTTCGCAAACGTTTCGCAGGTGAAAATTTGGCCCGCAGGTGCGGGCCATTTTTTTTGTTTACTTAGCTCGCGCGGTGGATGCCGGCGCTCAGCTCGCGCACCGCGTCGATCAACACCCCGAGGCGTTCAGGCAATACGTCAGGCGTGATGCCGTGGCCGAGATTGAAGATGTGTCCCGGATACTGTCCGAAGCTCTCGAGTGCACCGCGCACTTCCTTGCGGATCGCCTCGGGCGATGCATGCAGCACCGCGGGGTCGAGATTGCCCTGCAGCGCCACGCGCTCGCCGACGCGCGCGCGTGCGGCACCGAGTTCGATCGTCCAGTCGAGGCCGAGCGCCGCGCAGCCGGTATCGGCGAGTACCTCGAGATGCGAATTGGCGCCCTTGCTGAACAGGATCAGCGGCAGTTCGCGTGCGACCTTGTCTTCCTGCAGGTGCTTCGCGATCTGGGCGAGGTAGCGCAGGCTGAATTCGCGGAACAGGCCCGGTGCGAGCAAACCGCCCCAGGTGTCGAACACCATGAGCGCCTGTGCGCCCGCCGCCGCCTGCGCGGCGAGGTAGGTGGCGACCGAACGCGCGACGACATCGAGAAGGCGGTGCATCGTCGCGGGGTCGTCCCAGGCGAGCGCCTTCGCACGCGCGAAGCTCGCCGAGCCTTCGCCCTCGATCATGTAGCAGGCGAGCGTCCATGGGCTGCCGGCGAAACCGATCAGCGGCACCTTTCCATTGAGTTCGCGACGGATCAGGCGCAGCGCATCCATCACGTAACGCAGATCTTTCTCGGGATCGGGCACGGCGAGGCGATTGATGTCGGCGAGCGAGCGCACGGGCGTGGCGAGACGCGGGCCCACGCCCTCGTCGACGGAAAGGCCGAGGCCCATCGCGTCGGGAATCGTGAGGATGTCCGAGAACAGGATTGCCGCATCGAGCGGGAAGCGGGCGAGGGGCTGCAGCGTGACTTCGCAGGCGAGCTCAGGCGTCTTGCAGAGGTTGACGAAACTGCCCGCGCGGGCGCGCGTCGCGCGATATTCCGGCAGGTAGCGACCGGCCTGGCGCATGATCCACACGGGCGTGCGGTCGACGGGCTCGCGCCTGAGTGCGCGCAGGAAACGATCGTTGTGCATCAAGACCTCTGAAAATTGCGGGTGCAGACCGTTCGCGGCGTGCTTGAGACTCGCTGACGGGTCAATAAGGGGAATCCATGCCCTGGCTGAACATCAACTTGAAGCCGCGCTTGAGTTGCGCGTCGCGCGCCAGTTCGAACGCCGCGAGGGCGTCGTCGCGCTCGAGATAGATTTCGCGCTTGAGACTCACGCGGCCACCTTGCTGGCCCCATTCGCGGGTCAGCGTCCAGCCGCCGAGCAGATCCTGCTGCAGTGCAATCTGGTAGTAGCGCGGCGCCTCCGCAGCGACCGGTTTGGTTTGCAGGAAAACACGCATACAGACATTGTACCCGAGGAGCCGATGCACGCAGACGCAGCACGAGGCGAAGCCTCGCACGGACGGCATAACTCGTCGTATCTTGGCGATCTCGCCGCGTTGGGCGAACCACGCCGACGCGAAGGCGCTAGCTTGTCGCCAGCAGCGAGCGGATCGCCGCTTCGTCCACGTCCCTGACGATTTCGGCGCGGCCGATGCCGCGCCAGAGGATCAGGCGCAACTGGCCTGAGAGATTCTTCTTGTCGAGCCGCATCAGCTCGATCATGCGTCCGCCATCGACTCCGGCCGGCAGCGACGTCGGCAGACCGAATCGATCGAGCAGGCGCACGAGGCGGTCGGTGTCGGCGCCAGGCGCGCGCCCGAGCGTCGCCGACAGGCGCGCGGCGAGCACCATGCCGATCGCGATCGCCTCGCCGTGCAGCAACGCGCCGTAGCCGGTCAGCGTCTCGAGCGCGTGGCCGAACGTGTGTCCGAGATTGAGCAGCGCGCGTTCGCCCTGCTCGGTCTCGTCGCGCGCGACGATGCCGGCCTTCTGGGCGCAGCAGTGCGCGATCGCCCGCGTCAGCGTGCCCGCATCGCGCGCTAGCAATGCGTCGGCGTTCGCTTCGAGCCACGCGAAGAACGCAGCATCGCCCAACGCAGCGTATTTGATCACCTCGGCGAAGCCCGCGCGCAATTCACGCGCGGGCAGCGTCGAGAGCGCGTCCGTGTCGGCGATCACCGCGCGCGGCTGGTGGAATGCGCCGACGAGGTTCTTGCCCTGAGGCAGGTCGACGGCGGTCTTGCCGCCAACCGATGAATCGACCATCGCGAGCAGGGTCGTCGGCACCTGCACGAAGGCGATGCCGCGCATCCAGCAGGCCGCCGCGAAGCCGGCGAGGTCGCCGATCACGCCGCCGCCCAGCGCGACGATGGTCGCGTCGCGGTTCGCCTTGAGCTCGGCGAGCGCGGCGAAGATGCGCGCGGCCGATTCGAGCGTCTTGTGCGCCTCGCCGTCGGCGAGCGCCAGGGAGCCGATGGTGAGCGCGCTGCCGCTCGCGGCAAGCGCCGTGCGCAAACGATCGAGATAGATCGGCGCGACGACGTCGTTGCTGACGATGAGCACGTGCCGGCCCGCGAGTGCTCGCACGAGACGAGGTCCATCGTCGAGCAGTCCGGCGCCTATTGCGATCGGATAACTGCGTTCGCCGAGTTCGACGACGATCGAGGTCGCATTCATGCCGCCTGCCCCGAGTCGGTCTCGCGTGTCCAGTGCTGGCGCAATTCATCGAGCAGGCGCCGCGCGGCGGCACTGCTGCTGCCGCTGCCATAGCCCGAGCCGATCACGAGGTCGGCCACTTCGCGGTAGAACCCTTCGCGTTCGCGCGCGAGCGAGAGTAGCCGCTCGCGGCGGTCGGGCGCGGCCAGCAGCGGACGCTTGCGGTCGTGCGCGAGCCGGCGCAGTTGCTGGTCGACCGTCGTCTCGAGATAGACGACGAATCCGCGCTCACGCAGGCACCGTCGATTGGCCGCGGCGAGCACGGCGCCGCCGCCCGTCGAGAGGACGAGGTCGCGGCCCGCGGTCAGTTCGTCGAGCAGATCGGTTTCGCGCTTGCGGAAACCGGCCTCGCCCTCGAGCTCGAAAATGAGGCCGATTTCCGCGCCGCTGCGCGTTTCTATCTCGTGATCGAGGTCGAAAAAATGCATGCCCAGGCCCTCGGCGACACGTTTGCCGACCGTCGTCTTGCCGGCGCCCATGGGGCCGACGAGAAACAGATTCGAGGAGGGATTCATCCCGCGATGCTAGCAGAGGCCGCGGGAAACGGCGGCGCGAGGGTATAATCGCAGGGTCTCCGTTTTACGCGCTTTTTAGAATGCTCCGCTTCGTCGCGATTTTCCTCGGCAGCCTGCTTGCACTGTTCACGATCGAGTTGCTGCAACCCGTGCAGCAACACGTGATCCTGCCGTTCACGGGCGGACTCGCCCACGTCGCCGTCTGGTTCATGCAGATCTTCGATCACACGGTCGTCTCGCAGGCGAACAACATTCGTCTGGGTCCGACCGGGCCTGGCATCGAGATCGTGGCGGGCTGCAACGGCGTCGAGGCCGTGCTGATCCTCATCTCGGCCGTGCTCGCGTTTCCGTCGCCGTGGAAGCACAAGCTCGTCGGGGTCGGCGTCGGCTTCGTCGCGATCCAGGCGCTCAATCTCGTGCGCATCATCAGCCTCTACTACCTGCTGCTGTGGAACCGCGTCTGGTTCGACTGGTTCCATCTCTATCTGTGGCAGGCGCTGATCATCCTCGACGCGTTGATCTTCTGGCTGATCTGGCTGCGCTGGCTGCCGCACGAGCCGCCGACGGAGCTTGCTGCGACCGCATAAGGGTCCTGCGGACCACCGCGTTAGACTCCGGCGATGCTTCCGCGGCAAGGAAGCGCCATCGAACCTGGAGGAACGCCATGACCGTAGCGAAAGTGATCGAGATCAGTTCGTCATCGCCGAAGGGCATCGAGGACGCCGTCACGGAAGGCCTCGACCGCGCGGCGAAGACGATCAACAACATTCGCGGTGCCTGGATCAATGACATCAAGGTCGTGACGGACGCGAATGGCAAGGTCAGAGAGTGGCGCGTCAACATGCGCATCAACTTCGAGCTCGAGTGAGACGATCGATGGTCTGAGCGCGCCCCGTAGTCGGCCGCCGACGAGACAGCTTTCGAGTTACTCCGCGGTTTCGATGCGCCGCACGTGGCGCCGCGCGTCGAGCACGATGCGCACGTCTGCGCGACCAGGCAGCGTGCGCAGCGCCTGTCGACTCAGCCGCTCGTAGTGCATGATGAAGCGCCGCAGACGCGCGGGCGTCATCGCGCGCGGCGCGTGCGCACGGCGCAAAGCCTGCTCCTGTTGGTTGCGCCAGCGTTCGACGACGTCGAAGCGCGGCGCCTGCAGCAAGACGAGCGCGTCGAAACGGCGCCACAATTCTGCGTAGCCTGCCTGCAATTGCCCGTTGACGAAGCGGCGCCAGCGGCCATCGGCGTCCTCGTCGCGCTCGAGCGCGTTGATGGGCCTGCGCAGCGCGCTCGCCGACTGTGCCGGCACGCCGACGCACCAGCCTTCGAACAGGATCAGCGCGGGTCGCTCCCGCACGACGCGCCAGCGCGCGCGCGGCAGGCGCGAGTCGCTGCCCTTGTCGAAACGCGGGATGCGCGCGGGTTGCTGCGCGCTCGCGGTGCGCAAAGCGGCGAGCGTATCGGCGACGAGGCAGAGGTCGTGCGTGCCCGGCACGCCGCGCGTGACGAAGAGCGGATGTACTTCCCGCGCTAGCCGCGCGCGCGCCGCGCGACCGAGATAGAAATCGTCGAGCGACATCGCGACAGCGGGTATGCCCGCACGCGTCGCCGCGTGTACGAGCTGGGCGGCGAGCGTGCTCTTGCCGCTGCCCTGCAGGCCGGAGACGCCGACGAGCCATGGCTTGCGCCGGCCCTGCAATTTCGCGCGCAGCGAGTCGACGACGCGCGCGACGACGTCGTCTGCGTATCCATGCTGCGTGCTAGCATCGGCCACCATGAATTCGAACGACTCGAAGTCCGTTGCCGACGCACTGTATCAGGAAGCGATCGCGCAATTTCGCACGCTGCTCGCCGAGGCCACTGCGGCCGGCGAGCCGGAGCCAACCGCGATGACGCTCGCGACCGCCGACGACGGCGGGCGCATCTCGGCACGCATCGTGCTGCTCAAGAACGTCGACGAGCGCGGCTTCGTCTTCTATACGAACTATCGCAGTGCGAAAGCCGAGCAACTCGCCGGACAGCCGCGCGCAGGACTGTGCCTATTGTGGAAAGCGCTGCGCGATGTGGTGCAGGTGCGCATCGAGGGCCGCGTCGAGAAGACGGCCGCAGAGGAGTCCGATGCGTACTTCGCGTCGCGTCCGCGCGCGAGCCAGATCGGCGCGTGGGCGTCGCTGCAGTCGCAGACGTTGTCGAAGCGCGCCGAGCTCGACGCGCGCGTGAGTGAAACGGAACGGCGCTTCGCCGGCGTCGACGTGCCGCGACCGCCCGACTGGGGCGGCTATCGCGTCGTGCCCGATGCGATCGAGTTCTGGTTCGGCCAGCGCGCGCGGCTGCACGACCGTGTTCGCTACGAGGCTGGCGACCACGGATGGAGCAAGCGCCTGCTCTATCCCTGAGTCTGTCGTGAGCGGCGGCGCTTTCGTTGCGGCGAGCGAACGAAAGCGCGATGGCCGATCCCGATCATTTGGCTGACGCGCGCTTTCTGTCGGAAAGTCGGATCAATATCGACGTCGGCTGCGCCCGCCGGACGGGTCCGCTGCGAACGCGATTTGTCTATGAAGACCTTCGTAATTTCTCGCGTATTCGGCGAAGGATTGACGCCACGCAGCCCTTGGGCGTTCGTGAATTATCGGCATAACTCTTTGTATTAGTGCAATTTTATTGCAATTTGTGGAGAATGTGGCCAATTGGTGTAAACGTTCCCAAATAGTGAACGGTTCGCCTTATACTGTTCCCGTTGTCGTCGTCGCTGGATTTGCGACGGTGGGGGGCAAGACCAGCCAAGGGAAGCACCGTGACCGCGTTGTCGGCATCTCGGAGTGCAAACCGCCGTACCGCCCCAGCAACGCGCTGGCCAATATCGCTCGGCCAAATTTCGCTGCTGATCTCATCTGCGACCGCCGTCGCAGTCGCGCAATTCATCTCGATCCTGCCTTGGGGCGACAGCCCCGACTTGCACATCGCGTGGCTGCCGGGCGCGGTGCAGCTGAGCATTCTCGTGTCGTCGCGTCGTTCGACCTGGTTCGCTGAAAGCATCGGCGCTCTGTGCGGCATGGCGGTTTCGTTTTTCGTAATTGGCGTTGAGCCAGTTGCCGCGTTGATAGCGAGCGCCCCCGTCGTGCTGACGATGGCAGCGCTCGCGTGGAGCCTGGGCAAGCGTGCGCGCGATATCGGCGCGTTGTCCAACTTCGGTGACCTCGCGCGATTCATGCTGATGGTCGCGCTCGCCGCAGGCATTCTCGGCATCGCGGCTCGCGCGGTCAGCGGCATCGCCGGCATGCCGGCGCCCGCGAGCTGGTGGAGCATCGCGTTGGCCAACGCACTCGGTTGCCTGCTCGTCGTGCCGTTCTGGTTGAGTGTCGTCAAGCCTGTCGACGCATCCGAGCCACGAGTCCAGCCGGAAGAATGGTTCATGACGTTCGCGGCGATCGCCGCCGTCGGTCTCGCGTGGACGCTCTGGTTTGAACACGATGCGGTTCACCCGGTGTTGTTCTTCCTGCCGATACCCGTGTTCGCATTCGCACTGCTGCGCTTGCACGTCGGCGCCGCGCTCGTTTCGATATTCGCCCTCACGCTCTTGGCTGCGCTCCTCGCGCAGCATCTCAAGGGTCCGTTTGCGGAGGTCGCGCCGCGCGATCTCGGCGCCAGCATCCAGCTCTGGTCGCTCTCGATGACCGGAGCTCTGCTGCTGCTCGCGACGGCGTTGAGGCAGCGACGCGAAGCGCAAATGGAACTGTCCCAGGCGCATAGCGAACTGCACTCGCTCGCCGGACGTCTCATCTCGGCGCAGGAAGACGAGCGCAGCAGCATCGCGCGCGAATTGCATGACAGCATCGGCCAGAACATCGCTTGCGCGGCGATCCTGCTGAGTACGCTGCGCTCGCAACAACAGACTGGCGAGCCGATCGTATTGAAGGAGTTGCAGCAACAGCTCAGCGATCTGTCGGAAGAGGTACGCAATCTTTCGCACCACCTGCATCCCGGCGTGCTCAAGCACGTCGGCCTGACCGCGGCTCTCGAGGGGCTGTGCGCGATCTATCGCAAGCAGGGCGGGTTGGACGTCGTGTTTCGCGCGTATGGCGACGTCGATGCGATACCCGATGGGCCGAAGATGTGCATCTATCGTGTGATCCAGGAAGCGCTGCGCAATGCCGTGACCCACGGTGACGCACGGAGAATCGCTGTCGTGATGATGCGCGGGTCGGATGCCATCAGGTTGAAGATACTCGACAACGGCCGCGGCTTCTCGCTCGACTCGCCAGAGGTCAGGGCCGGGCTCGGCCTGGTCAGCATGCAAGAGCGCGCGCGTAGCGAAAACGGAAGCTTCCGCATCAAGACCGCGCCGGGTCGCGGGACATGCATCTCGATGCGACTGCAGTTGCCATGAAGCTGGGGTTTGGTATGAGCACGAATATGCCGTACGCGATCATTGCCGACGATCACCGCATGGTGGCGGAAGGGCTGCAGCGACTCATCACGCCGAAATTCGCGCGAGTCCGCATCGTCGAGACCGGTACCGAACTGCTGCAACTTCTGCAAGACGAAGCGCCAGATCTCATCATCGCGGATCTCGCGATGCCCGATACGAGTGGACTCGACGTGCTGCGGCAGCTGCGTCGCACCGGCATTTCCACGCCGTACATCATGCTGACGATGCACGGCGAGCCGATGATTGCCGCCTCTGTGATGGAAGCCGGCGCCAACGCCTACGTGCTCAAGTCCGCGGCGGGCGACGAACTCCTCCGTGCCGTCGACGACGTCATGCAAGGCAGGATCTACATCTCGCCGTCGGTCGGCGCGCGCTCGCTGCGTGCGCGTGCGCAGCTGCTGAATCGCATCACGCCGAAGCAGCAGCACATCCTCAGCATGGTCGGCGGCGGATTGCGGTCGAAGCAGATCGCCGCTGAACTCGGCTTGTCCGTGCGAACCGTCGAAGCGCACAAGTACTCGATCATGCAGGTATTAGGCGTCCATTCGACGATGGAAATGGTCAAATGCGCCGAGGAACAAGGGCTGCTCTGTCGCCATCTGGAACTCGCTGAACGGTGAGGCGCGGCGGTAAAACTACTTAGCTGCGACGAGTCGGTTTGCCGTGGTCCGCTCCCGGCCTCAGGCCTATCTTGGCGCCCACGCCACCCGTGGAATCCGAGATGGAGCGGCCCAGAATCATCATCGCCGATGACCATCCCCAGGTCGTCGTGCAACTGCGGCAACTGCTTTCGCGACAGTTCGAGATCGTCGCGACGGTCGCTAACGGGCGCGATCTCGTCGGTGCCGTGATCTCCTTGAAACCCGACATCGTTGTGACCGACGTCTGCATGCCCGAGATGGACGGCCTGCAGGCCGCGAGCGCGATCGGCGCCGCGCTTCCAAAAACCTGCATCGTCTTCGTCACCGTGCACGACGATCGGGCGCTAGCGATCAAGGCATTGAACTGCGGCCAGGCCTACGTGCTCAAGTCGTCGGCGGGCGAAGATCTGCTCGACGCCATGACGGCGGTGCTCAACGGCGCGCGCTACATCTCGCCGATGTTGAGTGGCCTCGCACCGGGGTGACGCCGAAGCGTGCGGAAACTCTGCCGGGTGGTTCGCGCCGGCGACGAATGCGCGAATCCTGCCGCCCGCTAGTTGCGCCCGTTCGCCGCGGCCACGGGCTTGACCTCTTCGCGCGCTTTCCGCGCAGCGTCGAGCGCTTCGAGCGTGAGCTTGTAGGTGACGTAATACTTGTAGATGTTGCGCACGTACGTCGTCGTTTCGGCGCCGATCTTCTCGGCCACGACGACCTCGACGTTGTTGAACCACTTGTCCGGGTCGAGGCCGCGGTCCTTGGCGATCTTGCGTGCGCGCGCGACGTTGCCCGGCCCGCAGTTGTAGCTCGCAAACGCGAACAGCGGTCGGTTGCCCTCGCTGAACTGCGCGTCGGGGAAGTACTGCGACATGAGCCGGTCCAGGTATTTGGTGCCCGCGTGAATGTTGGGTTCGACCTGGCGTATGTCGCCGACCTTGAGCTCGTAACCCGTGGCCGGCATCAACTGCATGATGCCGATCGCGCCGACTGCGCTCTTCGCGTTCTGATCGAGCCCCGATTCTTGATAACCCTGCGCTGCGAGCATCAGCGGGTCGAAGCCGTAGCGCTCTCCGTATTTTCGGAACAGTGCGAGCATGTCCTCGAAGCGTTTCCATTCGCTGCCGCCGGTCGGGTCGGCGAGCTGCTTGATCCGCTTCATGTATTGCGCGAAGCGCGCATCCATGACGCCCTGCTTCACGACCCAGTTCTTGTAGAAGTCGGTCAGCTCGGCGGCGAGTTTGTCGCTGCCCTTGCGCACGGCCCAGCCGAGATGACCGTTGTCGCGCAGGATGAGGTTGGTGTGGACGGTAACCTTGGGCAGCACCTGCGCCCACATTGCCGCCTTCCAGTCGTCCACGACGATGATCTGCAGGAGGCCCGCATTGAGCATCTCGAGCATGTCTTCGTCCTCGAGCGCGTCGGGAACGAGCGAGAGGACGATCGCAGGCTTGCCCGCTGCCTGCAATTTGTCGCTTTCGGCGACGAGGCTGTCGTAGTAGCTCGATGTCCGGCGCACATGAACCGTCTTGCCGGCGAGGTCGTCAAGCGATGCCAGTACCGGCGAAGAGGGTCCCGTGACGACGATTTCGTCGACGATCTTCTGCGGCGGCGGGTCGACGAAATCGACGACCTTCCTGCGTTCTTCGGTGACCGTGAGGTTGCCCGCGGCGATGTCCGCGCGGCCTTCGGCGACGTCGCGCAGGAGATGGTCTCGCGTCGCGACGACAATGTAGACGGTCAACGGCCGCCTGCCGAGCTGCCTTGCGTACTTCGCGTTGATCCAGCGCTCGAAATCGCGGACCAGTTCGGCGGAAATGCCGCGTTCGCGTCCCTTGTCGTTGAAATAGAGCGAGCGGCTGAACGGCACGTCGACGCGGATCATCCTGCGTTCGAGCATCTTGTCGAAGTCGCCGGTCCAGACTTTCGTCGCCAGCGACAGGCCGCGGGCCTGCGCGGGGCTCGCCTGCGCCCATGTCGTCGAGGCAGGCGTGGCGGAAGCCGCGGTCTGCGCGGCGCCGGCAACCGCTGTGGCGGCGAGCAGCAACACGGCGAGGAGGCGCGTAACCGGCGCCCGCGTCGCCGGATGCCCGGCATCGGCACGGCGGGCGGGAAGCCCGCGTCGAAGCAAGGCGCGGGCGATGCACCCAGGTGCAGCGTGGCTGCGGATCGCGGTGGTCGAATCGAGGTGACTACGCATAACGCTCCCGTCGGGCCGAAGACGCCGAAAAAGCCTTGCGCGAGAAACTGCCGTTGCGATCGCCGGCATTGTGTACCAACGACGGCGCATTCGAAAGCGCGGAGAGCGCGGTTCGGGGCGTGCGCGTGTGCTGCCGGCCTCGAGCCTCAGGGGTGCTTGGCTACCCACCGTTCAATGAGGCCGGCGAGCGCATCGAGCCCGTCGGTCAGCGCCGCGGGCCCCGGCTGCAGGATCAGCGGCGATTTGATCTCGTGGAGTTCGCGATCGCGTACCGCGGGTACGTCCTGCCAGCCCGGCCGTGCAGCGACGCGATCGTCACGAAACTTCTTCCCGCACCAGCTGCCGATGATGATGTCCGGCGCGCGGCGCACCACTTCGTCGCCATCGGCGAGGATGCGGTCACGCGCGAGCGGCATCGCCGCGCGCTCCGGAAAGATGTCGTCGCCACCCGCTATTGCGACGAGCTCCGACACCCAGCGTATGCCAGTGATCTGCGGCGTATCCCATTCCTCGAAGTAGACGCGCGGGCGCCGCGGATAGGCGTTCGTACGCCGTCTGATCTGGTCGATGCGCTGCTCGAAATCCGCCGCGAGCGAGGCCGCCCGTTCGCTCGCGCCGATGAGTCCGCCGAGCCTGCGCACGTAGTCGAGAATGCCCGCGACGCTGCGATGATTGCTGATCCACACCTCGACGCCGTGCTTGACGAGATCGCGCGCGATATCGGCCTGGATGTCGGAGAAGCCGATGACGAGGTCGGGTTTCAGTTCGAGGATCTCGCCGATCTTCGCACTCGTGAATGCGCTGACCTTGGGCTTCTCGCGACGCGCGATCGCAGGCCTCACCGTGAATCCGCTGATGCCGACGATGCGCCGCTGCTCGCCGAGGAGGTAGAGCGTCTCGGTGGGTTCTTCGGTCAGGCAAACGATGCGGTCGGGGCCCATGATGCTGTCCTTGTCGATGGGGCGCCGCGTCGCCCGAAGTTACTTTAGTTCAACCGCGCGGCAATGTCGGCGAGCGGCGCGATCACGAGGAAGCGCGCGAGGATGAGTGCGATCGAGGCGAACCAGCACGAGAAGTCGAGGCCGCCGAGCGGCGGCAGGAAGCGGCGGAAAGGACGCACGACCGGCTCGGTGAACTGCACGAGCAGCCGCGCGTTCGAGTTGTAGTGTTCGTTGACGAAGAAGCTGAGGATGCAGCGGATCACGATTGCCCAGAGCATGATCCAGAGGGCGATGCTCAACACGTTGACGAGCGCGAGCAGCGGCCAGCTCGCGAGGCCGATGCGCATGCCTGCGAGTCCGCCGAGCAGCGCGAACTCGAGCAACGCGAGCAGGAAGGCGACGAGGATCGAGCCTGTCTCCACCTTGCCCCAGCGTGGTACGAAACGACGCAGTGGCGTCAGCACGGGGTTCGTCAGCCGGTAGACGAACTGGCAGATCGGGTCGAGGAACGAGGCGTTGACCGCGATCAGCATGGCGCGCACGAGGAGCAGGCCGATGAAAAAATCGAAGATCGTCTGGATCAGGAAGACGCCGGCGTTGACGAAGTAGCTCATGGAATTTGGAACCTTGCGGAGCGCATCGCGAGGCTGGATCGCGGCGATCGTGTTGGGAGTTGGGGCAGGGAGTTGGCGCAGTGTACACGGCGTGTTCGCGCATGCGTCGCACGGTCGAGCACTGCGTGATGCGACGGCGAACGAACTTGCCGCGCTGCGCCCCGGCGCGTCCAGCGCCTGGAGGCTCGCTGGATGCTCAGTCGTACTGCGCTGACAATTCGCCGCCTCGCCGTGTCGCCGCAGCGACCGCGCGCGTGACGATTTCGCGCAGCCCGCTGGCCTCGAAGCTCTCGAGCGCGGCCTGTGTCGTACCGTTGGGCGACGTCACGCGCTGGCGCAGCACGGCTGGCGCCTCGGCCTCTTCGCGCAGCATGCGGCCTGCGCCGAGGCAGGTCTGCGCGGCAAGTGCGCGCGCGGTCTCGCGTGGCATGCCCTGCAGGACGGCGGCCTCCTCGAGTGCCTCGACGAGCAGGAAGAAATAGGCGGGCCCCGAACCCGACAATGCCGTCACCGTATCCATCAGCGCCTCATCGTCGATCCACTCGGCGAGTCCCGCGGCGCCGAGGATGCGCTGCGCACTGGCGCGTTGCGCCGCATCGACGCGCGCGCTCGCGCAAAGCCCGCTCGCGCCGGCGCCGATCAGCGCGGGCGTATTGGGCATCGCGCGCACGATCGCCTGGTCGCCGCCGAGCCATGCGTCGATCTGCGCGATGCGGATGCCGGCGGCGATCGAGACGACGAGCGGGCGGCGCGCGCGCACCACGTCGCGAAGGGATTCACACACCGGCTTCATCACCTGTGGCTTGACCGCGAGCACGACGACATCGGCGTCCTGCGCCGCATCGGCGCCCTGCGCATGCGCGGCGACCGAGAAGTCCCGGATGAGCGCTGCGCGCAGGTCGGCGTTCGGCTCTGCGACGCTAACGAGACCAACATTCGTGCCAGCACGGATGAGCCCGCCGATGAGGCTACGCGCCATGTTGCCGCCGCCGATGAAGGCGACAGGCAGCGTGATCGCCGAGGAAGAAGCGTGATTCATCGTGGCGACGCCGGTCGGTTACGGGAGGCGAAGCCTAGCATTGCGAAGCGACAGGGTAGAAGCGCGCTCACGGCGTCGGCTGCCTCGGCGGCGATCACTTTCAAGGTTTGCGTGGGCCGAACAGTGCACTGCCGACGCGCACGAGCGTCGCGCCCTCGGCGATGGCGAGTTCGAAGTCGTCGGACATGCCCATCGACAAGGTATCGGCCTGCGGATGATTAGCGCGCAGGCCTTCGAAGAGTTCGCGCATGCGCCGAAATGCAGCACGGCGCCGATCGAGATCGGCCGGCGCTGGAATCGTCATGAGTCCGCGCAGCGAAAGGGCCGGCGCGGCGGCGATGGCCTCGGCGAGTTCGGCTATCTCTCCCGGCGTGCAGCCCGCCTTGCTGGTCTCGTCGTCGATGTTGACCTGAACGAGCACCTGGAGTGGGCCGGAAGCGGCGGGTCGATGGCGCGCGAGCGGCGCGACGAGCTTGGCTCTGTCGAGGCTGTGCAGCCAGGCGAAGTTGCGCGCGACGTCGCGTGCCTTGTTCGATTGCAGAGGGCCGATCGCATGCCATTCGAGCGCATCGGGGCGGCCCAGCAGGGCCGCCAGTTCCGCGCGCTTCGCGAGCGCCTCCTGCACGTAGTTTTCGCCGAACGCGGTCTGGCCGAGCGCGGCGAGCGCGGCCACGGCAGCCGCGGGCTGGGTCTTGCTGACCGCGAGCAGTCGCACCGCGTGGCCGGCCCGCCGTGCCGCCGTTTCGACCCGGTCGCGCAGGCGGCGGAAATTTTCATCTACATTCATGGGTATAGTTTGCATTGTTGCGATTCTCCCGCGCTATACTCGGTCGTCGGCGCTGCAATCGCTGCGCCGCTCGCAGGCTAACTTCGGGGGCAGCGCATGGATATCGCCGAACTACTGGCGTTCTCGGTCAAGAACAAGGCTTCTGACCTGCACTTGTCGGCCGGCTTGCCGCCGATGATCCGCGTCGATGGCGACGTGCGCAGAATCAACATCCCCGCCCTCGAGCACAAGCAGGTGCATGCACTCGTCTACGACATCATGTCGGACAAGCAGCGCCGCGACTACGAGGAATTCCTCGAAGTCGACTTCTCCTTCGAGATCCCGAGCCTCGCCCGCTTTCGCGTCAACGCGTTCAACCAGAACCGCGGCGCCGGAGCGGTGTTCCGTACGATTCCATCCGAGGTGCTCTCGCTCGAAGACCTCGGTTGCCCGCGCGTGTTCCGCGAACTGATCGAGCAGCCGCAGGGGCTCATCCTCGTCACGGGTCCGACCGGTTCCGGAAAGTCGACGACGCTCGCCGCGATGGTCGACCACATCAACAAGAACGAATACGGACACATCCTCTCGGTCGAGGATCCGATCGAATTCGTGCACACCTCGCAGAAGTGCCTCGTCAACCAGCGCGAGGTTCACCGCGACACGCACGGCTTCAACGAAGCGCTGCGCTCGGCACTGCGCGAGGATCCGGACTACATCCTCGTCGGCGAGTTGCGCGACCTCGAAACGATCCGTCTCGCGCTGACCGCCGCCGAGACGGGCCATCTCGTTTTCGCGACGCTGCACACGAGTTCCGCCGCGAAAACGATCGACCGCGTCATCGACGTGTTCCCGGCAGGCGAGAAGCCGATGGTGCGTTCGATGTTGTCCGAATCGCTGCGCGCCGTCATCTCGCAGTCGCTGTTGAAGAAGGTGGGTGGCGGACGCATCGCCGCGCACGAGATCATGGTCGGCATCCCTGCGATCCGTAACCTGATCCGCGAAGACAAGGTCGCGCAGATGTACTCCTCGATCCAGACCGGCCAACAGTTCGGCATGCAGACCCTGGACCAGTGCCTGCAGGATCTCGTCAAGCGCGGCATGGTCACGCGTCAGCAGGCGGCCACCTACGCGAAGGTCAAGGAAACGTTCAAGTAGGTCGCCCCGCGCACGGACGTTCACCCTCGCAGGCGAGCGTCCGCGCGCCCAAGGCTGGCAACAAACTAGTCGTGGTTGCCTTGGCTTGTGCCGCTCGGTGACGAGGGGTCGATACGGCCGTAGACACCGTTCGCTTCGTCGTTCGGTCCCGCCGCGAAGAACAGCGTATTGACCGGTTGGTTCGAGAAGCCGTTGCCGAACGCAAGGCCCCACAGGCCGTCGATTTCGATGAAGTGGCTGTCCTGGTCACGCAAGGTGCCGCGGAACGTGTAGTTCTTGGTGTTGTAGGCATTGATGCGGCCGTTGCCGAAGTTGCCGATCAGCAGGCTGTTGCCGAATTCGCCGAAACCGGCGGGCGCCAGCGCGATGCCCCATGGCGCGTTGAGCGGACCGCGCGTGGCGACGCGATCGATCAGCGCGCCATCGGGATCGAATACGTCGACGTAGCCGAGGCCATCTCCGTTGACGTTGTCCTCTGCCTCGTCGTCCTGCTTCGCGAACGTCACGAAGATGTCACCGTTGATCGCCTGGATGCCGAACGGCGCGAAATCTGCGGGAATTTTCGCATCGGTGAAGCTGCCGGCCGGCAGCGCTACGGCCGCGAAGTTGGCATCGAACACGTCGACCTTGCCGTTGTGGAAATCGGTCGCGTAGAGGCGTTGTCCGGTGCCGTTGGCGCTGAGCGCAAGACCTTTGTAGATGGCGCCGGTGGGCGAGTTGTCGACGGCGATGATCGCGTGCGTGCCATCCGCCGTGGGCGACCAGCCCGAGATCGTGCCGTCCTCGGTGGCGTAGATGAACCGGCTCGGACCCGATGCGCTGCCATTCTTGACGACGAAGCCCGACGAGCCGTTGTAGACGATGCCGGTCGCGGCACCGCCGGTGTTGGCCGTCGGCGTCGGGACCTGCACGATCAGCGACTGCGCGACGCCGTTGCCGTCGTACAAGGTCGAGGTGCCGGAATGGTTGTTGGCAACCCAGACGACGCCGAAGGGATTGAACACGACGCCCCACGGATTGACGAGGTTCGGATCGGTGTGGTCCGCAGGAATCGTGCCATCGGACACGAGATTGTGCTGCTGATAGAACGGATGCGGGAAATGCGAAGATTGCGCCGAGGAGGCGCCGGCGGCGATGCAAGCCAGCGCGAAGGCGACGGTGAGGGCGGGTTTTCTCTTCATGAGTGGTGCTCCTGCAGGGTTGACAAGAGCGTCGCAGCGGCCCCCCGTCCACCGACGCAAGAGTCGATTCCGGTTTTGCCTCCTTCGGTTCAATATTGATGCGTGCTGCGCGGGCTTTTGGCGAAATTCCGGCAAAAAGCCCGGATTGCGGGCGACTCCAGGGCTTTTGCATCGTGCACGGGAAGTCTCGTTTCTCGGGCTGCGTACGGTGCTAAGATGAGGAAAACATTGCAGGTAAGCCGCCATGGCCGAGTTCGATTTCAGTTCCTACCTGAAGCTGATGGTGCACAAGCGCGCATCGGACCTGTTCATCACGGCCGGCGTCGCCCCCTCGATCAAGGTGCACGGTCGCATTTCGCCGGTCACGCAGACGCCGCTGACGCCGCAACAGTCGCGCGACATGGTTCTGAACGTCATGACGCCCTCGCAGCGCGAGGAGTTCGAAAAGACGCACGAATGCCAGTTCGCGATATCGCTCTCGGGCGTCGGTCGTTTCCGCGTGAGCTGTTTCTATCAGCGCAACAACGTCGGCATGGTGCTGCGTCGCATCGAGTCGAAGATTCCGACGGTCGAGGAACTGAGTCTGCCGCCGATCATCAAGACGCTCGCGATGACGAAGCGCGGCATCATCATCTTCGTCGGCGCGACCGGCACCGGCAAGTCGACGTCGCTCGCGGCGATGCTCGGCTATCGCAACCACAATTCGAGCGGCCATATCATCACGATCGAAGACCCGATCGAATTCGTCCATCAGCATGCGGGCTGCATCATCACCCAGCGCGAAATCGGCATTGACACCGACTCGTGGGAGAACGCGCTCAAGAACACGTTGCGCCAGGCGCCTGACGTCATCCTGATCGGCGAGGTGCGTACGCGCGAGACGATGGAGCACGCGGTCAACTTCTCGGAGACGGGCCATCTGTGCCTGTGCACGCTGCATGCGAACAACGCCAACCAGGCAATGGACCGCATCCTGCACTTCTTCCCGGAAGATCGGCATCCGCAGCTGTTCATGGATCTGTCGCTGAACCTCAAGGGCGTCGTCGCCCAGCAGCTGATTCCGACGCCCGACGGCAAGGCCCGTCGCGTCGCGGTCGAGGTGATGCTCGGCACGCCGCTCGTGCAGGACTACATCCGCAAGGGCGAAATCCACAAGCTCAAGGACGTGATGAAGGAATCGACCAACCTCGGCATGAAGACGTTCGATCAGAGTCTGTTCGAGCTCTATCAGGCGGGCGAGATTTCGTACGAGGATGCGCTGCGTTACGCGGACTCCGCGAACGAGGTGCGCCTGAAGATCAAGCTTGCCCAGGGCGGCGACGCGCATACGTTGTCGCAGGGCATGGATGGCGTCGAGCTCGTCGAATCCTGAAGTCCGCCGGCGCGATGCGCCGGCGAGCCCGCCTCGTGAATTGAGTCCTCACTCGTATGGATGCGCTTGAGCGCCTGCGCTCGACCTGGGTCGCGCTCGGCGAAGACGACCCGCTGTGGGCAATCCTGTCGGATCCGCACAAGCGTGGCGGCCGCTGGGACATCGCCGAATTCTTTGCCGCCGGCGAAGCGGAGATCGCCGGCCTCGACGCCACCTGCGCCGCCCTGCAACTGCCGCATGCACGGCGGCGCGCGCTCGATTTTGGCTGCGGCGTCGGCCGCCTGAGTCGCGCGCTCGCATCGCGCTACGAGAGCGTGGTCGGCGTCGACATATCCGCGAGCATGGTCGCGCGCGCACGCGCGCTCAACGCAGACCTGGCGAATCTGCAGTTCGTCGAGAACGCGCGCAGCGATCTCGCCTTCGTCGACGACGCGAGCATCGATCTCGTCTACTCGGTGATCACGCTGCAGCATATGCCTGCGACGCTGCAGCGGGCCTATGTCGCCGAATTCCTGCGCGTGCTCGCGCCGCAAGGGCTCGCGGTCTTTCAGGTCGCCTGCGGCAACACGCGCGACGTACGCGGCTTGCTGCATCGCCTGCTGCCGAACGCCGCGCTCAATCCTCTGCGGCGCTGGCGCTACGGCAGCCGTGCGGCGTTCGAGATGCACGTGTTCGCTGAAGAGGAGCTGCGCGCCCTGATCGCGCGCGGCGGCCGTCGCATCCTGCATGTCGACGATGACCCCAGCGCCGGCCCCGGCTTCATCGGGCGGCGCTTCTTCGTCACGTCGTAGTGCCGCTCTCGGGCGGCGCCACGACCGCGATCCCTCTGTGTGATTCGTGTCGACCGAGATGCACGCGTTCGCTGAAGAGGATGTGCGCTCTGATCGCGCGCAGTGGCTGTCGCATCCTGCACGTCGACGACGACCCCAGCGCCGGCCCCGGCGTCATCGGGCGGCGCTTTTTCGTCACGTCGTAGCGCCGGTATCGCCGGCGCTGCGACCCCCGATCACTCTGCGGGATTCGTGTCGACGGTCTCGTGCATGACTATGCCGGTCGCGTTCGCTTCGAAGGTGAATTCGATCGAGCGCAGCAGTTTTTCGTAGAACGAGAACAGCTTCGTCTGGTCGATCGGCGACTTGCTGTCGTGCATCTTGAACATGTCGCCGTAGCGCGCCATGAGGCCATAGACCGCGCCGCTGAACTGCATGCGCATGAAGACCGGCGTCGCCGCGGGTGCGGCCGCGAGGAATTCACCGAGATTGGCTTCTTCGCCTTTGCCGGTTGCCATCGCGATGGCCTTGTCCGAGACAGCGACCGTCATCGGCGGCGCGTTGGGTGCGAGACCGGCTGGTAGCGCGACCGGCTTGCTGTCTGCGGCGATCTTGAGGTCTTTCAGCTGCGGCAGCGCGAGCTGGGCCATGCCGATTGCGACGAGCGGATTGCTCGTGCCGACGAGGAACTTGCCCGCGACATCCGGCGTCGCGCTGGGCGTCGCGCCGGGCGCCATGTGCGAAATCGTGACGCGAAAGCCGGTCAGGTCGCTCAGCGGCGGCGGGATCGTCGTGTCGACCTTCTGTTTCGATGAAATGAACGACTGGTTGATCCCGGCCAGTTTCGGACAGGCAAACGGCTTCGCCGCGACGGCGTCGACCTGCTTGAGCCAGAAGTCCTTGAGTTTCAGGATCGGCACCGACAAGCTGAAATCCATGAGGCCCTGCGGCGCGGCCCCGGTGCCCGGCGCAGCGGAGACCGCCGCCGAGATCTGCTGCGCGAGCGACGGCGCCATTTCGAACTGCACGCCGATCTTCACGTGGTTCGGGGCGAGCCCCTCGCTGCCGACGAGCACGCGCGGAAAGGTCTGCGCGATCGCCAGTGCTTCCGCCTTGCAAACGGGATCAGTGATCGCGCCGTCGGTTGGCAGCTTCATGGCCTTGGCGATCTCGAGGTCGCTACCGGTCGGCGCGTTGCTGAGGCGCTGCACGAGCGCGACGAAGTCGAAATAACCCTCGCCGTACGGCGCATAGTTGTACTGCTTCGCGATGGCCTGCAGCGTTCCCGCATCCGCGAGGGACTTTGCCGGGCGCGTGATGCCGAGCAGCATCTGCTTGACCTGGTCGCTCGCATCGGCGGCCCAGAACGTCACGACGAGGTGCGAATTCTGCACGGCCACGATCAGGCTCGCTTGCTCGTCGCCGAACTGCCAGTAATCCTGCGACCCGGTCTTGCCGGTCGGGATCTTCTCGCCGGCCTTCGCCTCGATGCGCGCGAGCATCGCCTTGAAAGCGGCGGGGTCGCTCAGCTCCATGCGCAACACCGGAATCAGTCCAACGCCGTAGAGCGCCAGGTGCCCGTCGGGCTTGAGGCCGATCTCGCGCATCTTTTCGAGGCTGTCGCGCGGCCGCAGCTCATCGAGGACGGCGTTGATGATCGTGCGCGGCCTTTCGCCGAGCGACGGCCCGGCCTCCTTGAGCATCGCGTCGTACTGGTCGAACACGAGCGGCCAAATGACGTGCATCTGCTTCGACTGCGCCGCGAGCACGTCGGCGGGCATCGGCTCGAGGTTTGCGTAGGCGTAGGGCGAATCCGCAGGGGCGAATGCGAGCGGCAGCTCGCCCTGGCTCGAAGTGGTCGATTTGCCGCAGGCGGCGACGAGCGCCGAGGTGCAGATCAGCGCGGCAAGGCGGCGATTTCTCATGGCATTACTTCCCCGGGACGTTGCGGCACCAGGCTGGCGCCGTGCTTCTTCATAGACGCAAGTATGCGGCAACGCGCATCACGCTGTCGCGCGCAACAAGTCATAGTGACTAACGGCCGCGTGACGAGCCGCTGCCGACTACGGTGCCAGCAATTCGGCGAGAACCGCCATACGCATGAACACGCCGTTGGCGACCTGGTCGAGGATCAGCGATTGCGGCCCGTCGGCGACGTCGTCGGCGATCTCGACGTTGCGGTTGATCGGTCCGGGATGCATCACGATGCAACCGGGCTTCGCGCGCGCCAGGCGCGTGCGCGAGAGCCCGTAGCGCGCGAAGTATTCTGCCTCGGACGGAATCGCGGCAAGATCCATGCGCTCCTTCTGTAGCCGCAGCATGATCGCGACGTCGCAACCTTCGATCGCTTCATCGAAGTCGTGGAAGAAACGGCACTGCGGAAACTCGCTGGAATCCGCAGCGGGCAGCAGGTTCGCTGGTGCGCACAGACGCAGGTCGGCGACGCCGAGTGCGCGCAGCGCGTGTACATCGGAGCGCGCGACGCGCGAATGGCGGATGTCGCCGCAGATGACGACGCGCAGCGCGCCGAAATCGCCGCAGTGGCGACGAATCGTCAGCGCGTCGAGCAGACCCTGCGTCGGGTGCGCATGGCTGCCGTCGCCTGCGTTGAGCACCGCGGCCGCGGAATGCAGATGGCGCGCGACGAGTTCGGGCGTGCCGGTCTCCTGGTGGCGCACGACGAACGCATCGCAATGCATCGCCTCCAGGGTGTGGATCGTATCGAGCAGCGATTCGCCCTTGACCGTCGACGAGCGCGCGATGTCGAAATTGATCACCTGGGCGCCGAGGCGTTTTGCGGCGAGATCGAACGAGGTACGCGTGCGCGTCGACGGCTCGAAGAACAGGTTGATCAGCGTGCGCCCTGCGAGCAGGTCGAGCGACTGCGCGCCGCCGCGGCTGTCCGCGCGCATCGCATCGGCGCGATCGAGCAGTGCGTGGATGCGGGTGCAGTCGAAGCCGTCGAGCGTGATCAGGTGGCGCAGGCGGCCATCATTGCCGAATTGCAATTCGTTCATCGCTGCGGTTCGCGTGTCGGGGCAGGGGCGCGGCGCGAAGCTGCGCGAGAGGCGATTTTACACGTTCGGGCGCGGTCGCAGATTGCGTCGTTCGTTGCCGGAGGCTGGACGCGGACGAGCAGCGCGAAACGGATGCATGATTCGGCAATATTGGGCTTGCGCGTGAGCAATCACCATCGCCACGGCAGCCGCAGCCGGCCATCATGCGCCAGCGATGCGCAGTCAGTGCGAAGCCGCTGGCTGCTCGCGCAGCCACTGTTCGACGATGACTTCGGCGGCGACCGCGTCGAGGCCCGCCGCATCCTTGCGCTTCGCGGCGCCGCTCGCGCGGCGCGCGGCAAAACGATGCGCGGCCTCGCGCGAACTCAGGCGCTCGTCGACCATGATCGCGGGCAGACGATGGCGCGTCTGCATCTCGGCGGCGAAGGCGCGCGCCGCTTGACTGTTGCTCTGTTCCCCCGAGTCCAGCGTGAGCGGCAGGCCGACGAGGACTGCATCGGGACGCCATTCGCGCATCAAGGTCTGGATGCGCTTCCAGTCGGGGCCGTTGGCGCCATTGCCGACGACGTCGAGCGCGCGTGCGCTGCCGCTGATGCGATTGCCGAGCGCGACGCCGATGCGGCGTGCGCCATAGTCGAAGCCGATGACTGTCGTGATGTTCGCGGGTGTCGCGGTCGGGAGCTGAACGCCTGCGTTCGGCTCGGTGGCGGGAGGCGTCGTCATTGCGGCGCCTCAGGCGTTGCCTGCGTATCCCGCGAGGTTCGCGATATTCGCGCCGACGAGTGCGGCCGCGGCGTCCCAGCGCTGCTCGAGCGGCGTGTCGAACAGGATCTCGTCGCTCGCAGGCGCGGTCAGCCAGCCGTTGTCCTTGAGCTCGCTCTCGATCTGGCCCGCGCCCCAACCGGCGTAGCCGAGCGCGACGAGCGCGCGCTGCGGGCCGCGGCCCTCGGCGATCGCGACGAGCACGTCGCGTGAGGTCGTGACGCAGAGCGAGTCGGACACCTTGTACGACGATTCCCAATTGCCGTGCGGCACGTGCAGGACGAAGCCGCGTTCCGGCTGCACGGGTCCGCCGATGAGCACGGGCGCATCCTCGACCTCGGCAAGATCGGACTTGAGCCCCATCTGCGCGAGCACGTCGCCGAGACGATATTCGGACAGGCGGTTGACGACGACACCCATCGCGCCTTCGGCATTGTGCTGGCACATGAAAGCAACGCTGCGGACAAAGCTCGGATCACGCATGTTGGGCATCGCGATCAGGAAGTGATTGCTGAGGCTGGACATCTCGACCGCCTGCGATTTGCGGGGACGAGACGCCTTGCGCGAGCCGGGAGCGTCGGTCATGCCCGGATTGTACTGGCGGGTGATGATTTAGTCGCCTGTCGGTGCCGGTATCGTCGTTCGCGCGCCGCGCGGGGATGTCCAAGTGTGCCTGCGGGCTCGTGCGCGCAGCGCGTCTACTGAATCGCGCGATGCGGACCTGAACCCACTAGCGCGTCTTCAGCACTTCGCCCGGCTGGAATTCCCACGTACGCGTGATGTAGAACTCGTCGTACGGCGAATCCGGCGGCAACGAAGGAAATGGCGCCGCGAGATGGACGATGCGCACCGCGGCTTCGTCGATCAGCTTGTAGCCGCTCGACTGGATCACGTCGACGCTGCGCAAAGAGCCGTCGCGGCGCAGGCCCACGGTCACGAGCAGGCTCAGCGTCTGGCCGTCCTGCAGCTGTTTGCGTCGCGCCTCGTCCGGATAGTTCATGTTGCCGACGCGCTCGATACGTGCGACCCAACCGGCTTGATACTGCGCGTACGCCGCTTCCTTCGTGTTAGCGGAAATGAATTTCTTCTTCGGCCGCTTCGCATAGATCTGCGACTCGCGCTGCAGCTCGGTTGCGAGCCGCGCCATCTCGACTCTCTTGTCGATGACCGCGCGCGGATTGGGATCCGGGCTATCGGGCCGCTCGGTCTGTTCGGTTTCGGTGTGCACCGAAAACGCGGCCTTCTTCTGCGTCAGCAGTTCACGCTCCTTCGGTGTCTGCGGATTCGGCGTGCCCGTCTCGACCGGCATCGGCGCGACGCCGTCGGTCGGCTTGGGCAGCGGCGCCGAGACGGCCGCCGTTGGCCGCACTGCCTTGTCGCTGTTGCCGCCGCCCGCATTGTTGGCCTGGGCGAGGAAGTCTGCCTTGTCGGCCTTCTGCGCGTTGGCCGACTGCACGAGGATGACGTCGAGTGCGGGCAGATGCGGCGCCGCCTTCTCGTATTCGAACGTGAGGCCGAGCACAACGACCGCATGGGCGATCAGCGAGAACAGCAATGTGACGCTCAGGCGATCGCCCGAGCCGACAGCCGAGGCGCTCATCTCGCGGTCACGTCTCCCGCGCGTCCCGGGCCGTTCTCGATCGCGTCGAAAAGCTGGCCGGCGATGTTGAGGCCGAACTGCGCATCGAGTTCGCGGATGCAGGTTGGCGAGGTCACGTTGACCTCGGTCAGCCAGTCACCGATCACGTCGAGGCCGACGAAGCGCATGCCGCGGGCGACGAGCTCGGGCGCCACCTGCGCGGCGATCCAGCGATCGCGCTCGCTCAGCGGCACGCCCACGCCCTTGCCGCCGCGCGCGAGGTTGCCGCGGAACTCGTCGCCTTGCGGCATGCGCGCGAGCGCGTAGGGCACGGGTTCGCCGTCGATCAGCAGGATGCGCTTGTCGCCCGCGCTGATTTCCGGGATGAACTTCTGTGCCATCGCGAACGCCCGGCCTTCCTCGGTCAGCGTCTCGATGATCACGTTGAGATTCGGATCGCTGCCCGAGGTCATGAATATGCCGCGACCGCCCATGCCGTCGAGCGGCTTCAGCACGATCTTGCCGTGCTCGTGCGCGAAGCGCTTGAGCTCGGCGGCGTCGCGCGCCACGAGCATCGGCGCGCAGCACTGCGGGAAATGCAGCGCGAAGAGCTTTTCGTTGGCGTCGCGGAGTCCGCGCGGATCGTTGATGACCCGGGCGCCCGCCGACTGCGCGAGCTCGAGGACCATCGTGTCGTAGAGGAACTGCGAGTCGAACGGCGGGTCCTTGCGCGCGAGGATCACGTCGAGGCTGCCGAGTTCGCGCCATTCCGGCTCGCCGAGGGTGAACCAGTCGTGCGGGTCGTCACGCACGCTCAGCGCCGCGGCATGCCCCCATGGGGTGGCGTGGCGCAGTACGAGGCTGCCTTGCGTGAAGTAGAACAGGGCATAGCCGCGACGCTGCGCTTCGAGCAGCATCGCGAACGTCGAATCCTTCTTGATGTGGATCGCCTCGATCGGATCCATCAAAACGCCGAGGGTTTTCGTCATGGCGAGGGGCGTTCCGCAGGTACGTCGGGGGAGGTCATCGGCAAACTCTGGCAATTCATGGGCTTGGCATCGGCATGCGGCTTAGCACCATAATGAACCAGCATTTCATGCCGTGTGTCAAAAAGTGCATGGAACATGTGACGCCACTTGACCATTTTGGTCACTCGCGACCGCTCGCCAGCGTGACCCCGCGCACAATGGACGCGTCAAATCGGCGCCTATACTACATCGCGGCGGAGGGGCGGTCAGACGGCGGCTTTGGCACCAAGCTTGCTTGCTGCCTATCGGCAGGGCATGAAACCTCTCGTTCCGGCGAAATGCTTGACAGGGTTATAAGCTTGAGATTAAACAACGTCTTTGCTCCATCGTTTGCACGCGCTGAATGGCGTCTCCGTTCCGTGACTGGCTGCGAGTCGGGTTATCTGGTCGTTGCGCGGAAAGTGCCGATGGCGTTGCATCTTGAGCGGGAGGAGGACGCGTGGAAGAAACAAAAAATTCGGGCGAACTGACGGGTATGCGGGTCATGGTCATTGACGACTCCAAGACCATACGTCGCACCGCGGAGATGCTCCTCAAGAAGGAGGGCTGCGACGTCATCACCGCAGTCGATGGTTTCGAGGCTTTGTCGAAGATTTCCGACCATCAGCCTCAGATCATCTTCGTCGACATCATGATGCCGAGGCTCGATGGCTATCAGACCTGTGCACTCATCAAGAACAACCAGACCTACAAGTCGACGCCGGTGATCATGCTGTCGTCGAAGGATGGACTGTTCGACAAGGCGCGGGGGCGCATCGTCGGATCGGAAGAGTATTTGACCAAGCCGTTCACGCGCGAGGAATTACTCGGCGCGATACGGCGGCACGTCGACCACAAGTAGAGCAATCGTTGCATTCAGACATAGTTTTCCAATCGGTTTCCAGCGCGGGGGAGCGGGGCATGCCGCATATTTTGATCATCGACGATTCACCAACCGAAGTGCAGATGTTCACCCGTCTGCTCGAGAAGAACGGCTTTCGCGTCACGAGCGCGAACAGCGCCGAGGACGGCATTGCGCAGGCCAAGCGCGATCGTCCGGACCTCGTGATCATGGACGTGATCATGCCTGGCATGAACGGTTTCCAGGCCACGAGGACGCTCAGCAAGGACACCGACACCGCCAATATCCCGATTCTCATCGTCACGACGAAGGCGATGGAGTCCGACCGGGTCTGGGGGCTGCGCCAGGGCGCCAAGGACTTCCTTACCAAGCCGGTCGATTCACGCGATCTGATCTCGCGAATCCAGGGCCTGTTGCCAAACTAGGCGGCGAGCACGATGAACGAGGCCATTCCGCTATTTTCACCGTTCGAGATCCTCGCCGACTACGAGCGGCGCAGCCTCGCTCACGCCGCAGGCGTACCCGAACAGATCAGCGCGCCCGGCCTGTGGCGCGGCATCGGTTTCCGCGTCGGCCTGCGCTACCTCGTTTCGAGCCTCGGCGAGGTCAACGAAATCCTCGCCTACCCGCAGGTCGCGCATGTGCCCGGCACGCGCCCGTGGCTGCTCGGCGTCGCCAGTATCCGCGGCAATCTCGTACCTCTCGTCGATCTCAAGCAGTTCCTCACGGGCGAACGTGGTGCGCTCACCGAATCGAGCCGTGTGCTCAGCGTGCGCCAGGCCGGCGGCAGCGTCGGGCTGCTCGTCGACGAGGTGGTGGGACAGAGAAATTTTTCGCCGGATCAGCGCATCGAGCCGGCTGCCCAGGAAGGCGATCCATACGCGCGCTTCGTTCTAGAAGATTATCAGCTTGGCGAAGTGCAATGGGGTCAGTTCAGCATGGCGGCGCTCGTACGCGCTGCCGAATTCCTGCAGGCCGCCGCCTGATCGGCGTCCTGAATCGGCGTTCCATTCGATATTTTTGCGAGGTAACGGGTAATGAGCACAGGGGCAGGTAGTGGCGAACGCGCCGGTGGGTCCAACGGCTTGCTGGTGGCGGTGCTGGTCGTCAGCATCATTTTCGCCTTCGTCGACTTCGTCTTCCTGACGCTGAAGGCGAATCAGGACGCGAAGGCGGCCGCCCTGGTCACGCGTACACAGGTGCTCTCGCAGCAGTTGTCGCGTCAGGCCAACGATGCCGCCGGCGGCACGGTCGACGCGTTCGGCTCGCTCAAGCAGACACGCGACACGATTGCCGACCTCGTCAACCGCCTCAAGCAGGGCGACGCGCGCACCGGCATGCAGGGCTATGCGGGCGAGACGACACTGGCTGCGGATTTCAAGGAACTCGACGCGGCCTGGACCCAGCTCCGCGACGACGCGACGAAAGTTCTCGACAGCCAGCAGCAGATTCTCGGCAGTGCGACGACGATCGACGACTTCAATCGCAAGACCGCCGTGCTGAACTCGCGCATGGACGAGGTGGTGAAGATCCTGACCGAACGAACGGGCTCGACGACGCAGGTCATGACGGCGTCTCGCCAGATGCTTTACGCCGACCGCATGCAGCGCCGCGCGCAGTCGATCATCCAGGGCGGCGAAGATTCGCCGACGGCCGCGGCCGGCCTGCAGCGCGACGCGCAGTTCTACGGCGTCGTGCTCTCCGGTCTCATCAACGGCAACCCCGACCTCAACATCAAGGCGATGGACAATGCCGCCGCGCGCGACATTCTCAACGACATCAACAAGCAGTGGATCGACCTCACGCCGCAGGTGACCAAGCTGCTCGATTCGGCGTCGAGTCTGCAGGAAGTGAAGAAGGCCGTCGACAAGGCGTCGGTGGACAGTCAGACGCTGCTGCTCAAGGCTGACACGCTCGCCCAGCACATCGGCGACCTCGGCAACAAGCGCGTCTTCCCCAACCTCTGGCTGGGCGTCGGCGCTGCGGCACTGGCACTGGCCCTGCTGATCTGGCTGGCCTTGAAGCTCAATGCCGACCAGCGCGCGCGTTACCAGGCCAGTACCGAACTCAACAAGCGCAACGAGGCGGCGATTCAGCGTCTGCTCGACGAAATGGGATCGCTCGCGGACGGAGACCTCACCGTGAAAGCGTCGGTGACCGAGGACTTCACCGGCACGATCGCGGACGCGGTGAACTACGCGATCGACGCGTTGCGATCGCTCGTGACGACGATCAACGAGACGTCCGTGCATGTCGCCTCCGCAGCGAACGAAACGCAGGCGACCGCGATGCATCTCGCCGACGCCGCAGAACATCAGGCGCAGCAGATCACCTCGGTGTCCTCCGCGATGAACGACATCGCGGTGTCGGCCAACGACGTCTCGAAGAACTCGACCGAAAGCGCGGACGTCGCGCAGCGCTCGGTGCGCATCGCGTCGAAGGGCGCGTCCATCGTGCGGCAGACGATCGCGGGCATGGACTCGATTCGCGACCAGATTCAGGAGACCTCGAAACGCATCAAGCGCCTCGGCGAGTCGTCGCAGGAAATCGGCGCGATCGTCGAACTGATCAACGACCTGTCCGAGCAGACCAACATTCTCGCGTTGAACGCGGCGATTCAGGCCGCGTCGGCCGGTGAGGCGGGCCGCGGCTTCGCGGTCGTCGCGGACGAAGTGCAGCGACTCGCCGAACGCGCTTCGGGCGCGACCCGTCGAATCGAAACGCTGGTGCAGACGATTCAGGCCGATACGAACGAAGCGGTCAACTCGATGGAACAGACCACGACCGAAGTGGTCAGCGGTGCCCGACTGGCCGAGGAAGCGGGTACGCAGCTCGGCGAGATTGAAAAGGTGTCGAGCGACCTCGCTGACTTGATTAAGAACATCTCGGTCTCGGCGCAACAGCAGTCGACCGCCGCGGCGAACGTGTCGTCGACGATGAGCGTCATTCAGGAGATCACTTCGCAGACTTCAGCTGGCGCGAGTCAGACGGCCGAGTCAATCGGCAACCTGGCACAGCTCTCCGCCGACCTGCGTCGTTCAGTCGCCGACTTCAAGCTGCCCTCCTAAGGCCGCGACGTCGGTGCACCCCAGGAAGTATTGATGAAATTTCAACACGACATCGATTTCACGACGCTCAGTTGGGTCAAGTCCGAGCTGGACGCAACGCTGCTGCAGGCCCGGGCGGCGCTGGAGGCGTATGTCGAGAATACGTCGGACACGGCCCAGATGCGGGCCTGCGTCGGCCATCTGCACCTCGTGCACGGCACGCTGCGCATGGTCGAGCTGTACGGCGCCGCGCTCGTGCTCGAGGAGATGGAGCGGGTAGCACAAGGCCTTGCCGATCAGACGGTGCCGCCGAACGACGATGTCTTTTCCGTACTGATGCGCGGCATCGTGCAGTTGCCCGACTATCTCGAGCGGTTGCAGGGCGGGCACAAGGACATTCCGATCATCCTGCTGCCGCTGCTGAACGACCTGCGCGCGGCGCGGGGCGAGAAGCTGCTCACCGAATCGGTACTGTTCGCGCCCGACCTGACGGCGCCGCTGCCGCTGCCGGCCGTGGCGACACCGACGCCTGCGGACATGCGCGGCGAAGTACAGCGGCTGCGCAACACCTATCAAATCGCGTTGCTGCGCTGGATTCGCGAGGATTCCGTTGCGACGCAGCTTGGTGCGATGACCGACGTGCTCGATCGTCTCTATGCGATCTGTCTGCAGAACGACGCGCGTAGGCTGTGGTGGATCGCGAACGGCGTCGTCGATGGCGTTCGTTCGGGCGCGATCGACACCGGCGTCGCCACGAAACTGTTGTTCGGCAAGGTCGATCGAGAGATCAAGCTGCTGCTCGACGAGGGCGAGGCCGCACTCGATTCGGCGCGCGCGCGCGATCTGACCAAGAATTTCCTGTATTACCTTGCGCACGCGCACGTGGACACGCCGCGCGCCGGGCAGATCCGCGAGCTGTACAAGCTCGACACGCTGCTGCCGAGCGCCGAAGAGCTCGAACATGCGCAGGGCTCGATCTCGGGCCACAATCGCGCACTGCTCGATACGGTCGCCGCGGCGATCAAGGAAGACCTCCTGCACGTCAAGGAGGCGCTCGATATCTTCCTGCGCACGCAAAAGGACGAACCCGCGCAACTCGCCCCGCAGGTCGAAGTGCTCGACCGCGTCGCCGACACGCTCGGCATGCTCGGACTCGGCGTTTCGCGCCAGGTCGTCGTCGAGCAGCGGCAGGTCGTCGGCGACATCGTCGGCGGCCAGAGACAGGCCGACGAATCGGCGCTGCTCGACGTCGCCGGCTCGCTCCTCTACGTCGAGGCTTCGCTCGACGATCACATCGAGCGTCTCGGCGGCGATACCGCGGCAGCGGTCGCCGATCCCTCGAGCGGACTCGAATTGCCGCAGGCCGAGGTCGGTCGCATTCTCGACGCGCTCATGCGCGAGGCCGCCGCGAATCTCGCGCAGGCCAAGCACGACATGGTCGCCTTCGTCGAAGCGCCGTGGGACCACGCACAAGTCGAACAGATTCCGCGCCTCCTCGAAGAGGTGTCCGGCGCACTCGACATGCTCGCGCTGCACGACGCTGCGCAGCTGATCAACGGCGTCGTGCTGTTCGTCGAAACCGAACTGCTGCAATACCGCCGCGTACCCAACCACGAGCAGATGGACGCGCTGGCCGATGCGCTCGCGTCGATCGAGTACTACATCGAAGCGACGCGCGAGCAGCGCGGCGGTCGCGAACGCATTCTCGATATCACGCGTACGAGCCTGCGCTCCCTCAACTACTGGCCGCTGCCCGGCGGGGCCGGACAGAACAATGCCGCGCCTGCGCGCGAAACGGCCGCAGCGCCGGGTCCCGCAGAAGCACCCGCGGCGCCGCCGTTGGCGGTCGAGGCGGCGCCTGACAGTCAGGCCGCCGAACCGATCGCACCTGCCCCCGTGGCGGCGTTCGTCGCCGCGCCCGCGCCACACGACGATGTGCCGTCGCTACCCCCTGCAGCCGCCTCCCCGGCGGTGGAAGAGGAGAGCGGCGAACGCGAAGTGTCCGATCCCGACGCCGTGAACCATGGCATCGACTTCGGTTTCAGCAGCGACGCGTCGCACACGTTCGACGACGAAATCCGCGACATCTTCCTCGAGGAAGTATCGGAGGAAATCGCCGGTTTGCAGGCCAACGTGCCCAAATGGCGCCAGAACACCGGCGACTTCGAATTGCTCAAGACAGTCCGTCGTTCGTTCCACACGCTGAAAGGCTCGAGTCGTCTCGTCGGCGCGCTCGCGCTCGGCGATTTCAGCTGGAAGATCGAGAACATGCTCAACCGCGTGCTCGACAAGAGCATTCGTCCGGGTGCCGCGCCGCAGGGCGTGCTCGGCCACGCGGTCGACGCACTGCCAGACTTCCTCGCGGCGCTGCAGGGCGGTCCGCGCCCGGCGGTCGATGTCGTCGCGATCAAGGACGTGGCCGATCGTGTCGCGCTCGGTGACGAGGCGTTCGTCGACGAAGCGACACTGCGACCGAAAAAATTCGTCAGCGCGAAGTCCGCGCAGGCGCCGACCATCGAGATTCCGATTCCCGCGGCGGTCGTCGCCGCTGCGACGCCCGCGCCGAGCGCTGTCGCCGCGCCGGCCACAGAGACGGTTGTCGAACCCGTCGCCGCGCCCGCGCCGAGCCCGCTGGCCGAAGGCGCGCCGCTGCTCGATCCTATGCTGTTCGATGTGCTGAGCAGCGAAGTGACGACGCATCTCGCCGTTATCGACGCGTTCGTCGCGAGCGCGCGCGAGACGTCCGTTCCCGTCAGCGAGATCGTGCTGCGCGCCGTGCATACGCTCAACGGCGCGATTGCGATGGTCGACCTGCCGTCGCTCACGCGCGTGCTGCAGCCGCTCGAACATTTCGTCAAGCGCCTGCACGCCTGGGAACAGGCGCCCGACGCCGATGGCATCGCGGCGCTCGCCGAAACATCGGAACACGTGAAGGCGACGATTTCTGCGATCGAGAAGGGCAGTGCGTTGCCAGAGGCGAGCGGTCTCGCCGAACGCGTCAACGATCTCGCGCAGGCGTTGCCCGAACCCGAACTGCTGCATTCGCTGCTCGCCGCCGAAGGCGAGGAAGAAGTGGAAGCGGCAGCGAGTCACGAGCCCGTCGCGGAAGCTGCCGAGGTGCAGCCCGTCGCGCCAGCAAGAACGGGTCATCTTCAGCAGTCGGAAGAGGACGCGATCGCCGCGGCCCTCGCAGCGCTCGCCGATGCGCAGACCGGTGTTGACGAACATGCCGATCGCGCGATCGAACCGCTGATCGTGGCCGAACAGGCGGAAGACCATCCGATCGAGATCCAGGCCGCTGCGCCCGACAGTCGCGACTACAGCGATGCGGTTGCGTCGGAAAAGCTCGCCGAACTCGTTTCGCCGCTCGAGGATCTGCACGAAAAAGCGCCGGAAACCGCGGTGCACGACTATCTTCCGGAGTCCGCGATCGTCATCGAGGAGTTCGCCGGGACGCCCGCGTCTGCGGATACAGCGATCGCGCACGACGAACTGGCAGCGAGCGAATACGCCATCGATTTCGGCGATGCGTCGGCGACAGAAGTGCCCGAGCACTCTCTCGAACTGCAGCTCGAGGACGAACTGCGCGATCATCGCTTGCACGAGCAGGCCCCGCACGTCGAATCGGAAGCCGCCGCGCCAGTTGCGGACGAAGGCATGCTCGAGTTCGCGGCGGATTCGCTCTCGCTCGATACGCCTGCACTCCACTCGCAGGAGTTGCCGCCGGTATCGGCGCACGTCGATGAATCGGCCGCGCATGAATTCGCCGCCGAGGCGCAGTCCGAGCGCGAAGATGAATACGTCGCCGCGGAGCATACGATCGAAGCGGTCGCTCCGGCTGACGAGCTGATCGCGTTCGAGGAAGAATCCGCGCCTGAGCACGCGTCCTTCGTGCACGCACCGGTCGAGGCCGCACACGTCGAACACGCATCTCTCGAACCCGAGCCCGTCGCGGCAAGCGCAGCCGCGCACGAGCCGCCGGCGCCCGTCCATGTTCCGCGCGAACCCGCTTTCGTCGCGGTGCCGGAGGAAACGGGCGAGCTGCATCCGATGCCGGAGATCGACGAGGACCTGCTCGAGATCTTCATCCAGGAAGCGACCGAGATCCTCGATCATGCCGACGCGCTGATGGCGCGTCTGCGCGAGTCGCCGCACGATCGCGAACTCGTCACCGGCCTGCAGCGCGATCTGCATACCGTCAAGGGTGGCGCGCACATGTCGGCGCTGTCGACGATCGGCGACCTGGGCCACGCGATGGAGTCCCTCTTCGAAGCGGTCAGCGAACATCGCCGCGAAATGACGCCGCGCGCCGTCGAGGCTCTGGAAGCGGGTTTCGATCGCCTGCACGGTCTCGTGCAGCTCGTCGGCCGCCGCCAGCCGACCGCGATGCCGACGGGCTTGATCCGCCGCATCGAGTCGCTCGTTGCGGGCGAGGAAGCCCCTGCGCCCGCGCCGACGCCCGTCGTCGAGACGGCTGCGCCGACACCGGTCGTCGCCCGTCCCGCGGTCGAAGCACGAACCGTCGAGGAAGAAGAAACCGCTCGCGCGATCCAGGAATACATCCGCGTTCGCGCAGATCTGCTCGACACGATGGTCAATACGGCGGGCGAAGTCGCGATCTACCGTTCGCGCCTCGAGCAGCAGGTCGCGGGTTATCGCTACAACCTCGTCGAACTCGACGCCACGGTCACGCGCCTGCGCGAGCAGCTGCGCAAGCTCGAGCTCGAAACCGAAGCCCAGATCCTGTCGCGCTATCAGCGTGCGGACGAAGCCGGCTTGTCGGCGTTCGATCCGCTCGAACTCGACCGCTTCTCGACGCTGCAGCAGCTGTCGCGCTCGCTGTCCGAGTCGGTCTCGGACTTGAGCTCGATTCAAGGCACGTTCGACGACCTCACGCGTCAGTCGGAAACCCTGCTGTTGCAGCAGTCGCGCGTCAACTCCGACCTGCAGGAAGGCCTCATGCGCACGCGCATGGTGCCGTTCGACTCGCTCGTGCCGGCGCTGCGTCGTACGCTGCGCCAGACCGCATCCGAACTGGGCAAGCGCGCGCAACTGCGCGTCGAAGGCGCCCAGGGCGAAATGGATCGCAACCTGCTCGACCGCATGAAGGCGCCGTTCGAGCACATGCTGCGCAACGCGCTCGCGCACGGCATCGAATCGCCGAGCGAGCGTGCGTCGAAGAACAAGCCGGCCGAAGGCACGATCAACATCGCGCTCGCACGCGAAGCGACGGAAGTCGTGCTGCGCGTGACCGACGACGGTCGCGGCCTCGATCGCGAGGCGATCCGTCGCAAAGCGGTCGAGCGCGGCCTCCTCGCGGCAGACAAGCAGGTCAGCGACCGCGACCTGTACGGCTACATTCTCGACAGCGGCTTCTCGACTGCGGAAACGATCACGCAGATTGCCGGTCGCGGCGTCGGCATGGACGTCGTCAACAACGAGATCAAACAGCTCGGCGGTTCGCTGACGATCGACTCGGTGCCCGGCACCGGCGCGACGTTCACGGTGCGGCTGCCGTTCACGCTGGCAGTCACGCAGGCGATTCTCGTACGCATCGGTGAAGCGAGCTACGCGATTCCGATGTCGGCCGTGCAGGGCGTGGCACGTATCGGTCGCGACGATCTCGAGAAGCGCCTCGCCGCTTCCGAGCCTTCGTACGCGTATGCGGGCGAGACCTATTCGATCCACGAACTCGCGCAACTCCTCGGCGTCCACGCCTCCTCGGGCGGCGATGAGGGTCAGGTGCCGCTGCTGATGACGCGAAGCGGCGACCAGCGCGCGGCCGTTCGCGTGGACGCGGTGCTCGGTTCCCGCGAAGTGGTCGTCAAGTCGGTGGGTCCGCAGATCAGCTCGGTACCTGGCATTCTCGGCGCGACGATCATGGGCGACGGTTCGGTCGTCATGATTCTCGATCTCGCCCCCCTGCTGCGCCGCGCCACGCTGCGCCGTGCGGAAGGCGAGGAAGCGCTGCCCGAGCCGATGCTGCCGCCGTCCGCGCTGCTGCAGCCGAAGCGCCGCCTGCTCGTGATGGTGGTCGACGATTCGATCACGATGCGCAAGGCGACGACGCGCGTGCTCGAACGTCAGGACATGGACGTGATCACTGCGAAGGACGGTCTCGACGCGGTCGAGAAACTGCAGGATCACATCCCCGACATCGTCGTGCTCGATATCGAAATGCCGCGCATGGATGGTTATGAATTCGCGACTTACATGAAGAACGATCCGCGCACGCGCAACGTGCCGATCATCATGGTGACCTCGCGTACAGGCGAGAAGCATCGCCAGCGCGCGCGTGAAATCGGCGTAGAGCGTTATCTCGGCAAGCCCTATCAGGAAGCCGAGCTGTTGCACAACATCCACGACGCAGTCGGAGCCGGCGTATGAGCGCCGCACGTGCGAGCAACAGCGCCGCTCTGGCGCTGCTCAATCAGGAAGGCGGCATCGCCGACGTGTTGCGCTCGGCGCTGCAGGCTTTCGGCGCGAGCATCGTCTACGAGGCGCAGCTGCAGGCGCTCGACCGCGGCGCGCTCAAGGCTTCGGGCGCGCGCATCGTAGTGATCAATCTCGGCGACAACGAGGATGCGCTCGACGACATCCAGGATCTGCTCGAGAGCACGGAATACGAAATCGTCGTCAACGACAGTGCCGTGTCGGCGCAACTGACGGGCTTCGATCAGGCCCGCTGGGTACGTCACCTTGCGGCCAAGATTCTGCGTCGCCCCGAAATCGTACTGCCGCCGCGTCCGGCCGGTGCCGTGGCGCCGCCGACGTTCGAGCAACACTGGGCCGCGCGCGTACCGGTCGCCGAGGTGATAGGCGATTCGCCCGCCACGGTTGCGAAGCCGGTTGCCGCGCCGGTCACGCCGGCACCGATCGTTGCCGCACCGGTCCCCGCCGCGCCTGCGCCGGTCGAGCCGCCGCCACGCGCTGCGGCCACGCCCTTGGTTTCGCCCGAGATCGAACGTCCCGTCAGCACCGAGGACGCACATCTCGAGCTCGCACTCGCGAGCATCGACTCGCTGTCCGTGGCTGCGGCGGAAGCGAGCGAGCCTGAAATCATCGAGTTTGAAGCGATCGAGTCTGAGGCTATCGGGTCTGAAGCCATCGAGTCCGAGGCTATAGAGTCCAGATCCGACGCTTCCGAAGCCAGCGCTGACGACGATGCAGACTTGGCCCGTGCCCTCGAAAACTTCGATGCCGCGTCGGCCGCCGTCGGGCACCATCAAGACGTGGCCGATCTCGATGCCTTGCTGATCGCCGCGCACGGGCGCGAAGCGATCGCCCAGGTTGACGATCTCGGCGAAGATCTCCCCGACCTCGATTTTGGTCCGACGGGCATAGCGACCGAAGTCATCGCCGTCGAGGCCAAGCCAACACCCAAGCCCGCGCCGAAGCCCGCGCCTGCGACGCCCGCGGTTGCGGCCCCGTCATGGTCGCTTGCGTCCACCGACGACTCGGAAAGGCTGAGCGTCGCCGAAGCCGCACGCGAGTTCGGCATCGAGAAGGTCTCTGCCGCAGCCTACCTGACTCCACAAGTCGACGCGCCGCCTGAAGAGATACTCGACCCGAAGAAGATCGGCGAGGCGATCCCGCGTGGATTCGCCAGCATCAGTCTCGAGCTCGAACCACTCGAGAGCGAAGAGGACAAGAAACCCAAGAACACGGTCGCCTACGATACTGGCAGGGATCTCGAACTGCCGACACAGGTGACCAGACCGCCGAAGCGTGAAGGCGACGCGACCAAGCCTAAGGACAGTTGATCTGCGATGAGCGATTCCCTTCCGCGTGAAATCCGTGGCGTCATGATTCCGGTCAGCGGCGGCAGGCTGCTGCTGCCGAACGCAACCGTCGCCGAAGTCATCTCGTACACGATGCCCGAAAAGGTCGACAACGCGCCCGAATGGCTGCTCGGTCGCCTGCCGTGGCGCGGCTGGCGTCTGCCGCTCGTGTCGTTCTCGATGCTGACCGGCATCGCCGATCGCGAGAACACGGCCAATGCAAAAGTGGCCGTCCTCAAGGCGCTCGGCGGCAACGCGAAGCTGCCGTTCGTCGCGCTGCTCGCGCAAGGCTTTCCGCGCCTGACCACGGTCACGCCGGAAGGCCTCATCTCGACCGGCACCGAAGAAGCACTCGCGAGCGGCATCCGCGCGCACGTGCTCGTCCGCACCGATCACGCCGTGGTCCCCGACCTGCAGGTGATCGAGGAACTCGTCGCCAACGCGATCGCGGCCTGAAGCGGGCGTACTGCCAGCGCCGCATGGACGGCGCCGGTTCGACACTGTGAGGCGCCGCGGTCTCTTGCTCGGGCGCGACGCCTTCCCGGTACAGTAGAATGCGCCTCCGCGTGCGGCCTCCGCACTGCTGAACCGCTTCTCACATGGAAAACCCGATGTCGACACAGGCCTCCGCGCGCGAAGCGCTCTTCGAGCAGGCGCTCGCCAAGTCCTGGTTCTATCCGCTGACGCTGCCCGATGGCCGCTCGCTGCCGAGCACGCATGACGGCCGCGTCGATGCGATTCATCTCACGCGCAGCCGGATGCTCGATGCCTTTGTCGCGTCCAAATTCACGGACAACCGCAGTGCGCTGAGCGCGGTCGATCTCGCGTGTCACCAGGGCTGGTTTTCGCTGCAGCTCGCGCGCGCGGGTTTCGGCCGCGTCAGCGCGATCGACGCGCGCGCCGAGCACGTCGAGGATACGAGCCTGCTCGCGCGTATCTACGACCTGCCCGCAATCACGTCCCGCCAGCGTGACGTCTTCACGCTGACGCCGCAGCTAGACGGTGTGCACGACCTCGTGCTCATGTTCGGCCTGCTCTATCACCTCGAGAATCCCGTCGGTGCCTTGCGCGTCGCTCGCGCGCTCGCCAAGAGGGCATGCGTGATCGAGACGCAAGTCGTTCCGCACATGTCGGGAATGGTCGACTGGGGCAGCTACGAATACGTGCGCCCACTCAAGGGTTGCTTCGGCATCATCGACGAGGTCGACGAAACCCACGCACCGGAAGCGAGCGTCACGGGCGTCTGTCTTGCGCCGAGCACGGAGGGCCTGCTCTGGCTGCTGCGCGCGGTCGGTTTCAGCGACGCTTATGTTCTCCCCGTGCCCGACGACGGCTACGAACAACTCCGGCATGGCAAGCGCGTGATGGTAGCGGCGATCGTCTGACGACGCTCCGGTCTTCCGGTTGCGCTGCTTGGCTGCTCTTGCGCCGCCGGCGCTTCACTCGCCGTGTGGCGAACGCTCGCTTCCACCTTGAGCATGGACGTACTCGCCTTGCAGGCGAACCAGGGGGCGGCAGGTCAACACCCGCGTAGCGGCCGCGACAAAGTACTACGCAGAAAGATCGCCGGCGATCGCCTGCAGCGCCGCAATAGCGGCAATACCAGCCGTCTCCGTGCGCAGGATGCGCGGCCCAAGGCGGAGGCCCGCAAAACCAGCGTGCGTCAGCACCGCCACGTCGTTGTCCGAAAAACCGCCCTCGGGCCCGACACAAAGCATCGCCGACTGCGTGGAAATATCGAGACGATTCAGCGAGACCCTGCCCTCGGGCAGCAGCGCGAAGCGCGACGCGTCGTCGGCGGCGAGCGTACCCAGCCAGCGATCGAGTCGCTGCGGCATTTCGATGTCGGGCAGGCGCGTGCGTCCACATTGCTCGCTCGCGCCCGCGATCACGCTGCGCCAATGCGCGACGCGACGTTCCGCGCGGTCTTCGTCGAGCTTGACCTCGGTGCGCTGAGTCACGACAGGGACGATACGGCTCACGCCGAGTTCCGTCGCCTTCTGCAGGATCCAGTCCATCTTTTCGCCGCGCGCGATGCCCTGCGCGAGCGTGAGGTGCAGCGGCGATTCGCGATCGACTTCGCGTACGCCGACCACTTCCGCAGTCGCCGCGCGCTTCGCAAGGGCAGCGAGCGTGGCGTCGTATTCGCAGCCGTCGCCATTGAACAGGATCAGCGGATGACCGCGCTCGAGACGCAGTACACGCGCGACGTGCTCGCCGGCTTGCTCAGGCAGCAGTACTTCGCTGCCGGGGTGCAGGGGATGGTCGAGATAGATGCGAGGTATGCGCATGGCAGATTTAATCAAGGGAGTCCGATCAAGCGAGTTCGATCAGGCGACCGCGTGCGCGATCGCCGCCACTGCGGTGTCGACCATGAAGTCGATTTCGTCGGGCGTGATCACGTAGGGCGGCATGAAATAGAGGATGTCACCGAGCGGTCGCAACAGCACGCCGCGCGGCAACGCGTCGAGGTAGGCGCGCAGGCCACGGCGCTCGTCTGCCGGAAACGCGCTGCGCGTCGCCTTGTCACGTACGAGTTCCACCGCGGCGATCATGCCGGTCTGTCGCACTTCGGCGACGTGTGGATGATCGTGCAACGGCGCGAGCTTCGCGGCGAGACGCGCGGCGAGCTCGCGGTTGCGTTCGAGCACGGGTTCGTCGCGGAAGATCGCGAGCGTCTCGAGCGCAGCGCGGCAGGCGATAGGGTTGCCCGTGTAGCTGTGCGAGTGCAGGAACGCCTTGCCGCTCGCGTATTCCGCGTAGAACGCGTCATAGACTTCGCCGCGCGTCAACACGGCTGACAACGGCAGGAAGCCGCCCGTGAGACCTTTCGACAGGCAGAGGAAATCCGGCGAGATCGCCGCCTGCTCGCACGCGAACAACGTCCCGGTGCGGCCGAACCCGACCGCGATTTCGTCGGCGATCAGGTGCACGCCGTACTCGTCGCAGAGCGCGCGCAGGCCGGAGAGATAGCTCGGGTCGTACATGCGCATGCCGCCGGCGCATTGCACGAGCGGCTCGACGATGACTGCGCAGACCTCATGCGCATGGCGTTCGAGCGCGACACGCATGTCGGCGAGCTTGCGCTGCGAATGCGCGCGCCAGCTCTCCCCGGGCTCGCGTTCGTAACAGTCTGGCGACGCCACGAAGATGGGCTCGTTGAGCAGCGGCGCGTAAGTCGCGCGATACAGCGGCACGTCGGTGACCGAGAGCGCGCCCAGCGTCTCGCCGTGATAGCCGCCGGTCAGCGCGATGAAGCGCGTCTTGCCCTGCCTGCCGAGGTTGCGCCAGTAGTGGAAGCTCATCTTCAGCGCGACTTCGATCGCACTCGAGCCGTTGTCGGCATAGAACACGCGCGCGAAGCCCGGCGGCGCGATGCGCAGCAGCTCCTCGGCAAGGAGAATCCCGGGCTCGTGGCTGAAGCCGGCGAAGATCACCTGTTCGAGCCGGTCGACCTGATCCTTGATCGCCGCAGCGATGCGCGGGTTGGCGTGGCCGAACAGGTTCGTCCACCACGAACTGATCGCGTCGAGATAGCGATTGCCATCATGATCGACGAGCCAGGCACCGTCGCCGCGCGCGATCGGCGTCATCGGTACGCCGGGGCCGTCGGTCGTGCTGTGATCGCGCATCTGCGTGCACGGATGCCAGAGCACGGCGAGGTCGCGGGTAGCCCAATGCAGGCGGGATCCGGGACCCGGGACTCGGGCCTCGTGCAGCGGAGCGGCGGTAGTCATTTTGCTATGATCGACTGCGCTTCCCCGCATTTCAAGGCGACATCGATGCCGCGTTTTCCCGAGTCCCGAGTCCAGAGCCCCGAGTCCCGCATCTCCAGAACGACGTCGTGCGCCCCGCGCGCCTTCGTCTCGCGCGGATTCACGCTGATCGAAATCCTCGTCGTCGTCGTCATCCTCGGCATCCTGGCCGCCATCGTCGTGCCGCGCGTGATGGAGCATCCGGGCGAGGCGCGGCGCGTGCGCGCGAAGCAGGACATCCAGGCGATCGTTACCGCGCTCAACATGTACCGGCTCGACAACTTCGCTTATCCGACGACCGAGCAGGGCCTCGAGGCGCTCGTCGGCAAACCGAGCGGCTCGCCCGATGCGCCGAACTGGCATCAGCATCTCGACAGGGTGCCGAAGGATCCGTGGAACAGGCCCTACTTGTATCTCCGTCCCGGTGCCCACGGCGACATCGATGTCTTCAGTTACGGCGCCGACGGCAAGCCGGGCGGTGAGGGCGAGGACGCCGACATCGGCAATTGGGATCTCTAGCCCCTCTGTGATCCGAGGGCGCCGCATGACTGTCGCTCGCGTGCCGTCCGCAATGCCGACATCGGCGGTTGAACGCTTCGTCCGCGGAGAGGTGCTGCCGGGTCGCCGGTTCCGTGTCGACGTGGCGTTTCAATGCGCCCGTCTCCGCGTCGATGGGGCCGGATGCGCGCGTGCAAACAAGACGTACCGGGTCCGAGTCGGCGCGTCGTTTGCGCGCTCTCGCGCCGCGCGTACTCGCGGGTTCTCCCTGCTCGAGATTCTCGTCGTGATGGTGATTCTCGCGGTGGCTGTCGGCGCTGTCAGCCTCGCCATCGCGGGGGCCGGCGGCGAACGCGTGCTGACGCGCGAAGCGGAACGGACGCAGGCGCTCTTCGAGTTCGCCTGCGAGCGCGCGCAACTGAGCGGGCGCGACATCGGCATTTCTCTGTCGCAGGGAGGGTTTCGCTTCAGCCATCTCGACGCGGGCGTCTGGCTGCCATATCGCGAAGAGGCGCTGCGCGCGCGCAGCTGGCCCGCCAGCCTGTCGGCTGTGCTCGCGCGCGACGAGCAGGTCGTGCAGCTCGAGAAGGGCTTTCCCGAGCGGCCGCAGCTGCTCTGCTACGCATCGGGCGAACTGACCGCGTTCCGTCTCGAACTCGCGCTCCCCGACCTGGCAAAGCACTATCGACTCGACGGCCAGGGCGATGGTCAGGTTCGGCTGTCGGCGTTCGACGCTCATGCTCGCTGAGCGCGCCGACGGCAGGCGCGGCAGCGGCGGCTTCACGCTGCTCGAGGTGCTGATCGCGCTGCTCGTGCTGGCGCTGGCGCTGATCGCGCTGGTGCGCACGGCAGCCGTACAGGTGCGCGACTTCGACGATCTGCGCGAGCGCACGATCGCCGGCTGGCTCGCGCAGGAAATTCTCGCCGAAACGCGCATCGCCAATCCGCTGCCCGATCCCGGACGCAGCAACGGCCAGCGCCGCTTCGGCGGGCGCGACTGGCGCTGGGAGGTACGCGTGCAGGGCACGGCGGTGCCGAGCATTCGTCGCCTCGACATCAGCATCACTCCGGCCGACGCGCCGCGCGAGCCCGTCGTGCAGCTCAGCGGGTTTTCGGGAAACGACCTCGCGCCATGATGCCGACGACCGTGCCGTCGACCGCGAAAGGAGACGAAAGGGCCAGCGCGCGCCGTCATCGCGTGCCGCCCTCGCATGCGATCGCTTCGCGTGCGACGGGATTCAGTCTCGTCGAATTGCTCGTCGCGCTCGCGGTGTTCGCGACGATGGCGGCGATCGCCTGGGGCGGACTCAACAGCGTCGTCGGCACGCGCAGCGCGCTCGCGCGAGAGGAGGAGGGCCTGCGCTCGCTGATGACGACCGTCGGCTCTCTGCAACGCGACTTGCGCCAGGCGGTTGCGCGTCCCGTGCGCGGCAACTTCGGCGAACCGGTGGCGGCCTTCATCGGTGGGGGCGATCGCTTCGAGTTCACGCGGCTTGGCTTCGCCAACCCGCAGGCCGAACTGCGCTCGAATCTCGAGCGCGTCGCCTATGCGTTCGACGGCGGGCGCATCGTGCGCGCGATCTTTCCGGTGCTCGATCGCGCGCCGGGCACACAGGCCCTTCCACGTGCGCTGCGCGACCGCGTCGACTCGCTGCGATTGCGCTACCTCGACGCGAGCCAGCATTGGATCGGCAGCTGGCCCGCGCCGACCGCGAGCGCGACCGACCCGCGTCTGCCGCGCGCCGTCGAGGTCCGCCTCGATACCGCGGACTACGGCGAAATCACCGTCGTCGTCGAACTCGTCTCGGACTTCCGCGACAGCGCCGTAACCCGGCAGGTGGCACGATGAATCCCGTGCGCAGGCAGCGTGGTGTTGCCCTCATCATCGCACTGCTCGTCGTCGCGCTCGCGGTCGTCCTGATCGCGAGCCTGCTCGATCGCGGCGAACTCGCTGCGGCGCGCGTGCGCAACCAGCTGCGCGAGACGCAGGCGCAGGCCTATGGCGCGGGACTCGAAGCTTATGCGGCGCGCGTGCTCGCGCAAGACGCCATGAGCGGCAACGAGGTCGACTCCAACAACTCGCCTTGGGCCGTGCCGTTGCCGCCGACGCGCGTGCCCGGCGGCAACATCGTCGCGTCGATGCGCGATCGCAACGGCTGCTTCAACGTCAACAATCTGCTCGACGACGACGGCAACCCGAGTCCGATCTGGCTGCCGAAGTTCAGGCGCCTGTTGCAGGTGTTGCAGCTCGACGATGCCCTCGCCGACGTGATCGTCAACTGGATGCGCGCCGGCAGCGCGCCCGACGATCAGTACTACCTGCAGCAGCCGGTGCCGTACCGAGCTGCGAAACACGACCTCGTCCATGTTTCGGAGTTGCGCCTGGTTCGCGGCGTCACGCCGGATATTTATGCGCGGCTCGCAGCAGAAGTCTGCGCCCTGCCGCGCGGCAGCGTGATCAACATCAACACTGCGAGCCCGGCCGTGCTGATGACGTTGTCGAGCATCGTCGACGAGCAGGCGGCGAAAGCGATCGCGCAGGAAGGGCATGCGAATTTCACCTCGATCGACGACGTGCGTGCGCAACTGCCCGGCAAGCTGATCGAATGCGGCGGCAGCGGGGTGCCCGTGACGCGATGCTTCGACGTGCGCAGCAGCTACTTCCTCGCGCGCGGAGACATCACGCTCGACGAGCTGCCGTTCACGTTCTTCAGTCTGATCGAACGACGTTATGGCGGGGCGAATGCGGGCATCCGCGTCATCGAGCGCAGCCGCGGCAGCGATCTGTGACCGCACGCCGTCGCCGCTGCTAGAATCGGGCTCTTGTTCCCCTATCACCGTTCGATGCCCGATCGCCTGTTGCTGCGCCTGCTTCCCGATGGCTCGCTGTCCTGGCTGACACAGGACGCGGCGGGCCGTGCGCTTTCGGCGGCGAACGCGGGAACGCCACCGGCCCAGGCACTCGCGCGCAGCGCGCACATCGTGGCGCTCGTGCCGGCCGAAGAGGTCTTGCTGCTCGGTGCTCCAGCGGTATCGCAGCAGCGCTCGCAGCTCGCCAAAGCCTTGCCCTATGCGATCGAGGAGCGTCTGGCCGGGCCGGTCGAGGATCTGCACTTCGCGCTGCCGGCGCAGATCACCGGCGACACGATCGGCGTTGCCGTAGTCGCACGCGCGACGTTGCGCGGCTGGATCGACCTGCTCGCGGCGCAGGGTATCCAGCCCGACACGATCGTGCCCGAAACGCTCGCGCTGCCCGTCGTTGAGGGCGGCGCCACGCTGCTGGTCGAGGGTGACCGCGCGCTGCTGCGCAGCGATGCGCAGCACGCGAGCGCGTGCGACGTCGCGAACCTGCCGGCATGGCTCGCGGCGATCGCGACTGCGCCGCTCGAAGTGTTCGATTTCCGCACTGCACCCGCGCTTGCGCTGACAGAACACGTGACGCGTTATCACGAACGCCAGCGCGACACGCTCGCGTTCCTCGCGGCGCACCTGCCGTCGCAAACGGCGCTGAACCTGCTGCAGGGCGAATTTGCGCCGCGTCATCGCCAACTGCCTGCGCGACGCCTCTGGCGCATCGCGGCCATGTTCGCAGGCGCGGCCATCCTGCTCGGCGGCGTCCAGGCGATCGCCGACTGGGCGCGCAATTCCGCCGAGTCGCGGCGCCTCGAGACGGCCATGCGCGAAGTGCTGCATCAGAGCTTTCCGCGTCTCGACAACGTCGCGGGGGATCCGCAGCAGCTCATGCAGAGCGAACTCGCGCGTCTGCGTGGCAACGGCGACGATGCGGGCGTCCTGCGGATGCTGCGCGAAGTCGCACCGGTGCTCGGCAGCTCCACGCGCGTCGCGGTCAAGGGTATCGAGTATCACAACGCGACGCTCGAACTGAGCCTGCGCGCGCCCGACGTCGAGACGCTCGACCTCGTGCGCGAGCGCCTCGGCGGCCTTGCCGGCCTCAAGGCCGAAGTCACCTCGGCAAGCGCGTCGGACAAGAGCGACGGCGCGATCGAAGGACGCGTGCGCGTCACTGCGGTGAAATCATGATGCGCGCGCGCTGGGATGCGTTGGCGCCGCGCGAGCAACAGGTGCTCGGCGGCGGCGCGGTCGTCGTCGCGCTGTTGCTGGCCTGGGCTTTCGTCTGGCATCCGTTCGCGCTCGCGCGCGAACGCCTCGCGCAGCGCGTGACGGCCGATCGCAGCGCGCTCGCCTGGATGCGCGGCGCGCAGGGCGACGTGCAGGGACTGTCGAAGAACGGCGCGCGCGGTTCGGGCGATCGCCAGGGCAAGTCGTTGCTTGCCCTCGCGGACGTCAGCGCGCGCGGTGCAGGCCTCGCCTCGGCACATATGCGCGTCGAGCCCACGGGCGCGCGCAGCGTGCGCGTCACGTTCGAAGGCGTCAACTTCGATGCGCTCGTCTCCTGGGTCGAGGCGCTCGCGCGCGACTACGGTGTGCAGGCCACCGACCTGTCGACCGACAAGGTCGAAGGCCTCGGCCTCGTCAACGCGCGCGTGACGCTCGAAGACCCTTGATCGCGTGATGCGCAAGCTCTCCCTGGTGTTCGCGGCGCTGGTCGCGCTGCTCGTGCTCGCCGCGGTCGCGGCATGGACGCTCCCCGCCGATGTCGCGTATGCCTGGTTCGGCAAGCGTCTGCTGCCCGCGACGCTCGCCGATCTGAGCGGCGACGTCTGGAACGGCCACGCGGGCAGCCTGCGCGTGCTGGGCTACGAGATCGGCAGGCTCGACTGGCATCTCGCAAAGCTTCCACTGTTTCGAGGCGACCTCGTCGCGGAAGCCGACGTGAAGGGCGCGGGCGGCACGGCGCACGGACGGCTGCGGCAAAACCCGGATCAGACGCTGGACGTCAGTGACGCGACGATCAGCCTGCCCGCGGCCACGCTCGAGCCCGCGCTCGGCGTGCCCGCGCTGCGCCTGCGCGGCGACGTCGACATTGCACTCGCGCATGCGCGCCTGCGCGGCGCATGGCTCGAGCTGGTAGAAGGCAGCGCGATCTGGCGTGGTGCCGCGGTGGCTGGCGCCGCGCAGGCGCGCCTCAGCGACTTGCGCGTGGACTTCTCGACCCTGCCCGACGGTCGCATCGTCTGCACGGTGCGCGACCTCGGCGGCCCGCTCGCTGCCGACGGGCACTGCGAGTTCCGCGCGGGCGCGTACGCCGCTCAAGTGAAGCTCGCCGCACGCGACGGCGATGCGCGCGTGCTCGATGCACTACAGTATGTCGGACAGCCGCAGGCCGACGGTTCGGTGCTGCTCGAGATCAAGGGACACCTGCTGCAACTCTTCCGATGACCGAAATCCTGCCGACGCTAGCCTCCGCCGAACCCGACGCCGCCTACCTCGATCGCGCGCTCACGGTCGCGAAGCAGGCCGCGCTCGCGGCGGCGGCGGTGATTGCCCCGCACTATCGTGCCGGTGTCGCCGTCGAGACCAAGGCGGACCAGACGCCCGTGACCGTCGCCGACCGCGAAGCCGAGGCGGCGATCAAGCGTACGCTCAAGGCCGCGTTTCCCGGGCACGCGTTCTACGGCGAAGAAGAAGGACGCGAGGGCAGCGGCGACTACCTCTGGCTCATCGACCCGATCGACGGCACGCGCAGCTTCGTCCGCGGGTATCCGATGTTCTCGACGCAGATCGCGCTCATGCATCGTGGCGAACTCGTGCTCGGCGTGTCGAACGCGTCGGAGTTCGGCGAGCTCGCGTGGGCGCGTCGTGGCGGCGGCGCGTTCCTGCGGAGCGGACGTCCCGGCGATCAGGCGCTGCGCGTCTCCACTGCGACCGAATTCGGCCCTGAGGCGGCGCTCTCGTTTGGCAACGTCAAGACGCTGTCGCGCGGTGCCGGCTGGCGGGCGCTCGCGAGTCTCGTGCAGCGCTGCGGACGCACGCGCGGCTATGGCGACTTCTACCATTACCACCTGCTCGCGCGCGGCAGTCTGGATCTCGTCGTCGAGTCGGACGTCAACATCCTCGACATCGCCGCCCTCGCCGTGATCGTGCGCGAGGCGGGCGGCGTCTTCACCGATCTCGCGGGCGGCGAGATCGGTCTCGATACGACGAGCGTCCTCGCGGGCACTCCTGCGTTGCACGCGCAAGCGCTCGCGCTTTTCGGCACCTGACGCGGGCTCGGTGCGGACCGCCGCGCGCGGCTCCGCGCTGCCGCTGATTCGCGGGTTGAGCGCGTCGCCAGCGCGATTGGCGGGCAAACGGCGCGGGTCCTTGCGCTACAATGCGCGCATGCGAAAACCGCCGATCATCCATTCGCGCCGCCTCGCCGAAGGCAGCCACTTCCTAAAAGTCGAACTCATCGATCTCGAATTCTCCAACGGCGAACGCCGCACCTACGAGCGCCTCAAGAGTTCCGGCCTCGGCGCCGTGATCATCGTGCCGATGCAGGACGACGACACGGTGCTGCTCGTGCGCGAATACGGCGCCGGTATCGACCACTACGAACTCGGCCTGCCCAAGGGCCGGCTCGACCAGGACGAGACCGTCGAGCAGGGCGCGAACCGCGAGCTCAAGGAGGAAGTCGGTTTCGGCGCCCGCGACCTGCACATCATCCACACGTTGTCGCTGTCGCCGACCTACATGTCTTCGATGACGCATGTCGTGCTCGCGCGTGATCTCTACCCGGAACGCCTCGAGGGCGACGAGCCCGAGGAACTCGAGGTCGTGCCGTGGAAGCTGTCCGAGCTGCACACGCTGATCGGCCGCGACGACGTCACGGAAGGCCGCTCGATCGCCGCGCTGTTCATAGCACGCGAGTACCTCGCGGGCCGCTTCAAGCCGCAGGTCTGAGCCGTGGGCGGATCGACTGCCGACGCAAGCTCCGCTCTCGATCTCGCCGAAATCGCCTGTGCCTGCTGCGCGATCGCGCGGCGCGCCGGTGCGGCGATCATGCAAGTGTATGCCGCCGATTTCGCGGTCGAGCGCAAGGACGACAACTCGCCGTTGACGGCCGCCGACCTCGCCGCGCATCGCGCGATCGTCGATGGACTGCACGCGCTCGCGCCGCAGATTCCGGTGTTGTCGGAAGAGGCCGTCGAAGAGATCGCTTGGCCCGTGCGGCAGACCTGGACCAGATACTTCCTCGTCGACCCGCTCGACGGCACGCGCGAATTCGTCAAGCGCAACGGCGAGTTCACGGTCAACATCGCACTGATCGAGGATGGCGTTCCCGTGCTCGGCGTCGTGTACGCGCCCGTGCTCGACGAGATGTTCAGCGCGTGGCGCGGCGGGCATGCGTACCTGCATCGCTCGCGCGATGGCGAGCGGGAAACGCTGCGTACGCGCACGCGCGGCGCGACCGTGGTCGTCGCGGGCAGCCGCTCGCACGCCGACCCGCGCCTGCTCGGGGCGCTCGAACGCTTGGGCGCGCACGAACTCGTCACGCTCGGCTCGTCGCTCAAGTTCTGCCGCACGGCGCAGGGCCTCGCCGATCTCTACATTCGCCATGGCCTCACTTCGGAGTGGGACACGGCCGCGGGTCAATGCGTGCTCGAACAGGCCGGCGGCGGGGTCACGCGCCTCGACGGTTCGCCGCTACGCTACAACACGAAGGAATCGCTGCTCAACCCCGATTTCCTCGCGTATGGTGATCCTTCGGTCGACTGGCCGCGCGTTCTCGGAGCGTAGCGAGCCCGGCTCGCAGGCGCAGCGCTTGCGCCGACGCACCGATGGCACGATCCGCCCCCGTTCCCCGTTCCCCGTTCGCGTCTCCCGTTCCCGTTCCCGTCCTCGAATCCCGAATCCCGAATCCCGAGTCCCGAGTCCCGAGTCCCGAGTCCCGCCGCTCTTAATCCCGAGTCCCGCAAAGATGCCCACCATCGACGACCTCCTCACCATCATGGCGCGCCTGCGCGATCCCGCGCGGGGCTGCCCGTGGGACGTGCAGCAGAACTTCGACACGATCGCGCCATACACGATCGAGGAGGCCTACGAAGTCGCCGATGCGATCGACCGTCGCGACTACGCCGATCTCTGCGACGAGCTCGGCGATCTGCTGCTGCAGGTGGTGTTCCATGCGCGCATGGCGGAAGAGGCGGGGCATTTCCGTTTTGCCGACGTCGTTTCTTCAATTTGCGCGAAGATGATCCGGCGGCATCCACATGTGTTTGCAGACGAGAACGGCAGGGTCGGCAACGTCGAAAACGCCGCGGCGCAGACGGTCGCCTGGGAAGAGCACAAGCGGCGCGAGCGTGCGAGAAAGGGCGCCGACGACACGAGCGTGCTCGCGGGCGTTTCGCGCGGACTGCCCGAGTGGCAGCGTGCGCTGAAGCTGCAGAAGCGCGCGTCGCGCGTCGGCTTCGACTGGACCGAACCTGGCCCCGTGATCGACAAGCTGCAGGAGGAACTCGGCGAAGTACGCCAGGAACTCGCGGTTGGCAGCAACGCCGCGACGGGTGCCGAAGCGAACCGCCTGCGCCTCGTCGACGAGATCGGCGACGTGCTGTTCGTCTGCGTCAATCTCGCCCGGCTCACCGACGTCGACTATTCGCAGGCGCTGCGTGGCGCGAACGCGAAGTTCGAGCGCCGCTTCCGCCGCATGGAGGCGCTCGCCGCGGCCGAGGGCAGTCAGCTCGACGGCAAGTCGCTCGCAGAGCAGGACGCTTACTGGGAGCGGGCCAAGGCCGAAGACAAGGCCGGGCTGCTCTAGCTGCCGCGATGCCGCTCGCGCACGCCCCGCACCGGGCTCCACCGGGCGGCGGTTTCTCAGCTTGAAGGGCTCGCTCGGGTTCGTCGTTCGCTCCGTCTGTGGTGAGGCATCGAACGCCGAACGGCGACCTCGCGTGACGGTCGCCCTGCGATACCTCAGTGCGAACGGGTTCCCGGGTTGTCGCCACGGCGAAACGAGTCGGTTAAACCCTGCGCCGGGATCATGCATCGAATTACGGGAATAGCCACCCACGGAGACGTCGTCATGCGCCTAGCTCTCGCCTCGATTCTGCTGCTCGCCGCCGCCCCGGCGTTCGCGGACCACCACTGCGCCTTCACCGCGCAGCGCTCGCTCGACGTCGACCCCGCAGGTCTCGCCGCGCTGCGCTTCGAGCTCGCGTCGAGCGACCTGCATGTCGAAGGCGTGCCGGGCCTCGCCAAGATCGAGGTGCGCGGGCGCGCCTGCGCCTCGCAGGAAGACTGGCTCGGCGAACTCAACATCGCGCACGAGCGTGTCGGCAACAAGGTCGTCGTCAAGCCGACGCCGCACTCGGATCACCATGGCCTCTTCGGCGACCACTACGCCTATATCGATTTCAGCGTGCGCGTACCGGCCGCGCTCGCGCTCGAGGTCGACACGCATTCGGGCGATGCCAACATCGAACACATCGCCTCGCTCGACTTCAGCTCGCACTCGGGTGATCTCAAGCTCGCGAACGTTGCCGGGGCGACGAGCATCCAGGTCGGCTCGGGCGACGTCGTCGCAAGCGACATCGGCAGCCTCGCGCTGCGCCATTCGGGGTCGGGCGACGTGACCGCGAGCAACGTGCGCGGCGACGTCAAGATCGGTCACGTCGGCTCGGGCGACCTGCACTTCGCCGACGTTCGCGGCGGCGTCCAGGTCGAGAGCATCGGTTCGGGAGACTTGAGCGTCGACCGCGTCGGCGCCGATCTCGTCGTCGGTTCGATCGGCTCCGGCGACATCGAGGCACGCAGCATCAAGGGCAATCTGATCGTCAGCTCGGCCGGTAGCGGCACGATCCATCACCGCGACGTCGGCGGCAAGATCCAGCTGCCGAAACGCCACGAACAGGACTGAGCGCACACTCTGCGGACTTGTGGCGCCGGCGCTGGCAACGCAGAATAGCTGCGTTGTGCGCGCCGGACGGGTCATGTATTCGAGTTTCCGCGAGTTCTATCCGTACTACCTGTCCGAGCACCGCAACGCGACGTGCCGGCGTCTGCATTTCGTCGGCAGCACGCTCGTGCTCATCCTGCTCGTGGCGATGGTCTACACCGGCCGCTGGGGCTGGTGGTGGCTGCTGCCCGTGGCGGGATACGGCTTCGCCTGGATAGGCCATTTCTTCTTCGAGAAGAACCGGCCGGCGACGTTCAAGCACCCGCTCTACAGCTTCATGGGGGACTGGGTGATGTACGTGCAGATTCTCGGCGGCCGCATCAAATTCTGATCACAAGAATCCATAACAATAAAATCTTGCGGGGAGTCTGGCCATGATGTGGGTCGATCTGGTGACGTTGCTTGCGGTCATCCAATTCTTCTGCTTCGCCTTCTTCGTCGGCAAGGCGCGCGTCAAGTACGGCATCCGCGCGCCTGCGGTCTCGGGCAGCATCGAGTTCGAGCGCTACTTCCGCGTGCAGCAGAACACGCTCGAGACGCTGATCATGTTCCTGCCGTCGCTGTGGATCGCCGCGCACTACTGGTCGACCTCGTCGATGGCGCTGATCGGCGCGGTCTATCTCGTCGGCCGCGTGCTGTACTTCTTCAGCTATGTGCGCGATCCGACGCGGCGGACGCTCGGCTACGCGCTGAGCATCGGTCCTGTCGGCGTCCTCGTCGTCATGGGGCTGCTCGGGGTGGCGATGGCGGTGATCAAGGCCTAGCCGGGACTCGGGACTCGGCACTCGGAGGGACGGCCGCGGGGCGCAAGACGCCAAGCTCGAATCCGGACCGGCCGAAACCAAGTCAGTCGAGGAAGATGAAGAACGCCGCCGCAACGATCAGCGCGAAACCCACGAGGTGGTTCCACTTGATCGCGGCGTCGAGATAGAACACCGAGAACGCGACGAACACGACGAGCGTGATGATCTCCTGGATCGTCTTCAGCTGCGCGGGGTTGTAGACGCGGATGCCGATGCGGTTGCCGGGCACCTGCAGGCAGTACTCGAAGAACGCGATGCCCCAGCTCACGAGGATGACGATCCAGAGCGGCCGGTCGGTGAATTTCAGGTGGCCGTACCAGGCGAACGTCATGAACACGTTCGAGGCGAGCAGCAACAGCAGCGGCGTGAAGTAGTTGGTCATGGCCTGTCGATGGATGGGGACCCAGCGTGAGCCTAGCACTGCCGGAGCGCCGCAGCGCCGTCGGCAGAGCCGCGCGCGGGTATACTGGCCGCTTCTTTCGAGGGCCTGCGATGAAATCGCTATTGCTCGTTCCGATCCTGCTCGCCGGAGTTGCTTCCATGTCGCACGCCGCCAATCCTGTCCTCGTCATCCACGGCGGCGCCGGCGTGATCCGCAGCGAAGTGACGCCCGAACGCGAGAAGGCCGTGCGCGCCGAACTCGAGCGCGCGTTGCACGCGGGTTACGACGCACTCAAGGGCGGCGCGAGCAGCATCGACGCCGTGACCAAGGCGATCGTGGTCATGGAGGATTCGCCGCTGTTCAACGCAGGCAAAGGCGCAGTGTTCAACCACGACGGCAAGAACGAACTCGATGCGTCGATCATGGACGGCGCGACGCGCAAGGCCGGCGCGATCGCGAACGTGCATCGCGTGAAAAATCCCATCCTGCTTGCGCGAGCGGTCATGGAAAAATCCGAGCACGTGATGCTGATCGACGATGGCGCGGAACAATTCGCGCATTCGGTCGGCATCGAGCTCGTCGATCCGAAATACTTCTATGTCGAGGAACGCTGGCAGCAGCTGCAGAAGGCGCTCGAGGACGAGCGTGCGAAGAAGGTCGACCCGAGCAAGGCGCCGCGCCACGGTACGGTCGGTGCGGTCGCGCTCGACCTGCGCGGCAACCTTGCCGCGGGCACGTCTACGGGCGGCATGACGAACAAGCGCTTCGGCCGCGTGGGCGACTCGCCGATCATCGGTGCCGGCACGTTCGCCGACGAACGCTGCGCGGTGTCCGCGACCGGGTGGGGCGAGTACTACATCCGCGCGACCGCCGCGCGCGACATCTGCGCGCGCGTCGAATACAAGGGCGACAAGCTCGCAAAGGCCGCGGACGACGTCGTGCTCGGCGTCATTCCGAAAATGGGTGGCGACGGCGGCGTGATTGCGCTCGACAAGGAGGGCAACATCGCGACGCCGTTCAACACCGAAGGCATGTTCCGCGGCTGGATCGATCGCGACGGCAAGGTGCACATCGCGATCTTCCCCGAGAAGTGATCGATCGTATCCTTCGCTGCTGCCGCTCGGCATTGACGAGCGCCGCGGGGGATCATTCGGTCCCGCCGCGCGCACGGCGGCGATGTTCGCGCTACAGTGACGCTCCCATTCGCGCCGGAGAAGGCCCATGGTCCTGTGTCCCGTAGCGATCGCGGTCGGCTGCCGCAAGTGCCCGGTCTTCAGCGTATGCCCGGCGAAGTCCCTCATCGGCGACTACAAACCCGACGCCCAGAACGGCAAGGGCAAGCCGGCCTCTGCCGGCAAGAAGAAAAAATAGCGTCGCGTGCCTGATCGGATCTGTCGGGTCGATCCGGCCGAACGCTGTAGCGTGCGCAGTCTGGAAGTACTTGTTCCGTTCGTGGAGACGCATCGAACCACGAACGTCGATCTGGCGTGACGGTTCGCCGTTCGAACGGCTCCTTGATTCGCGCAGGCACGGTCGAAGGCTCGCTGTGTCGTGCAGCTGCCGGGGCCTCCCAACGGCGTACTTCGAGTGCGACGAAGCGGTGCCGAACAGGCAGCCTCTTCGAGCGCGAAGCCCCTTCCTGCGGGCGCCCCGTCGCCAGCCAAACTGCAGCCGATTGTGCAGGTCGGTTTACAAAGCTTTACGCAGCATAACGAAGCTATCATGGCGCGTTCACGGAGCAGACGGTAACGTTGCTGGCCCGCCGGGCGACTGTCGGCCAAAGTCGCTTTCCGTGCGTTTTCATCTCGAAACATTTTCTGGAATCCAATGAGCAATCGACCGAAACGGAAGTGGTTGGCATACGTGATCGTCCTCGCTGTCGCGGTGGCGATCGCGGTCGCCGGCCTGTTCCTTGCCAGGTACACGCAGTATCAGCAGATGCAGCAGCAAATGGCGGGTCGAGGCGGTCGAGGCGGCGGCCCCGGTGGCGGCGGCCCGCCGCCAGGCGGCACGGGTGGCCAGGCCGGCCGCGGCGGCTTCGCGGCGCAGGCGATGCCGGTCGGCACGGCAACGGCCGTCACCGGCGACATCAACATCACGATCAACGGACTCGGCACCGTGACGCCGCGGCGTGTCGTCGCCGTGAGTCCGCAGGTGAGCGGCCAGCTCGCGCGCGTGAATTTCGACGAAGGACAGATGGTGAAGCAGGGCGACCTGCTCGCCGAGATCGACCCACGCACCTACCAGGCCGCGCTCGCGCAAGCGCAGGGTGTGCTCGCGCGTGATCAGGCGCAGCTCGCCAACGCGAAGGTCGATCTCGAACGCTACCAGACGCTGTTCAAGGAGGACTCGGTCGCCAAGCAGCAGCTCGACTCGCAGGCCGCGCTGGTGCGCCAGTACCAGGGCACGATCGTCTCCGACCAGGGCCAGGTCGACGCGGCGCAGGTCAACCTTGCCTACACGAAGATTCTCGCGCCGGTGTCGGGCCGCGTCGGTCTGCGCCAGGTCGATCCGGGCAACAACGTCACCGCGAACAGCACGAACCTCGTCGTCGTGACGCAGCTCAAGCCGATCGACGTGCTGTTCACGATTCCCGAGGACAGCCTGCCGGCGATGCTCAAGCAGCTGCGCGCGGGCAAGACGCTCAAGTCCGACGCATGGGATCGCACGCTCAAGAACAAGCTCGCGAGCGGCAACATCGCGAGCCTCGACAACCAGATCGACACGACGACGGGCACCGTGAAGGTCAAGGCGACGTTCGCCAACGACGACGAGGGCCTGTTCCCGAACCAGTTCGTCAACGTCCGCGTGCTGCTCGACACGCTGCACGGCGTCACCGTGATTCCCACCTCGGCGCTGCAGCGCAGCTCGACGGGCCTCTACGTCTACGTCGTCAATCCTGCCGACAAGACGGTCGCGCAGCGCGCGGTGCAGCCCGGCGTCACCGAGGGCGAGCGCGTCGCGATCGACTCTGGCGTCAAGCCCGGCGAGATCGTCGTGACCGACGGCATCGACAAGCTGCGCGAAGGCAGCACGGTCGAGATGGCGGCCAGCGCCGACGCGTCGGGTGCGCCGACGCATGCCGCTGCGCCGCCGAAGCCCGCAGGTGCCGACAACCCGCAGCAGGGACGGCGCGGGGGGCGCGGCGACGGCACGCAGCCGCAGACCGACGGGCAGGGACAGCATCGGCGCCGCGACGGACAGGGACAGGCGCCCGCCGCGAACGGCGACGCGGCCAAGCCCGATCAGTCGAAGCCCGATCAGTCCGGAAATCCGTCTCCGCCGGCGAATCCGGATGCGACCAACAAGGGCGACAGTCCGGCAACCGCGACGCCGGCCAAGGACTCGAAGAGCGGCAACGGCGGCGCGTAAATGAATCCGTCCCGCATATTCATCCTGCGGCCGGTCGCCACCACCTTGCTGATGGCGGCGATCCTGCTCGTCGGCATTCTCGCGTACAAGGCGTTGCCGCTGTCGGCGCTGCCCGAGGTCGACTATCCGACGATCCAGATCACGACGCTCTACCCGGGCGCGAGCCCTGAGGTGATGACGTCGTCGGTGACCGCGCCGCTCGAGCGTCAGTTCGGCCAGATGCCCGGGCTCAACCAGATGTCATCGACGAGTTCGGGCGGCGCGTCGGTCATTACGCTGCAGTTCTCGCTCGCGCTGAGTCTCGACGTCGCGGAGCAGGAGGTGCAGGCCGCGATCAACGCGTCGGGTACCTTCCTGCCGAGCGACCTGCCGACGCCGCCGATCTACAGCAAGGTCAATCCGGCCGACGCGCCGATCATCACGCTCGCGCTGATGTCGAAGTCGCTGCCGCTGTACCAGGTCGAAGACCTCGCCGACACGCGCCTCGCGCAGAAGATCTCGCAGCTCACGGGTGTCGGCCTCGTGACCTTGTCGGGCGGCCAGCGTCCTGCCGTGCGCGTGCAGGCGAACCCGACCGCGCTCGCGTCGTACGGCATGAGCCTCGAGGACCTGCGCACGGCGATCGGCACCGCCAACGTCAACGGGCCCAAGGGCACGTTCGACGGCCCGACGCGCTCGTACACGATCGATGCGAACGACCAGCTGCGCTCGGCCGCGGACTATCGCAGCATCATCATCGCCTATCGCAACGGCGCGCCGGTGCATCTTTCCGACGTCGCCGACGTTATCGACGGCGTCGAGAACACGAAGCTCGCGGCGTGGAAGGACACGACCCCCGCGATCATCATGAACATCCAGCGCCAGCCCGGGGCGAATGTCATCGAGGTCGTCGACCGCGTCAAGGCGATGCTGCCGCAGCTCACCGCGTCGATGCCGGCCGCGGTCGACGTCTCCGTGCTCACCGATCGCACCGTGACCGTGCGCGCCTCGGTTGCGGACGTGCAGTTCGAGCTGCTGCTCTCGGTTGCACTCGTCGTGCTCGTGATCTTCCTGTTCCTGCGCAACCTGCCGGCGACCGTGATCCCGAGCTTCTCGGTGCCGCTCTCGCTAGTCGGCACCTTCGGCGTCATGTACCTCGCGGGGTTCAGCCTCAACAACCTCACGATGATGGCGCTGACGATCGCGACGGGCTTCGTCGTCGACGACGCGATCGTCATGATCGAAAACATTTCGCGCTATCTCGAGGAAGGCGACTCGCCACTCGAGGCTGCGTTGAAAGGCTCGGGGCAGATCGCGTTCACGATCATCAGCCTCACGATCTCGCTGCTCGCGGTGCTGATCCCGCTGCTGTTCATGGGCGAAGTCGTCGGCCGCCTGTTCCGCGAGTTCGCGGTGACGCTCGCGGTGACGATCCTCATCTCGGCGATCGTCTCGCTGACCCTCGTGCCGATGCTGTGCGCGAAGATCCTGAAGCACCTCAAGCCCGAGGAAGAGACGCGCTTCGCGCGCAAGTCCAGCGAGGTGATCGACCGCGTGATCGCGGCCTATGGTCGCTGGCTCAACTGGGTGCTCGATCGCCAGTTCGCGACGCTGCTCGTGGCGATCGCGACGCTCATCCTCACGATCGTCCTCTACATCGTCGTGCCCAAAGGCTTCTTCCCCGTGCAGGACACGGGCGTGATCCAGGGCATCTCGGAGGGCTCGCAGTCGATCTCGTTCGCCTCGATGATCGAGCGCCAGCAGGCGCTCGCAAAATTGATCCTGCAGGATCCGGCGGTCGAATCGCTGTCGTCGTTCATCGGCGTCGACGGCACGAATACCACGCTCAACAGCGGCCGCTTCCTGATCAACCTCAAGCCACACGGCAAGCGCGACGGCGCCGAACTCGTGATCCGCCGCCTGCAGGATGCGTCGCGCCAGCTCGCGGGCGTCACGCTGTATCTGCAGCCGGTGCAGGACCTCACGATCGAGGACCGCGTGAGCCGCACGCAATACCAGTTCACGCTCGGCTCGCCCGACATCGAAGACCTCAACAAGTGGGTGCCGAAGCTCGTCGAACAGCTCAACAAGGAACCCGAACTCGCCGACGTCGCGAGCGACCTGCAGTCGCAGGGACTCGAAGCCTACCTCGGCATCGACCGCGACAGTGCGGGCCGTCTCGGCATCACGCCCGCGGCGATCGACAACGTGCTCTACGACGCGTTCGGCCAGCGCCTCGTGTCGACGATCTTCACCGAGTCGAACCAGTATCGCGTCGTGCTCGAGGTGAAGCCCGAGTTCCAACGTGGGCCGAATGCGCTCAACGCGATGTACGTGCCCGGTCTCTCCAATGCGAACAGCGTCGCGCAGACGCCGCAGGGCTCCGTCTCGGCGCCCGGATCGGCGGCCGCGAGTGCCGCGTCGACGTTGCTCGCGGTGACGCCGTCGACGAACGGACAGGTGCCGATCACGACGGTGACGAAACTCGAGGAGCGCAGCGGGCCACTGCTGATCAACCACATCGCGCAGTTCCCGGCGACGACCGTGTCGTTCAACCTCGCGCCGGGCGCGTCGCTCGGCTCGGCTGTCGACAAGATCAGGGCGGTCGAGAAGAGCATGAACATGCCGCTCAGCATCGACACGAATTTCCAGGGTGCGGCCGCGGCATTCCAGGCGTCGCTGACGAACACGGTGCTGCTGATCATCGCCGCGATCGTGACGATGTACATCGTGCTCGGCGTGCTCTACGAGAGCTTCGTCCATCCGATCACGATCCTGTCGACCTTGCCGTCGGCCGGCATCGGCGCGCTGCTCGCGCTGATCATCGCGCGCGAGGACCTCGGTATCGTCGCAATTATCGGCATTATTCTTCTCATCGGCATCGTCAAGAAGAACGCGATCATGATGGTCGACTTCGCGCTCGACGCCGAACGCGAGCAGGGCATGGCGCCGCGCGACGCGATTTATCAGGCCTGCCTGCTGCGCTTTCGGCCGATCCTCATGACGACGCTCGCAGCGCTGTTCGGCGCGCTGCCGCTCATGCTCGGCACGGGTGTCGGCTCGGAGCTGCGGCATCCGCTCGGCGTGACCATCGTCGGCGGCATGATCGTGAGCCAGATGCTGACGCTGTTCACGACGCCGGTGATCTATCTCGCGTTCGACCGCCTCGCGCAGCGGCTGCGGCGCAAGGAAGACGACGAGGTGGCCAACGACGCGCACCCTGCCGGGGCGCCGTCGTGACCGATCTCAAGCGCCAGCGCATTGCATGCTCGCGCCCGATCGCACGCGCGCGAGTTCGTACATCCATAGACAAGTTCGGTTGCGCGCGCGCTACGGCCGGACTCGTTCGGGTTCGGGCCGCACCATGAAACTCTGGAGCATCTCCGAGCCGTTCGTCGCGCGTCCCGTCGCGACGACCTTGCTGACGGCCGGCATCTTCCTCGTCGGCGCGGTCGCGTTCATGCTGCTGCCGGTGTCGCCGCTGCCGCAGGTCGACATTCCGACGATCTCGGTGTCCGCGTCGCTGCCTGGCGCGAGCCCCGAGACGATGTCGACCTCGGTCGCGACGCCGCTCGAACGGCAGCTCGGTCGGATCGCCGGCGTGACCGAGATGACTTCGTCGAGTTCGTCGGGCTCCGCGCGCGTCGTGCTGCAGTTCGACCTCTCGCGCGACATCGACGGCGCGGCGCGCGACGTGCAGGCCGCACTCAATGCGGCGCGCGCGCAGCTGCCGAGCGGCATGCCGGGCAACCCGACCTATCGCAAGGTCAATCCGGCCGACCAGCCGATATTGATCCTCGCGATGTCGTCGAAGACGCTCGATACCGGAAAAGTATACGATGCCGCGTCGACGATCGTCGCGCAGAAGATCGCGCAGGTGCAGGGCGTCGGCCAGGCGACGGTCGGCGGCGGCTCGCTGCCGGCCGTGCGCGTCGAGCTCAATCTCACCGCGCTCAACAAGTACAACGTTTCGATGGACACGGTGCGCACCGCGCTCGCGAACGCGAACGCGAACCGGCCGAAGGGCTTCGTCGAACTCGACGACCGCCACTGGCAGATCTACACCGACGACCAGGCGCGCCAGGCGATCCAGTATCACGACCTCATCATCGCCTGGCACAACGGTTCGCCCGTGCGCCTGTCGGACGTCGCCGACGTCACCGACTCGGTCGAAGACATCCGCAACCTCGGCCTCGTCAACGGCAATCCGGCCGTGCTGATCCAGGTGATGAAGCAGCCGAACGCGAACATCCTCGACACGATCGAGCGCGTGCTCGCGCTGCTGCCGCAGCTCGGCGCGTCGATTCCGGCCGACATGCAGATCACGGTCGTGATGGAACGCACGAGCACGATCCGAGCCTCGCTGCACGATGTCGAGCGCACGCTGATCATCGCGATCATCCTCGTGATCTTCGTCGTCTTCGTGTTCCTGCGCAGCTGGCGGGCGACGATCATCCCGGCCATCGTCGTGCCCGTGTCGCTGATCGGCACGTTCTCGATCATGTATCTCGCCGGCTTCAGCCTCGACAACCTGTCGCTGATGGCGCTGACGATCGCGACGGGTTTCGTCGTCGACGACGCGTTCGTCGTGCTCGAGAACATCTCGCGACACATGGAGGAGGGCCTGCCGCGCATGCAGGCGGTGCTGATCGGCGCGCGCGAGGTCGGCTTCACCGTCATTTCGATGAGCTTCTCGCTGATCGCGGTGTTCCTGCCGATCCTGTTGATGGGCGATATCGTCGGTCGCTACTTCCGCGAGTTCTCGGTGACGCTCGCAGTCGCGATCCTCATCTCGCTCGTGATCTCGCTGACGACGACGCCGATGCTCTGCTCGCGCTTCCTGCGCCACCGGCCCGCAGCGAGCGGACGCGACAGCCTGTTCATGCGCCTGTTCGATTTCTCCGAGCGCGCGTTCGCGCGGCTCGCGAAGGGCTACGAAAATACGCTGTCGCGCGCGCTGTCGGCACCGCTGCTCATGATGTTCATCCTGCTCGTCACGGTCATCCTCAACATCTACCTCTACAACATCGTGCCGAAGGGTTTCTTCCCGCAGGAAGACACCGGCCGCATCGTCGGCGGCATCCAGGCCGACCAGGCCTCGTCGTTCCAGGCGACCTCGGAGAAGATGCGCCAGTTCATGCGCATCGTGAAGGAGGACCCGGCGATAGAAAACGTGGCCGGCGTGACCGGCGGCGGTTCGCGCAACGGCGGCTTCATGTTCATGCAGCTGAAACCGCTGGCCGAACGCAAGCTGTCGACCAACGAGGTGATCAGCCGCATGCGGCCGAAGCTGTCGCAAGTGGCCGGCGCGAGCCTGTTCCTGCAGGGCGCGCAGGACATCCGCGTCGGCGGCCGCTCGAGCAACGCCACCTACCAGTACACGCTGCAGAGCGACAGTCTCGAGGATCTGCGCACGTGGGGCCCGAAGATCGCCGACGCGATGCAGAACGTGCCCGAGCTCGCCGACGTCAACAGCGACCAGCAGGATCGCGGCCTCGAGACGATGCTCGTGTTCGATCGGCAGACGATGGCGCGCCTCGGCGTGACGATGCAAGCCGTGGACAGCGCGCTCAACAACGCCTTCGGTCAGCGCCAGGTGTCGACGATCTACAACGCGCTCAACCAGTATCACGTCGTCATGGAAGTGCAGCAGCAGTTCATCCAGAACCCGGACACGCTGCGCGACGTCTATGTCGCAGGCAGAGGCACGACGCTCGTGCCGCTGTCGGCGTTCTCGAGCTACGGGCCCGGCTCGGCGCCGCTGTCGGTCAACCACCAGGGCCAGTTCGTCGCGACCACTGTTTCGTTCAACCTCGCCGACGGCGTCAGTCTCGGCGACGCGACCGACGCGATCACGCGCACCATGGCGCGCGTCGGCGCGCCCGCGACGATCCACGGCAGCATGCAGGGCACCGCGAAGACGTTCCAGAAGTCGCTCGACAACCAGCCATACCTGATCCTCGCCGCGCTGATCGCGATCTACATCGTGCTCGGCGTGCTCTACGAGAGCTACGTGCATCCGCTGACGATCCTGTCGACCTTGCCTTCGGCCGGCGTCGGCGCACTGCTCGCGTTGCTCGTCTGCCGCACCGAGTTCTCGGTGATCGCGCTGATCGGCGTGATCCTCCTGATCGGCATCGTCAAGAAGAACGCGATCATGATGATCGACTTCGCGCTCGAGGCGGAGCGGCACGAGAAGCTCGAGCCGCGCGACGCGATCTTCAAGGCCTGCATGCTGCGCTTCCGCCCGATCATGATGACGACGCTCGCCGCGATGCTCGGCGCGCTGCCGCTCGCGCTCGGGTTCGGCGAAGGCAGCGAGATGCGCCGTCCGCTCGGCATTTCGATCTTCGGAGGCCTGCTCGTGAGCCAGCTGCTGACGCTGTATACGACGCCGGTCGTCTACCTCTACCTCGATCGCTTCCGCCTCTGGAGCAAGGCCCAGTGGCAGCGGATTTACCAGGCGCCGCCTGACTCGACGACGGCACCGGCCGCATGAACACGAACATGAAAACACCAATGACGATGAATGGCCGTAGCGGCGAACACAGAACCCACGACACGCGCAGCATCGACGCCGGCAGCGTCGGACTGCGCATGCTGACCGCGTGCGTGCTGACGCTCGTGCTCGGCGGCTGTGCAGTCGGTCCCGACTACAGGAAACCCGAGCTCGCGGTGCCCGCGGAGTACAAGGAAAACGCGGGCTGGAAGCAGGCCGCGCCCGCCGACGCGATCAAGCGCGGCACGTGGTGGGAAGTGTTCGGCGACCCCATCCTCAATGACCTCGAGCAGCACGTCGACGTCGCGAACGAGAGCCTCAAGCAGGCCGAGGCGCAATATCGCGAGGCCGCGGCGCTCGTGTCGAACGCGCGCGCTGCCTATTGGCCGACCGTGTCTGCGAGCCTCAGCGCGACGCGCTCGGGGCGCTACGGCACGTCGGGTGGCGGCATCGTCTCGGGGGGCACCGTGATCGGCGGATCGGATACCGGCAATCCGAACTCGTCGCACCCGACCAATTCGTACCAGCTGCCGCTGAGCGCGAGCTGGGAGCCCGACCTGTGGGGCGGCGTGCGCCGCCAGGTCGAAGCGAGCGCGTCGAACGCGCAGGCGAGCGCGGCGACGCTCGAGTCGACGCGGCTGTCGCTGCACGCGCAGCTGGCCACGACGTACTTCGAGCTGCGCATCGTCGACGAACAGAAGCGCCTGCTCGACGACACGGTCGTCGCATACGAACGCGCGCTCAAGCTGACGCAGAACCAGTACAACGTCGGCGTCGTCGCACGCGCCGATGTGATCCAGGCCGAGACGCAGCTCAAGAGCGCGCAGGTGCAGGCGATCGATCTCGACCTCGCGCGCACGCAGTTCGAGCACGCGATCGCGGTGCTCGTCGGCAAGATGCCCGCCGATTTCACGCTGCCCGCACAGAAGTTCACGCTCGCACCCCCGGCGATTCCGGTCGATCTGCCGGCGACGCTGCTCGAACGCCGCCCCGATGTCGCGATCGCCGAGCGCCAAGCCGCGGCGGCGAACGCGCAGATCGGCGTCGCCGAGGCAGCGTGGTTCCCGACGCTCACGCTCGCAGCGGGCGCTGGGTACCAGAGCTCGGTGTGGTCGCAGCTGCTCGAGGCGCCGAGTCGCTTCTGGTCGGTCGGGCCGAAGCTCGCCGAGGTGCTGTTCGACGGCGGCGCGCGGCGTGCGCAGACGGCGCAGGCGCGTGCGGCCTACGACGCGGCGGCGGCTAACTATCGTCAGGTCGCGCTGTCCGCGTTCCAGAACGTCGAGGACCAGATCGCCGCGTTGCGCATCCTCGAGAAGGAAGCCGCCGCGCAGGACGAGGCCGTGCAGTCTGCCGAACACGCGCTCGCGATCGCGCTCAATCAGTATCGCGCCGGGACGGTCAGCTATCTCAACGTGATCACCGCGCAGGCAATCGCCTTCAACAACGAGCGCAACGCGATTGCGATCCTCGGCAACCGCATGAGCGACAGCGTCGCGCTGATCAAGGCGCTCGGTGGCGGCTGGCAGGAGGCGGACTTGCCTGCGCAGGGTGACATTGACCTGCACGCGCAGACTCCGACGACGGAAAAATCCGGCTGAAGTGTTGCTCGATCCCTCTCGTTCAACGCGTGGCGTTCGTCAACGCGTAGAGGATGCGGCGGTCTTCATCGTCGAGAACATCACCATCGATGCCGCGGAAGTGGTGGTGGAACGCGCGCAGCGCCGCAGCGCGATCATCGAGCGCATAGCCGAGCGCGGCGAGCGCGAGCCACGGGTCGAACTGCGGTGGCGGTTCGATGGCCAGCGCCGACGGCGGTGGCCAAATCCCGAACCCGGCATCCGCGAGTCGTTTCCACGGGAACAGCGGGCCCGGGTCGACCTTGCGCGTCGGCGCGATGTCCTCGTGGCCGACAACCTGTTCGCGCGGGATGTGCAGGCGCGTCGTGAGGTCGGTCAGCAACGTCAGCAGGCTGTCGATCTGCGCGTCGGCGAAGGGTGAACGGCCGTCGTTGTCGAGTTCGATGCCGATCGAGGCCGAATTGACGTCGGTGATCGTGCCCCAGCGCCCGGCGCCCGCATGCCAGGCTCGCATCGCGTCGTCGACGAGCTGGTAGACGTGGCCGTCGGCGCCGACGAGATAGTGCGCGCTGACCGGGCCGTCGCTGTTGTGGTTGCGCAGCGTGTCGAGGCTTTCTGCGACTGAGTGCTGCTCGGTGTAGTGGACGACGATCAGTACCGGCCGACGCGCGCTGTAGTTCGCCGACGGCACCCAGGTGGCGAGCGGATTGTGCCGCGTGGGTTGGGCCGCGCAGCCTGCGAGGCAGAGTGCCAGAGGCAGCAGGCAGCGCAGGCGAGAGAGTCTCGTCATCGCCTTCAAGCTACGTTTCGGGATCGCCGAAAATCGCAGTGGCGCCGCGCGCGTCGATCGCCGGTGCCGAGGGTCGCGTGGAAAGCAAAGCAGGCTCGTCCCGGAGCGAGAGGCAGTTTGATTTTCGATCGAGGCGATGGCGCATCTCGGCGCGACGCCGCAGCATGTGGCGCGACGCGGCGCAGCGATCGTGTATGCCAGCGCTCACTCGCCGATGTCTTCGTTCCACAGTTTCGGGTGCGCCGCGATGAAGTTGCGCATGAGTTCGACGCAGCGCTCGTCGTTGACGACCTCGATGCTGACGCCCTTGCCGCGCAGCCACTCTTCCTCGCCCAGGAATGTGACGTTCTCGCCGACGACGACGCGCGGGATGCCGTACAGCGCGATCGCGCCCGAACACATCGAGCACGGCGACAGCGTCGTGTAGATCGTCGAAGCCTGATAGACCTTGGCGGGATAGCGCCCGGCATTCTCGAGTGCGTCCATCTCTCCGTGCAGGATCGGGCTGCCCTTCTGCACGCGGCGGTTGTGGCCGCGGCCGATGATCTTGCCGTCGTGCACGAGCACCGAGCCGATCGGGATGCCGCCTTCGGCGAGTCCCTTTCTCGCTTCTTCGATCGCTGCGTCGAGGAATTGATCGCTCATGGTCGGAACCTCTCCATCGTGTTGTCAGCTGTCCTTCGGTGCCGCGCGAGCGGACCTGCGATCCGGGCTGTCGGCAGCGCCATCCTAGCAATCGCCTGACGGAGGTTCAATTTGCAGGCGGATGTCCCATCGCGCGAAGGTACGAAGTGCAAACGCGCCGTCGGGTCTGAACGTGCAAAATCCGCGATCGCGAGACTTCGCGGGATCAAAAACGATGGCGGTAGCGGCCAGGATTCGGCGCCGCGCGAGTCGAGCGCGCGGTCGATCCCCGCGGCAGGCTACATGCGGAATTCCTTGCCGAGATAGACCTCGCGCACCTGCTTGTTCGCGAGCACGTCCTGCGGCGAACCCTTCGCGAGCACCGCGCCGTCGCTCATGATGTACGCGCGGTCGCAGATGCCGAGCGTCTCGCGGACGTTGTGGTCGGTGATGAGGATGCCGATGCCCCGCGACTTGAGCTGCCTGACGATGCGCTGGATCTCGACGACCGAGATCGGGTCGATGCCTGCGAAAGGCTCGTCGAGCAGCATGAAGCGCGGCCGCGCCGCGAGCGCGCGCGTGATCTCGACGCGGCGGCGCTCGCCGCCCGAGAGCGAGACGCCCTTCGAGTCGGCGATGTGGGCGATCTGCAGTTCGTCGAGCAGCGATTCGAGTTCGGCGCGGCGGCCATCGGCGTCGAGGTCTTCGCGCAGTTCGAGGATCGCCAGCACGTTCTCGGCGACCGTCAGGCGGCGAAAGACGGACGGTTCCTGCGGCAGGTAGCCGACGCCGAGGCGCGCGCGCGCGTGCATCGGCATCTGCGTGATGTCGTGCTTGTCGAGCGTGATGCGGCCCGAATCCGCGCCGATCAGGCCGACGACCATGTAGAACGTCGTCGTCTTGCCGGCGCCGTTGGGGCCAAGCAGGCCGACGATCTCGCCTTCCTTGATCGAGAAATCGAAGTCGCGCACGACCGTGCGCCCCTTGAAACTCTTCTGCAGGCCCGTTGCGGTCAGCATCAGTGCTGGCCGTCCTTCGTTGCCGGCGTCGCGGGCTTGGCGGCATCCGCGGGTTTCGGCGCGGGCGTCGCGACGGGCGCGGCGGCCGGCTTCGGCGGCGTCGTGTTCACGCCTGCGCAGGTCGGGTTGTTCACGGGCGCGGGCTTCTTGTCGCCAGGTTCCATGACCATGTGCACGCGGCCCGCGTTCGACGTCATGTCGCCGCTCTCCATGTCGCCGGTGTCGGTGTTGTAGATGATGTGCTGGCCGCGGAACTCGCCGCGTCCGGCCTGCACGACAACGACGTTGCCGGTGAGGTCGGCGATGTTCGTGAACGGGGTGTAGTCGATCTTGTCGGCGTCGGCGGTCATCAGCGAGCAGTCGCCGTCGTGCAGCTGCTGCATGTGCGCTTGCTTGCCGGTCAGCACGGTGCGAGCGACCTTGCCCGCGTTCGCAGTCTTCGCGCCCGACGGAATCGAGTAGATCGTCGCGTGCGCGGACGTCATCTTGATCGTGCCTTTCGTGATGACGACGTCGCCATCGAGGTCGGTGACGTCGGGATCGTTCGCGGTGCCGGTCTTGCTGTCGACACGCTTCGAGTAATTGGCGTCGATGTTCGTCTGCTGGTCCTTGTCGGTCTTCAGCGCGAATGCGGCGCTCGTGGTCGCGAGCGCCAGGGCGCCGCAGAGCAGAGGAGCGACAACGAGCGCGAAGCGGCTGCGACCGCGACCGGGATGGGGCACGACCCGTGCAGACATCACGGCGGATGCAGAGGATGCGGTTCCTTCTTGCGGCTGCTCAGTTGCTCGCATTAGTTTTTCCCCGGTAAAGAAATGATGTGGACATCGTGCAGCAGCTCGACGGTCTTCATGTCGAGATCGGCCTTCATGCCGATGCTGTGCGACACATTGGTCGGATCATAGATCGTCGTCTGCGCCGCGGTTTCCATGCGCTTGTCGCGATGGCCCTTGGTCGCCTGACTGTGGCCCTGCGCGTCCTTGGGCTTCGGGTCGGTCGTGATCGTGAGGTCGGTCGTCATGAGGTCGATCTGATCGACCTTCTCGGTCGGCACGCGATGCATTGCGACCTTGCCTTCGAGCTTCATGATCGTGCCATCCTGATTGACCCATGCCGAGTCGGAGGTTCCCTTCCACGTGTTCGCGCTGTTGTCGGTGATCTCGTAGTTCGGCGTGCTGACGTAGATCGAACCGTCGTCGCCGCGACGCGCGAGGCGCGGCGCGACCACGGTGAACGAATGCGCGCCTTCCTCGTCGAGGGCGTCGAGCGTGAAGTTGTCGAGCGTGTAGTCGGACCGCGGCGGCCCGGCGAACTCATTGCTGAGGTCGCGCGGACGCAGCGCCCAGTTGAGCATCCACAGGCCCGCCGCCAGCACGGCCAGCACGAACACGATGAGGGCGCTGCGACGGTCCATCAGAGATAGCGCTGCAGCTCGGCTTCGGCCTTGCCCTGAGCGAGCATCAGCAGGTCGCAGACTTCACGCGCGGCGCCGGCACCACCGGGCAGGCGCGTGCGCCAGTGCGCACGGTCCATAACCCAGGGATGGGCGTTGGCCGGGGCGATCGAGAGGCCTACGCGCAGCATCACGGGCAGATCGACGATGTCGTCGCCGGTGTAGCAGACCTGTTCGGGCGTCAGCTTCAGCGCCGAGATGAGGTGTTCGTAGCAATCGAGCTTCTTTTCCTGGCCCTGGTAGACGTGGACGATGCCGAGTTCGGCCGTGCGTTCGGTGACGATGTGGCTCGTGCGCGCAGTAATGACGCCGATCTCGACGCCGTTCGCGAGCAGCCGCTTCATGCCGAGGCCGTCCTGTGAGTGGAACGACTTGAGCTCGCTGCCGTCGGCCGAGTACCAGAGCTTGCCGTCGGTCAGGACGCCGTCCACGTCGAACAGCGCGAGCTTGATGCGCGCGGCGCGTTCGAGGATGTCGGCGGGGATGGTTGCGTTCACGAAGGTCCTGAGTGGGTTCCAGACGGCAATTCTACCGCGTCGCGCCGTTAACGACGCCTGCGGAGGGGGAAAAACCCGAGGCAAACCATGCGCTTCGTCGTCCGCGCGGGTGACGGCGGCAGCTTGAGGATCGTCCCGGGCGGAAGCCGCGGCAGAGACGTCGCCGGCGCCGTGGGCGCCGGCGGCGAGTCAGACGACGCGCGCGCGCAGCAAGTCGTGGATGTTCAGCGCCCCGACGACGTTGCCGTCGCCATCGACGACGAGCAGCGCGTGGATCTTGAAGTCTTCCATGAGGTGCGCGGCTTCGACCGCGAGCTTGTCGGCGGCGATGACTTTCGGGTGCGGATTCATGAGTTGCGTGACCGGGGTCGCGCGCAGATCGATATCGTCGTCGTCGACCGCGCGGCGCAAGTCGCCGTCGGTGAAGATGCCGACGAGGCGGCGCGTGCCGGGTTCGACGATCGCGGTCATGCCGAGACCCTTGCCGGTCATCTCGACGAGCGCGTCGGACAGGCTCGCGGTCGCCGGGATCGCGGGCACCTTGTCGCCCGTGTGCATGACGTCGCCGATATGCAGCAGCAAGCGCCGGCCGAGCGAACCCGCGGGATGCGAGCGGGCGAAGTCCTCGTCGGTGAAGCCACGCGCCTCGAGCATCGCGATCGCGAGCGCGTCGCCCATCACGAGCATCGCCGTGGTGCTGGCGGTCGGCGCGAGCCCGAGCGGGCAGGCCTCCTGCGGCACGCTGACGTCGATGTGCACGTCGGCCATCGTCGCGAGCGAAGATTCGGGTTTGCCCGTCATGAGGATCAGCGGCACGCCCTGGCGCTTGACGAGCGGCAGGATCGCGAGCAGCTCGTCGGTCTCGCCCGAGTTCGACAGCGCGAGGACGACGTCCCGCTGCGTGATCATGCCGAGGTCGCCGTGGCTCGCCTCGGCCGGGTGGACGAAGAAGGCCGGCGTGCCGGTCGAGGCGAGCGTCGCGGCGATCTTGCGCGCGACGTGGCCCGATTTACCCATGCCCGAGACGACGATGCGGCCGGCACATTCGAACATCAGCTCGCAAGCGCGCAGGAACGTGCCGTCGATCCGGGTCTTCAGCAGCGAGATCGCGTGCGCCTCGGTTTCGATGACGGTCAGCGCGCTGCGCGTGAGCGCGGCGGTATCGAGCGCGGCGCGTGCGGCGGGCGGGATCGGCTGGATTTTGGCGTGCATCAGGGTGGGATGGAGCAACGAAAAGGAGGCATCCGAGCCGTCGGGGTTTCTGCGAACGGGGTTATTGAGTAACATTTACCACTCCTATTGTAGCCGTCACCCCCTGTGCCAGCCTAGCGAAGCCCTCTGACGACGGCCGCGCCGGGATTGCCGGGCCTACCCCGAGCCCGATCCGCCCGCAGTTCGCAAGACGGCGGCGGTGACACGTTTCCTCAATCCCGATTCCAGCATAACGCAAGCGGCCGCGCCCGGTGTACCTCCTCGCGCTGCTGCCTGCGGAACGTCATAATTCGAGCCGACTATGGACAGCGCCACCATCAAAACTCTGATCGAACAAGGTCTTCCGGGCGCGCGCGCCGACGTGGAAGGCGCGGACGGCGTGCACTTCGAGGCCGTCGTCGTCGCCGAGGCGTTCGCAGGCAAGCTGCCGCTCGCGCGGCACCGGCTCGTCTACGCGACGCTCGGCGACCTCATGGGCGGCGCGATCCACGCGCTTTCCCTCAAAACCCTGACGCCCGGCGAAGCCGCGGCACGCGACAAGAGTTGATTTAGACCATGGCAAAGATTGTGATTTCGGGCGGAGAGCCCCTCAACGGCGATGTCTGGATTTCGGGCGCGAAGAACGCGGTACTGCCGATCCTCGCCTCGACGCTGCTCGCCGACGGCCCCGTTTCGATCAGCAACGTGCCGCACCTGCACGACGTGACGACGACGATGGAGTTGCTCGGCCAGATGGGCGTGCAGCTCACGATCGACGAACGCATGTGCATCCAGATCGATCCGCGCACGACCAACCGCTATTTCGCCCCGTACGACCTCGTCAAGACGATGCGCGCGTCGATCCTCGTGCTCGGCCCGCTCGTCGCGCGCTTCGGCGAAGCCGACGTCTCGTTGCCGGGCGGCTGCGCGATCGGTTCGCGTCCGGTCGACCTGCACATCAAGGGCCTGCAGGCGCTCGGCGCCGAGATCACGGTCGAGAACGGGTACATCAAGGCGCGCGCGAAGCGGCTCAAGGGCGCGCGCATCAACCTCGACATCGTCACGGCGACGGGCACCGAGAACATCATGATGGCCGCCGCGCTCGCGCAGGGCACGACCGTCATCGAGAACGCGGCCCAGGAACCGGAGGTCATCGACCTCGCCAACTGCCTCAACAGCATGGGCGCGAAGATCGAGGGCGCCGGCAGCGCGACGATCACGATCGAGGGCGTCGAGCGCCTCAACGGCACGCATTACGAAGTGCTGCCCGACCGTATCGAAACCGGCACGTTCCTCGTCGCCGGGGCCATTTCGGGCGGCCGCGTGATGGCCAAGCGCGCGCGGCCGAAGACGCTCGACGCGGTGCTGCAGAAACTCGAGGAAGCCGGCGCCGATATCACGACCGGCGACGACTGGGTGCAGCTCGACATGCACGGCAGGAAACCGAAAGCCGTCAACATCACGACCGCGCCGTACCCGGCGTTTCCGACCGACATGCAGGCGCAGTTCACCGCGCTCAATTCGGTCGCCGAAGGCGTCGGCATCATCACCGAGACGGTGTTCGAGAACCGCTTCATGCATGTGCAGGAGCTGCACCGGCTCGGCGCCGACATCCGCGTCGAAGGCAACACGGCGATCATCCAGGGCGTCGACAAGATGACCGGTGCGCCGCTCATGGCGACCGACCTGCGCGCCTCGGCCTGCCTCGTGCTCGCGGGCCTCGCCGCGCGCGGCGACACGACGGTCGACCGCGTCTATCACATCGATCGCGGCTACGAGAACATCGAAGAGAAGCTCAGCGGGCTCGGCGCGCGCATCCGCCGCCTGCCGTCCTGACGCGATCGCGTTTCACCTGATGGACCCGCGCTCTATTTGACCTCCGCGTGGCGCAGCTTGCCACGCGCGCTGTACTCGACGTTGCCGTCGGCGCGCTCGTCCTCGATGTCGATCGAGATGTAGGGTGCATCGCAGTCGACGATGCCACGCTGGATGTGGACGCTGTGCACGGTGCCGCGCGCGAGCGGCGGAATCTGCGCGGGCGCGCCGGCGATGAGGTCGGGTAAGCGGTCGAGAACGAAGTCGCCCGTCGAGAAGGGCTTCTTGCAGTCGCCGTCCGGCGTTTCCTTTTCCTCGCCCCTGATCGCGCCGTCCGCGTCGAAGTCGTAGCGCATCATGCGCTTGCGATTCTTCGACGAGTAGACGTCGACGTGCAGGCTGTCCTCGAAAATGCCGATGTGCTGCAGCGCGAGCGGCGCGCCGATCTGCGCCTCTAGCCGCGCGAGCTCAGCCGCGACCTCGCGATAGTAGTCGCGCTCGCGGCCATCTCCAGCGACTCGCGACGGCTGCGGCTTCGGCGCCGCAAGCGCGAGCTTCGCCTTGCCGGCGATCAACGCGTCCGCGTCGAGCGTCTCCCAGGAGCCATCGCTGCGCATGCGCCGCGTCGTGCCGGCGCTGCCGTCCGTCTTCGTATACAGATCGATTCCCTCGTGCGATTCGTCCTTACCGCTCAGGTAGACGTGCCAGCCGAATTCCTTGCAGAACGGGTCGGCGTCCAGCGACACCGCGCCCGCAACGTCGTAGCCGCCGATCGCCGCACCGAGCTCGCGCGCGCGTGCGAGCAGGCGCGTGGCCGGCGCGAAGTCGAGATCGGAAAGGGCGATCTTCTGCTTCTTGCAGTGCACGTCGCCGCCCTTCACCGGCTGGCCTTCCGCGAGCGGTTTGCCGAAGACGGCTTCGAACTTGTCGAACAGGTCGTGGTCGCGCTGATCCTGCACGAGCACGCTCGCCGAGTACTGGTTGAGCTGGACCTCGAGCACGTATACCGGGCGGCCGATGCGCGAGACGAAGGCGGACTTGAGCGCGGCGACGTCGACGAGCATCTGCGCGGGCGCGATGGGGGCGCCGTCGGCCGCATGCGCGAGACTGCAAAGCGCGAGCGTCGCGCTCAACGCGGAGAGCGCGAATGCGAACGCGGACCGCGCGGATCCATTCCTTGTCTCAGTTCTTGTCCACATGGAGCACTCTCCCCTGCAGATCGAAAGAGACGTGGCCATCGTGGCGGGCTGCATCGAGCCACAAGGTCCAGATCGGGATGTTTGTCTGGTGGTGCTTGCCACGCGAGTCGCCGCGCTCGAGCTCGATCGACGACAAGCGTCCGTCGGGCAGGTTGAGCTTTTCGCGCGCGCTGTCGAGCATTGCCGGCAGCCGCGGGAAATCGATCGTCGTCAGCTCGATGACGTGATAGTCGAGCGCGTCGACGGTCGGGTAGTGGTCGAACTTGACCGGTATGGGCCCGTTGATCTTGCCGTGATCGTATTCATAGCTGTCGATCAGGTCGCGTCGATCCTGATCCTGTATCCACAGGTCGACCTCGCCATGGCTGTCGATCTTGAGCTTGTATACCTTTACCGGCGAGCCGATGCGCTTGATCAGCTGGCTGAGGAAATCGGTGAGATTGGGCCAAGGGAAATCGGTCTCCGCTGCCGCGGCGCCGAAGCTCAGCACGATGAAAAGCAGACCCACGACCCAGCGATGCTTCGCCATGGCTACCCCGGTCTTGCTGCGTTACCCCGAATCGAGTAGAGCACAAATGCGGCGCGAAATCGACTCGAAACCATCGCCAGCAACCCGGCCAGCCTGGTTCGGTCAGCGCCCAAGCGCGCGGGCAGGCAGCGGCCCGGCAACCCTCCGGCGTGCTTCTCGCCCCCGTGCGTGCCGCCGTCGTTCAGCGCTTGAGTTCGAGCAGGATCGTCGAGCCGTCGCCCTGGGTCTTCTCGATGCGCAGCGGCAGCAGGCTCGACGGCGAATACCACGAACGCGCCTTGCCCGGCATGTCGACGCGTTCGAAGGCGACCGCCTTGAATTTGCCCGCGGGGATTTCGATCGTCTCCTCGCCGTGTGCGACGAAATGCTGCTGCTCGAGATGATCGCGGCCCGCGACCGCGACCGTGACGTCCTTGACGCCGTTCGCAGCGGCATGACCGAGCACGAGGTACAAGCTCGCGCGATCCATCGCGCCGTCGGGTATCGGGTAGTCGAAGTTGCCCTTGCTGTCCTTCACGCGGGCGTGCTTCGCCGCGCGGTCGAATTCGATCGTCTGCGCGCTGTGCTTGAACGTCGCGTCCTGGCGGTAGTCGTAGCGCAGACCGACGGCGTGGTCGCTGCGCCAGTCGAAGACCGATTCCTCGCGGACGTCGAGCCCGGCGAGGCGCGCCATGCCGGCGGTGCCGTGCGTCTGCGAGCGCAACGTCCATGTGCCATCGGCATTGGCGGCAAGTGAATAGCTCGCTTCGCCGACGGCTTTGCCGTCGCGCATGACCGAGTAGGCGACCGTCATCGGCTTGAGCTCGGCGGCTTGGACGCCGAGGCTTGAAACGAGAAGCAGGACAGGCAGGAGAACTTTGCGCATCGGGAACGATCGTAGTGCGAGAAGTGCGCGCAGTGTGCCGTCGAAAAACTGAACGACGCCGATATGGGCGTGTCGCGCTACGCTCAGGACGGCGCGGAATGCCCTTACGCGTCGCCGCGTTCGCGCCGGAGTTTTCCGTCGGGCCCAAGCCAGAGCGGCGTCGCGAGCGGCGCGTCGCAGTAGCGGACGACGTCGTCCTCGCCGAGCTCGATCGCGCCCGCGGCGATCAGCGCGACGCTGGCGACGAGCAAGCGGTGTTCGAGCGGCAGCAGGCGCGCCGCCAGGGTATCGGCGTCGTCGCCCGCCTCGACCGGCAGTTCGGCCTGGGCGACGACGGGACCGCCGTCGAGCTCCGCGGTGACGTAGTGCACGCTCGAGCCATGCAGCGCGTCGCCGGCGGCGAGCGCGCTCGCGTGCGTGTGCAGGCCCGGATACTTCGGCAGCAGCGACGGATGGATGTTGAGCATGCGTCCGCGCCACGCGGCGACGACGCCGGCGTCGATGACGCGCATGTAGCCCGCGAGCACGACGAGTCGCGGCTCGTAGCGCGCGACCTCGGCGAACAGCACGCGATCGAACGCGGTGCGGTCGGCGAAATCGCGGGCGCGCAAAGCGTGGGTGGCGATGCCGGCCGCGCGTGCTCGTTCGAGCGCGAAACACTTCGGCTTGTCGGACACGACCGCGCGAATCTCGGCCGCAATCGTGCCGGCCCTCACCGCCTCGATCAGCGCCTGCAGGTTGGAGCCGCGTCCCGAGCAGAGGACGACGATCGGAAAGGGGGCCACGGTACTCCGCTGGAAATTCGGGAATTGCGAGAGCCTACTCAAACCGCGGCGCCATGTGAATCGATCTCGATCCAGCATGGCGTCTCGGTCCGAGCTCATTCCGCCCGCAGTGAGGTATCGAACCACGAGCGGCGATCCGGCGCGATGAGGTGAGGCATCGAACCACGAGCCGCGATCCGGCGTGGACGTTCGCCGTTCGACAGCGGGCGAACGGCGGCGGCTCAATTCAAACCAGGACACTATTCAGCGCTTGACGCGTCGCGGCGCCCTACTGCTTCGGCGCGGCGAGCGTCGCCCGCACCCAGATCCAGTTGCCCGAGCTCAGGCGCACGCGGAACCACGAGGCGTCGACGCTCGATTCGGTGATGCGCACCGCATGGGCATCGCTGCAGAGCTTGTGCAGCGGCAGCGAACGCAGGCAACCGCGGAAGTTGGCGTCGGGCAGCGTCACGGGAATCTCGTTCGGCGCGAAGTAGTAGTCGCCGTCCTGCTGAATCGTCACGCGCTCGTACAGGTCCGGGCCGCTGCGCGACGACGCGCGACCGTTCCAGGCGCGGACGATTTCCGTCTGCGCGCAACCGTCGATGCAGCGCACGAGCAGCAGCACCTCGTAGCCGAGCAGGGACGGCGATTGCACGAGCAGGCGATCGCCCTTGTGCAGCGGCTGCGCGGCCTTGAAGGTCGTCGCGTCGGGCGCGACGATGAAGTTGGTGTAGGGCGGCGTGGCTGCCTTGGCGCTCGTGCAGAGGGCACCCGCGAGCAGGGTCGCCAGGATCAACGGTGTCTTCATGCGGCCTCCGATGCGGGAACCCGTGGTCGACGCAACCTGCCGATGTGTCTTCCGTCAGTGCGCTTGAAACATGACCTTGTATCGGGGCTTTGCCTTGCGTTCTTCTTCGGCCCGCATTCGTCCGTTCAGCGAATATGCACGCGCTCGTCGCCGCTGGCCATCACGATCTCGCCGATCTGCGAGGACGCAAGACCGAGATCGCCCAGCTTCGCGATCAGAGACGCGACCTGATCGCGCGCGGCGATCAGCGTGAAGCCGATTCCGCAGTTGAACGTTCTCCACATCTCTGCCTGCGGCACATTGCCCTCGCGCTGCAGCCAGTCGAACACGGCCGGCAGCTTCCAGCACGCGCTGTCGAGCGAAACGCCGAGACCGTCGGGCACGACGCGGATGATGTTTTCGGTGAGGCCGCCGCCCGTGATGTGGGCCATGCCGTGTACGGCTGGCCCCGAGGCAGGATCCGAGAGAAGCTGCAGGACCGGCTTAACGTATATCGTGGTCGGCGCCATGAGCGCGTCGTCGAGCCGGGTGCCGCCGAGGTCGAGGTCGAACCCGCCGCCGTCCGCGCTGATGCCCGCACGCGCGAGGATCTTGCGGATCAGCGAATAGCCGTTCGAATGCGGGCCGCTCGAGGCGATGCCGATGATCGCGTCGCCGGCGCGCACCTTCGTGCCGTCGATGAGCGCAGCCTTCTCGACCGCGCCCACGCAGAAGCCGGCGAGGTCGTATTCGCCCGCGGCGTACATGTCGGGCATTTCCGCCGTTTCGCCGCCGATCAGCGCGCAGCCGGCGAGTTCGCAGCCGCGCGCGATGCCGCCGACGACGGCGACCGTCGTGTCGACATCGAGCTTGCCGGTGGCGAAGTAATCCAGGAAGAACAGCGGCTCCGCGGCCTGCACGAGCACGTCGTTGACGCACATGCCGACGAGATCGATGCCGATCGTGTCATGGCGATGGAGCTGCTGCGCGAGCTTGAGCTTCGTGCCGACGCCGTCGGTGCCCGAGACGAGCACGGGGTCGCGATAGCGTCCGGCGAGCTCGAACAGCGCGCCGAAGCCGCCGAGGCCCGCCATCACTTCCTTGCGGAACGTGCGCGCGACGAGCGGCTTGATCCGTTCGACGACCTGCTCGCCCGCATCGATATCGACGCCGGCGGCGCGATAGGTGAGCGATTCCTTTTCGACGGACATGGCTTCGAACCTCTGCAATGGCGAGCGCCGGCTTCGCGCGCAGGACACCCTGGCGGCCCGCGCGCTGGGCCGCACGGAGCGCAGTCGGGCGGACGCGGGTCCGGCGTTGGCGACAGACGCGAATGATAGACGCTGGCGCCGCGATTGGGCAGACTTGCGCTTCTCGATTGGCGCGTTTTCGCACCGGGCCAGACCGAGCGCATCGTGGTGCGATCGCCGATGCCGATCCGCCGAAAGCCCACCTCCTGGAAGTCGTTTCGTGCCGCAGAAATCGATAGTCCGTGTCGCCTTCGTGCTCCTGCTTGCCGCGCTGGCGGCGCCTTGCGCGACCGCCGCGGGACTCTATGCGGGGACGGCACCCGTCGCTTCGCAATCCGACGAGGATCGGGCGGTGGCGTTGCGCGCGGCGTTCGGCCAGGTCATCGTCAAGCTGAGCGGCAACAGTGCCGTGTTGACGCGACCGGATGTCGTGCGGGCGATGTCGAAGGTCGACCGGTACATGCAGTCGTATGGCTATCAGAACGATCCCGCGCAGCCCGCCGGCCATCTGCAGCTCGTCGTGCAGTTCGATCGCGGCAGCATCGACAGCCTGCTGCACGACCTCGGCCTCGATGCCGCGCCCGACAGTGCCGCAGCGGTGCCACCGGCACCGACGCCGGGAGCAGCGCCGGGTTCTGCGCCTGGCGCGGTAACTGCGACCACGCCGGGCTCGGTGCCGGCAGCGACCGCGGACGCGACGGCTGCTGGCCCACAGACTAGCGGCAGCTATCGCCTCTGGATCACGGGGCTACGCTCGGCCGAGGACTACGCGCGACTGATTGGCGCGCTCGGCAGCAACGAGCAGGTGCGCTCGACCCAGGTCGAGCAGGGACACAGCAACACGGTGCAGGTGCGCATCGAGGCGCGCGGCGCGTTGCCCGCGTTGCTCGACGCGCTCGCCGCCGCACGCATCGCGCATGCGACCAATACGCATCCGCCGGTCGCAGGTGTCGATGCATTGCTCGATTTCGAGCCCTGAGTTCACGCGTGATCGACGGCATTCGACCAGCCGCTGTGGGTCGGAAAGCCGCAGCGTGCCCGCGAGCGGTCGCGCATCGCCGTCCATGACGGCGCCGGACGCGCAAATCGGGTTGCCGCGCCGTGTAAACTCAGGCTTCATCCGGCCGATCAGCAGGCCGGTCGCGGCACGCACTCGCATCACGAGGCGGCCAACGAGTTCCAGCGAGCAGACGTGAACGAATCCGGCGCCACGGCGACACCGACTTTCTGGCGGCATCTGCCCAACGCGATTACCTTCGCGCGGATCGGGCTCGTCGCGCCGCTGGTCTGGTTCATCTGGGCTCACGACTTCGACCGTGCGCTGATCGTCGTCGCGATCGCCGGGGCAAGCGATGCGCTCGACGGGCTGCTCGCGAAGCGCTTCGGCTGGCAAACCTGGCTCGGCGGCGTCATCGATCCGCTCGCCGACAAGCTCATGCTGCTGTCCTGCTTCGTCTCGCTCAACATCGCCGGCGTGCTGCCGGGCTGGATGATGTGGCTCGCGCTCGCGCGCGACGTCGTCATCGTGACGGGCGCGCTCGCCTATCATTTCCTGATCGGTCGCGTCATGCCGCAGCCGTCGACGCTGTCCAAGGTCACGACCTGTTTGCAGATCGCGCTCGTTTTCGTCTTGCTCGTGCATTTCGGCAGCGTGCTCGATCTGCCCGCGATATTCCTGTCGGGCTTGACCTGGCTGACAGCGCTCGCGACGGTCGCGAGTGGGGTGCATTACGTCTACGTCTGGTCGTTCAAGGCCATGGCCGCCAAACACAGACAGGTGACCTGATGAATACTGCCTTGGATCTGCGCTGGCAGATGCTCGCGTTGTTCGTCGTCGTCGGCGCGCTGTTCTATTCTCTCGCGCCGGTGCTGACGCCGTTCGCGGTCGCCGCGATGTTCGCCTATCTGTTCGATCCGCTGACGACGCGCCTCGTGCGCCTCGGCGTCGGCCGCAACCTCGCCGTGTGCCTCGTGTTCTTCGTGCTCGTCTTCGCGCTGATCGCCATCCTCATTCTGCTCGTTCCGTATCTGTCGCGGCAGGTCGCGACGTTCATCAGCCAGCTGCCGACCTGGTTTGCGTGGGTGCAAAACACCGCCGTGCCCTGGCTCAACCAGCGCTTCGACCTCGCCGTCGAGATGCCCGACACGCAGAGTCTCGTGGCCGTGCTGCAGGAACACTGGAAGGAAGCGAGCGGCTTCGCGACCGTGCTTGTGGCGGGCGTATCGAAGTCCGGACTCGCGATCATCGGCTGGATCACGCGCCTCGTCGTGATTCCCGTGGCGTTCTTCTATCTGCTGCGCGACTGGCACGTTCTCGTCGCGCGCATCCATGAACTGCTGCCACGTTCGATCGAACCCGTCGTCACGCGCCTCGCGCGCGAGGCCGACGAGACGCTCGGCGCGTTCGTGCGCGGACAACTGCTCGTCATGATCGCGCTCGGCGCGATCTACGCGATCGGTTTGTCTTTGGTCGGCATCAACGTCGGTCCGCTGATCGGGTTGATTGCTGGCCTCATCAGCTTCGTGCCGTATCTCGGCAGCATCACCGGCATCCTCATGGGCCTCATCGCCGCGATCGTGCAGTACGGTGACTGGTCGCATATCGCGCTCGTCATCGGCGTCTTCGTCGTCGGTCAATTGCTCGAGGGTTACGTGCTCGTGCCGCGCCTCGTCGGCGAGCGCATCGGCCTGCATCCGCTCGCGGTGATATTCGCGGTGCTCGCAGGCGGAGAACTCTTTGGATTCCTCGGCGTGCTGCTCGCGCTGCCTGCGGCGTCGGTAATCCTCGTCGTCCTGCGCTACGTGCATGAACGCTATCGTGCGAGCGCGCTCTACCACGTCGAGGCCGGAGGACTGCGGCCCGGCGCGGAAACCGAAGCCTCGGCGGAAGCGGAGGCGCAGCAACAGATCATCCTGCCCGCGTCGGTCGCGGCCGAGGTCGCTGCTGCCGGGGGCGGCGCGACGGCGGACAGCGCGCGCGGCAACGGATGAACATCGGCCAATTGCCGCTCGCGATGCGCTGGCCGCAGCAGCAGCGCTTCGAGAGCTATTTCATCGGCGACAACGGCGCGGCGCTCGACCTGACTCGTCGTGCCGTCGGCGGTGCCGGTTTGAGCGATGTCAGTGCTGGCTGGGTCTTCCTGCAGGGCGCGTCGGCCAGCGGCAAGAGCCATCTGCTGATTGCGGCTTGCGCCGCCGCCAGCGAAGCGGGGCGCAGCGCGCAATACGTCTCGCTGCGCACGTACGCAGCCGGTGTGCAAAACCCCGGCTCTGCTTCTGAAGAAGCGATTCGCGCGCTCGGCGGCAGCGACGTTCTCGCGATCGACGACGTCGAGGCGATCGCCGGCAACCGCGCTGGTGAACACGCGCTGTTCGATCTCTTCAATCGTTGCAAGGCGGAACGGTCGACGATGCTGTTCGCAGCCGCGCAAGCGCCCGCGCAGTGCGGCATCGGTCTGCCCGATCTCGTCTCGCGTCTTGCCAGCTGTGCGCAGGGCGTGCTCAAGCCGCTCGACGATGCGCAGCGCCGCGAGGTCGTGCGCGCGCGTGCTCAGGCGCGCGGCGTCACGCTGGACGACAGCGCGATAGATTGGCTATTCACGCACACTGAACGCGACCTCGGCAGCCTCACGCGTCTGCTCGAGAGGATCGACCGCGCCTCGCTCGCGGCGAAGCGCCGCGTCACGGTACCGTTCTTGCGCAGTCTGCTCCGTCCTTCTTCCTGAGCGGCGACGGCAACAGCCGCATCCGCAGCGGTACCGCGGACGCAGCGGCGCGCGCGCTTCCCGGCGCATGCGTCGACTGGATCGCGAAAGCCAGGCGGCCGGAGGTTCGCAACCAGGCGCCCCGCGACTCACGACGCCGCAGGGTTCGCGGCCGCAGACAACGGCTTCAAACCGGCGGATCTTCGATCACAAAAAAAACGGGTGAGCCTCTCGACCCACCCGTCTGTTGTCCCGCCGTCGTCGGGCGGCGGAGGTACAGGTCGACGTCCCTGTCGTACCTGTACAGCTAACTCACTGCGTCTTCAGGCTGACGTCGTCGATGACGAACGAGGTCTGGTCCTGGCTGTCCTCGACGCCCTTGAAGTACACCTTGACGGTTTGGCCCTTGTACGCGCTCACGTCGAATGTCTTCTGCGCATAACCGCTGTTCGCATTGAGGTTCGAGTACGTCGCGAGCGTCGTCAGCACGGTGCCCGAGCTGTTCTGCAGCTGCACGGTCAGCGTGTCGTAGACCTTCGTCGTTGTCGTCTCGGCGGTGTCGATGTGCAGCCAGAACGTCAGCGTCGCGCTGGTCACGGTCGACGGGATCGCCACGCTCTGCACGACCGTGTCGGTCGTCGCCGTGCCGTAGCCGTCGAGCCAGGCGTAGTAGGTGCCTGCGTGAGCCGACTCGCCCGACAGGTTCGTGATCACGCCCGACGAGGCCGTCCAGCCCGTGCTGCCCGACTCGAAGCCGCCGTTCGTGATGAGCTCGGTCGGCGTCGTCGTGTTGCTGATCGAGAAGTTCACGGTGCTGCTCGTGCCGACGTTGCCGGCCGCGTCGTAGGCCTTCGCCACGAGGCTGTGGCTGCCGTTCGCGAGCGTCGTCGAGTTGACCGTCGTCGAATACGGCGAGGTCGTGTCGGTGGCATTGAGCGTGCCGTCGACATAGAACTCGACCTTGGTCACGCCGACGTTGTCGCTGGCCGTCGCCGACAGCGTGATCGTGCCGCTCGTGCCCGACTCGGAGGCGCTCACGGTCGGCGGCGTCGTGTCGGACGTCGAGTTGCTGATCGTGAAGTTGACCGTGCTGCTCGTGCCGACGTTGCCGGCCGCGTCGTAGGCCTTCGCGACGAGACTATGGCTGCCGTTGGTCAGCGTCGTCGAGTTGACGGTCGTGGAGTACGGCGTGGCCGTGTCGGTCGCGTTGAGCGTGCCGTCGACATAGAACTCGACCTTGGTCACGCCGACGTTGTCGCTGGCCGTCGCCGACAGCGTGATCGTGCCGCTCGTGCCCGACTCGGAGGCGCTCACGGTCGGTGGCGTCGTGTCTCCACCGCCCGTGCCCTGGTTCACCCACACCGGTGCGGTGTAGATCTGCGTGCCGTTGTCCTGCGTTACCACTGCATAGTAGAAGTGGGCGCCCGTGGTCGGCGTGACCGTATACGTGTTGCCGCTCAGCGTCGTCGAAGTGACCGTGCCGTTGCTGCCGGGTACGCCCGTGTAGACCTTCACGGTCGAAGCGCTGCGGCCGGCGCCGGGCGCGTAGTTGACCGTCAGCGTGAGCGCGCCGGAGTTGTTGAACTGGTCGCCCATCAGGTGGCCGCCACTCGTCGTCATGATGGCCTGCGAGGTCTTGTCCCAGGTCGCGTACACGTGGCGCGTCTGCAACGCGGCGAGGAAGTTTGCGCGCGTGAGCGCCTGTCCCGTCGGCAGCAGCACGCCGGTGCGGTTGCTGTAGCTCGCGCCCCAGTTCGCGCAGTGGTTGTCCTGGTCGGACGAGAACGCGACGTGATAGCCGGCCTCGAGCAGCTTGTTGCACGCGGCCGCGTAGCCGCCGCCTGCACCCTGCGACTCGTCGGTGACGTTCGAGAAGGCGGACGAGTTCATGATCTCGCACAGCACCATCACCGAATCGCCATCGGCGGTGTAGGCGAGGTCGGTGCCGCCGATGTTGAACTGGCCGGTGCTCGCGGGATGGTTGAACTGGCCGATCCAGCCGTTGGCCTTCATCGTCGTGTACATGCTCGCGTAGTCGCTCTTCGCGACGAACACGTCGCCGATGAGCTGGTTCGAGCTGTTGTATTCCCACTCGACGAGCTTGTCGGTGTTGAAGATGTTCATGTGGCCGCCGTTCGAGATCACGCCCCACTCGAGGCCCGCGAGCGCGAGGAAGGTCGTGTGCGACGAGTTCCAGTTGTTCATCATCGTCTGACCCGATTGGTACAGCGCTTTCGCCGTGGCCGGATCGGCGGAGGCGTTGGTGCTCGTCGAGCCGTCGAACATGTGGTTGTGTTCGCTCGTCATGAGGAAGTCGAGACCGTGATTCATCGCGTACGTGTACGCAGCAGTCGCGTTGCCGCCGGTGCCGGTCTGCGGACTCTGTTCGCTGTTGCAGCTCGAAAGCGGAGCGCCGCTGCCGTCGGACAACGCGGTCTGGCTGTGCAGGTTGCCGAGATAGACCGTGTACGGCAGGCCACCCGTCGCCGAGACCGACTGTGCGTGCAGGTGCGGACCCGCGCCCACGGGCAACGGGGCGAATGCCGGCATCTCGGGCGTCGCCACGTAGCCCACCTGGATGTCCCAGGTCTGCTCGATGACTTCATGCGATTCGTCGCTGAGCGCGTTCTCGACACGCTGCTGCAGCGTGCCGTAGCTGAGGCCGCGCTCCGCATAGGGATCGAGCGAGTAGGCGCGCATGCGCGTGTGGTAGAAGCCGTAAGGCAGCGGACCGTTCTGCGGATCGAGTTCCGACCAGTGCACCTGCGCCGCGCCGATGCCATGCACGAGGCTGGACTCGCCACGCCAAGTGCGCACTTCGAAGCCGGCGTCGTTGACGATGTCGAGACGCCAGACGACGACGGTGTTGTCGTCCGCGCCCGGGAAACGGAATTGCAGGTTGAAATCGCGCGAAGCGTCTGCCGCGGCCGTGTATGGCGCGGACAGGGTCGCATCGAATTCGTAATGGTCCTCGTAATCAAATCCGGGACCTGCAGCAGCAACGGCGAACGGGCTGGCAGCGGCCAACGCGCCCGCGATGACTAACGACAATCTCTGGTGACGCAATCCAAACAAATGCATGAACGCTCTCCCTAGTTGACGTACTGGTAGGTGAAAAAATTGGAATGAGTAGGCCCGCCGCGGATTGCAGCGCGATGACATGGCCAAAGGGAAAGGAAGCACGAACGTGCCAGTGAGCACGTCTCGATCCCAGGGTCAGCTACTCGCTACTGCACACCGCGGTGCGGTGGACTTACGGTAAACAGATTCAGGCCTCGAGCTCGTCGAGGCGGTCGGGTGTGCCGACATCGGCCCACTGACCCCGATAGTGCTCGCCGCGGATTCTTCCCGTTCTCATCGCCGCGCGCAAGAGCGGCGTGAGGCCGAATCGCCCTGCGTTTTGCCCGGCCAGCAATTCGGCGCGGTAGACGCCGATGCCGGCGAACGTGAGGCGCGATTTGTCTTCGTCGTGTAACAACCCGTCACGCAAGACGAAGTCGCCCCGCGGATGTTGCGGTGGATTATCGACGACGACGAGATGCGCGAGCCCGTCCGGTTCGTGCGGCAGTGCCGCAAAATCGAGGTCGCAGAAGATGTCGCCGTTGACCGCGATGAATGGTGCAGCGCCGAGCAGCGGTAGCGCGCGCAGCATGCCGCCGCCCGTTTCGAGCGGCTCGGGGCCCTCGTAGGAATAGTGGATGCGCAAACTCCAGCGCGAGCCGTCGCCGAGCGCGACGGGAAACTGTTCCGCGAGGTACGACGTGTTGATCACGACATCGCGCACGCCAGCGGCGGCGAGTCGCTCGAGGTGGTATTCGACGAGACGCTTGCCGCGGACGCGAAGCAACGGCTTCGGCGTCGTGTCGGTCAGCGGACGCATGCGCTCACCACGGCCGGCCGCGAAGATCAGCGCGTGGCCGATGGCACCGCGCGCGGTGCCGCGAGGACTCATGCGGTTTCGCTGTCGGTTTCGACGCTGGCAACGGTCACGTCGCGACCGGCGACCGCGCGTTCGATCAGTGCGACGAGATCGGAGAAGTCGGCATGGAGTCGCGCGACCGAGAGCACGTAGTCGAGTACGAGCGGCAGGTCGTGCAGGAAGGCCGCTTTGCCGTCGCGATAGTTGAGGCGACAAAACAAGCCGAGCACCTTGATGTGCCGCTGCACGCCGGCAAGGTCGACCCAGGTGCGGAAATGCGCGGCATTCGCGATTGCGTGATTGACCTTCGCGAGGCTCGTCCGGTACTGCTCGATCCAGACGTCGACGCGCTCACTCGGCCACGCGATGTAGCAGTCGCGCAGCAGCGAGGCGACGTCGTAGCCGACCGGGCCGCGCACGGCGCCCTGGAAGTCGATGATGCCGGGGTTGTTGCGCGCAACGATCATGAGGTTGCGGCTGTGCAGGTCGCGGTGCATGAACACCTGCGGCTGTGCGCGCAGCGCCACGATGAGCCGACTGAACGCCGCTTCGACGATATCCCAGTCGTCGCAGGTGAGCGTGTAGCCGAGGTGGCGTTCGAGGAACCACGCCGGCATCAGCTCGAGTTCCTGCCGGATGAACACTTCGTCGAACGCGGGCAGACCCTCGGGCGACACCTGCGTCTGCAGCGTCATGAGCGCATCGAGCGCGTCGCCGTACAGCGCATCGATGCGCGCGGGACTATCGATGTTCTCTTCGAGCTCGGCGAGATACAGGCGCGCGCCGAAGTCCTCCATGAGGATGAAGCCGCGCTTGTAGTCTGTCGCGAACACATGTGGCACGTGCAGGCCGATGCGTGAGAGACGCTGCCCGATGTCGAGCCACGGCTTGATGTCTTCCTTGTCGGGCGGCGCATCCATGACGATCTGCGTCGTCGTGCCCGCGCTGACGCGCCAATAGCTGCGAAAGCTCGCGTCGGCGGATGCGAGCGCGATCTCGAACGAGTGTCCGGGGTGTTGCAGTGCGACGAAGCGCTGCAGCTCTTCATGGCGGTCGGGTGGGGCGGTCGTCATGCGGCGAAGTGTAGCGGCTGGTCGCGTCCCAGGCACGCGTCGGGCGGCCCGGAACGCGGCGATTCGCCCCTGGCGCTGCCGTTCGTGCTTAGCGCAGCACCAGCGCCGGGGCTTCAGAACGCGTGATCGAAAGCGACCTCCCCACCGACGCCGACCTGGTAGGCGGAGACGCGACGCTCGAAGAAGTTCGTCAGTTCCTGCACGTCCTGCAGTTCCATGAAGGGAAACGGATTGCGGCTGCCGTACATCGCCCCGAGACCGAGTACCTGCAGGCGTTGATCCGCGACGTACTCGAGATACTGGCGCATGTCGCGCACCGAGAGGCCGACGACGCCGCCCGAGAGCACGTCTTCGGCGAAGCGCGTCTCGCAGTCGACCGCCTCGGAGATCATCGTTCGCACGCTGGTCTGCCACTCGCCATCGAACAGTGCCGGCTGCTCCGCGCGCACGCTGCGAATCACTTCGAAGGCGAACGCCATGTGCGCCGACTCGTCGCGGAACACCCAGTTCGTGCCGGCCGCGAGCCCTGGCAGCAGCCCGCGTGAGCGCAGGAAGTAGACGTAGGCGAACGCGGCGAAGAAGAACAGGCCTTCGATGCAGGCGGCGAAGCAGGTGAGGTTGAGCAGGAACTGGCGTCGCTCGGCGTCGTTGCCAATCTTTGCGAGCGTGTCGATCGAGTCTATCCAGCGCTGGCAGAATTCGGCCTTCGCTCGTATCGACGGAATGTTCTCGATCGCGGCGAACGCCTGCGCGCGTCGCGCGGGCTCGGGGATGTAGTTGTCGAGCAGCGTAAGGTAGAACTGCACGTGCAGCGCCTCCTCGAACAACTGCCGCGAGAGGTACATGCGTGCTTCGGGCGCGTTGATGTGGCGATAGAGGTTGAGCACGAGGTTGTTCGCGACGATCGAGTCGCCGGTCGCGAAGAACGCAACGAGGCGCTCGATCAGGTGGCGGTCCGCTGCCGTCATGCGCTGCTGCAAATGGCCGAGATCGATCTGGAAGTCGATTTCCTCGACGCTCCAGGTATTGCGGATCGCCGCACGGTACATCTCGTAGAACTGCGGATAGCGCATCGGGCGCAGCGTGAGGTCGAAGCCGGGATCGAGGAGCTTTGCGTGGTCTTCTGGATTCGTGTGCATGGTGTTCTCGTCATGACGCATCAGCGTCGATCGTTCTCGTACTGTGGGTGTTGGCGGGAGACGAAGGTCGCGAGTCCGCGGCCCGCTCGGGCGAGACGCTGCATCTCGCTGACGGCGTGCGCGCCCGCACTGGCCGCGGTGTAGCGATAACGGCGAGCGGTTGCGGACGCGTCGCCCTCGAATTCGACGATGATCCACCCATCGCCGATCTCGTATGCGACGACGCCCGAGTTGCCGCTGAGATTCTCGTAGCGCTTCATCGGATCGCCTGTGCAGCTACTGACACGCCTCGCAGGTTTCAGGGTTCTCGAGCGAGCACACGACCGCGGCGAGGTCGCCGTCGGAGGTCGCGTCGGTGTCGCCAGAAACCGTCTCCGCAACGCCGAGCGTCGTCTTCGCGATGCGCGTCGCCGGCCGCGAGCGCAGGTAGTAGGTGGTCTTCAAGCCGCGCTTCCATGCGTACATGTACATGCTCGACAGCTGGCCGATGTTCGGATTCTCGCTGAACAGGTTGAGCGACTGGCTCTGGTCGATGAACGCACCGCGCTCGGCGGCCATGTCGATCAGCGCCCGCATCGGCAGCTCCCACACCGTGCGATAGATCGCCTTGAGCTCGTCGGGCAGCATCGGCAGTGGCTGGATGGACCCGTCGGCGCGCTTGATCGCGTCGCGCACGTCGGGCGTCCAGCGGCCGAGCCGCTTGAGCTCGTCGACGAGATAACGATTGACCTGCAGGAAGTCGCCCGACAGCGTCTCGCGCTTGAACAGGTTGGACAGCTGCGGTTCGATGCACTCGTAGCAGCCGGCGATCGACGCGATCGTCGCGGTCGGCGCAATCGCGATCAGCAGAGAGTTGCGCAATCCATGCGCGCGGATCTCGGGGCGCAACGCGTCCCAGCGTTCGCGATCGGCAGGTGCGACATTCCAGGCATCGAACTGCAGCTCGCCACGCGCCGCGCGCGTCTGCGCGAACGCGGCATGCGCGCCGTGCGTGCGCGCGAGATCGAGCGACGCGTGCAGCGCGTGGAAATAGATTTCCTCGGCGATGCGCGCCGACAACGCACGCGCTTCCGCACTGTCGAACGGCAGGCGCAAGCGGAAGAACACGTCCTGCAGGCCCATCACGCCGAGGCCGACCGGGCGCCAACGCAGGTTCGATGCGCGCGCGGTCGCGATCGGGTAGAAGTTGAGGTCGATCACGCGATCGAGCTGGCGCACGGCCACCTGCACGGTGTGCGCGAGCTTGGCGAAATCGAACGATGTCGCGCCGGCCGCGTCGTCGGCGAGATGGCGCGAGAGATTGATCGAACCGAGATTGCAGACGGCCGTTTCGCCCGCGTCGGTGACTTCGAGGATTTCCGTGCAAAGGTTGGACAGGTGCACCGTATGGCCTGGTTGCGCGGTCTGGTTGCAGCCGCGGTTCGATGCGTCCTTGAACGTCATCCAGCCGTTGCCGGTCTGCGCGAGCGTGCGCATCATGCGGCCGTAGAGGTCGCGCGCGGGCAGCGTCTTGCGCGCGAGACCGAGAGCCTCGGCCTGCGCGTAGGCGTCGTCGAACGCCTCGCCCCAGAGGTCGGGCAGGGCGGGCACGTCGGCCGGATCGAACAGCGACCAGGCGCCGTTCTGTTCGACGCGACGCATGAACAGGTCGGGGATCCAGTTGGCGAGATTGAGATGATGCGTGCGCCGCGCCTCGTCGCCGGTGTTGTCGCGCAGCTCGAGGAACGCTTCGATGTCGGCGTGCCACGGCTCGAGATAGACACAAGCCGCACCCTTGCGCTTGCCGCCCTGGTTCACCGCGGCGACCGAAGAGTCGAGCGTCTTCAGCCACGGCACGATGCCGTTCGACAAACCATTGGTCGAACGGATCAACGCGCCCTGCGCGCGCACGCGATGCCAGGCGACGCCGATGCCGCCCGAGAATTTCGACAGCTGCGCGATGTCCTTGTACTTGTCGTAGATCGCGTCGAGCGAATCGACCGGCGAGTCGAGCAGGAAGCAACTCGACAGCTGCTCGTGGCGCGTGCCCGAATTGAACAGCGTCGGCGAGCTCGGCACGTAGTCGAGCGACGCGAACAGGCGATACAGCTCTATCGCTTCGCTCACGCTCGTGCTGAGCGCGCAGGCGATGCGCATCCAGAAATGCTGCGGCGTCTCGATCACCGTGCGCCGCGTCGGATGGCGCAGGAGGTAGCGATCGTAGAGCGTGCGCAGGCCGAAGTATTCGAAGCCGTCGTCGTACGTCGCGTCGATCGCGTCGTTGAGCTTGCGTGCGTGGTTCTCGGCGAACGCGAGTACGCGCTCGTTGATGAGACCCGTGTCGTAGCCGAGGCGGATCGACTGTGAGAACGAATAGACGCCGCCCGCCTGCACTTCCTTGTCGATGTAGCCGACGAGCAGGCGCGCGGCGATACGCGAGTATTCGGGTTCTTCGGCGATCAGCGACGCGGCGGTGCGGATCGACAGCTCGTCGAGCTCGCGCGTGCTCGCGCCGTCGTAGAGGCCCGTGATCGTCTTCACGGCGACGCGCATCGGGTCGACGTCGCGCAGGCCTTCGCAGCAGCGCGCAATGGCACGGACGATCTTGTTGAGGTCTACGGGCTCGCTCGCGCCCGAGCGCTTCGTCACGCGCATCGCCGCAGGTGCCGCGTGCGGCGGCGTCAGGCTGAAGCCGCCTTGCAATGCGCCAGCCGCCGCGGCGGTGGTCTCATCGAGGGTAGGGGAATCGGTCGTCATTGCTGCCATCTCCGCTGCGAGCGCACGGGAGAGACGGCGGGCGGTGGCTGACAATCGCGAGGTCGCAATCAGCATCCGCCGGCCTTCGCTCCCGCGAGCGAATCCAAGGTCCTTGCGGATGTAACAGCGCCGGCGTCGCACGGACCGCGACGACCTCTTGAGCTGCCCCTCCCGCGAGGGCCTTCGAGCCAACGCCCGGCAGAACCGGACGGTCGCGGCAGGTCTTCGGACTTCCAGGCACGGGGTTCGAAGGCTCGAACCTCACCTACTTGGGCGCCGCTTCCCGGGTCTTTCGACCCAGTGCTGATGGCACCTTTCGTTCCTGGTTACCGCTGCGGGGCAGTTCCGGATTTTCACCGGATTCCCTATTAAGCCTAGATGTTGTGCTAGGCGCCGCTAACGAACACAAGATATGCCGCACGATCGGCCGAGTCAATCAAAAAATAGCTCGACCGATCGGCTCGGTCATCTCAACGCCGATCAGAGGAACATCCCGCCCGACGCCTCGATGCGCTGCGCGTTGATCCAGCGGTTGTCGGGCGAGAGCAGCGAAGCGATGACGCCGCCGATGTCGTCGGGCACGCCGACGCGGCCGAGCGCGGTCTGCGCAGCGACGTAGCGGTTCAGGTCCGCATTGTCGCGCACGGCGCCGCCGCCAAAGTCGGTTTCGATGGCGCCGGGTGCGACGACGTTGACGGCGATGCCGCGCGGGCCGAGTTCCTTCGCGAGGTAGCGGCTCAGCACCTCGATTGCGCCCTTCATCGAGGCATACGCCGCGTAGCCGGGCAGCGAGAAGCGCGCGAGCCCGGTCGAGATGTTGACGATGCGGCCGCCGTCCGCGATCAGCGGCAGCAGCTTCTGCGTCAGGAAGAACACGCCCTTGAAGTGGATGTTCACGAGTTCGTCGAACTGCGCCTCGGTCGTGTCCGCGAAGCTCGCGTGGGCGCCGATGCCCGCATTGTTGACGAGGAAGTCGAAGCGCTCGCGCTGCCAGCGTTCGGCGAGCTGTGTGCGCACGTTCTCGGCGAAAGCGGCGAAGCGGCTGCTGTCGGCGACGTCGAGTTGCAGCGCGCATGCTTTGCGGCCGAGGTTCTCGATCTGCGCGACGACGTCGTCGGCTTCGGCACGATTGCTGCGGTAGGTGAGGATGACGTCGTTGCCTTTCCCGGCGAGCTTGAGCGCGGTGTTGCGGCCGAGGCCACGGCTGCCGCCGGTGACGAGGGCGATCGGTGTGTTGGTTTGCGTGCTCATGATCTTCTCCGTGCCAGTTTTTGAAATACGATTCGATGTGGCGAATTGTTGGCCCGCGAGAGCTCAGGATAAAGATGCCAAATCTGATATTATTATTCGCAATTCGCGAACAATTGCTCCGAGGCTTCTCATGCAGCGAATCCAGGCGATGCAGATCTTCCTGCGCGTGGCCGAGCTCGAGAGCTTCACGCGTGCGGCCGAAAACCTCGGGCTGCCGAAGGCCACTGTCTCGACGGCCGTGCAGCACCTCGAGGCCGAACTCGGCGCGCGGCTCCTGCAGCGCACGACGCGGCGCGTGCAGCTAACCCAGGACGGGCGCAGCTACTACACGCGCTGCAAGGACCTGCTCGCGGACTTCGACGAACTGCAGACGATGTTCGAGCAGGGCGGCGCGTCGTTGCGCGGACTCATCCGCGTCGACATGCCTTCGGGCCTCGCGCGCAATTTTCTTGTAGGGCGCCTGCCGGAGTTCCTCGCTGCGCACCCGCACATCGAACTCGAACTCAGCAGTACCGATCGCCGCGTCGATCTCGTGCGCGAGGGATTCGACTGTGTGATCCGCGTCGGCACGCTCGTCGACAGCACGCTGGTCGCGCGCCCGCTCGGCGAATACGCGATCGCCAATTGCGCGAGTGCCGAGTATCTGCGCCGCCACGGCACGCCGCGTCGACTTGCCGATCTTGCGAAACATCAGCTCGTGCACTACGTACAGACGCTGGGCGCGAAATCACCGGGATTCGAATATCCCGACGGCGACACCTACGCCTGCCTGCCGATGGCCGGCGCCGTGACGGTCAACAACAGCGATGCCTATCTCGCGGCCTGTCTCGCCGGGCTCGGCCTCATCCAGGTGCCACGGGTCGCCGTCCGTGCGCTGATCGACGCGGGGCAGCTCGTCGAGGTGTTGCCGAAGCTGCGTGCCGAGCCGATGCCGGTCAACATCGTCTATCCGCACCGTCGCCACCTGTCGCGGCGCGTGCAGGTGTTCATGAACTGGCTCGCCGATACGCTGCGCCCTTACCTGCGCGCGCAAGCATCGTCCTCCGCCATTCGCGGGGGCTGACCTTTCGGTGTCGATGCGCCTGTCGCCAGGCCAAACCGGCGATGAATTGTCGGCGGGGGCGGGCGCTTGTCGGGTGATTCCGCGTGTCGCAGCACCGTCTCCTGGTGGTGCCGGCGGCGCCTCTTGCAGCCCCTGATATCAAGGTCGCCGATGCCGTCTCGCGATCAGTGCATGCGTTGGGCAATGCAGGCCCCCAATCGGTCAAAAAAAGGCGGCCTGAAAGTTGACCCGCTGAGGTCAAAACAGTACCATTTCAGTCCGATATAGCCCGCCGCCAGCCGCCCATGCGGCCGCGACATTGTCGACGCAGCGTCGACACTCATCAGCCGAGAGAAAGACCATGCTCCGGGTCAGCAAGTTGACCGATTATGCGACCGTCGTCATGACCGTCCTCGCCGAAGCGCAGGGTCAGGGTGTCATGAGCGCGCAGGATCTCGCCGAGCGCGCACACCTCGAGGTGCCGACCGTCAGCAAGTTGCTCAAGCAGCTCGCGCAGGCGCAACTCGTCGAGTCGTTCCGCGGCGTCAATGGCGGCTACCGCCTCGCGCGAGCGCGCGAGCGCATCAGCCTCGCCGACATCGTGGTCGCGATGGAAGGCTCGTTCGGCATGACCGAGTGTTCGGCGCACGCGGGCCTCTGCGGCCACGAGCCGCATTGCGGCGTGCGCGGCAATTGGCGGCGCGTGAGCGAGGTGATCGAGGGCGCTCTGCGGCAGATGACGCTCGCCGACATGTGCCGGCCCGCGCCGAAACGCGCATCGATCCCGGTGCGGCTTGCGACCGCATGAACGCGACGGCCTGACCGACGCGACAACCTCCACCGAACAATAGGCAGCCGAAGTGGCAACCGAATTGACCCAGACAGCAACCGCGCCAACCGGCGACGAGGTCATCGCCGAGGCGATGAATCGTCGCTACAGCGCGGGCTTCGTCACCGACATCGAAAGCGACAGCCTGCCGCCGGGCTTGTCAGAGGACGTCGTGCGCGCGATCTCGGCGCGCAAGCAGGAACCCGAGTGGATGACGCAGTGGCGCCTCAAGGTCTATCGCCACTGGCTCACGATGACGCCTCCGCACTGGGCGAAGCTGAGCATCGCGCCGATCGATTTCCAGGCGATCAGCTACTTCTCGCAGCCGAAGAACCGGCCGAAGTCGCTCGCCGAGGTCGATCCCAAGCTGCTCGAGACCTACGACAAGCTCGGCGTGCCGCTGCACGAGCGCGCGCGCCTCGCGGGCGTCGCGGTCGACGCGGTGTTCGATTCCGTTTCGGTCGGCACGACGTTCCGCAAGGAGCTCGCCGAGGCGGGCGTGATCTTCTGCTCGATGTCCGAAGCCGTGCGCGAGCATCCCGACATCGTGCAGAAATATCTCGGCTCGGTCGTGCCCGCGGGCGACAATTACTTCGCGGCGCTCAACTCCGCCGTGTTCTCCGACGGCAGCTTCGTGTTCGTGCCGAAGGGCGTGCGTTGCCCGATGGAGCTCAGCACCTACTTCCGCATCAACGCGCGCGATACGGGCCAGTTCGAGCGCACGCTGCTGATCGCCGAGGAAGGCGCGAGCGTGTCCTACCTCGAAGGCTGCACCGCGCCGATGCGCGACGAGAACCAGTTGCACGCGGCCGTCGTCGAGCTCGTCGCGCTAGACGACGCGAACATCAAGTATTCGACCGTGCAGAACTGGTATCCGGGCGACGAGAACGGCGTGGGCGGCATCTACAACTTCGTGACGAAGCGCGGCGACTGCCGCGGCGCGCGCAGCAAGATCTCGTGGACACAGGTCGAGACCGGTTCCGCCATCACGTGGAAATATCCGAGCTGCGTGCTGCGCGGCGACGATTCGGTCGGCGAGTTCAACTCGGTCGCGCTGACGCACCACCGCCAGCAGGCCGACACCGGCACGAAGATGATCCACATCGGCAGGAACACGAAGTCGAAGATCGTCTCGAAGGGCATCAGCGCCGGGCGCGGGCAGAACACCTATCGCGGCCTCGTCAAGGTCGAGAAGGGTGCCGAAGGCGCGCGCAACCACACGCAGTGCGACTCGCTGCTGATCGGCAAGAAGTGCGGCGCGCACATGTTTCCGTACATCGAGGTGAAGAATCCGGGCGCCGTCGTCGAGCACGAGGCGACGACCTCGAAAATTTCCGACGATCAGCTGTTCTACTGCCGCTCGCGCGGTATCGGCGAGGAAGACGCCGTGTCGATGATCGTCGACGGCTTCTGCAAGCAGGTGTTCCGCGAGCTGCCGATGGAGTTCGCCGTCGAGGCGAAGAAGCTGCTCGAGGTGTCGCTCGAGGGTGCGGTAGGCTGATGCGTCTCCTGCTCTCGACCCTGTTGTTCGCGACGTCATCCGTCAGCCTCGCATCGCCGGGGGGCGGCGCAACCTGTGCGATCGCCGACATCTCGTTTCCGGCGCCTATCTCGTTCCGCGACCTCCCGGCCGCACCATTGGATATTCACGTCGAGGGCGACGCGCTGCTCGATTTCGGTGCGACGGGCAGCCTCGCGAAGGCGCACCTGGACAAGTCATCGGGAATGCGCTTCGTCGATGTCGCTGTAGCCGACATGTTCAAGCAGGCGCGCGTCGGCAAGCGCTGCCTGGACGCCGCCGGCAATCGCCTCATCGTCCACTATCGAACTTCGATCGTGCAGGCGAGGGATACGTTCGACATGAGTTTCGGCATCGAGCGGATCGGCTCGGCGCCTGAGTCGGCGCGGCCATGAGCGCTGCGGCCGTTTCCCTTCGATCGGCGCGCGCGGGCGACGAGGCGCAAATCCATGCGCTGATCTGCGAACTCTCCGACTACGAGAGGCTGCGCCACGAGGTCGACGCCCGCGTCGAGGACATCGCGCGCGACCTGTTCGGCCCGAATCCGCGCGTGTTCGCCGAAATTGCGGAATACGGCGGCGCCGTCGCCGGCTTCTCGTTGTGGTTCTACAACTACTCGACGTTCCGCGGACGCCACGGCATCTATCTCGAAGACCTGTTCGTGCGCCCACAGTTTCGCGGCAAGGGCATCGGCAAGGCACTCATCGCGAACCTCGCGAAGCGCTGCGCGGACGAAGGCTTGCCGCGTTTCCAGTGGCAGGTGCTCGACTGGAACACGCCGTCGATCGAATTCTACAAATCGCTCGGCGCGAAGCCGACGCCCGAATGGCTCGGCTGTCGCGTCGAAGGCGATGCGCTCGGTGCGCTCGCCGGTAATGCTTAGATTGGGAAGAATGTCATGTTGAAAATCGAAAATCTGCACATCCGCGTCGCGGGCAAGGAAATCCTCAAGGGCCTTTCGCTCACCGTCAACGCGGGCGAGGTGCACGCGATCATGGGTCCGAACGGCGCCGGCAAGTCGACGCTCGGCAACGTGCTCGCGGGGCGCGAGGGCTACGAGGTCACGGCCGGCTCGATCGAGTACGCGGGCGCGAACCTGCTCGAACTCGAACCCGAGCAGCGCGCTGCGGCGGGCGTGTTCCTCGCGTTCCAGTATCCGGTCGAGATTCCGGGCGTCAACAACACCTACTTCCTGCGCACGGCGCTCAATGCCCAGCGCAAGGTTCGCGGCGAAAGCGAACTCGATTCGATGCAGTTCCTCAAGAAGGTGCGCGAGAAGCTCGCTGTGCTGCATCTCAAGGACGAACTGCTGCACCGGGCGGTCAACGAAGGCTTTTCGGGCGGCGAGAAGAAGCGCAACGAGATTTTCCAGATGGCGCTGCTGGAACCTGCGCTCGCGATCCTCGACGAGACCGACTCGGGCCTCGACATCGACGCGCTGAGGATGGTCGCTGACGGCGTCAACGCGATGCGCGATCCGGCGCGCGCGTTCCTCGTGATCACGCACTACCAGCGCCTGCTCGACTACATCGTGCCCGATTTCGTCCACGTGCTCGCCGACGGCCGCATCGTCGAGTCGGGCGATGCGAGTCTCGCGCAGAAACTCGAGGAACACGGCTACGCCTGGATCGCCGGGCGCAAAGTCGCCGGCTCCGCGAGCGAGGCGGCGTGATGGCAGCGGCGCTGCAGCAATCCGATCTCGCGAGCGAATTCGGCTCGCCCGACGCACGCGTGCGCGACGAGGCGTGGCGTTACAGCAAGACCGCGCTGCGTGCCCTCTCGCAGCAGGAATTCGTCATCGCCGACGGCGCCGCCGAAGTGTCGAGCGCGCTGCGCGAGCGCTTCGCGTGGCCGCAGACGAATGGACGTCGCGTCGTGTTCGTCAACGGCGTGTTCTCCGCTGCGCATTCCGATTTCGACGCGACGAACGGTGCCGTCGAAGTCCGCCCCGCGGCGCCCGATCGCTACACCATCGCTACTTCATCGGACGCCGAGCTGCTCCATGTCGTCTATCTCGGCATTCCGGGCGCGACGGCGAGCCGCTGGTCGGCCGCCCTCGACATCGACGTGACGACTGGCGGGGTCCACCTGATCGAGCAGCATCTCAGTGACGCCGGTACCGACGTCCTCGGCGCGCTCATGTCGACGATTCGCGTCGGCGCGCGCGGCGAGCTCAGGCACACGCTGATCATCGAGGCGGCAGAATCCGCGTCGCTGTATCGGCGCACGCAGAGCCGCGTCGAAAGCGATGCCATGCTGCGCACGACACACGCGCTTTTCGGCGGGCGCCTGCAGCGGCACGATATCGAGGTCGACATCGCCGGCGAGCACGCGCGCTACGAGTCGCGTGGCCTGTTCGCGCTGCGCGGACGCCAGCACGTCGACACGCATCTCGAAGTGCGCCACGGTGCGCGCGACACCGCCTGCGACATCGTCTGGCGCGGTGTCGCGGACGAACGCGCACGCGGCATCTTCTACGGCGCGATCACGGTGGCGGGGGGCGCCGACGGCGCCGACGCGCAGTTGTCGAACAAGAACCTGCTCCTGTCGCCGCTCGCCGAGATCGACACGCAGCCCGCGCTCGAGATCTACGCCGACGAGGTGAAGGCCGCCCACGGCGCGACGGTCGGCCAGCTCGACGAGCGCGCGCTGTTCTACCTGCGTTCGCGCGGCATTCCGGCGGCGGAGGCGAGGCGCATGCTCGTCGGCGCATTCTCGACGGTGGCGCTCGATCGCATCGACGAACGCTGGCTGCGGGATCATCTCGCGGCGCTGCTCGCGCCGCGCGTCGGCGGAGACACGGCATGAGCGCTCGCATCCAATCCGATATTCGCGCGCCGCTGGACAGTGCGCGCATTCGCGCGGATTTCCCGCTGCTTTCGCGCACGGTGCACGACAAGCCGCTGGTCTATCTCGACAACGCGAATACGGCGCAGAAGCCGCAGGCCGTCATCGACGCGGTGTCGCGCTACTACCGCGAGTTCAATGCGAACGTCGCGCGCGCCGTGCACACGCTCGGCGAGGAGGCGACGTCCGCGTACGAGGCCACGCGCGACAAGCTCGCGCGCTTCGTCAACGCCAAGTCGCGCGACGAAGTGATCTTTACGAGCGGCACGACGCAGGCGATGAACACGGTTGCCTACAGCTACGCGCTGCCGCGCCTGCAGCCGGGTGACGAGATTCTCGTCACGACGATGGAGCACCACGCCAACATCGTGCCGTGGCAGCTCGTTGCCGCGCGCACTGGAGCACGCGTCGTCGCCGCGCCGATCACACAACGCGGCGAGTTGATCGTAGAGGAATTTATCAAGCTGCTCACGCCGAAGGTGAAGCTCGCGGGTGTCGTGCATGTCTCGAACGTGCTCGGCACGATCAATCCCGTGCGCGAACTCGCGAAGGCCTGCCGCGCGCGCGGCATCCCGCTGCTCGTCGACGGCTCGCAGGCCGCGCCGCATCTGCCGATCGACGTGCAGGCACTCGGCTGCGACTTCTACGCGCTGACGGGGCACAAGCTGTTCGGCCCCACGGGCACGGGCATGCTCTGGGCACGGCGCGAGTTGCTCGCCGAGATGCCGCCGTTCTTCGGCGGCGGCGAGATGATCCGCACGGTGAGTTTCGACGGAACCACTTTTGCCGATGCGCCGCACAAGTTTGAGGCAGGCACGCCGAACATCGCCGGCTTCATCGGCCTCGGTGCGGCGATCGACTATGTCGACGCGATCGGCCTCGACCGCATCGGCGAGATCGAGCGCGACCTGCGCGACTACGCCGCCGAAGCGCTGCGCACGGTGCAGGGCCTGCGCCTGTTCGGCGAGGCGAAGGAGAAGGCCGCGGTTTTCTCTTTCCTGATCGACGGCGTACATGCGCACGATCTAGCGACCCTGCTCGATCACGAGGGTGTCGCCGTGCGCTCGGGCCATCACTGCGCGCACCCGCTCATGCAGTTCTTCGGCGTACCGGCGACCGCGCGCGCTTCGCTCGCGTTCTACAACACGCGCGAGGAAGTCGACGTGCTTATCGCCGCTATCGCGAAGGTGCGCAAACTACTGGCGTAGTCGTCGATCCGTGCGTCGTGGCCTCGTGTCGGCCACGAAGTCATCTTCTGGAGCAAGAGCCTGCTTCACGGAAGCGGCGTTTGAGCAAACCCGCAAGGTCTGCAATGAGAGCTCGCATCACAGTGCGAGTCCAAAGAAGCGCGTTCCCGGCAAATGTTTGTGGCCGTAGGCTGGAATGTCGATGAAACCCAGCTTGCGATAAAGCGCCTGCGCGGCCGCCATGCTCGGCAAGGTATCCAGCCTGAGTTGGCCGTACCCGGCGCTGCGGGCTGCCGCAATGACGCCGGCGATCAGTTGCTCCGCAATTCCGAGTCCGCGAAATCCCGCTCGGACATAAAGCCTCTTCATCTCCCCGGTGCGGTCGTCCAGGCGCCTGAGCGCGACGCAGCCGGCGACCTCGGTGCCTGCTCGCCCGATGAGGAGCGCGCCGCCGGGGGAATCGTATGGCGATGGCAATGCGGCCAGTTCGGCGGAGAATCCCTGGTATTCGAGGTCCACGCCGATCGCGTCGACATATTCGCAGAACAATTGCCGGACGAGCTCGATCTGTTCCAAACCTTGCGCTGACGCAATCTCGATACGGGTCGACACGATCTTCTCGCGTTGCATCTAGAGCTTGAGTACGAGCTTGCCCGTGTTCTCGCCGCGGAACAGCTTCAGCAGGATTTCGGGAAAATCCGTGAAGCCGCTGACCACGTCTTCGCGCGACTTCAGCTTGCCCTGCTCCATCCACGTCGAGAGATCGCGCAGCGCCTCGCCGTAGCGGCTCGCGTAGTCGAACACGACGAAGCCCTGCATGCGCGCGCGCGCGACGAGCAGCGCCATGTAGTTGGCCGGTCCTTTGACGCCGGTTGTCGAGTTGTACTGCGAGATGGCGCCGCAGATGACGATGCGTGCGTTCAGCGCAATGCGTGCGAGCGCGGCCTCGAGGATTTCGCCGCCGACGTTGTCGAAATAGACGTCGATACCCTTGGGGCAGTGCTGCTTGAGCGCCGCCTGCACGTCGTCGTGCTTGTAGTCTATGGCCGCGTCGAAGCCGTAGTCCTCGACGATCATGCGGCATTTTTCGGCGCCGCCCGCGATGCCGACGACGTGACAGCCCTTGATCTTCGCGATCTGGCCGACGAGGCTGCCGACGGCACCCGCGGCCGCCGAGACGACGACGGTTTCGCCGTCCTTGAGCGCGCCGACGTCGAGCAGGCCGAAGTAAGCCGTGAAGCCAGTCATGCCGAGCGCGCCGAGATAGACCGGCAGCGGGGCCGCCTTCGCATCGACGAGATTGACGCCCTTGCCGTTCGACAACGCGTACTCCTGCACGCCGAAGATGCCGACGACGTGGCTGCCAACAGGAAATTTCGCGTGGTTCGACGCGATGACCTCTCCGACCGCGCCCGCGCGCATGACTTCGCCGATGCCGACCGGCGGCACGTACGACTTGCCTTCGTTCATCCAGCCGCGCATTGCCGGATCGAGCGAGATGTAGCCGACGCGCACGAGGAATTCGCCGTCGCCGGGCACCGGTGCGGGTTCCTCGACGAGATTCCAGTCGCTGCGTTTCGGCAGGCCGACCGGGCGTGCGGCGAGGCGGAACTGGCGGTTGATTGCGGTCATGGTCGTTCCCACTTCGGCTGTGTTGGAGGCAACGCTAACGATACCGAATTCGTCAGCGCCTCGCTCGCACCGGTATGTCTCGAGCGGTGGTCGGCGGGTCCGGCGTCGGCGAATGCGGCGCCTGCTTCGCCGCGTCGACACTTGCGGCACAATGGGTGCAAGTCTTCCGCTGCTCGCCTGGTCTTCACGGGGGAGCAGCAAAACGCCTCTCACCGTAACGCAGCCGAATGCCCGTTCCTTCTCCCTACCATCAGCTCGTACTCGACCACAGCCGCGAGCCTCGCCGGTTCGGCGAACTCCACGGACACACCCACGCGGCGGACGGCAGCAATCCGCTATGCGGCGATGCGCTGCGTGTCGAACTGCGTGTCGCGGATGGGCGTGTCGTCGGCTATGCTTTTCGCGGCGAGGTCTGTGCGGTCGCGCGCGCGAGCGCGTCGATGCTCGGTGACAAGCTTGACGGTGCCGACGTCGCGGTGCTGGACCGCATCGAGTCGGGACTGCACGAACTGGTCGCCGGAAAGCGACTGCGCGACGACGCGCTCGGCGACTTGAACGCGTTCGCCGCGCTCGCGCAGTATCCGTCACGCCGCAAGTGTGCATTGCTGCCGGTGGCGACCGCGCGCGCTGCGCTGTCGGGTCTGGCCGCGGCGACGACCCAGAAGATCGAAGACGAAAGAACACCCTGATGGATGCGATGCTGACGAAGCCCGCGCCAGCGAATGCCAAGCCTGCGAACACCCCTTCCGCGAAATTTCCTTGATGAGTCCAACGCCATGAACACGAGTGTCGTCGCTGAACCCGCCGCTGCAACCACGTTTCGCCCCGCCGTAGCGGCGGACATTCCTGCGCTCGTCGCACTTGTCGAATCGGCCTATCGCGGCGACGTCAGCCGCAAGGGCTGGACGACCGAGGCCGACCTGCTCGACGGCCAGCGCATCGATCCGGCCGGCATCGCCGACATCATCGACAAGGCCGGCAGCCGCGTCATCGTGTTCGAACGCGGCGGCGAAATGCTCGCGTGCTGTCACATCGAGAAGCAGGATAGGGCCTGCTATTTCGGCATGTTCGCGGTAGCGCCCGCGTTGCAGGGCGGCGGCGTCGGCAAGCTCGCGATGAACGAAGCCGAGCGCGCGGCGCGAGAGGACTTCGGCTGCGACGAGATGCAGATGACGGTGATCTCGATCCGCGACGAATTGATCGCCTGGTACGAGCGCCGCGGCTACCGCCGCACCGGCATATTCAAGCCTTTCCCCTACGGCGACGAGCGCTTCGGGATTCCCAAACGCGACGACCTGCGCTTCGAGTTGATGAAGAAGGTTCTGTGAATCAGCCCGAAACCTGGATTCGCGTCGCGGAGCAGTCGGCGCTGCTCCCGGGTGAATTCCGGGTGGTCTGGGACCGCGACGTCGCGATCGCCGTGTTCAACGTCGACGGCGACCTCTACGCGGTCGAGGACATCTGCACGCATGACGGCGGCGAACTCGCAGGCGGAGACGTCGAAGGCTTCGAAGTCGTCTGTCCGCGCCACGGCGCGCGTTTCGACCTGCGTACGGGCGCCGCGATGTGCCCGCCGGCGTACGAGCCGATCGCCAAATTCCCCGTGAAGATCGAGAACGGCGTCGTCTACACGCGCGACGATCGCGGCGGCTGATAGGGGCGTTGCGCCCACTACCCGCAAGCCAACCGGATCGCAATTCGCCGCCTTCGAGGCGAACACGCAGGCGAGCATCTCGGCAAATACGGGGATCGGCCGCAGGAGAGTGGCGTTCGCCGGCGTGCTTTGATTGGCCCACCTTGATCGCCGTGTCTCGATTGATCTCGCCGGGCAACGCGCCAGCCATCTTGCACGATCATCGCATTCTATAGATAATGCAAATCATTCTCATTCGTATATGACTCTACCCCGCACTCTGTCGCTCGAGCGACGCGCCGAAACGACCGGCGATGCCAGGGACGACTCGCCAATGACAGGAGTGCCACCGCTGTGTCCTTGCGTTCCGCGAAGCTCAAACCGCTCTGTGCCGCCTTGCTGATGGCGCTATCCGCGCCCGTGCTGTCCGCGGCCGCCGAGGATGCTGATCAGGCCGAATCCACCACGTTGCCGGATGGCGACTTGGACAAGCACGTACTGGACAAGGTCGAGGTCAACGCGAGTACGGCGAGCTACAACACCGAGGCGACGACGATCGGCAAGACCGCGACCGCCGTGAAGGACCTGCCGCAGACCGTCAACATCGTCAATCGCGAGCTGCTCGAGGCGCAGGGCGCGACCTCGTTCGCCGACGCACTGCGCAACGTCCCAGGCATCACGATCGGCGGCGCCGAGGGCGGCCAGATCGGCAACAACATCAACCTGCGCGGCTTCACGGCGCGCACCGACGTCTACATCGACGGCTTCCGCGATCGCGGCCAGTACTATCGTGACACGTTCGATCTCGAGTCCATCGAGGTGCTCAAGGGTCCTTCGTCGATGCTGTTCGGCCGCGGCTCGACCGGCGGCGTGATCAACCAGGTCAGCAAACAGGCGCAGCTGCGCGACTTCGGCGAAGCGGCGACGACGCTCGGCAGCGACGGCCGCTGGCGCGTGAGCGCCGACCTGAACCACCCGTTCTCGGATGACTCCGCGGGCCGCGTCAACGTGTTCGCGCAGGATATCCAGACGACGCGCGACATCATGACGAACAGGGACGGCGGCATCGCGCCGACCTTGCGCTTCGGCATCGGCAGCCCCACCGAGATCACGCTGTCGGCGCTGCTGCAGCGCAACCACGCCATGCCCGACTACGGCCTGCCGCCGCTCAACGGCAAACCCGCGCCGGTCGACTACGACAACTTCTACGGCCTCACCGACGACCGCACGAACCAAACCGTGCGGATGTTCGGCGCGCGCATCGAGCACCGCTTCAGCGACGACCTGCTGTTCAAGAACCAGCTGCAATACGACGACTACAAGACCGACGCGCTCGAGACGGCGCCGAACAACCTCGTGACGACGAGCGGCGTGCCGATCGACCGCACGAAGGGCAACTACACGACCGCGCCGTTGGACCAGATCCTCGTCCAGCTCGCAAGCCACGACCGCGTGATCCACGACACGGCCATCGACAACCAGACCGACCTGATCGACAAGTTCGCGACGGGTGCGTGGACGCATACGCTGGTTGCCGGCCTCGAACTCGGACACGACACGTATCGCAACCAGGCGTCGACGCGCAGCGGGTTGCCCCTTGTCTCGCTGCCCGATCCCGCTTACGCGCCCGAAGGACCGGGCGTGAACACGGCCGTCGCCAATCTCGCGAACGGCAGCGCCGACACGACGGCCCTGTATGCGAATGACACGGTCAGGTTCAACGACGAGTGGCAGGCCGTCGCCGGGCTGCGCCGCGACCGCTACGCGGCGACGCTCGACAACACGATCAGCGCACCGCTGCACGCGCAACAGACGGTCTGGTTCACGAGCAAGCGTGCCGGCCTCATCTGGCAGCCCGACTACGCGCAGTCGTACTACGCGTCGTACGGTACGTCGTTCAATCCTTCGCTCGAGGCGCTGACCGTCACCAACAACACGCAAGCGCTGCCGCCCGAGTCGAATCGTTCGTACGAGATCGGCGGCAAGTGGGATCTGCTCGACGACAAGCTCGATCTCACGGCCGCGCTGTTCGATGTCGAGAAGACCAATGCGCGCACGCAGGTCTCGACGAGCGAATATGCGTTGTCGGGAAACATTCGCGTGCGCGGCGGCGAAATCGGCGTCGCGGGCCACATCAGCGACGCCTGGCAGGTCTATGCCGGCTACACGCACCTCAACGCCCGCATCGTCAAGGCCAGCGACGGCACGCAGGGCAATGTGCCGGCGAACACGCCGAGCGACAGTACCTCGATCTGGAACAGCTACCGCATCTCGAAGGAGTGGGAAGTCGGCGGCGGCGCGACGTATCTCTCGCAGCGCTATGCCGCGAACAACAATCTCGTCTCGGCGCCCGGGTACACGCGCTGGGACGCGATGGTCGCGTGGCACCAGCCGAACTACGATCTGCGCCTGAACTTCCTCAACATCGGCGACAAGAAGTACATCGATGCCCTGATTCCTTCAGACGGCGGGCGCTCGATTCCCGGCATCGGCAGGACGCTGCTGGCGACACTCGACTACAAGTTTTGATCCGCAGGCGGGAACGCCGCGACCGTATCCTCACCAACCCTTCTTTCTTCGTTTCGGCCACGTCATGCTCGTACAGATTCCCAGGCTTCTCGACGACAACCAGGTGCGGGTCGCGCGCGCGCGCCTCGACGCGGCGGATGCGCCGTGGGTCGACGGTCGCGCGACCGCGGGCCACCAGGGCGCCCGCGTCAAACACAACCGGCAGATCGCCGAGGGCTCGCCGCTCGCGCGCGAGCTCGGCGACGTCATTCTCGCCGCCCTAGAGCGGCATCCGCTGTTCATCAGCGCCGCATTGCCGAGTCGCGTCTACCCGCCGCTGTTCAATCGCTACGAGCCGGGCATGCAGTTCGGCAGTCACGTCGACGGCGCCGTACGCTTGTTGCCGCGCGCCGCCGCTGGCGCCGACAAGATCCGCACCGATCTCTCGGCGACGCTGTTCCTCACTGACCCAGAAGACTACGACGGCGGCGAACTGCTGATCGACGACACCTACGGCATGCAGTCGGTCAAGCTCGCCGCGGGCGACCTCGTGCTCTATCCCGCATCGAGCCTGCATCGCGTGGAGCCCGTAACGCGCGGGGTGCGCGTCGCGAGCTTCTTCTGGATACAAAGCATGATCCGCGACGATGCGTGCCGCGCGCTGCTGTTCGATCTCGATCGCTCGATCCAGCGACTTGCGGCGCGTGTCGCCGAAGATCCCGCGCTGGTCACATTGACGGGGGTCTACCACAATCTGCTGCGGCAGTGGGCCGAAGTCTGAGCGCGGCCGGGGCCGCCGAGTTTTCTATTTTCGCGATCGCAGCGATCGCATCGATACGGAAAAGAATTCAGTGGACCTGAAGATTCCCTCGACGGTGAGAAAGGCGCATGCGCATCGGTTGATCCGCCAGTTGCATCTCTGGATCGGTGCGTGGGGCGCGCTCGCGGCGATCCTGTTCGGCTTCACGGGTTTTGTGCAGAACCATCGCGCGCTGCTCAAGCTGCCGCAGGGCGACACGACCGAGTTGTCGAAGATCGAGATCGAGGTGCCCGAGGCGGCGCGTGCGACGCCCGAAGCGCTGCGCGACTGGCTGCGCGACACGCAGCATGTACCGGTCGACAGCGTGCGTGCGCAGCCGGGCCGACCCGGCGAGCTCAACGGGCAGAAGGTGCGTCAGCCGGGACGCTGGATGCTCAGTGGCGGCAACGCGCGCGTGACCTGGAGCGCCGAGTACACGCCCGGCAACGAGACCGTCGAGGTGCGCAACAGCGAGCAGTCGCCGCTCGCTACGATGCTGAGGCTGCACAAGGGCGTCGGCGGCGGCATCGCCTGGATCCTCCTGACCGACAGCTTCGCGCTCGCGATGCTTGCGCTCGGAATCACGGGCCTTCTGCTCTGGGCGCGCGGTCGCAGCGCAAAGCAGGTGGTCTTCAGCGCGGTTGGCGCGGCCGTTCTCGTCGTGCTGGTCGTCGGCGGGATGGCGGTTGCTTGATCATCGTACTGCGATCGACCCGCTGATCAGCCGAGGGTGATCATTCGAGTTCAGGCGAAACCAGCTCGACGCCGACCGGCACGAGCTTGATGAGGACGAGTTCGCCGCCGCCGTCGAGGATGCCGTTTACCTTTGTGTCGTCGGCTTCGAGCAGCAGCGATTCGTTCGCCTCGATCGAGGTTCGGCCGCCTGCGTATTTGAAGGTCGCGCGGCCCGCAGCGAGGTGGACGAACCAGGTGGTGTGCGCCTGAGCGAGGAATACCATCGTGCCGACGAGCGGTCGGTGCAGGACTTCGGCGCGCACGCGGTCGCGGCGTGAAATGAGGTTGAAGTCGCGCACGGGACCATCGAGCAGCGTGCCGTAGGTTTTCCATTCGCCGGCGAAGCGCACGAACTGCAGGCGTTGCTGGAGCAGAGCCGGCTGTGCTGCGTCGAATTCGAGGCGCATGCCGTTGCCGTCGAGCAGCGCGATGTGACGATCGCACTGCGGGAAGGTCGAAAACGGGCCGTCGGTTTCGATCTCGGCGATGCTCGCGCGCCAGTCGAAGTCGCCGACGTCGCCGCCGGTGGCGAGTTCGGTCGTCCAGCCGCCATCGTTCTTCCAGCGCTGGCGTCGGTAATCCGCCTCGCGCAGATGACGCACGCGCATCAGCCGCAGTCCCCGGTGCTGTGTGCGAAAGTCGCTTCGGTCACGATGTCGCGCAGCTGAGATGCGGACAACGCGAGACTCTCCGCCCAGCCATAGCCGACGATGCGGTCGCCAGTCGTCGCGTCGCGGAAATCCTCTTCCTGGCCAAGCGCGAGCAGATGGCGGTAGTCGACCGTGATTTCCTCGCCGGGCGCGAGATCGCGCAGCGCGAAGACGAAGCCGAGGTGCCAGAGCCCGTTCGGCGCGAACGAATGGTTGATGTAGCACTCGTCGGGCCACTCCGGCGTCACGGTGTAGCGATCCTCGAACCAGCGCACGGTTGCCGGAAGCAACTCATTCGCGTTGGGCAAGGTCTCGATTTCGCTCCATTTGTATACCTTGCGGATGTCGTCTGGCGCCGTGATGAGGCGGCCGCGTGCGACGGCGGCGTCGAGAAAGAGGCCTTTGCCCGCACCGGGAATGGTCGATGCGGCAACGTGGTAACGAGGGAGAATCATGCGGGGGCAGATCGTGGCAGGGACGCCATTCTAACCGGCCGAAGGGGCGTGTCGCGCGCAGGGCATCATCGCGCGCCCTGCGTCATGGCGGTGCGGAGGTGCCCGTTCGCCGCGCGACGTGCGCAGACGGAAAGCGGGACGACGATGGGGCGATCAGGCGAAATCGGCTGCCAGGGCGCTGCGGGCGGCCGCGGTCAGAGATTGCCTGGCGCCGTAGGCGGGATGGTCGACAGAGAGCGCGACGTCGGCGCCGCGCTGCCACGCGGCAATCTGCTCATGAGTGAGTTCGAAGCGCAGGAAGTGCACGGCCGAGGTCTTCGTGTCCGTGCTGCGCGGCAGGTCTTCGTCGGCGATCGCGGCGACCGGTGCCGTCTCGTCGATCTGCAGGACGACGCGGCTCTCGATGCCGTGCAGTTCGACGAGCTTGCGCGCGCGTTCTTCGGCATCGGGATACTCGATCAGCATCGTCGCCTTGAGGTTGCCGCCGTCGGGAATCAGCGGGTTGTACGCCTCGAGTTCGTCGGCGATGCCGGCCGGCTCGAAGATGCGCTCGACGCGCAGGATCTCCTGGACCTGATACTGGATCGTCAGCCGGTCTTCGAATACGAACGTGAGATGACTGCCGAGGTGGATGACGCGCGGCTGCTTGTGCGCGAGGACACGCGCGCGAAAGGCGGCGCGTTCGCGCGCGTAGGCTTCGAGCGTATAGAGATCGGTGGGTTCGAGCTTCTTCATGGCCATTCCAGGGCAGGGATTGAACGCGGATTTCGCGGTGTGAAGCCGTGTGGCGCGGATCGGTTAAACCCGGATCAGTGAAAGGTGGATCAGTGAAAGGTGGATCAGTGAAAGGTGGATCAGTGAAAGGTGGATCAGTGAAAGGTGGATCAGTGAAAGGTGGATCAGTGAGACGCGGAAGCGGAGGTCGAACAAAGCGTCAAACGTTACCCGCTCTCGTCGACCTGAATCCGTGCAACCGGCGTTAGGATTTCGGTGTCGTTCAGATGCCGTACGCGAACCGCAGCAGGCTGAGCGGGCTCTCCGCGGGCGGCGAGTCGCCCATGCCGTGCGCGAGGTGGCTGCCTGCCATCGGGCAGTCGCTCGCGAAGTGGGTGGGGGCGATCTGCTGCACGCGCGTCTCGACAGGTTTGCCGATCTTGCGCGCGAATGCGTAGGTCTTCGCCTTCACGCCGTAGGTGCCGTCGTGGCCGGAACAGCTCTCGATCGCTTGTATTTCCGTGCCGGGAACGAGGCCGAGCACCTCGCGCGTCTTCGGCCCGATGTTCTGCACGCGTTGGTGACAAGGCGCGTGGTACGCGATCTTGCCGAGCGGGTTCTTGAACGACGTGTCGAGCAGCCCGCCCTGATGTCGCTGCCACAGGTATTCGAACGGGTCGAACATGTGACGTTTGACGAGCTGCACCTCGGCGTCTTCGGGAAACATCAGCGGCAGTTCCTGCTTGAACATCAGCACGCACGAGGGAATCGTCGCGCTGATGTCGAAGCCGTCGCGTATGGCCGCCACGAGCACCGGGATGTTGGCCTCCTTGTACTTCTCGACGCTTTTCAGGTCGCCGAGTTCGAGCTTCGGCATGCCGCAGCAGACTTCGCGCTCGACAAGCTTCACGCCGACGCCGTTGTGTCGAAGTACGGCGGCGAGATCCTCGACCGGCTGCGGCGTCGTATAGTTGCAGTAGCAGGTCGCGAAGATCGCGACCTTGCCGCGCGTGCGCCCGGCGGCCTGCGCCGCGCCTTCGCCGTCGAGGTTCTTGAGGCGCTTGCGCGCGGTGTTCGACGTGTAGGTGGGCACGCGCGCCTCGCGGTGCACGCCGAGCGATTGCTCTAGCAGCGCGCGTGCAGCGGAATTACGGTTGGCCGCATTGACGACGTTGACGACGATCGGGATCGTCGACAGCTTGCCGACTGTGGTCGTCGACGACAGGATCTTCGCGGCGGCGGCCGTCTCGCCGCGCTCGTGCGCGGCCGCCTTGGCGCGCAGCATCAGGTGCGGGAAGTCGACGTTCCACGGATGCGGCGGCACATACGGGCACTTCGTCTGGTAGCACAGGTCGCAGAGGTAGCACTGTTCGACGACCTTGGCGTAGTCGGCCTTGGCGACGCCGTCCACTTCCATCGTCTTCGATTCGTCGATGAGGTCGAACAGCGTCGGAAACGCCTGGCACAGACTCACGCAGCGCCGGCAACCGTGGCAGATGTCGTAGACGCGCTCGAGTTCCTTGTCGATTGCGGTCTGGTCGTAGAACTCGGGATTGCGCCAATCGAGCGCATGCCGCGTCGGCGCTTCGAGATTGCCTTCGCGCGGTGGCGTCAGAGCGGTGCTCATCGGTGTTCTCCGTGCACGTTCGCATCAGGCGCGATTCGTCGCGTCCCGAGAGCTCAGCGCAATCGTCCGCGCTTCGCTGAAAGCCGCAGCTCCTGCGCCCCAAAAAGCTGCGCGCGTTCGGGCGCGTTGGCTGCCGTGATGACGCAAGGGCGCGAGACATCGCGCCCTTGCGAGACGATCCAGGTCCTCAGGCGAGTTCGCCCAAAGCCTTCGTGAAGCGGTTCGCGTGCGAACGCTCGGCCTTCGCGAGCGTCTCGAACCAATCGGCGATTTCGCCGAAGCCTTCCTCGCGCGCGGTCTTCGCCATGCCCGGATACATGTCGGTGTACTCGTGCGTTTCGCCGGCAATGGCGGACTTCAGGTTGTCCTTCGTCGCGCCGAATGGCAGGCCGGTGGCCGGATCGCCGGAGACTTCGAGATATTCGAGGTGGCCGTGCGCGTGGCCGGTCTCGCCTTCGGCCGTGGAGCGGAATACCGCCGCCACGTCGTTGTAGCCCTCGACGTCAGCCTTCTGGGCGAAATACAGATAGCGGCGATTCGCCTGCGACTCGCCCGCGAACGCGGCCTTCAGGCTTTCCTCGGTCTTGGAACCTTTCAGATTGCTCATGACACACCTCTTGCTACTTGGGTTGGCTGGAGACGTACCGACCGCAGTCTGCGCCGCGGAGCGCACGAGCGTAACGCAAGAAATGCTTCATGCGAAATTGATTGTTTTTATGATTGCGATAGCTAATGACTATCGGCGAGATCGAATGCATGGTGGCTCTGTGACTAGCGGCCGCCATGCAGGCCATGTTGGCGGTCACGGAGCGCCGCATGATCGACTCAGCCCGCGGGGCGCGAACGGTTCACGTCCCACGGGCCTTTGGCGCGGCTGCGGTCGCTCGTCACCTGCGAACCGGGTGCGCGATGGCGGCTGCGACCCGGCGGCAGTGCCAAATTTGACTGAAACGAATGTTTCATGTAACGTTTGTTACATGAGCGAACGCAAGGAAGAATTGCTGGACGCGGCCATCCGCTATCTCGTCGACAACGGCCTCGCCGATCTGTCGCTGCGCCCGCTCGCCGCGAGGATAGGCACGAGCGCGCGGCTACTCGTATTCCATTTCAAGTCGAAGGAGGGCCTGATCGGCGAGGTGCTCGACGAGGTGCACGCGCGCGTCCAGGCTTCATTCGTCGAGATCACCACTGCAAGGCGCCCGCCCCGAGTCACGCCGATGAAGCTGTTCTGGCTGTGGGCGACGAACAAGCGCAACCTGCCGTACCTGCGCCTGATGTACGAGGTGCACTTCATCGCAATGCAGAACCCGCGCGCCTACGCGCGGTATCTGCAGCGGACGTCGTTCAACTGGGTCGAGCTCATCGAGGCGAGGCTGCCCGACGAGATGCGCACGAAGTCGACCGCGACGCTGTGCGCGGCGGTTTTCGACGGGCTGCTGATGGAGTTGCTGAGCACCGGCGACCTGCGTCGCACGACACGGGCCCTCGACGACTTCGTCGCGATGCTCTTGCGCGAATACGAGGCGCGGCAGCGGGCCTGACCTTTCCCGGAATTTGCCGACTTGCCGAAAACACGTGCGGCGGTCGCGTGCTCACCCATCGATGGAATTCACAATGACTTCGAAGCGCATCATCCAGATTCTGGTTGGCCTCATTCTCACGATCGTCGTCGGCAGCCTGCCTTTCCCGATCTGGGACAACGAATTCGCCGACACCGCGCATCTCGTCGGCAATGAATTCATCTATTGGACGCTCGTCGCCGCGACGTTGGCCTACGTGATCGGTGTCGAGCGCAAGACGCTGTGCTCGATCGGCTTCCGCAAACCTGCGCTTCGCGATGGCCTCGCCGCGCTGGCCGTGGCGGTGGCGACCGTAGCCGGACTCGCAGCGATCTACTTCGTGCTGTTTCCCGCGCTGCATGTCAACGAAGATCAGCAGATCGACAAGCTCATGAGCACGCCTGCGTGGTGGCTCGCGATCTCGGTCGTGCGCGCGGGCGTTTCGGAGGAGGTCCTGTTTCGCGGCTACGCGGTCGAGCGCCTGCTCGAGCTCAGCGGCAGCAAATGGGTGGCGTTTATCGTGCCGCTTGTGCCGTTCACGCTCGCGCACGTCGGGCCATGGGGATGGTCGCACGCGATCGTCGCGGCGTTCGGCGGCGCGATGCTCGCGGGGCTGTACCTGTGGCGGCGCAACCTGTGGGTGAGCATCTTCGCGCACTGTCTCATCGATGGCATCGGCGTGCTCGCGGGCTAGGCGGTTCGAATGCCGATCGATCCGCAAAGCAAGGATTCGGACTGCTCCGCTGAAACAAGAGTCCGTTCGTCCTGAGGCAGCGAAGGGCGAGCAGCACGCCAAGCGCCGCTCGTGGTTCGACACCTCACCACGAACCTATTGCGGGAATCAGACAGGGCGCTCGTTTGTGCGGAGCCACGAACGGACCGTGCGAATCAGACCGGGCGGTCGTTGGTGCAGATCGGTCCGCGGCGATCACGCGCGCGCGCGCGCTGCGCCCGATCGCGCCGGCGCGCGCGCCGCAGGTTCCGGCATGTGCGGATCGAGCAGCGCGCGTGGCAGTTCGCGGAACACCTGCGCGATCTTCTTGAGGAACGGCGCGAGCGCGGAACTCTTGCGCCACAGCATCGCGATGCGCCGGCTCGGTGCATCACCGCGGAATTGCACGAGGTGGATGTTCTCCGAACGCGCGACTGGCGGCTTCACCGCGAGCGTCGGCAACAGCGTGACGCCGACGTTCGCGGCGACCATCTGCCGCAGCGTCTCGAGGCTCGTCGCACGGAATCCCGCCTTCTCGGTTGCACCCGACAGCTGGCATACCTCGAGCGCCTGGTCGCGGAGGCAATGTCCGTCTTCGAGCAGCAGCAGGCTCTGGTGCGAGAGGTCGCCGAGCTTGAGCGTCTTGCGCCTCGCCAGTTCGTGGCGCTCGGGCACGGCGAGCAGGAAGGGCTCCTCGAACAGGAATTCCGCGTGCATCTGCTCGTCGTGGATCGGCAAAGCCAGAATCGCCGCGTCGAGCCGACCCTCGCGCAGCTGCTTGAGCAGCACTTCGGTCTTCTCTTCGACGAGCAGCATCTCGAGGCGCGGAAAGCGTGCGCTGATGTGCGGCACGACGTGTGGCAACAGATACGGCCCCAGAGTCGGGAAGATACCCAGTCGCAAGGTGCCCGATTCGGGATCGAGCGTGCGTCGCGCGATCGCCCGGATCTGATCGATCTCGGTGAGCACGTCGCGCGCGCGCTGCACGATCTCCTTGCCGGCCTCGGTCAGCAATACCTTGCGCGGCGTGCGCTCGACGAGCGCGACGCCGAGTTCTTCCTCGAGCTTCCTGATCTGCGTCGACAGCGTCGGCTGGCTGACGAAGCTCGCTTGCGCCGCCCGCCCGAAGTGCTTGTGTTCGGCGAGGGCGACGAGGTAGCGCAGGTCGCGTAGATTCATGGTGCTGCTCCCGAAGTGTACGGCGAACAATACGACGATTCCTGTCGGCTATCGATAGCTTCCTTTCGATCAACGCGCAATATCGCGGCGAGCGTCCGCAATGTCACGCATTCGCGGCGCCTTGGCGCGCCTCGAAAGCCGCGAGGTCCGCATCATTGGCAGCTGACACGCCGATGCGTGGTCGACAGCGCCGCAAGATTCGTGGACTCGGCCCGCGAAGACGCGAATATTCACGCCCGACGTTCGCGCGCGTCTTCACGCCGCCTCGGCCCGCAACGTCGGCTCGGCAACGACGGGCTTCTCGACGAGCGGCGCGCGGATCAGATGATCGAACGCCGCGAGCGCCGCCTTCGCACCGTCGCCCGCCGCGATGACGATCTGCTTGAACGGCGTCGTCGTGACGTCGCCGGCCGCGAACACGCCGGGCAGCGACGTGCGTGCGTGAGCGTCGACGATGATCTCTCCGCGCGGCGTCAGCTCGATCGTGCCCTTCAGCCAATCGGTGTTCGGCAGCAGGCCGATCTGCACGAACACGCCTTCGAGCGCGCGCGTGTGCGAAGCGCCCGTCGCGCGATCGCTGTAGACGATGCCCGTCACCTTGCTGCCGTCGCCGAGCACCTCGGTCGTCTGCGCGTTCGTGACGATCTCGACGTTGCCGAGGCTGCGCAGCTTGCGCTGCAGCACTTCGTCTGCGCGCAGCTTGCTGTCGAATTCGAGCAGCGTGACGTGCGCGACGATGCCGGCGAGGTCGATCGCCGCTTCGACGCCCGAGTTGCCGCCGCCGATCACCGCGACGCGGCGCCCCTTGAACAGCGGACCGTCGCAGTGCGGGCAATAGGTGACGCCCTTCGTGCGATATTCCTTTTCGCCGGGCACGTTCATGTCGCGCCAGCGCGCGCCCGTGGCGAGCACGACCGACTTCGCCTTCAGCGTCGCGCCATTCGCGAGCCTGACCTGGGCGATGCCGTCGACCGACGACATCGCGGCGGCGCGTTGGCCGTTCATGATGTCGACGTCGTAGTGCTTGACGTGTTCTTCGAGTGCGACGGCGAACTGCGGCCCCTCGGTTTCCCTGATCGAGATGTAGTTTTCGATGCCGAGCGTGTCGAGCACCTGGCCGCCGAAGCGCTCGGCGACGACGCCCGTGCGGATGCCCTTGCGCGCCGCGTAGACCGCCGCCGCCGCGCCCGCGGGACCGCCGCCGACGATGAGTACGTCGTAGGGCGCGCGCGCGTCGAGCTTGGCGGCATCGCGTGCCGCGGCGCCCGTGTCGAGCTTGGCGAGAATCTGCTCGAGCCCCATGCGGCCCTGGCCGAACTCCTTGCCGTTGAGGAAGATCGCCGGCACGGAAAGGATCTCGCGCGCCGCGACCTCATCCTGGAACGTGCCACCTTCGATCATCTCGACGCGGATCTTCGGGTTGAGGGTCGCCATGAGGTTGAGTGCCTGCACGACATCGGGGCAGTTCTGGCAGGTGAGCGAAACGAACGTCTCGAAGCGGAACTCGCCCGCGAGCGAGCGCACCTGTCCGGCGGTTTCGGCATCGAGCTTCGCCGGATGGCCGCCGACCTGCAGCAGCGCGAGGATCAGCGACGTGAATTCGTGGCCCATCGGCAGGCCCGAGAAGCGCATGCCGATGTCTGCGCCCGCGCGGTTGAGCGAGAACGACGGCACGCGCTCGCCGCCATCGCGAGCTTCGCGCAGCGTGAACTTGTTCGAGAGCCCGGCGATGTCGGTCAGCAGCGCGCGCAGTTCGCGTGACTTGTCGCTGTCGTCGAGCGCCATCGTGATCTCGACTTGTTCGCTGAGCTTCGCGAAGTGCTCGCGCAACTGGGTTTTGATGCCTGCGTCCAACATGGTGTCGGCTCCGAAACTGAGGGGGAGGTTCTGTTCGGGCGGCCGCGCCGGCGCTGACTCGATCAGTCGCGACGGGCGTTCCGTGAGTCTGTGAGTTCGGCCGATGCGTCGTGCTGCATCATCCGAACGGAAAGCGGGTACTGCGTTCGCGGCAACGCCGCGGCCTTGAAGCCTCCGGGCGCATCGACGCCCGGAGGCAGGTTCATCGTCATCTCATCGCGTTCGCGGCGGCCAAGCGCAAGAAGTCGCTCTGGCTGGTGCGCAAGCGCGATGAGGACTTGCTACGGCGTTGCGATCAGATCTTGCCGACGAGGTCGAGCGAAGGCTTCAACGTTGCGGCACCATCGTTCCACTTCGCGGGGCAGACCTCACCCGGATGCGAGGCGACGTACTGCGCAGCCTTGACCTTGCGCAGCAGCTCGCTCGCGTCGCGGCCGATGCCGTTGTCGTGGATTTCGCACAGCTTGATCTGGCCTTCCGGATTGATCACGAACGTGCCGCGCAGCGCGAGCCCGGCTTCCTCGATAAGCACTTCGAAGTTGCGCGACAGCGCGTGCGTCGGGTCGCCGACGAGCGGGTAGCGCACCTTCTTGATCGCGTCCGAGGTGTCGGCCCAGGCCTTGTGCGCGAAGTGCGTGTCGGTCGACACGCCGTAGATCTCGACGCCGAGCTTCTGGAATTCGGCGTAGGTATTGGCGAGGTCCTCGAGCTCGGTCGGGCAGACGAACGTGAAGTCGGCCGGATAGAACACGAAGACGGACCACTTGCCCTTGAGGTTGGCCTCGGTGACTTCGACGAATTCGCCGTCGTGGTAGGCCGTGGCCTTGAACGGTTTGATTTGCGTGTTGATCAGGGACATCGTGTTTCCTGGTTGGGTGGGGAGAGGTGACGCGGGGCAGATTAGAGGTCGGCCATTCATTAATCCAATCGATTGATAGCATTGAATCGATAGACTGTATCTATGTATGGGAAACCGCGGTGACTTCAATGCGCGGACAGGACTTGCGGCCCTTGTTATTCACGTGCGCGACATGCTTAGCTTGCCGTTTTCGTCTGGGACGGGAGAGGCAGATGCGCAGCGTGCGACAGTGGTGTGGAATGGTGGCCGGGCTCGCGGCCGCAGGGCTTGTCCAGTCCGTCTTTGTCCAGTCAGCGTCCGCGCAAGTACCTACCGGCAAGCTGCCGGCCGACGCGCAGCCGCTCGGCTACTCGCTGTCGTTCAAGATCGACCCGCACGCCGATCGCTTCAGCGGCCAGACGCATGTGCGCGTCAAACTGACCAAACCGGCCGACCATGTCTGGTTGCACGCGCGCGAGATCGACATCGCCAAGGCCGAGGTCGCCGACGCGGCGGGCAAGACGAGCAAGGTCGAGGTAGCCGAGCGCGACTCGTCGGGCGTGATCGAGGTGAAGTTCGGCGCGACGCTGCCCGCGCAGAACATCGATCTCTCGTTCGACTACTCCGCGCCGTTCAACGCGAAGCTGCAGGGCCTCTACAAGGTCAAGCTCGGCGAGGAGGCCTACGTCGTTACGCAGATGGAGGCGATCAGCGCGCGCTACGCGTTCCCGGGTTTCGACGAGCCGCGCTTCAAGACGCCGTTCGACATCACGCTGACCGTGCCGAAGGACGAGGTGGCGATCGCGAACACACGCCCGGCTTCGGAGAAGGTGTCGGCCGACGGCAAGTGGAAGACGATCGTCTATTCGACGACGAAGCCGCTGCCGACCTATCTCGTGGCGATCGCGGTCGGTCCGTGGGACGTCGTTGACGGCCCGACTCTGCCCGCGAACGCGGTACGCAAGAATGCCGTGCCGCTGCGTGGCGTCGGCCCGCACGGTACGGGTGCGCAGTTCAGGTGGATCCTCGAGCAGACGCCCGCGATCGTGAAGTACTACGAGGACTACACGCACCAGGCGTATCCGTTCGACAAGCTCGACCTGCTCGGCGCGCCGGACTTCTCGGCCGGTGCGATGGAGAACGCCGGCCTCATCGTCTATCGCGACGCGTTGCTGCGCATCGACGCCAACTCGTCGGCGAATACCTACCGCAGCAGCTTCAACGTCAACGCGCACGAGATCGCGCACCAGTGGTTCGGCGATCTCGTCACCGTGCCGTGGTGGGACGACATCTGGCTCAATGAGGCCTATGCGACGTGGGCGCAGGGCAAGGCGACGGTCGCGCTCAAGCCCGAGTATCTCGGCGATCTCTCGCGACTCGAGGGCACGCTCGGCGCGATGCACAGCGACAGCCTGCTGTCCGCGCGCAAGATCCGCCAGCCGATCAACGAGCAGGGCGACATCGAGAATGCGTTCGACGGCATCACCTATCAGAAGGGGGCGGCCGTGTTGCGCATGTTCGAGGAATGGATCGGCGAGGACGTCTATCGCGACGCGATGCGCGACTACCTCGCCAAGCACCTGTTCGGCAGCGGCAGCTCGGATGATCTCATCGCGACGATAGCGAAGGTCAGCGGCAAGGGCGACACGCTCGCGACCGCGATGCGCAGCTTCCTCGACCAGCCCGGCATCCCGCTCGTGCACGCCGAACTGAAGTGCAACGCGGGCAAGGCGTCGCTCGCGCTGGAGCAGGCGCGCTATTTGCCCTTTGGCGTCATGAGCAGCGACACCCTGCAGTGGAAAGTGCCCGTGTGCACGCGTTTCGGCCACGCGGGCAAGACCGAGAAGCTGTGCTTTCTGCTCGATCAGCCGAAGCGCGAATTCGCGCTCGCCGGCGGCTGCCCTGACTGGTACATGCCGAACGCCGAGGCGGCAGGCTACTATCGCTTCACGATGGCGGACAAGGATTTCGCCGCGCTCAAGGCGCAGGTCGCGACGCTCGCGCCGGCCGAGCAGGTGCTCTATGCCGATGCGATCTCGAGTTCGTTTGCGCGCGGCACGCTGCAGCCCGAGGTCGTGCTCGATGCGATGCCTGCGCTCGCGGGTTCCGACATTCCGCAGGTCGCGAGCGCGCTCATGGGCGATTTCGACTGGATACGCCAGCATCTCGCGACCGACGCGACGCGGCCCGCGCTCGACGCCTTCGCCGCGAAGCTCTACGAACCGCGCCTTGCTCAACTCGGCCTGCGCCGCAAGGCCGGTGACAGCGATGCGACGAGTCGCCTGCGCGTGCGCATCGTCGATTTCCTCGCGTTCGACGCGCGCAACCTGGCGTTGCGCAAGTCGCTGAACGAGGAAGGGCGCGCGGCGCTCGGCCTCGACGGCGGCGGCAAGGTCGACCTCTCGAAGCTCGATCCCGATACGCGCGGCGCGGCGCTAAAGGTCACCGTGCAGGAATCGGGCGCGCCCGCGTACAACGCGATCGTCGGCGAGCTCAAGACGAGCCACGAGACCCAGCAGCGTTACGAGCTCCTCGCCGCACTCGGTGGTACGCACGATGCGAAACTCGGCGAGGAGGTGCGCAACTACGCGCTGACGCCCGCGGTCGCGGTCGGCGAACTGTTCTACGTCTATCGCAGCCATGTCGGCGAGCCCGAGAATCGCGCGGCGTTCTGGCAGTGGTTCAAGCCGCACTATGACGCGCTGCGCGCGCGCCTGCCCGATGCCTATCAGGGCGCGCTGCCGCGGCTCGCGGCGACGGGGCGCTGCAGCAAGCCCGAGTCCGAAGACATGCAGCAGTGGATGGCGCCGCGCATCAAGGACGTCATCGGCGGCGAACGCGCGCTCGCGCAGTCGCTCGAGGGCGTCGGCCAATGTACATCGCTGCACGATCATGTCGGCGAGAAGTCACTCGCGACGTGGGCGGAGGCGCATCCCGCGCATTGAGCGCGCAGCGCTGTCGTTCGTGGCGAACATCGCCACTGACGGCAGCGCTCCCTCGCGCCGACCGCCGCGCATTGGCATCGCAGCGGCGCCGAACGGGCGCCGTCCGCGCGATCGCGCCGCTATGGAGTGCCTTTGAGTTGCGCGAGTCGCTCCGGCGGATGGGCGATGAACGCGAGCGTGTCGTGCAGCACCGGCGCCGCGCCGTCGTGCGCACGCGCGGGCGCGAGCAGCAACGCGCCGTGGTCGAGGTCGGGGTAGAGCTTGAGCACTGCGGTGCCGTCCATCGCCTGCGCGCGCTCGGCCATGACCTCGGCGTTGCTCGGCGGCACCTCGTCGTCGTCGAGGCCCTGCAGCAGCAGCATCGGTGGCTCGTCGCCGTCAACGAAGTTGATCGGTTGCGAGTCGTAGCGGCCCTTCGGGTCGTCGCCGAAGATGTCGGCTTCGTCGTCTTCCCAGGGCAGGAACGCATACGCGCCCGCGAGGCCGATCATCCCCGCAAGATCCTGCGGCGCCAGCCCCGCCTTCGCGAGATAGCGCTTGTCGCACGCGAGCAGCGCGGCGATGTGCCCGCCTGCCGAGTGGCCCATCACGAAGACGCGCTTCGGGTCGCCGCCGTATTGGCCGGCATTGGCGAACGCCCACTTCGTCGCGTTCGCCGCGTCGTCCATGAACGCGGGGAAACGCACGTCGGGAAACTTGCGGTAAGCCGGGATCACGGCGACGACGCCGTGGCTCGCGAGCGTCTCGCCGACGTAGCGATACCAGCGACGCCGACCGCCCTCCCAACTGCCGCCGTAGAAGAACACGACGACCGGCGCGTCCACGGCCGCGTGTGGCGCGTACACATCGAGGGCGAGGTCGTGCGCCGCATCGAACACGATGCCGTGATGCACCTCGAGGTTGTGCGCGCTGTCGGCGCTGCCGATCGTCGCGTAATAGATCTGGGCGCAGCCGCCGAGGAAGAGTGCCGTCGCGCCGGCCACGACCACGCCTGCGGCGCGCCACAGTCGCCCCGAATTGCCATTCCGTGGTCGGCTTCCTATCATCGGTCGGATTGTGGCACGGGGAGCGGCGATGAGTGAGTCAGAAGTCAAACGTGCGAGGGACTATTTCGCCGACATTCCCGAACGCAACACCGCCGACGTGTTGCTGCGCACAACCCAGCAGCACCATGTCGCGCTGAGCGCGATGGCCGACACGAAGGCGAACATCGTGATCACGGTGTCTTCGATCGTGCTCACGTTGAGCCTCGGCAAACTCGGCGACCCGGACCTGCGCCTCTCCGTCCTCACGCTGTGCGCCTTCACGCTGCTCGCGCTCCTGCTCGCGATCCTCGCCGTGTTGCCGAAGTATCGGCCGATGCGCCTGAACACCGAGGAGTTGCCCGCACACTTCAACCTGTTCTTCATGGGGCATTTCTCCGAGCTGTCGCGTGAACGCTTCCTTGCCGAGGTGTCACGCTCGATGCGTCCCGACGGTTCGATCTACGGCGCGCTCGCGAACGACATCTATAGTCTCGGCAGCTACCTCTCGCGCTACAAGTACCGCTATCTGCGCCTGAGTTACCTCAGCTTCCTCACGGGCTTCGTCGCGGCATTGCTCGAGCAGATATGGCGGATTGCGTTGCACTGACGCCAGATATCGTCTTCGCGGTCTCCGTTTCGATGCGCTCATTTCGTTCTGGTGAGGTATCGAACCACACGGGAAACTGGCATGAGGTGGTGCGGGCTCGAACCATGAAGGGCGATCCGGCATGGTTCGCCCTTCGATACCTTGAGGGCGGGCGGCTTCCAGGTTGCAGAGGGGCGTGATCGGGGGAAGGGCGCTGATCGGAACGCTTCGATCAGGGACGGGTCGATGACATGAACTTGATCCGTTAACCCCATGCGAAGCGTCTTTGCGTTGCATCGGGACACCGGTTCCGACAAGGAGTGCACCATGTTTCGATCGTTGCGTTTGGCGTTCGCGTTGCTCTGCTTCTGCACGGTCGCGTGGGCGGCGCCCGCTGCCGGCGACGAGGCCATCCCTGGCGTCCTGCGCGATTGGCGCGCCTGGGTGCTCAAGGACCTCGACTACCGCGCCTGCCCGTTCCTGTCGACGGTCACGACGAGCGAGCCCAGCGGCTACGTCTGCGCATGGCCGGGCCGCCTGTCGCTCGCGGCGTCCGGCGACGGCGCGACCTTCACGGTGCACTGGCGCGTCGACGCGCCGTCGTGGATCGCGCTGCCTGGCGACGAACAAAACTGGCCGCAGGCCGTCACCGCAAACGGCCTGCATCCGGTGGTGCTGAGCCGCGATGGTGCGCCCGCGATGTGGCTCGCGCCGGGCAGCTACGAGATCGCGGGACGAATTCCGTGGCACGACCGCCCGCAATCGCTGCATGTGCCCACGGCCATCGGGCTCGTTGCATTGAGCGTCGACGGCAAGGCGGTCTCGCCCGTGCAGCGCGACGATGACGCGGTCACGCTCGGTCGTGGCGCGACGACGGCGCCCGAGGCCGACAGCCTCGACCTGCGCGTGTTCCGCCTGCTCGTCGACGGCGTACCGGCCGAACTGACGACGCAGATCCGTCTCGTCGTTTCGGGCCAGGCGCGCGAAGAAATTATCGGACCGGTAATGCCCGCGGGATTCGCCGCGACCGCGCTCGATGGCGAGAACTGGCCCGCGCGGCTCGACAACGACGGTCGATTGCATGTGCAGGTGCAGCCCGGTTCGGCGACGCTGACGGTTCGCGCACGTGCGGTTGCGCCGCTCGCCACCGTCGCGGCCCGGGTGCCCGGCGCGCCGTGGCCGAAACAGGAAATCTGGAGCTACGGGTCGGCATCGCGCTTGCGCGTGACGAGCGCGGCTGCTGCCATTTCGGTCGACCCGAAGCAGGCTCAGGTGCCCGACGATTGGGCGGCGCTTCCCGCGTTCGCGCTCGGCGACGGCGAGAAATTGACGATCGAGCAGCGCTCGCGCGGCCTCGCGCCCGACGAAAGCAACCGCCTGAGCCTGCGCCGCGAAGCCTGGCTCGATTTCGACGGCGGCGGTTGGTATGCGCGTGACTATCTCACGGGAACGATCGTTCAGGGCTGGCGCTTCGATGTCGCGGCACCGTACGCGCTCGAGCGTGCCGAGGCGAACGCGATCCCGGGTCAACCGCCCGAGCCGCTGCTGATCACGCATGGCGCGGCACCCAACCTCAGCGGCGTGGAATGGCGCATGCCGTCGGTCGGGCTCGCCGGCGGCGTACGCATCGCGGCCGCGTCGAGCCTGCCCGTCAGCGGCTGGCAGCAGAGTTTCGATCGCATCGATGCGACGCTGCATCTGCCGTTTGGCTACCAGCTACTCGCAGCGCCCGGCGCCGACAGCGTGCACGGCAGTTGGCTATCGCGCTGGCGGCTGCTCGACGTGTTCATCGCCGCGATTGTCGCGCTGCTTGCGTGGCGCTTGCTCGGCATCGTCGGCGCGCTGGCCGCGACGGGTTATCTGCTGCTCGGCTACCACGAGGAGGCGCCGATCTGGACGCTGGCGGCCGTGCTCGCGCTCAGCCTCGTCGTGCGCGCGCTGCCCACGGGCAGGTTGCGGAGTGTCGGCCTGTGGCTGCGGCGCATCGCCTGGGTCGCGTTCGCTCTCGTCGCGCTGCCCTTTGTCGCCGACGAAGTGCGTTACGCGCTGTATCCGCAGCTCGAACACACCTCGGTGTTCGCCGTGCCGCATGGCGGCGGTCCGTATCTCAATGCCGACAGTCTCGGCCAGGTCGCTCCGCATCAGTACGCATACGCCGGCAAGGCCAACGAAGCCGAGCTGCGCGCCGACCTCAAGAACATGGCGCCGCCACCGCCGCCGGCATCCGCGCCGATGGTACAGGCGATGAAGGCAGCGCCCGCCAAGGTCGCCCGCGACAAGGCGGAATCTCTCGAAACGACCCTGGTCACCGGGTCGAAGATGTCCAGGGCCCCGACAATCGAGCACTACAGCCAGTCGACCGTGATGCAGACCGGCGCCGGCGAGCCGCACTGGAGTCTCGGCAGCACGATCTACCTCGGCTGGGCCGGTCCCGTCTTGCCGACGCAGACTGTTCGCCTCGTCGTCGCGCCGCCGTGGGTCGTGCGGCCGCTGCGCCTCGTGCTCGCGTTGCTGCTCGTCTGGCTCGCCTTCAGCGTTTTCCGCGCATTGCAGACGCGGCCGCGGAGCCCGCTGCCCGGCAGCGCCACGGCGGCGGCTTTCATGGCGATTGCCGTGACGACGATGTTCGTCGTGCCTGCTGCACAGGCGCAAGCTCTCCCCGGCGACGAGTTGCTAAAGCAGCTGCGCGAACGGCTCATCGAAGCGCCGAAGTGCGCACCGGGATGCGCGGCGATTGCGCAGGCGCAGATCGAGGCCGCGGGCGACCAGGTGACCGTCGTGCTCGAAGTGCACACGGGCGAACGGCTCGCGTTGCCATTGCCGGGCACCGACGCGAGCGCGTCGTTGAAAAGTGCAAAAGTGGACAATGTTGCAGACGCGCCGGTCGCACGCGCGAATGGCGCGGCGTGGATCGCGGTCGATCGCGGCGTCCATCGCGTCGAACTGGTCTACGGCGCGGACGCGGACAGACTCTCGCTCAACTTCGCGCTCAAGCCGGCGCGCGCGCTGTTCTCTGGCAAGGGCTGGAGCGCTAGTGGCATCGAGGATGATCGACTGCTCTCCGGAACGCTGTCGATCGCGAGGGCGAAGAACGAGGGTGGCGGCGACAAGAACGAAACCGGTGCGCAGCAGTTCGCGCCTTACGTCCGTGTCGTACGTTCGCTTTCGCTGGGTCTCGATTGGAGCGTCGAGACGCAGGCGCAACGCCTCTCGCCCGCTACGGGCGGCTTCACGCTGGGCCTGCCGCTGCTCGCCGGTGAGCATGTGTCGACGCCGGGCATCAAGGTGCAGAACGCCGACGGCAAGGGCGCGACTGCGACGATCGCCGTAGCGGACAGCGCCGCGGAGGCGACGTGGAACAGCACGCTCGAGAAGAGCGACTCCCTCACGTTGACCGCGCCGCCCCTGAGCGAACACGCCGAAGTATGGCGCGTGCTTGTGAGTCCGACCTGGCACGTCGAATTCTCCGGCGTGCCGGTCGCGGGCGGCGAGGCGAGCGAGAACCGTTACGAATACCGCACGATGGAGTTCTATCCGCTGCCTGGCGAGACGCTCACGCTCAAGGTCACGCGCCCCGAGCCGACGCAGGGGGCGGTGCGCGCGATCGACGCGGTGACCGTCAACAGTCAGATCGGCCAGCGCAGCGCGACGCAGACGCTCGCGTTCTCGCTGCGCGCGAGCCAAGGCGGCGAGCAGGCGATCACGCTGCCCAAAGCGGCGGAAGTATTGGCCGTCACGCGCGATGGGCAGACGCTCAACGTGCGTGCGCGCGACGGCAAGCTGACCTTGCCGGTTAAGCCCGGCGGCCAGCACTTCGAGGTCGTCTTTCGCGAGAGCGGCGAAGCCGCGTTCGTCGCGCGCACGCCGGCGCTCGCGCTCGGTCTCGCCGCGGCCAACATCGACCTCGGTCTGCAGATGTCGGCCGACCGCTGGTTGCTGCTGACGACGGGGCCCGCGATCGGTCCGGCCGTGCTCTATTGGGGCGAACTCGTCGTGCTCATCGCGATCGCCTGGGCGCTCGCACGCACGCGACGCACGAAATTGCGCTTCGTCGACTGGCTGCTGCTCGGGCTCGGTTTCTCGACTTTCTCCTGGGGTGCGCTGCTGATCGTCGTGGCCTGGCTGTTCGCTTTCGACTGGCGCGCCCGGTCGCCGCTGTCGGTGCATCGCTGGCGTTTCAATGGCGTCCAGGTAGCGCTCGTCGCATTGACGGCGCTCGCGCTGGTCGCGCTCGTGTCGGCGATTCCGCAAGGATTGCTCGGCGAGCCCGACATGAGCGTCGTCGGCAACGGCTCGAGCGCGACGTTGCTGCGCTGGTTCGCCGATCGCAGCAGCGATGCGCTGCCGCAGGCCATGGCCGTGTCGGTGCCGATGTGGGTATACAAGGTACTCATGCTCGCGTGGGCGCTGTGGCTTGCGAATGCGCTGATCGGCTGGCTGCGTGAAGCCTTCGCCGCGTGGACGCGGGACGGCTACTGGAAGGATGCGTCCGCCGCGGCAACACTTTCTGTCACCGCGCCAGATGTTGCGCCGACCGCAGCGGGCGCGACCGCGACCCGTAAGGCGGATGGTCCGGACGCGAACGATCCGGGCGCGGGAAGCGGTCGGTGAGCGAGACGATCGTCGGCACGCTGCTGGTCGAAGGTACCGCCGCGCTGCGCGCGAGTGCGGACGAGGCCGTCGCGCGCGGCGAGGCCGAGCTGCTGCTGCGCCACGCGCTCGGCGTCTCGCGCGCGTGGTTGTTCGCGCATGGCGACGACGAAGTCACGCCGGCGCTCGCGGGCCAGTTCCGCTGCTATTGCTCGCGCCGCGCCGCTGGCGAGCCGATCGCTTACATCATGGGACGCCGCGAGTTCTTCTCGCTCGATCTCGCGGTGACGTCGGCCGTGCTGATACCGCGACCGGAAACCGAACTGCTCGTCGAACTCGCACTCACGCGGATCGACGAGGGTGCCACAGCATCCATCGCTGACCTGGGTACGGGCTCGGGCGCGATCGCGCTCGCAGTCGCACACGCGCGCCCGCGCGCGCAAGTGCTCGCGACCGATGCGAGCCTCGCCGCGCTCGCGGTCGCACGCGAGAATGCCGAACGCCTGCGCATCGACAACGTCGAATTCGCGCAGGGCGACTGGTGCGCCGCGCTCGGCGCACGCACGTTCGACGTCATCGTCAGCAACCCGCCGTACATCGCAGCTGGCGACCGCCATCTCGGCGAGGGCGACCTGCGCTTCGAGCCGGGATCGGCGCTTGCCTCCGGCGTCGACGGCCTCGACGCGATTCGCATCATCGTGCACGACGCGCGCGCGCATCTCCGCAGCGGCGGCACGTTGTTGTTCGAACACGGTTACGATCAGGGCGCTGCTTGTCGTACGTTGCTCGAGCAGGCGCAGTATGGCGAAGTGTTCACTGCGGTCGATCTCGAAGGCCGCGATCGCGTGAGCGGCGGTCGGTTGCGTTAGCGCTTGTTCGCGTCCGTGCGGCGCGCTAGCTCTGGCGCAGCTTCGCGTGCGCGCGCACCGGAAACGTCCCGACGCCCTTGAACTTCGGCGGCACCGCGCTGAAAGTGAATCCCGCGTCGGGCAATGCACCGAGGTTGGTCATGTGCTCGACGATGAGGATGCCCGCGCCGAGCAGGATCGTGTGCACCGGGCGCGACTTGCCTCGCGTGTCGTCAATGTTGTGCGAGTCGATGCCGACGAGTCTCGCTCCGGCGTCGCGCAGGGACGCCGCCGCGCCCTCTGTCAGATACGGGTTGCCCGCGAAGTACGCGGGCGTGTTCCAGTGCGCGTCCCAGCCCGTATGCACGAGCACGGCGCGGCCGCGAACATCGCGACCCGCGAAGACATCGGTATCGATTGCGCGCGCCTCGCCCGGCGCGGCGTCGCGATGATCGGCGTGCACGACGATCGCTTCGAGGTCGCACATCGCCTCGATGCCGACCTGCGACAGGTCGTCGCCATCGGCGTAGCGATGGAACGGGCAGTCGATGTAGGTGCCGGTATTGGCGACCATCTCGATCTTGCCGATCTGGAATTCGGTGCCCGGCGCATACAGTCCGCGCGACTGTTCGCGGCTCAGGTAGTCGCAGATGATGGGTGCCGGCAGGCCCTTGTAGGTGACGAGGCCGTGTTCGATCGTGTGGCTCAGGTCGACGAACGCCTGGCCGCGCCCGGGCGATGGGCCACGCTTGTGCGCCTCGACGATGATGCGCTTGTTGAGGATGCGCACGGGGCCGGCCATGAGGAGGCGCATGTCGCGCACGAGGTAGTCGGCGAGCTCGCGATCGGAGATGTCGTCGCCCGCGATGTCGAGACGAAAATCCTGGCCCTGGATGCCACCGCCGTTCGTGAAATCGATTGCGAAGTCGAACTGGACGCGATGGCTCATGCGGTCTCCGCGGATCGGTGGATATGAGGACGTAGTGCGCCGCGAGCAGGCTCGGTGGCGCGGCGCGGAAAATCAGATCGCGCTGCGCACCTGCGGCTTGACCTCGACCTGCGGCCAGCGCGCGAGGATGGACTTGCGGATGCCGGCCGCGTCGATCCCCGCCTCGGCGAGCAGCTGCTCGCGGCTCGCGTGCTCGAGGAACGCATCGGGCAAGCCGAGATGCAGCACGGGATTCGACAACCCTTTCGTCGTGAGGAATTCGGCGACGGCGCTGCCGGCGCCGCCCGCGATCGCATTGTCCTCGACCGTGACGAACGCCTCGTGCGTGCGCGCGAGTTCGATGATCAGCGCTTCGTCGAGCGGCTTGACGAAGCGCATGTTGACGACGGTCGCACCGAGTTCGCCGCCTACGGCGAGCGCGGGCGTCAGCGGACTGCCGAACGCGAGAATGGCGAGGCGCGCACCACGACGGCGCACTTCGGCCTTGCCGAGCGGCAACGGATTGAGTTCGGCGTCGATCTTCGCGCCGGGTCCCGTGCCGCGCGGATAGCGCACGGCGGCCGGGCCGTCGTGCAGGTATGCGGTCGTGAGCAGCGCGCGGCATTCGTTTTCGTCGGCCGGTGCGGCGACGAGCAGGTTCGGCACGCAGCGCAGGTAGGTCAGGTCGAAACTGCCCGCGTGCGTCGCGCCGTCGGGGCCGACGACGCCCGCGCGATCGATCGCGAACGTGACGTCGAGGTTCTGGATCGCGACGTCGTGGATCGCCTGGTCGTAGGCACGCTGCAGGAACGTCGAGTAGATCGCGACGACGGGTTTCGCGGTCTCGCAGGCCATGCCGGCCGCAAGCGTGACGGCGTGCTGCTCGGCGATGCCGACGTCGAAGTAGCGTTGCGGGAATTCCTTGGAATAGCGCACGAGGCCCGAGCCTTCGCGCATCGCCGGCGTGATCGCGAGCAGGCGCTCGTCGCTGCGCGCCATGTCGCAGAGCCAGTCACCGAACACTTCAGTGTAGCTCTGCTTGCCGGGCGCCTTCTTGACGATGCCCTTGACGGGGTCGAACGGCCCGACTGCGTGGTACTCGATCTGCTCGCGCTCGGCGGGCTCGTAGCCCTTGCCCTTCGTCGTGATGACGTGCAGGAGCTGCGGACCCTTCAAGTTCTTCAGCGTCTTCAGCGAGTGCAGCAGCATCGGCAGGTCGTGGCCGTCGATCGGCCCGAAATAGTGGAAGCCGAATTCCTCGAACAAGGTCGACGGCACGAACATGCCCTTGAGGTGTTCTTCCCAGCGCTTGAAGAAGCGCCAGAGCAGGCCGTCGCGGCGCATGCTGTTCTTCGCGCGCTCGCGCATCGCGTTGAGCGTGCGGCTCGTCATCAGGCGCGCGAGCATCTTCGGCAGCGCCCCAACATTTTCGCTGATCGACATCTGGTTGTCGTTGAGGATCACGAGCATGTCGGCGTCGACGTCGCCGCCGTGATGCAGCGCCTCGAACGCCATGCCGCCCGTGAGCCCGCCGTCGCCGATCACGGCGACGATCTTGCGCGGGTCGGACTTGTGCTGCGCGGCGATCGCCATGCCGAGCGCGGCCGAGATCGACGTCGACGAGTGGCCGACGCCGAACGTGTCGTACTCGCTCTCGTCGCGGCGCGGGAACGGCGCGAGGCCATCCTTCTGCTTGATCGTCGCGATGCGGTCGCGCCGCCCGGTGAGGATCTTGTGCGGATAGCACTGGTGGCCGACGTCCCAGACGAGACGGTCGACGGGGGTGTCGTAGAGATAATGCAGCGCGACGGTCAGCTCGACGACGCCGAGACCGGCACCGAAATGCCCGCCCGCGCTGGCGACCGACTCGATGAGGTACTCGCGCAGCTCGCGCGCGACGTCGGGCAGCTCGCTTTCGGCGAACTTGCGCAGATCGGCCGGCGAGTCGATGCGGGAAAGGCGCGGATAGCGCTGAGGGTCGATCATCGTCGAAAAGGGAGCTTCTAGCCTTTCATTATAACCCATGCACGGGGCTGGATTTTTCCCGCCGGCGAAGCCCTCGCGGAGACCAGAACTGGCGATAGCAAGGCAATTGCGGCACTTTCGCGGGATCACAGCCCGGGGCGGGTCGCTTGGCGACGCCGGCGCCGTTCAGGTAAGGTCGCTCACAGCCGCCGCGCGGGGTGCGCGAGGGGACGAAGGCATGGCGAACGAGGGCGTGGCCGCGGAGCAAGGCGCGGGTACGGAGGAGGTCCGCGACGCGCGCACCGACTGGTCGGCGCTGTTCGTGACGCTGATCGTGCCGGGGCTGCTGATCGCCGGCCTGCTGCATGCGCTGCGCGACGTGCGCTGGTCGGGCAGCACGGAGTCGCTCGACTGGATCGACGGCGTCGTCGTGCTGATCCCGCTCGAGTTCGTTCGCGTGATCATGCTCGCGATCCTGCGCGACACCTACGGTGACTACCGCAATCCGCGCCACGCGATCGGCCTGTTCCTCGTCTCCGTCGTCGCGCTCATCGTCATGCTGCTCGTGCTCGGCGCGCTCACGCTCGGCGAGGATTTCCTGCGCGCGCTGATCGAGCCGCACCTGTGGGCGCTCGCCTTGCCGCCGCTCGCGATCCTCACGCTCGACGGCATGATCAATCTCGCATTCTTCCGCGGCGATCCGAATCGCGTGGCAGCGCAGTTCGACGCGATGGCCGCGGATGCGCGCGACTGGTTCGACCTGTTCGTCTATCCGTTGCCACTCATCGTCGGCGCGGCCTGCCTGCTGCTCGCGCTCGGCAAGTCGGTCGGCGTCGCCTGGCTCGCCGGCCTGCCGGCGCCGAGCTTCGGCCTGCTGCGCCAGGTCTGCGTCGGCTATTCGATCGTCTACTTCGTCGGCAAGACCGTGCTGCTCGCGCACGCGCAGACCGCGCACTTCCTGCGCGGCGGCGAGCGCCTCATGGCGCGCGACTGGATCCGCTGGGTCGGTGGCGACGACGCCGAGAAGCGCGCGGCGGCACGCGCCCAGGAAGCACAGGATCAACGCCGGCGCCTGCGCGCGCTCAACGGCGAGCCGTTCGCGCCGCGCGAAAGCGCCAAGGCGCCGCGACGCAAGAGAAAGTGACGGGCGACGGGAGGAGCGGTGACTGCCCTCGAAGACAACGCGAAGACGAACTGGCAAGCAGTGCTCTTGTCGGCGCTCATCCCCGCGATCCTGGTGACGGGACTCGTGTGGCAGGCGCTCGCCTACGACGGATCGGCCGTCTCCATGCCATGGGTTCTCGGCATGTTCTGCCTGATTCCGCTCGAATTCATTCGCGCACTGGTCGTCTCCCTGCTCGGCACCGCCTATGCGAACGGGCGCGATCCGCAGCAGGTCGTGAGATCGTTTCTGATCTCCGTGGCGATACTGCTGGTGCTCTGCATCTTCTACTTGATAGTGGAAGGAGGCATGGACGGTCTGAGGCTCCTCGTCACCCCAGCCCTGTACAAGTTCATGGGGCTGCCGTTGCTGATCTGCGTCGTCGACGGGGTTTTCGGCATCTTGTCATTCAGTGGCGATCCGAAACTGCAGGCGGAGCGTCTGCAAGCGATTGCGGAAGACGCGATGGATTGGTTGGGCCTCGCCGTTCTTCGCGTGCCGTTCGTGATCCTGCCGGTCTATGGCTTGCTGGCCTGGGCCGGCAGCGCGGGTCTGCGCTTTGCCGCGTGGGTGCCGATGCCGAGCGAAGGCCTCGCTTTCCGCGCCGCATTGCTCTATCTCGCCGCCTATTTCCTCGGCAAGGCCGTCCTCGTGGCGTACGTGCAGACCGCGCGTTTCGCACTGACCCAGAAACGGCTTCTCGACGTGCCGTGGATCGAAAAGCTTCGCAACCTCGGCAACGCGCGCGGCAGGCAACCCGATACCGAGAAGGAGGCCGCGCAGCGATATCGGGACAGTCCGCACGCGGCCTCGGTACTGCACTTCGAAGAAGACGTCATTCGCTCGATCAAGGACAAGTCCGCGCCCGTCGAGCGGGATCAATCCTGACCCGCGCGCCTGCGGCACGGACGCCCGCGGGACGGCCTTTACTGCAGCGAGTCTTGATCGGGCAGGTCAAAAACCTCTGTCTTGCGGATTTGCGACGCGCAGCCTGGCGCGGCGCCACCCGGAACAAACGAGTCCGCGCAGGCAGGCGACGTTCGACGGCGGATTCGAGAGCGAAATCAGGCCCGCGGACGGCCGCAGCGGCGACGTCACGACGACGGCCATGCGGACGATCGTCCGTAGTCGTTCAGGCGCTGCGCCGATTCTTGGGCAGATGGTTCATGAGGAACTCCATCTGGTCGGCGAGGATGTTGCGATTCGACAGGATGAGATGCTCGACCCAGCTCGGTCGGTAGGGCACCGCGAGCAGCGGCATGTTGGCCTGCGCCGGTGTGTGGCTGCCCTTGCGGATGTTGCAGGCGAGGCAGGCCGTGACGACGTTCTCCCACGAATCGCGGCCGCCTTTCGACAACGGCACGACGTGGTCGCGCGTCAGCTCGCCGCGGTGGAAATGGTCGCCGCAATACAGGCACAGCATGCGGTCGCGCGCGAACAGCGCGGCGTTCGTCAGCGCCGGTGCCGGGTCGATGACATGCAGGTGGGCGTGGCCACGGCTCGCGACGATGGGGTGCAGATCGAGCGTGCTCTGCTCGCCCGTGAGGCGGCTGTTGCCGCCGTGGATCGTGAGGCAGGGCGACCCGAGCGTCCACGAGACGGCGTCGCGGACGTAGAGACAGACCGCGTCCTGCCATGAGATCCAGTCGAGAATGCGTCCGCTCGAATCGAGCGACAGGATACGGGTCGAATGAATGTCGCTGACGACGCGAGGTTCGACCATTCCGGGCTTGAACGGGTTCGTATGAATCAGACTCGTGTCAATCGGCATCCGCTACTCACTGGAGGCGCCACTAGGGCGGTGTCGTGGGCTCGGGCGATTCGCTGCCAGACGGATCGTATCCGGTACTGCGCTTTCGGTTCCTAAACTTCAGTCGAACGACAGCATAAATAAAATAATGGATTTTTGCGAATTCGCGATGACAAGACGCTCGCGCGGCCTCAGGCCGGAGCGGGCGCGATGTCGAAGGCGATCGTCAGTCGCGTGTCGTCGCCCGTGAACGGTACGGTGCCATGCCAGAAATAGGACGGAAACAGCGCGAGCAGCCCCGGTTGGGGACGAATGAGGAATTCGGGCGCGAGCGGCGGCTTCGTCGCGATGCCGGGCTCGCCGAATTTGAGCCAGCCGGCCGTGTCGCCCGCGATGGCGCTCGCGGGCGCGGCGACGGCGGCGGCCGTGTTCGCGCCCGCGCCCGCGACTGGATTGGCGGCGTCGAGCATGCTTCGGGGCAATTCGATATAGCAGGCCGAAGACAGCCAGCCTTCGGGATGTACGTGATTCGTGTGATAGCCCTGGCTGCGCAGGCGTACCGACCAGATACCCTGGATGCGATAACCGCCTTCGTTGCGACGGCGCAAGGGGTCGATGCCGTCTCGGCCGATCGCCGCGACGTGGCGCCGGATCGGGCCGTCGATCGCGACGAAGAACGCGCGGATCGCAGGATCCTGCGAATACATGAGGTTCTGCGTCGTCTGCGAGCCATGCCGCAGCGACTGGTAGAGCGGATGCGTGTGCAGACCGTGCAGACCTTTCAGGCTGTAGGCGAGATCGCGCAGATAGCTTTGCAGGTCGCTCCAGCCGGCCGGCGTGTCGATCGTCCAGCCGCACGCCATCGCCGCGTAGTCGCAATACTGCGTGTAGCGTGCGTCGCCGAGGATGCGCCACGCGGTCGTCTGCACCGCGAGCAGGTGCTGGTCGTTCGGCGACGTTTCGAGCAGCCGCGTCGCGAGTTCGACGGCCTGCTGCGGCTCGCCGGTCGCGAGCAGCGCGTCGACGAGCAGGCGCTGCGCGAGCACGTGCAGCGGTGCCGCGGCCGCCGCGCGGCGCGCGTGCGCGAGCGCGAGCGCGGGGTCGAACTTGAGCGCGGCCTGGCTCGCGGTCAGCAGCACGTCGACGGCCACGCCCGGCCGTTGCGCGTGCTCCGCGAGGACGGCATGTGCGGCGCGCGCGTCGCCTGCGCCGTCGAGCAGGCTCGCCTTGATCACGCGCAGGGTGTCGTCGTCCGGATGGCGCACGAGCGCCGCATCGAGAAACTCAGCGGCGGCTTCGGCATCGGCGCTGCGCATCCAGATGAGCTGGGCGAGATTGCGATGGGCTTCCGCGAATGCGGGCCGCAGCGCAATCGCCTGGCGCAGCGCCGCCTGCGCCTCGTCGAAGCGGTTGTTGGCGATGAGGCTGCGCGCGTACACGAAGTGCGCCTCCGCGCTTGTCGCGCCGCCCGCGATCGCCGCGCGCGCGGTCGTTGCCGCTTCGACGTAAGCGCCCGCCGCCTCGAGCGCGGCTGCGAGGTTGGTCGCGGCGACGGGATTGCCGCGTGTCGCCTCGAGAATGCGCCGGTAGAGCGCGATCGCTTCGTCGTGACGACGCAGCGCGCTCAGCGCCGCGGCCTGCTGCGTGAGCAGGTCGAGGTCGGGCCGCGCGGCGTCCGCGAAGCGCGAACTGACGTCGAGTGCTTCCTCCGCGCGTCCCGTGTCGTTGAGCAGGCGCGCGAGCAGGAGCGATGGGCGCTCGCGATTCTGATTCCCGCCACCCGCGATCGCGGCGCGCAACGCGACTTCCGCCTCGTCGGGACGACCAAGGTTGAGCAGCAGTTCCGCGAGCGAGGTCTGCGCGGGCACCCAGGTCGGATCGAGCGCGGTCGCGGCGCGCAGCGTGCGTTCCGCCGCGGCGTATTCGCCTAGACCGATCAGTGCACCGCCGAGCAGTCGATGCGCCTCGACGAAGCGTGGCGCCCCTTGCAGTACTTGTTCGAGCGTCGCGCGCGCCAGCGTGAAATTGCCGGCCTGCAGCAGCGTCGATGCGCGCTGCATCGCCTGCAGCACGGCTGCTGACGGCGGGCTTGTCGTAGGCGGCTCTCTCAACGGATCGTCTGCTGCGTAATTTTTCAGACGCTACTGTACTACCTTGGCCATCGTCAGGATCTCGACGTCGAACCCGTGTCGGCGGTAGAGCGCCTGTGCACGTTCGTTGCCCGGGAATACGCCGAGTGTGAGATGTCGGCAGCGATGTTCGCGCGCCCAGGCCTCGGCGAACTCGAGCATGGCCGCGCCCGCGCCGCGGCCTTCGTGCGCGGCGGCGACGACGATGTTCGAGACGTGGCAATTCTGCGCGCCCGTGAAGAAGTCGGTGCGCGTCTGCAGATGCAGGAAGCCGAGGCGCTCGCCGTCCTCGTCCTCGGCCACGTACAGGTGCGAGCCGGCGGGCAGCGTGCGCAGCTGGTGTTCGATGTCGCGGCGTATGCCGGCGGCCGTCTCGCTGCGCTTGCGCCAGGCGGGCAGGGCGAATTCCACGAAGCGCGGAATGAGGCCGAGGATGAACTCGTCATCGTCCGCATGTGCGAGGCGGACGTGAATCGACGGGGTGGACGCGGATTCGCTCACGGCGCTGCCACTAGATCATGTGCGCTAGCCGAATTGCGCGTCGCTCATCGCGAGCACGCTGTCCGCGCCGGCACGAATTGCGGCGATGTGCGCCTGCGTGCGCGGCAGCAGGCGCGCGAAATAGAAACGTGCCGTATGCCGCTTGGCCTGCTTGAACTCGTCGGTCTGCTTCGACGCGTCGGCCGCGGCGACGCTGCGCGCCCAGAAGTAGGCGAGCGCGACGTAGCCGGAATAGAACAGGTAGTCGACCGCCGCGGCGCCGACCTCGTCCGCATTGCCCGCTGCGCGCTTGCCGACGCTTTGCGTGAGATCGCTCCATTCCTTCGTGACGACCGCGAGCGGGCCGACGAATTCCGCGAGCGTGGGCTGCGTCGATTGCGCGTGGCAGAACGCGCTGATTTCCTCGAGGAAGTGGCGCAGGCCGATGCCTTGCGTCTGCATGATCTTGCGGCCGAGCAGGTCGAGCGCCTGGATACCCGTCGTGCCCTCGTAGATCGAGGTAATGCGCGCGTCGCGCTCGAACTGTTCGACGCCGGTTTCGTGGATGTAGCCGTGGCCGCCGTGGATCTGCACCGCGTGATAGGTGCACTCGTTCGCGAGTTCGGTGAGCAAGCCCTTGACGATCGGAATCAGGAACGAGAGCAATTCGTCGGCGCGCTTGCGCTCGTCGGCATCGGGCGAGCGCTCGACGAGATCGACGAGCGTCGCGGCGTAGTAGCTCATCGCGCGGCAGCCTTCGGCGAACGCCTTCTGCGTCAGCAGCATGCGGCGGATATCGGGATGCACGATCAGCGGGTCGGCTGGCTTGTCGGTGAACTTCGGTCCCGACAGCGCGCGGCCCTGGAGGCGCTCGCGCGCGTAGGCGAGCGAGGCCTGATAGCCGCGCTCGATCAAGCCGAGACCCTGGATGCCGACCGCGAGACGCGCGGTATTCATCATCGTGAACATCGCCATGAGGCCGCGGTTCGGCTGGCCGATCAGCCAGCCTTCGGCGTTGTCGAAATTCATCACGCACGTGACCGATGCCTTGATGCCCATCTTGTGTTCGATCGAGGCACAGGTGACGGTGTTGCGTTCGCCCATCGCGCCGTCTTTGCCGACCTTGAACTTCGGCACGATGAACAGCGAGATGCCCTTGACGCCAGCAGGCGCGTCGGGCAGCCGGCCGAGCACGAGGTGGACGATATTTTCAGTGAGGTCGTGCTCGCCCGCGGTGATGAAGATTTTCGTGCCGCTGATGCGATAGGCGCCGTCCGTGCCGGTCACGGGCTCGGCGCGTGTGCGCAACAGGCCGAGGTCCGAGCCGCAATGGGGCTCGGTGCGGCACATCGTGCCGGTCCAGCGGCCTTCGACGATCGGCTTGAGGAACGCTTCGCGCTGCCATTCCTCGCCGTGCTGCTTGAGCGCCTCGGAAGCGCCATGCGAGAGCAGCGGGAAGTTGCCCCACGACAGGTTCGCCGAATCGAGCATTTCCTTCAGCGGTGCGCCGATCGAGTCGGGCAGGTGCTGGCCGCCGTATTTCTCGGGCGCGGTCAGCGACGGCCAGCCGCCCTCGACGTATTTCGCATACGCCGCCTTGAAGCCTTTCGGCGTCGTCACGCTCGCGGTTGCCTTGTCGAGCGTGCAGCCTTCCTCATCGCCGCTCGCGTTGATCGGCGCGAGCACCTGCTCGGCGAACTTCGCCGCCTCGTCGAGGATCGCGTCGACCGTGTCGCGCGTCGCCGCATCGCCGCCGGGCAGGCGGGCGTACTGCGCCTCCACGCCGAGCAGGTCGAACAGCACGAAGCGCATGTCGGCGAGGGGTGCGCTGTATTTGCTCATGGCGGATTCTCTTGTGCGACGAGGTATTGTCAGGTGTCGGTTGACGGCATGTGCGTGCGCCTGCTCATGACAGCGGCCGCGAGGTCGAATCGCGGCCGGCGCGGCACGCTAGCGGAACTCGTTCGGGATGCCGGGCACCGGCGAGAGGTGGCTCTTGTGCTCGAACTTGAAGTCCTTGCCCGCGGCGGGGATGTTGATCGTGCCCTTGAGCTCGTACGGCACGCCGCTCGGCGCCTTCGATTCGATGGCGAAACCCTTGAGCGCATCGGCACTCGGACTGATCGTCGTCTCGACGATGTCGGCGTTCTCTCCCGGGATGTCCATGTCGGGGTTGAGGGCAAGCTCCGCGACATCGGCGCCGCTCACGCGGAACGTGGCCTTCAGCGTCGCGTAGTGGACGGTCTTGTCCGAGAAGTTCTCGAGACGGATCTGCAGTTTCCAGCGCCCGTCCGGCAGCACGTCCAGCTGCTGGATCGACGCGTTCGGCGGATTGATCGGATGGGTCGGGCCGCCGCAGCCGGCGAGCAGGGACAAACCGACGAGCACAGAGGCATTGCGCAGCAAACGGATCATGGAGCGAGCCCGGGGGTTGGCGAGTGACTACATTAGCCAAAACGCCGGGCCGGCGGAAGCGGCGGCGGCGCTGTCGCTCAGCGCGAAGCACGGGCGCGCATCGAAATTGCGTGTCGGGCCGATTTTCCGACGAAACGGGTAGCGAAAATCGCCGCGTCCGCGCGTGCCCGCCCTGCTAGCATTCGGCCATGGAATCGAATTTGCGGTTGCTCCAGGAAGTCTTCGGCTACGCGGCATTCCGCGGCGAGCAGCAGGCGATCATCGAACACGTGACCGGCGGCGGCGATGCGCTCGTGCTGATGCCGACGGGCGGCGGCAAGTCGCTGTGCTACCAGATCCCGGCGTTGCTGCGCGAAGGCACCGCGATCGTCGTCTCGCCGTTGATCGCGCTCATGCAGGACCAGGTCGAGGCGCTGCAGCAGTTCGGCGTCGCAGCGGCGTTCCTCAACTCGAGCCAGGATGCGGCGACGCAGTACGACGTGGAGCGCCGCTTCGCAGCTGGCAAGCTGAAGCTGCTCTATGTCGCGCCCGAGCGACTGCTGACCGAGCGCTGCCTCGAGCTGCTCGCGCGGTCGCCGGTCTCGCTGTTCGCGATCGACGAGGCGCATTGCGTTTCGCAGTGGGGACACGACTTCCGCCCCGAGTACCGCCAGCTGACCGTGCTGCACGAGCGCTTCCCGCCGGTGCCGCGCATCGCGCTAACCGCGACCGCCGATGCGCCGACGCGCGTCGAGATCATCGAGCGGCTCAATCTCGGCAACGCGCGCACGTTCGTGTCGAGCTTCGACCGCAAGAACATCTTCTATCGCGTCGTCGAGAAGAACGACTCGCGCCGACAGCTCAAGGAATTCCTCGCCGACCGCGCGGGCGAGTCGGGCATCGTCTACTGCCTGTCCAGGAAGAAGGTCGAGGACACGGCCGACTGGCTCAACGAACACGGCTTCACGGCGCTGCCCTATCACGCGGGCATGGACGCCGCGAGACGCGCCGCGAACCAGCAGCGATTTCTGCGCGAGGACGGCATCGTCATGACCGCGACGATCGCGTTCGGCATGGGCATCGACAAACCCGACGTGCGTTTCGTCGCCCATCTCGACCTGCCGAAGAGCCTCGAGGGGTACTACCAGGAGACCGGCCGCGCGGGTCGCGACGGCCTGCCGGCCGAAGCCTGGCTCTGCTACGGCCTCGGCGATGTCGTGACGCTCGCGCAGTTCATCGCGCAGTCGGAGGCGGGGGAGGAGAGGAAGCGGGTCGAGCGCGCGAAGCTCGATGCGCTGCTCGGCTACGCCGAGATAACAGGCTGCCGTCGCCGTCACCTGCTTGCGTACTTCGGCGAGAAGCTGGATACGGACTGCGGTCATTGCGATAACTGCGTCGCGCCGCCGCAGGCGATCGACGGCACCGAGATCGCGCAGAAGGCATTGTCTTGCGTCTATCGCACGGGCCAGCGCTACGGCGTCGGTCACCTCACGCGCGTGCTGCGCGGCGAGGAAGACGAGCGCGTCATCGCGCTCGGCCACTCGGCACTGAGCGTCTTCGGTGTCGGCACGGAACTCGATGAGCGCCAGTGGCGCGCGGTGTTCCGCCAGCTCGTCGCGAGCGGCCTGCTCGCGACCGATGCCGACGGCTACGGCGTGTTGCGGCTCAGCGCGGCAAGTCGCGGCGTGTTGCGCGGCGACGTACGCGTAGCGCTGCGCAAGCCGGTCGATGCCGCCGAGCGCCGCGCTGCGAAACGCGGCCAACGCGGCGAACGGAAGCGGGCGAGCCTCGACATCGCAGCGGATGAAACGGTGCTATGGGACGCCTTGCGCGACACGCGTGCGCGCCTCGCCCGAGCGCAAGGCGTGCCGGCTTACGTGATCTTCCACGACGCGACGCTGCTGCAGATGTTGCGCGAGCGGCCGCGCGACATCGATGCGTTGAGCGCCGTCAGCGGCGTGGGCGCCGCGAAGCTCGCGCGCTATGGCGAGTCGTTCCTGCAGACGTTGAACGAAGCTTGATCTCCCGCTTCGCGGCGGGCTAGAAGTTGCACCCCGCCGGTGCGCCGACGACGCGGCCGAGATTGATCGTGCCGGTCTGGCCCGCGTTCGTGCCGCTCGTGAAGTTGTAGGCGAGCGTGATCGACGTGCAGCCCGCGATCGTCAGGGTCGCCGTTCCGACTGGCGGGCCGGCGCTGACCTTGCCCGAGTTGAATACGCCGCCGGTCGTCTCGTAGATGTTGATGCCGCTCTTGCTCGTCGTGCCTGCCGTGAACGCGTTGTCCTGGATCGTGTACCAGCGCTGGCTCGCGCCGCCGCCGATCGATGCGCCGTTCGGCGCGTAGGTGTACCAGGCCGCGAACATGAGGTTGATCGCCGGATTGATGTCGAAGAAGAAGCCCTGACCGCTCGTGTTCGGGTCATACCATGCGCCCGAGAGCAGGTAGTTCGGCGTTGCGTTGCCGCTGTCGCCCGCCGGTGAGCAGGTGACGTTCGGGTCGCCGCGCGTGAGCGGGATCGTGCCGCTGCGGCCGTCGTCGAAATTGAAGGTGAGCGCGCCGGTCGCGCAGTCGGCGAAGCTCAGCGTCGCGGTGCCCGCGCGCACCGCTTTGATCTTCGGCTGCGCGTTGAAGTTGCCGCCAGTCGCGGCGTAGATCGTGAGCATCGCGGAGGAATCGCCCGTGTTGGCCGAGCCCTGCAGCGTGTACCAGCGCTGGCCGCCCGGCGCGGTGACGTCGAACGTGTACCAGCCCACCGCGATCACGCCGGCGCCGGCGCCACCGAAATCCTTGTATACCTCGACGAGGAAACCCTGGCCGCCCGTCAGCGGGTCATACCAGGTCCCCGTGAGGCCGTGCTGGTTGAGGTTGAACACGGTAGGCGTCGTGTTGGTCCACTGGTTCAACAGATTGTTGACGTCGATCGAGCCGAGGCCCGTCGCGAGATCGTAGCCCGGTCCGATGATGAAGCCTTGCAGGCCGCCCGACAGGCCGCTCGGCCCGGGCGTCGAGTTGTTGCAGAGACTCGGCACGGTGACGTCGCAACTCGCAACGCCGCTCGAAGCGACGGTCACGTCGTGGATCACGCCGTTCGCGGGATTCGCCGCGAGCGCATACAGGCGCGGATTGAGGTTGCCCTGCGCGCTGCCTACCTTCTGGTTGAGACGCGCGGCGACGCCTGCCATGCTCGGAGCCGACGCCGACGTGCCGCCCGAGCCGAGAAAAGTGAAGCTGCCGCTGCTTCCACTCACGCAGCTAGCGCCCTGCGCAGCGATGCAAGTGAAATAGCCTTCACGCGTCGAGGCTGCAAACGACACGTCGGGCGAGTAGCGGCCCTGCGTGCCGGGTACGCCCGTGCCGGCCTGCCACGACGGCGTCGCGATGTAGGCGCTGACGCCGCCGCCCGTCGCGGCGAACTGCGTCTTGCTGTCAGTGCCGATCGGGTCGTTCCATGCGCCTTCCGGGATGTAGCCCAACGCCGAGACGAAACCCGTGCTGTTCGAGGAAGACCAATACGCGGTCGGGTTGGCTTGATCGCCAAACTCGGTGCCGCCGACGCAGGTGACGTAGCCTGATGCGCACAACGTGTTCGTGCTGACCACCTGCGTCGTACTCGGCGTCGAGTCGAGTGGTTCGCAGCCGGCGACGCCGCCGTCGCCCGAAGCGACGAACACCGAGATGCCTTCGGCGGCGGCTTGTTGAAAGAGTTGGTCGAACGCGACGCTGGCGCTACTGCCGTTGTCGTGCTCGCACGACGCGAAGCTGATGCTGAGAATCTGCGCCGGTACGGGGTTGTTGTCGACTGCGTATTCGATGCCGATAACGATGCCGTCGGACTGGCCCTTGTCGCTGCTCGCGATCAGTTTCAGCGTGGCGCCAGGCGCGACGCTGCCCGCGCGCTGCACGTCGAGTGTCGCCTCGCCCTGGTCGTTGACCGCGTCGCTGGGGTTCGTGCAGGTGTTCGTCGTGCCGGTTGTGGAGCACGTCGTCGCGGGCGCACCGGGATCGACGCCGGTCGGCGGCACGATTATGGTCGGCGCGGCGAAGGTCACATTGGCGCGCGTCATGAAGTTCGTGTCGTCCGCATCGTAGACGCGCGTGCGACTGACGATTGCGATGCTCTGTCCCGTGCCCGTGAAGTTTGTGGGTACGTCGTAGATCTTCGCGAAGTCGCCTGGAAAGATGAAGTAGTCGCAGCTGCCGCCGGAGCAGTTGCTCGCCTGCGGCTGCAGCGGCCCCGGCGTCTTGCGCTGCGGCTGTGTCATGTGGTGCGCGGGATGGTATTTGACCGTGTGCATGCCCGCGACGGACTGCACGATGCTCGAGAAAGCCGCGGGAATCTGCGGATCGTCGGCGTTGGACACGCGCGTCTCTCCCGCCACGTCGTAGTAGTGCAGTGGCGCAGCGAACGCTTTGCCGACGGCGGCGGCGCTACCACTGAAGCTGATGCGCGTGCGACTGTTCGCAACTGCGTCGACGTGCAACCCTTGCTGCGCGAGCCATGCGCCGATCGCGTCGAGATCGTGCTGCGAAGCGCCGAAGCGTTCGCCGATCTCGCTCGATGTGAGCCAGTGGTGGTAGTCGGGGGAGGCCGGGTCTTGCTGATCCTTGAGCAGCTGCTGGAACGCCTGTTCGCGCTCGGGCGAGCGGTTCAGCGTCAGCGTGAGGTTCTGCAGCTGCAGGTTGTTCGGCACGGCGCCACGGTCGTTCTGCGCCGCGGCCCACGCCGGTCGATGGTCGGCGAGGATGAAGTGCCGGCTGGCATCGACCTGCGCGGTGACGAGGTTGCGCGCGCCGCCGGGCGCCGCCGTGGACTGTGCCCCGGAGATCGTGGCGAGACCGAACGACAGGAGGCACGCGAGCGCGTGCACCGCGCGCCGTCGGGCGGAAAGGGAACGCCGTGCCTGGCGACGATCAATCTGCATGGTTCACTCCGAAGCGGACGCCGCGCGCCAAACGGGCGGGCTCATGGCGCGAATTCTATGTCAATGGCGGTCTAAAAATTGTTATGCGCAGGTTGGTTACGCACGACATCCTCGAAGATGAATTCTCCGTGCGAGTTGCGCTTCAGGTACAACGGCGCGGCGGCGACGAGCTCGTGGTGCTCGTGCGGTCCGCTCGCAGAGCGCGACGCGGGTTGCGCGTTTACCGCGAATGGACACGCCATCGTCACCGCCTCGCGGGGCGGCTGAACGCGAGGGGTCTTGCTTGAGAAAAAGGCCTGCAAAGCGCGCCGGGCTTCCGGCGCGCGAGCCTCAGGCGCGAGCGCTCGACTTGTCGCCGACGAGCGTGTACGTCGGCGGCGAGCGATCGAGGAAGCCCAGCGCGTGGCAATAGCCCATGACGTGCACGCCCGCGCGGCCTTGTTCTTCGCGGATCTTGTCGCGCAGCGCGACCATCTGCGTCCAGTGCACCTTCGGCCGGTAGTGGTGTTCGGCGTGGAAGCCGTTGTATAACCAGGTCCAGTTGTAGATCTTGTTGTAGATGCTCACGCCCCACGCGATCGGCGCGTCGGGATTGCCCTTGAAGTGTTCGTAGTAGCCGTTCAGCGACGACAGCGAGTGGCCGAGATAGTAGAACGGCACGAGCGCGAGGAAGGCGCGCCAGTCGTAGGCGAGGCAGACGAGATACAAACCGACGACGATGTAGATCTCGCGCCAGATCCAGCGCGCCTTGTCGGGGAATTTTTCCTTGACGCGGTGATACACCTCGCCGATATCGTCGCGGAAGTAACTGTAAAAAGTATACGTCCACGGACTTTCGGGCTTGCCGTCCTTGCCGTGACGCCAGATCGACAGCGGGTCGATCGTCGTTCCATTCGGCCCGATTCTATCCATGTTGCCTACGTGATGACGCAGGTGAACGTGGTGATAGAACTCCTGAGAGAAGCCATCGGTGACAGAGAGGAGGATGCTGTAGACGCGATTGAGCGAGGCGGACGAGAAGAACGGATTGTGGATGAAGTTGTGACTCGTCGAGTTGATGCTCCAAGAGATGCTCACCGCGTAGACGAGGGCGAGGGGAAGCCATAGCGCCCAGGGGATAGCATGGAAGCCGAAGAAAAGGGTGGCGACGAACAGCAGGTGGCCGATTCCCATGAGGGTGGGGATGAGATCCCAGCGGCTGTAGGCAAAAAATGTGGACTTTTTCTCAGTCATGGCGAGTCGAGCGAAACGGAGCGCGCAGGGATGCGTGCGGTTGGGCGGAATCGGCGCGTAGCATCGGCTGCGTAGCGTTAATTCGGTCTCAATTTTTGCGCTTGAGGATTCCTTAATAGGTTTTCCACGACAATAACTTACGGTGGAATAGCCAAGCCTGAATGCGCTGTGGCGGTGCGCAGATGAATTGGTCGAATCATGGCAAAATACGTGCTTCGCCCTGCCCGCATTTTCAAATACCCCGGTTACCAAAAAACTGTCCCGATAAAACTGTTGCCAAGAAAACTTGAAAGGAAAGACCGTGTCCGAATGGACCCTGCTTTGCGATTTCGACGGGACGATTTCCGTCGAAGACACTACCGATACACTGCTCGAACGCTTCGGCAAACCCGGCTGGGAAGTGCTGGAGAGCGAATGGCGCGAGGGCCGCATCGGCTCGCGTGACTGCATGGCCGGGCAGGTTGCCTTGCTCGACATGGACGGCGCCGAACTCGATGCGCATCTCGCCGAGCGCGGCGTGGACTTGGCGTTCGCCGATTTCGTGCGCAGCGCGCAGGCGCAGGGCATGCACGTCGAAATTCTCAGCGACGGGCTCGACTACGCGATTCGCACCATCCTCGCGCACAACGCGCTCGATCACCTGCCGATCACGGCGAATCGGCTCGAAGCGGCCGGCGAGCGCGCCTGGCGCCTAGCTTTCCCGAATGCGCATGCCTCCTGCACTGCGCAGAGCGGCACGTGCAAGTGCGCGCGCGCCGCGCAGTTCCAGACCGCTAGTTCGGCGACGCCGCGCAAGAAGCGCGTGCTCATGATCGGCGACGGCGCCTCGGATTTCTGCGTCGCGCGCGCGGCCGATTTCGTGTTCGCGAAGGGCAAGTTGATCGACTACTGTCGCGTCAACAATATCCCGCACGCGGCGATCACCGGTTTCGCGGACGCGCTCGCGCTGCTGCCGGCGCTCGTCTCTGGCAAGCTCGTCGCGGCGCCGTTGCGCCATACCGAAACCACGTTCGCCGGCGAACTCGCGGTCGGCAACATCTGAATCAGACGTCACCTCCGCGATGAGGTCCGGCGGCTTCGCTCGCGTGCGGCGAGCGAGGTCGCGGATCGGGCTCTCGCGCGGAACAACGAACCAAACTTTTCTTGTCGAGGCAAATCCATGACTGATGCACAAATGCTGGCCGATGAAGCCAAGTACTGCTCTTTCGGCGACACGGTCCACTATTCCGATCCGCCGAAGATCTTCGCGCGTTGCGAGGGCAGCTATCTGTATGACGGCGCCGGCACGCCGTTCCTCGACCTGCAGATGTGGTATTCGGCGGTCAACTTCGGCTACGCGAACGAGCGCCTCAACAACGCGCTGAAGCAGCAGATCGACACGCTGCCGCAGGTCGCGAGCCAGTACCTGCATCCGACGAAGATCGAACTCGCGAAGGTCGTCGCCGAGGACGCGAAGAAGAAATGGGGCCTCGATGGCCGTGTGCATTTCAACGTCGGCGGCTCGCAGTCGGTCGAGGATTCACTCAAGCTCGTGCGCAACGCGACGGGCGGCAAGAGCCTCATGTTCGCTTTCGAAGGCGGCTACCACGGCCGCACGATCGGCGCCTCGGCGATCACGTCTTCCTATCGCTATCGTCGTCGCTACGGCCATTTCGATCGCGCCCAGTTCATCGAATTCCCGTATCACTTTCGCGGGCCGAAGGGCATGTCGAAGGAGGAGTACGGCGAGTTCTGCGTCGCCAAGTTCGAGCGCCTGTTCGAAACCGAATACAACGGCGTGTGGGATCCGAAGGCGGGGCAGTGCGAGTACGCGGCGTTCTACGTCGAGCCGATCCAGGGCACGGGCGGCTACGTGATTCCGCCGCTGAATTTCTTCACGGGCCTCAAGAAGGTGCTCGACAAGTACGGCATCCTGCTCGTCGTCGACGAAATCCAGATGGGCTTCTTCCGCACGGGCAAGCTGTGGTCGATCGAGCACTTCGGCGTGAAGCCCGACGTGCTCGTGTTCGGCAAGGCGCTGACGAACGGCCTCAATCCGCTCGCGGGCATCTGGGCGCGCGAAGAACTCATCAATCCGAAGATCTTCCCGCCCGGGTCGACGCATTCGACGTTCGCGTCGAATCCGCTCGGCACGGCGGTCGGCCTCGAGACGATGCGCATGCTCGCCGAGACCAACTACGAAGCGATGGTCATGGCGAAGGGCAAGCATTTCCTCGCAGGCCTCAAGGACCTGCAGAAGCGTCATCCCGAACTCGCCGATGTCGACGGCCTTGGCCTCGCGCTGCGCGGCGAAATCACCGAGGCCGACGGCTTCACGCCGAACAAGAAGCTGCTCGACAAGATGGCCGACATCGGCCTCGCGGGCGAACTCGAGCACAACGGCAAGAAGATCGGCCTCGTGCTCGACGTTGGCGGCTACTACAAGAATGTCATCACGTTCGCGCCGTCGCTGCACATCACGCACGAGGAGATCGATCTCGGCATCGCGTTGCTCGACCAACTGCTGACCAGGGCGAAGCGCGCCTGAGTCGTCCTGCGCCACTGCCGGTCTCGATGGAGCGATAGCGAAGATGCTGCGGGCATTCGCTGTCGCTTTCGGTGCTTGCCTGTTCGCGGCGTGTGCGACACAGCCCTCGCATCCGTCGCAGCAACCGCGGGCGGAGCATTATCGTCTGGTCGCCTATGTGGTCGGGCGCGAGCCTTTGCCACGCATCGATGCGGAGAAGCTCACGGCGATCAACTACGCGTTCGCGCATATTGGCGGCGGCAGAATCGTGCTCGACGCGCCCGATGCCGCAGCCAACCTCGCGAGCCTGCGCGCGCTCAAGGCGCGCAACCCGCAACTCAAGGTGCTCGTGTCAGTGGGTGGCTGGGGCGCGGAGGGTTTCTCCGACGCCGCAGCCGACGCGCAGGCGCGCGCGAGATTCGCTCAGAGTGCGGTCGATCTCATCGCGGCGACGGCAGTGGATGGTATCGATCTCGATTGGGAGTATCCGGGGTTGCCGGGCCCTGGGCTCGTGCATCGCAGCGAGGACGAGCGCAATTTCACGCTGTTGCTGCGCGAGCTGCGTGAGCGTTTCGATGCCTTCACGCATGAGTATCCGGGCGGTTCGGGTCCGCGCAGTTCGAGTGAGCGCGTCCTGCTCACCGCGGCGCTCGCCGATCGCGAATTCGTCGCGCATATCGAGCTTGGTCGCATCCATCCGTATCTGGACTGGATCAACCTCATGACCTACGACTTCCACAACAGCCTGACGCCGACGACGGGACACCACGCCGCGCTCGCGCGTTCGTCGACCTCGGCGCCGGACGAGCGCAGCGTCGAACACGCGGTCGAGCAGTTCCTCGCTGCGGGCGTCCCCGCGCGCAAGCTCGTCGTCGGCGTGCCGTTCTATGGCCGCGCATTCGCCGACGTGCGTCCGCAAAACCGCGGACTCGATCAGCCCTATGGTCGCTACGATCGCGAATTCACCTGGCCCGAACTCGTCGCCGGCCTGATCGATCGCAATGGCTACGTGCGCTACTGGGACGAAGCTGCACACGTGCCGTACCTTTGGAACGCGCAGACGCATGCGTTCGTCAGTTACGACGATCCCCGCTCGCTCGCGCTCAAGGCGGACTTCGTGAGGGCACACCGCCTCGGCGGCATGATGTACTGGGAACAGAGCCAGGACCCTGTCGGCGAACTGCTCGGTGTGCTCGCGGCGCGCCTGCGAGACACGGCACACTGAGCAAGACTGCTCGTCGAATCTGCGGGCTAGAATCTCGCACGCGCGAACAGCGACGGCCCTTGCAGCCGGAAGTCGAGATTCGCATCGTAGGAATGGCCGTCGTGGTCGAGGCCGATGCGAGTCAGGCCGTACTCCGCGCCGAAACCGAAATACTGCCAGGGGAACCACTCGACGCCGACGCGGAAGTCGTAGAGGTGTCCCGTGAGCTTGCCTGCGTTCTTCCGCATGCCCGACGCGTCGATGTAGGTGCGCAGGCGATCGGAGAACGCGTGCTTGTAGGCGAGCGTCACGATCGGCGCCACTGCGTCGTCGGACCAGCTCGCGCCGCCGGCGACCGACTCTTCGTTGACGGCGATCATGCCGTTGATGCCGAGCTTGACCCGGTAGTACGTGCCGCCGATGCCGACGCCGACGATGTCGTTCGTGCTGCCGAACCACCAGTGATACGACAGGCTGCCCGCGGCGAGATTGAACTTGGCGTGCAGCTCGGAGTTGAGCTGATAGGGTTCGCCCTGGTAAGTGAACGGCTTGTCGATCGTCTGCGATGCCGAGCGGTCGAGCGTGAAGTAGTCGAACGTGAAACCCTGGTTGTCAAAGGCGAGAAAGTCGATGCGCGCGCGCCCGACGTTCTCGTGGCCGGACTCGAGATCGAGATGACCCGTGCCGAGCGTGCCGACGCTCGCTTCGAGCGCGACGTTGGCCTCGAGCGAATAGCCGCCGAGCCAGAGGCTCACGCGATCGAGCGCGGGAGACATGCCGTCCGCGACCGCCCATGGTGCGAACGACAACATGATCGCCGCACAAAGCGCGCGATGTAGGGGCCGGCAAGTCGGCATGCGCGGCATTGACCGATTCCTTGGCGAGGGTGGAAAAAGTATAGGCTCGTCGCGAGCGTGCGCACGGGTCACTGTGTGTCGGAAGATCGCGTCATTGGCGCGCCGTTCAGCTGCGCGACGCGAGCGACGCAGCTCGCTCGCGACGTCAATCCGCCGCCTTCGCCATTGACACGAAAGCTCGATTGGCGGAGGTCGATCGATGTCGATCAATCGCGCAATCGTCGACTAGGCTCGTGCTTCGCCGAGCAGGCCTTCGATCGGGCCGAGGGAGGCCGAGACGAAGCGACGCGAAGCCAGGGCCGCATTGACGGCCGGAATGAGGTCTTCGCCGGCCGTGCTCTTCAGCACGTAACCGAGGCCGACCTTGAGTGCCTTGACGGCCAATGGCTTGTCGTCGTGCACGGTGATGAAAACGATGCCGAGCGATGGCTGGTGCCGATGCAGTTCCTCCGCCGCCCTGATGCCATCCATTCCGGGCATGACGATGTCCGTGACGACGACGTCAGGCTTCAGTCGCAGGGCCGTCTTGACGAGCGCCTCGCCGTGACCGACGACCGCGACGACGTCGAAAACCGGACGCAACAGCGCGCAGAGCGTCTCGGCGACGCCCGGATGGTCCTCTGCAAGAATGAGGGCTGCCCGCTCCATCGAATCGCCTGGCTTCGATTGAAGGGCTACAGGATGTGCCCTGCAGTCGCGGGCGGCTACCGAAATTGGACCTGTATTCAGCTAAGTAAAACTACCTGAACGGAGTTTGTTGGCTGATTTTACTCAGAAAAGTAGTCCGAGCTCCTCGGCGCGCCTGACGAGTTCGAGCGTCGAATGAACACCGAGGATCTGCATCATCGTGTACTTGTGCGCTTCGACCGTGCGGACTGAGAGACCGAGCTCCGCGGCGATCTGCTTGGAGCGCAACCCCATGCCGACGAGGCGGAGCACTTCGCGCTGCTTGCTCGTGAGGTTGTGGATTTCCTGTAGCTGGCAGCTCAGATAGCGCGCCCCGACAGATGGCGTGACATAGATGCCGCCGTCGAGCACCTGGCGAATCGCGAGGACGAGGTCCTTCCCGGCCGCGAACTTCAGGATGTAGCCGTTCGCACCCGCGCGCATCGCGGCCGCGGCGAGCGCCGGTTCGGCATGCATCGTGAGGAAGATGAAAGGCGTTTCGTTGCCCTCGGCACGCAGTTGCTTGAGCGCTTCGAGGCCGTTGAGTCCCGGCATGCTGATGTCGGAGACGACGATATCGGGTTCGAGCCGCCGCACCGACTCGACGACATGTTCGCCGTCGCTGACGACCTCGAGCAGATCGAAGTCCGTGACGAGCAGTTGCTTGATCCCTTCGGCCACGAGGGTGTGATCGTCGGCGATCACGACGCGCGGCAGCGGGTTTTGTCTCAGTGCGGAAGCGGTAGACGTATGCATACTCGGGTTCCCTTCCCAGGACTGGATGCCAACTGAAAACGCCCGTGGAGCAGCTTTGCACGCTCCTCGAGACTGAATAAGCCAAGGCCACGCGAGTCGCCTCTTCTGCCGTCGACATCGAAGCCGATGCCGTTGTCGCGCACGATCAGTTCGATCTGCCCCGGAATCGCCTGCAGGCTCACTTCGATGTGGCTCGCTTTCGCGTGGCGAATGGCGTTGCCTAGCGCCTCCTGCGTCGCGCGGTAGATGCACAGCGCGACCGGGTCGGGAAGATTGTTCGCATTGGGCGCGACGCGCAGGTCGATCGACGGGCCGTTGCGGTGACGCTGCAGGTTGCTGAGGCCGCCTAGCGCGGCCTGCAGACCCAATTCCTGCAGCATGGTCGGATGCAGGTTGTGCGAGATGTGGCGCACGTCCTCCGACAACGCGATCAGCTCATCCTGCAGGTGCTGCAGGTCGTCGTGATGGTGATCGTCGAGGTTCGGCCGCAGCGAGCTGAGGCCGATCGAGACGAGGGCGAGGCGCTGGTTGACGTCGTCGTGCAGGTCGCGTGCGATGCGCGAACGCTCCTGTTCCTGTGCCTCGAAGACGCGACCCGCGAGCTCGCGAACCTCGCGTCCGCTATCGTGCAACTTGCGTCGCATCCTGTTCCGCTGCATCACGAACATCGTCAGCAGCCACGACGCCGTCGCGTTCACGAGTACCCACGACTTCACGCTCAGCGTCGTCAGGTAAGCGTCCACCTCGATGAAGGGACCGCGGCCTTCGAACGTCATCCTGAGCGCGATCGCCGACAACAGCATGACGAGCAAATAGGTATTGGCGATGCGTCCCTGCAGCGTCGTCAGCACTGCAACGAGAAGCGGCGCCACGAGCAGCAGCGGACGTAGGTAGGACAGAGATCCGAGCACGTACCAGGCGAACGCGATCAACATCGTGCTGCCGAGGATTTCGATGAGCGCCCACCACTTGGCCTCGAACAAACGCCGGAACGACGACAGCCGCGGCGCCGGCCTGAACCACAACGGCACGAACACGAGATAGCCGAGAGCGCGCGCGATCGACAGCTGCAGCCAGTCGAGAAGCAAGCGGTCGCGCGGAACCGTGTCGGTGCTCGTCGCTACGCAGAACACGGCGGACAGCCCAGGTATCGCGATGACAAAAATGGCGAGGAACCACAGCGCGTTGACGAACGCGCGCCGCCTCGGCATGGCCCGAGCGCCGAGCACGAGCAGGATGTTGGCGCCGATCGGCACGACGGTCAGCACGAGCAGCATGCGAAGGTCGGTCGAGAGCGTGAATTCGCCGTCGAGCATCGTCGCCACGGCGACGCCGAGGCCGGCACCGAACACGCAGACGAACCAGCGCGACTGCGGCAGCGTCATCAGGGCGGCGAGCAGCAGGCCGCCCGGCAACCAGATGAGGTCGCCGCCGCGCGCGGGCGAAGCGAACAGCGCCGAGGCGATCTGGGCGAAAAATGCCGAGACGCAGACCGCCGCGCCCCAAACGAATGAGACGGGCGTCGCAATGTGCTCGAGCCTGAGCATCTACCACTCCCCGTTCCGATTCGACCTTGTCCGTTCGAATCGGGAGCTTGGTTCGACTTCATCGACTCGCGGCGAATTGCATCGAACCGAGTCGATCCCATCGAGTCGATTCCCATCGACTCGAACCGAAGTCTGAATCCGAACTTAATCCCGTTTGCTAATATGCCCGGTCTCGCGGGGCTGTGACTAAGTATTTCTACTTACGCGAGCCTATGGCTTCTTCGCTCCCGTTTGCGTCGGCGCGCCGTGACACTGCGTCGCCAGGACGATTTTTCTGTCATGACGGGGAAAAGGATGCGAAGGCTGGCGACGCGCGGATTCTCGCGGCGACTCGTGGTCGCATGGGCGCTGTCGGCGTGCGCGTTCGCCCTTGCGCTGGCGCCGGCGATGCCCGTCCGTGCGCAGCCGCAGGCGGCGCCCGGGCAGTGCATCGGTCTCGTGCTCGGCGGCGGTGGCGCGCGCGGCGCGGCGCATATCGGCGTTCTCGAGGTGCTCGAGCGCGAACATATCCCGGTTTGTCGCATCGCCGGCACGAGCATGGGCTCGATCGTCGGCGGCCTCTACGCGGCGGGCTACACGCCCGGCGAGATGCGCAAGCTCGTGGCGACGCTCGACTGGGGCGACCTGTTTTCGGACGACCCCGCGCGCGCAGAGCGGCCGATGCGGCGCAAGGCTGCGGACTATCGTTATCTGCTCAACTTCGAGATCGGCTACAAGAACGGCCGCATCGTCACGCCGACGGGCGTCGTGCAGGGGCAGAAATTGCTTCTGCTGCTGCGGCGCCTGCTGATTTCGACTTGGGATGTCCACGATTTCGATCAATTGCCAATTCCGTTTCGTGCGGTCGGCACCGACATCGTCAACGGCAAGGCCGTCATTTTCGGCAGCGGCGACCTGCCGCTCGCAATTCGCTCGAGCATGTCCGTGCCCGGCGCCTTCGCGCCGACCAACGTCGACGGCGCGCTGCTCGTCGACGGCGGCATCATGGACAACGTGCCGATAGATGTCATCCGCACGATGGGCACCGATCGCGTCATCGCGGTCGACGTCGGCTCGCCGCTGCTCGAGCGCGAGCAACTCACCAACCCGGTCGCGCTGCTGAACCAGATGGTCGGCACGCTCATGAACGACAAGACCAAGGCGATGCTCGCGACGCTCGGTGACAGGGATCTGCTGATCACGCCGGCGCTCGGCAAGTTCGGTTCCGACGAATTCAATCGTTGCGATGAAGCCGCGAACATCGGCCATGCGGCCGCGGAAGCGATGCTGCCGCAACTGCGCGCCTTCGCCGTTTCCGACGATGTCTGGAAGCGCTATATGGAGACGCGGCACAAGCGCCGGTTCGATCCGGGCCTGATCGCGTTCCTCGAAGTGGATGAGTCGAAGACGGAGACCGCGAGCTACATCAAGCTCAAGATGCAGCCCGACGTCGGCAAACCGCTCGACGCGGACAAGCTCGAAAAGGACATCGGCGCGATCTACGGTCGTGGCAACTACCAGCAGATCGACTACCACCTGACCCAGGATGGCGGTGACAACAAGGGCCTGCTCATCCTGCCCGTCGACAAGCCCTGGGGTCCCGTGTACGGCCGCTTCGGCCTGCAGCTCGACAACGACTTTCAGGGCCTGAACCAGTACATGCTGTCGGCCGAGATAAACGTGACCAACGTGAACCGGTACGGCGCCGAGTGGCGCACGTCGATCTGGACCGGTCGCGTCGCCGGCCTGCGCACCGAGTTGTACCAGCCGATGGGCGAGGGCGCCGCGTTCTCGCTGATGCCGTTCGGACTGACGCGCACGGAAGACATCCCGGTTTTCGACCAGAACGAGAGCAGCAAGCAACTCGCCGAGTACCGCGTGCATCGTCTCGACGGCGGGCTCGAGGCCTCGTGGTCGCCGGTATCGTACTGGCGCCTCTTCGGCGATATCGAGCGCGGCCGCGACCAAACCGACCTACGCATCGGCGACGCGTCGACGTTTCCCGCCGGCACGATCGACTTCTCGGTGCTGCGGCTTGGTTACGACTGGGACACGTTCGACGACGCGCAGTTTCCGAGCAGGGGTTCGCGCATCGAGTTCACGTACAACATGTTCCGCCCGGTCCTCGGCGGTGATCACAACGGCGACGTTGTCCGCCTGCGCATGGACTGGGTACCCGACTGGTGGGAGGGTCGTTACCATCTTCTGCTCGGCACGAGCCTGTCGAGCGCGACCGACAACGCCAACTTCTTTGAAACGCAAAGCTTCCTCGGCGGATTTCTCAACCTGTCGGGTTTCAGCGAACGCGCGTTGTACGGAAACCAGTCGCTGTTCGGCAGGGCGGTGCTCTATCGCCAGACCGGCGCGCTCGATACGCTGTTCTCGACGCCGTTCTTCATCGGCGCGAGCTTCGAGGCCGGCAATACCTGGCACAGCACGAACGCCGTCAGCCTCGGCAATCTCCTCTATGGCGGCAGTATCTTCGCGGGCGTGAAGACGCCGCTCGGCCCCGTGTTCCTCGGCTATGGCTATGCGCAGGGAGGCCACAATGCACTGTATCTCACGTTCGGATCGCTCCTGCGGCAGGAGCAATGAGGCATCGCGCGAGGGCGGTCGTTCCGTATTTTTACTGTAGGAGGCCGGCTGGAAGTTCGCTTAACTGCACGCTGTCGTGCAGCACGTACGTTTTCGCGCGAAGCCGTGGCCGGGCTGACACTCGATCAACAAGCGAGGAATCGATTATGAGATCCGCAATCACCGCTGCAGCATGCCTGTTCATGGTTTCTTTGGCTGGATGTTCGTCCATCAGCGTGAGCAACCAGTGGCGCGATCCGGCTTGGCAGGGTCCGCCCGCAACGAACATCGTCGTTCTCGGCGTCGCCCGCAGCGAATCGACGCGTCGCGTCTTCGAGGACACGTTCGCGCAGCAGCTGCAGGCAGCAGGCTTGACGGCGACATCGGCGTACAGCCAGATTCCGCCGGGCGAGAACAAGGTGAAGCTCAGCGATTTCGTCAAAACGAGCGGCGCCAACGCCGTGCTCGTCACGCGCATCACGAAGGTCGAGCAGAAGGTCAACGTGAGCTCCGCGCCGACGCCGGTCTATGGCGGGTTCTACGGCTGGTACGGTTCGGCATGGGCCTCGACGCCAATGGTCACGCAGTACGACGTCGTCACGCTCGAAACCGACGTGTGGGATCCGAACAGCGACAAGCTCGTCTGGGCCGTGTCATCGCACGGCATCTCGTCGCGCGACATTCCGAACGTGACGCGCGATCTTGCGCAGGCTCTGATTCCGCGCATGAGGGCCGACGGCATCGTGCGCTGACCGCGACGCCGCAGCACAGTTTCCGCGGAAGTCATGCCCTGCGCGGGGAATGACTCGCGCCATCCTTGATTTATGCGTCGTTCGCGCGACGAGCGTGCGTTCGCGCATACACCCGCGCGAGCGTCGGCAGACCAATTCCGTTCGACTACGGCGAAGTCTTGCGTTCGATCGACGCCGGATCGGCGACGTTGGCGCCGCTGCCGCTGTCGGCGCGCAGGAGTCCTGTGCGCCACTTCACGTAGGGCAGTGAAATCAGCGCGCCGAACAACAGGTAGAGGATCAGCGCCGCGAACACCGAATGCGTGTCGGTGACGCCGGCCTGCGCGTTCGCCTTGATGATCGCGAACGCCACGGACGGATGACGAGTCGCTGCCGAAAGCGCGAGCACCGTGCGATTGCCCGGATCGGGGCCGCCGAGCAGGTGTCCGGCGGCGAGGCCGGACAACACGAATGCGGCGATGCCGAGAAGCGTGAAGTTGCCGACGAGGCTGAGCATCGCCGGCCAGACCGAGATGACGAGCGGCACGAGGCAGGCGAGCAAAAGCACCATCGAGGCAAACGAAAGCCGAGCGGCGATCCGCTCGGCGATCGACGGCACGATCGCGCGCACGCACATGCCCGCGACGATCGGCAGCAGGACCGACGTGCCGATGATCGATGCGATCGTGCCGACCGGAACCGACAGCTCATGACCGAAAAGCCATCCGAGCGCGACGACCGCCGCCGGGACGAAAGCGATCGAAACGAGCCCGACGATCACGAGCAGGCCGACGACATAGGAGGCTTCGTTGCTCGCCTTGATCTGCCTCACCGGTACGATCGGCGGAATCGGGGAGAGCGAGAGTGCGATCAATGCGATCGCGACGTCGTGGCGGAAATCGAACAGGAACACGAGACCGACCACGATCGTCGGCGTGACGACGTTCATCGCGAGCAGCGAACGCACGAGCAGAGAGGGGCGGCGCAGCAACGACGTGATGTCGTTCGGCGCCGCACGCAGCGCCACGCAGAAGACGATCAGCGCGAGGCTGATCTGGATGCACAGGGAGAGCACCTGCAGGGTCGTCATGTCGCTCTGCGCATTTGTCTGGCCTGGCGCCAGGCTCAATACTCGTTGATCGAATCGCTCCGGGAGAATATCCCGCTGATCAGCCTGCGGGGCTCATGCGCACGTGCATTCCGGCATCACGAGTCCGCTAGCGCCACGCGCTTCCGACCTGAAGATAGATTGCGTGGTCTTCCGGACCCCAGGCATAGTCGAGGCCAACGTCGAGCCCCAGCGCGCGTGCAAGCTGATAGCGGAATCCCAAGCCGTGCGTCGTTCGTGACGGCGCATCGTCGAAGGACGTATCGCCGCCCCACGCGCGGCCCGCGCCGGCAAAGCCGAGCACGGTCCAGCGAGGCGCGACCTTGAGGCGCAGCTCGCCTTCGAACATGACGACATCTTCCGCCATGTAGCGCCCATACGGAATGCCGCGCAGGTCGATCGAGGGCAGGTGATAGAAAGGCACGTCGCCGCGCGCGGCGCGGTAGTCGCCGCGCACGGCGATGTCCCACAGGTCGCCGAGCGGGATATAGCCGAGCGAGCGTGCGCGATAGATTTGATAGGCGTCGTCGCTGCCGATGCCGGGCAGGTAGAAGGTCGCGTCGGCCTTGCTGAACCAGCCCTTCTTCGGGCTCAGGATGTTGTCGCGCGAATCGTATTCGAAGCCGAAGCCCGCGCCCGACGACTTCTTGTCCAGTTGCTTCGGCTGGAAATACTGCGAGTCGCTCTCGACGTTGAGCTTGTTGGCGATATCGGCGTAGATCCAGCGCGCCGAGACGAGCATCTTGCTGTGCCCGAGGCGCCGCGACACCTCCTGGAAAAGAAACGTGCCGTCGAGGTTGTAGCCGATCTTGTGCTCGCCGAGCAGATCGCCTTGGGTATAGAAATCGAGGTTGACCGAAGCGTTCGCGAGCGCGACCGCGTATCGCCACTGGTCGTCGTAGAAATGAAACGAGCCCGCAGCGCCGCCGCCCTTACTGCCGTTCGAGGTTCGAAACGCGCCAGCGCCGTACATGTTGGGCGGCAGGTGCTCGCCGCGATCCTTCGACTCCTGCGATTGCTCTGGTTCGTCGAAGAAGAGCGCCGCCAAGCCGCCGCCGTTGCCGACCGCGGGCTCGGTGATGATGATCGGTACGACGAGGAAACCGCGGTGCTCGAGCAGGAAGCGCGACATGTCGAACTTGCCGTCCTCCGGGTCGCCAAACACGTCCCAGAACGACCCGTCTTCCGCGGCGTCGGCAGACGCTGCCGGCGTGGATTTCGTCGCTGGCGCCGCGGTGGGTTGCTGCGCCTGCGCGCGGGCGCCGGCACAACACGCAGCCACGAGGCACAGCGCCAATGCGCGGCAGAGTATGGACGAGGGGCGAGGCATGATTTTCCGAGAGTGCGGCGTCGGCCACGACCGCCGAAAGCGCAAATCTTCGCAGGCCTGAATCGTATTTCTACTTACGCGCGGCCCGTCGTTTCGACGCTGGCTTCAGCGTCACCCACGCGGGCGCATGATCGCTCGCGCCTTCCTGCCCGCGCACCCACTTGTCGACGCCGGCCGCAACGAGTCGGGGCTTCAATTCCGCATTGAGCAGGATGTGGTCGATGCGCAGCCCCGAGTTACGCTGCCAGTGCTGGCGGAAATAATCCCAGAACGTGTAGATGCGTTCGTCGGGATGCAGGTGCCGCAGCGAATCGACCCAGCCCTGTGCGAGCAGCCGTTCGTAGCACGCGCGACTCTGCGGTTGCAGCAGCGCATCCTTGAGCCACGACTTCGGGTTGTAGATGTCGAAATCGGTGGGGACGACGTTGAAATCTCCGGCGAGTGCGACCGGGTGGCCCGATGAATGCAACGTCTTCGCGTGCCTGATGAGACGCTCGAACCACGCAAGCTTGTAATCGAATTTGGGCCCCGGTTGTGGGTTGCCGTTCGGCAGGTACAGGCAGGCGACGACGATGCCGGCGACGGCTGCTTCGAGATAGCGGCTCTGCGTATCCGCGGCATCGCCGGGCAGCCCGCGACGAACCTCAACCGGTTCGGCTTCTCTGCCCAGGATCGCCACGCCGTTCCATGCGCTCTGTCCCGACCAGCGCGCGCCGTACCCTGCGGCTGCGAGCGCGTCGACGGGAAATGCCGCGTCCGTCGCCTTCAACTCCTGCAGGCAGACGATATCCGGTGACTCGCGTTGCAGCCATTCGAGGAGGCGCGGCAGGCGCGAGCGTATGCCGTTGATGTTGTACGTGGCGAGCTTCAGGGTGTTCATGCGGTCGCGCCGTGCCGATCGATGCGTGACACGCAAGGTTACGCGATGCGCACCGACGGTCAACGTCGACGGCGCGTCGGTTCATCCTTGCCGATGCGCGACGCGTCATTTTTCGCGTCGTCCTGAAAATCGGTTCGGCTCGCCGGCACCCTCTGTGCCGCTCGTCAAGGTGTGCTGCGAGAATCGTGGTCGACGGATTTTATCAAGCCGATTCGATCGAGACAGATCCGATCCGCGCCGATGCGATCAGCGCCCATGCGATCAGCGCAGAGCTGTTCAGCGCAGATCCGATCAGCGACTCGCGATCGATACGTTTGGGTAGGAGATGAATTGGAACAGCGTTTCGGCGGGGTATGCGCTGGGCCGAGGGATCAGCGCGGATCGATCGATGAGCCGGCCAATGGGCCGGACTAACGCGGGGAGAGGCAGCGTGCCGCGGGGGCCCCCGCGGCACGCTGGCAAATCACTTGCCGTCGTCTTTTTCGATCGTGAAGCCGCCGAACGTGACGCCGATGCCGGCGCCGCCCGAGCCCGCGCCCGCGAGAGAAAGCGTCACGCCTTCCTTCGCCATCACCTGCGCTTCGCCGGTCTTCGCGACGCCGCCGCCTGCCGCCGCCTGCGCGTAGGTGCCGAGCGCATCGTCGATCGACTTCATGTCGCTGAAGTTGCCGGTGCCACCCTTCACTTCGGTCTTGCCGAGGCTGAGGCCGCCGCCGTTCGCGGTCAGCTTGACCTTCATCGACTGACCGTTGGTGCAGGTGATCACGCCGGTGCCGGTCGACCGCTTGTAGATGACCGACCACGAGGTGAGATCGAAGCGCAGCCGGCAATCGGCTGTCGCCGCGGAGGCGAGCGTTGCGTTGAACGCAACGAACAGGGTAACCAGCGCGAGCATGTAGGACTTCATGAGGTTCTCCTTTGCGATGGTGATTGCCAATTCATTTCAACCGCAGAAAACACCGTGCACTCGAATCAGGACGAGTGAATCCGCAGCATACCGTCGACAGGTAGCGAGGGAATGCCGGCGGAGAGTTGCTTATTCCACTTCGTGCCAGCTGTCATCGGGATCGAACGATTTCATCGTCGTCGCGATCTTCGTGCTGTCCTTGCCGAGATCCTTCTCGAACACCTCGCCGTCGTGGCTGATCATGAAGCTCATGATGCCCGTTTCGCCGTAGTGCGCGGGCCACGCGATCGCGGCGAAGCCGTTGCGCATGCGGCCGCCGACAATGTACTTGTACGCGCCGCCGGGAGCCGACGGGCCCTGCTCGGTAAGGATGCGGAAGCGATAGCCGTGGTAAGCCTGGCCCGCGACCGGCGTATCACCCGCGAAGGCCGGCCCGAGCGGACTGTCGGGTTCGCCTTCCTTCACCGGCCAGTAGAGACCGTCGTGCTTGCCGGCCGTGCTCAGGAACTTCTGCGCATACTCGCGGATGCCGTCGTGATTGTGATCCTCGGTCGCATAGTCACGTTGCGCGTCGTAGGAGGCGAGGATCGACTGCACCGCTTCGATTTCGTTCGTGCCGACCTGCCGCGTGATGATCTCCTCGCGCCCGGCCTTCAGGTCGAACGTCCAGCCGGATGCGCCCTTCACGATCGGGGTCGGCAGCGTCCAGTCGTTCGGCCCCACGGCGAGGCGGGCGGTGTTTCCCTCCGTCTGCACCCGATGGCTCTCGTTGTACTGCGCGAGAAAAGCGTCGACATCTTCCTTGTTGACGTCGCTCGGTATGACCTCTTTCCAGTTCGCGCCGAGAATCTTCGCCTTGGCGGCCTCGTCGTTGGTCTGTACGGCCTTGACGAGCGCGACGCTGGCCTCTTCAGGCGTCGCGAACACGGCCTGCGCCGCGAGCGAGAGCGGGAAAACGGCGGCAAGACCGAGGCCGGCGCTGATGATGCAACGTGAGATGAGTTTGCTGGTCATGATCATTCTCCTCAGCGACGACGACCACCGCCGCCGCCGCCACGCGACGGCGAGGAACGGGAAACCTGCTTGCCAGCGCCGCCGCCGGCGCCGCCGGAGCGCGACGACGACGACATGCTGGATTGGCCACGCGACCGTTGGGCCGAAGCGTTTTGCGACGACGACGCGCCGCTGAAGGCGCTGCTGTTGCGTCCCGAAGACGACCCGCCCGAGCGATTGGGCGCCATGTTGCTGCTGCTCATGTTGCTGGCGCCCATGTTGTTGAGGCCGGCATTCGTACCGCCGCGATTCGCTCCACCGGCACCGGCGCCCGCGCCACCACGATTCGCGCCGCCGGCACCGCCGCCCGCGCCGCCGCGATTGCCGCTGTTGCCGCCGTTGAAGCCCGTGCTGTTGTTGAAGCTCTGCTGCGCGCGCTGACGGCTCGCGTCGGTCGCGGAATTGCGACCGCGATTGTCCGCACGCCCCTGTGCCCCGCCGACACCCTGGCCGTATTGCTGGCGGCTGCGATTGTCGGCATACGGCGTGCCGCGGCGATTCGACGCATTGTGATTCCAGTTCGAATTGCCGTTGCCGGAGATGCGGTTGTTCTGGTTGATGTTGTTGTAGCGGTTGACGTTGATGTTGACGTTGCCGCCACCCCAGTTGCAGTTGCCCCAGAGCGCGCTGCCGACCGCGACGCCGACGCCGAACGCGACGAGGCCGGCGCCCGGGTAGTAGTAGCCATAGGGCGGTGGCCAGTACGGCGGCGGATAGCTTGGATAAGCCCACGTGCCGTAGGCGGTCGTCGGGTTGTAGCTCGGCACATAGACGACTTCGGGATTCGTCGGTTCGATCTGGATGACCGTCGTGTTCGTCGTCGGCTCTTGCTCGACGACCACCTTCTGTTGTTCGTTGGTCTTCAACGAACCGGCCTTCTGCGCCGCTGCGCGCAAGCGCTGCACTGACGCCATGACGTCTTCGGGCTGCGCGAGGAATGCATCGCCGACCTTCTGCACCCAGTCCGGCTGGTCGCGCAGCCGCGCGAGCACTTCGGGCAGGGCGACGAGCGACTTCACGCTGGGGTCCCAGTTCTTGCTGTCGACCTGCTTGACCGCCGCATCTCCCTTTGCGCTCGGATTCGCTTTCGACCACGCCGCGGCCTCGGCGACGTCGCTCGGATACGTCGACGCCATGAAGATTTGTGCAAGCAGCGAATCGGGGTATAGCGCCACGGGAGCCAGCATCTGATCGAGCTGCTCTTTTCCATACAACGCCTGTTTTGCTGCCGGCTGTTCCTGCGCGCCGACGCTGGCCGCAAAGAAAAGCAATGACAGACATAGCCAGGATAGCCAGTCCTTCTTCGCAGTATTCATGTCTTTACTCCGCAACGGTCGAGACAAGGCAATTTGTATCGCCAAGGACATGCATTAGACAATGCAATCCTGCTGTTTGTCGGTAAGCAAAAGTACTTAACGCAGCACCGGCGTGGTCGTCGAAGGTTAGGTAGTTTTACTTAGTTGGCGACCGTAGTAGTTCACTGTGGCTTCCGTGGCCCCGCATCCAAAATCGATGCGCACCTGCCCCGATAAGAGGTACAAATTTATGCTCTCTCGCATCGTCAGAAAGTCGCTCAATCGCAAGATCTTGTCCGCACTTGTGCTACTCGCTGCTGTCGGCGGAAGTTCGTTCGCACAGGCTGCCGATCCCGATTCCGTGGACGGCTCCGCACTGACGCTCTACGGCTGGCTGCCAGGGGTCAGCGCGGATTTGCGATTCCAGTCGCCCGGTGGCGAGCTCGAAAGCAAGTCCGACAAAGACATCTTCAGCAACCTCAAGGGGTTCCTGATGGTCCGCTTCGACCAGCATTATGGCGACTGGGGCTGGACCGGTGATCTCGATTACGTGAAGTTCTCGAACCAGACAGGGCGCTTCCGGCAGGTCGACGGCGAGAATGTCAGCGGCAGCGTCAACCTCGACACCAACTGGGGCCTCAAGGGCGGATTGTTCACGCTCGCAGGAACCTACGCGCTAAACCGTTCGTCTGCGGGCTATACCGACGTCCTGTTCGGCGGGCGCTACATCTGGATCAAGGGCAACCTCAGCTGGGACTTTGGCGTCACGGGCTCCGGCGGCCTAGACATCGCCAACTCGGGCCACATCGCGCAGAACGGCAACGCGTTCGATGCCATCGTGGGCCTGCGCGGCAGATGGTACTTCGGCGATGGCGGTAACTGGTACGTGCCTTATTACGGCGACATCGGGGCGGGTACCAATTCAACTTCGACTGCTCAGATCGATCTCGGCATCGGCTATCGCTTCGGCTGGGGCGACATGAGCCTCGACTACCGCAGTGTTTGGCTCGAGCAGGACAAGCACGACGCATTGCTCAAGAACGTGCAACTGGCCGGTCCCAGCTTCAACGTAGTCTGGCACTTCTAGTCTTGCAAGATCCCGAGCTTCCGACCTGCGCCATCGCAGGTCTGGAGTTCTGCCATCGGGTTCGGGCACTACTTTCCTGGGCGGAACGACTGCGCGCGGCCGCGCGCATGCACGCGCGCGAGACGCCCTATGGAACCCTGTGCGAAGAGGCTTTCGTCGCAGCGGCGTCGCTGCGCGGATAGCCGGGAATACGCGACAGCACCCAGGTCACGGGATTCTGCGTCCACGCCTGCGTGACGAAATCCTCGTGCTTCACGTCCGGACCGACGTCGACGAACGAGACTGAACCCGGCAGCATTTTTTTCGGCAGCGTCGTCTTGTAACGCACGTTGGCGTCGTCGAGCTCCTGCTTCAGCGCCTCGTTTTCGTCGTGCGTCGACTTGCCGTACGCACTCAGGAAAAACGTGTGTGCGTGCGCGTGTTCGAGCCAATCGACGAACTTGTCGATCTGCCCGTACAGCGCGTCGAACAGCACGACGCCGGCGACGCGCGCGTCGCCCTTGCCAACAGCGAGCGACCATGCACCCGGCAAGTAGCCGCCGCTGTAGGCGACGAGCACGACCTTCGAGTGCGCGAACGCCGCGCTCACACGCCGGTCGTTGTATTGCGCGGCGAGTTTGCTGGAAGCTTCGGTCACGAACTTGCCGAACTGGCCGCGTTGCCAGAAGCGCCCGGCGCTCGAGTCGGCCGCATCGACGGCGAATTGCGGCGCGACGAGCACGGCGTTGAGCCCTGACGCATCGATTTGCGCGGCGACCTGTTGACGGTCGAGCACGTCGCGCGACAACGTCGCGCCGTTGCCGTGGAAGAACACGACGATCAGCGCGGGCTTGCGAATGTCGAAACCCTTCGGGAAATGCAGCAGCACGCGGTTGTCCGCGAACGTCTCGTCTTCCCAATGCACCGAGCCGTCGCGCGGCGAAACGTGGCCGTGCCGGTCTCCGTCGGCGTGATCGAGAAAACGCTTGCCCGAATCGGGAATAAGGCCGCGGAACGGGAACGGCGCGTTGTCGAACGGGACGAACGTCGTGATCGGATCGTGCAGCGGTGCGATCGGAATTTTCTTCACGAGTTCGTGCCTCGCGGCGCTGGTCGCCGGCGTCGCCGCAAGCGAGATGGACGAGATCGCGTGGAGTGCGACGACGAGAAGGAGAGTCCTCATGGCGCGTACCTTCTTTCGCAGCCGCCATGAATTGCGGTGCAACGGTCTCGCGCCCTTCGCGAGAATCTGGGGAGCCAGCCGTTCGCGCAGGTGCCTCGCATGTCTCAGGTGGCAGTGCCGGCGCCGACGCCGCCCTTGAGCGGCAGGAAGATCGCGAAGAAGGCCGGCGCGGCGAGCAGGTACGCGATGCCGCTGATCTGCAGGACGCTGGCGAGGCCGAACGACGTCGCGATGATCGGCACCATTGCCGCGCCGATCACCGAGAACGAACCGTTGATGCCCCATGCCCACAGGAACATCGCGTTCTTGTTGAGTCGTCCGAGCCAGGTCATCGCAGTCGACATCGGGAAACCCATGAGGAACGCGGGCGGCGCGATCAGCGCGAAACAGCAGACGAGACGCATTGCATACGGCAGGCTGCCGATCGCGTTGAGGATGGGATCGATCATCAATCCGTAGCCGATCAGCAGCAGACCAATCGCGACGAAGATCACTGGCATCGTGCGCCGCGCGCGTTCCATGAAGCGTTCGGACGCGAGGCTGCCGAGCCCTGAAAACACGAGCATGCCGGTGATGAGGATCGATGCCGACACGGTCGGATTGCCGAGTGGCAAAACGAACTTCGCGATCAACGCTACTTCGACCATGATGTAGCCGAGACCCAGGCAGGCGAAGTATAAAATGGTACGGAAGCGGCCCGGGTAGCGCGAGAAGATCGTGCGCCAGCTCAGCACGACAGGAATTGCCACGAGGAAAGCCGCGGCAATCGCGGCAATCGCGAGTGTCGCCCAGAGCAGCAGGTAGCCCCATTCGTCCTGGAACAGCTCGAGGCGGTCGGTCACGCGCGTGAGGTCGCCAGGCTTGACGTAGGCGGCGAAGTACGGACGGTTGTTCGTGAGCGGACGCGTATCGAACACGTAGCCGTCGGCGACGGTCTGCCAGTCGCCGTGCAGCAGCGCGTACCACGCGAGCTGTCCCATCGTCGTCGCGGGCACCTGTTTCGGCGCGGGACCATTCGGGTCGCCGCCGTTCGCGTCGTCGGGCGCCGTGGGATCGGCCATGACGCCGCCGCCGCCTTCCGCAGGCGCGGTCGGATCGGCCGCAGGCGCGCCGGTCGGTTCGGCTGGTGCGGTCGGATCTGTTGCGGATGTCTGGTTTGCGTTGGTCGTCGATGCCACCGTGGATGTTGCACCGCTCGCATTTGCGTCGGCGCTTGCCGCAGGCTTCTTCGCTGCTGCGGCGTCGACGCCGAAGATGCCTTCGCGATACGACGTCAGCGTCGAGGCGATCTGCGTCGTGTCGAAGTCGAAACCCGGATAGGTGAGTTCGTCGAACGACATCGCGTGCGAGTGCTCGTGCAGCTTCGCGATGTCGTCCGCCGAGAAGCCGCCGCGCTTGTACAGCACGGTCGCGGTCGAGAGATAACTCGACGAGGCATAGAATTCTTTTGCGACGAGGGCGTTGGCGCTCGCCGCATCGGGCGCCACGTCGTGCGCGGCCTGCACCATCGTCGCGTACAGCTTGAGCACCGACTTCGGCGGCTCTTCCTTGTTCCACAGCGTCACCGAGAGCACGCCGCCGTCGGCGAGCGCACGCATGTACGCTGCCATCGCCTCGCGCGTGTACGCGTATTTTTCGACGATCGCAAAACCGCCCGGGCTCGACAGGCCGGCCGAATCGGCGAGCGAGAGGTCGATCACGTCATAGCGCTTGTCGGTGTTCGCGAGGAACAGGCGGCCGTCATAGTCGATCACGCTGAGCTGCGGGTCGTGGAGGATGTCGCCCGTGAAGTCGCGCAGCATCTTGTCGTTGCGGAACGCATCGAGGATGGCCGGGTTGCCCTCGGCGACCGTCACGTGTTTCGAGTTGTGCAGCGCCACGCGCGTCGAGATGCCGCCGCCGAACTGCACGACGAACGTCTCGGGATTCTGCTTGAGCACATAGGGGTATTGCATCGGCAGGTAGCGGAAGTACGCGCTCTCGCTCGCGGAGAGCTTGCGCATCACGCCGAACGGGCCTTCGCTGTCGATGTACATGCCGAGGTAGGCGTTCGGCGGAATCTCGGGCAGGTTGAACGCGGCGTTGTCGGACAGCCCCGGCGCGAAGTGCAGGTACGAACTCGAGTAGACCTCGAGGTAACCGAACGGCGACGCATTCGCATAGACGCGCTCGCTGTCGGGAAACTTGCGGGCGTACGACACGCCCTTGTAGTCGGACACCGCGAGCTTCGGGATGCCGAGCGCGCCGGGCAGCCAGAAGTGCGCGGTCACGCTCGCCGCGGCGAGCACGACCAGCGCCGCGATCGCGCCGTTGCGCCTCGCCTGCGCCGCGAACCACACGAGGCTGCCCGCGAACCACATCGCGAGCGGCACGACGATGAGATTCTCGGGTGGGAACAGGTAAAGGCAGCCGAGCAGGAGCAAGCCGCCGATGCCTGCGCCGACGAGGTCGGCGAAGTAGACGCGGCCGAACACGTCCTTCATGCGCAGGAACACCGCGCCGAGGAAGAACGCGCCGGCGAGGAACGGCGTGAGATACAGCACGAAGTTGCCGAACAGTTTCCACTTCTGCGCCGGGTCGGAGATCAGGAAGATCGCGTTGAAAGGAATCTGCTGCGCGAGCAGGTTCGCCGCGACCATGAGCGGGCCGAACGCGAGCAACGCCACGTTCGCGACGCCTTGCCAATGGCGCTCGAACCACGCGTTCGCGCCGCACATCACGACCGAGGTCAGGCCGAAGCCCATCATCACGAGGCTCACGACCATCGAACCGAAGTGCGCCCAGCTGCCGACGCTGAAGATGCGCATGATCACGATCTGCAGGGCGATGACGGCAGCCGAGACGAGGCCGACGGCCAGATAAAAAAGAAAAGCCGACCGGTCGGTGGACGCGGTCGGCGTGTTGAGCGTGCTTGCGGTCATCAATTTATCGAATTACAGAAATAATGGAGCGAAAAGACAATCGGAATGCCGGCTGCGCCGGATGCCTTTGCCCTAGGGCTTGTCCTTCTGTTCGCCGTTGTGCGCGCCCTTGATCACGTCGCCTTCGAGCTTCGTGAAAGGCACGAACGGCACGATCTTGTTGAAGATGTCGCTGCGCGCGACCGTGATCGTGCCATCGGCGGCCTGATTCTTCACGACCTTGAGCACGCGCTGCGCGCCCGGCGGGCCGACCGGAATCACCATGATGCCGCCCGTCTTGAGCTGACGCAGCAGCGGCGGCGGGATGTGGTCGATGCCGCAGGTGACGACGATCTTGTCGAACGGGCCCTTTTCTTCCCAGCCGTAGTAGCCGTCGGCCTGCTTGGTCGAGATGTTCTTGTACTCGGTGTAGCCACGCGCGATCAGGTCGTCATAGACGCCGCGCGTGCGCTCGGCGAGCGGCTTGATGATCTCGATCGTGAACACCTTGTCGGTCATGCGCGACAGGTACGACGACTGGTAGCCCGAGCCGGTACCGATTTCGAGCACCTTGTCGCCGCGCTTCACGTCGAGCGCCGAGGTCATGCGCGCGACCGCGTGCGGGCCGGAAATCGTGACGCCATAGCCGATGTCGAGGAACGCGCTGTCGTAGGCGTGAGGTTTGTTGACGGGGCGGCAGAATTCCTCGCGCGGATTCAGCGCGAACGCGATCTTGTCCTTGTCGTCCCAGACGTCCTTGTTCTGCGTCAGCGCATAGAGGCGGTTCCATCGCTGCGCGAGGAATTTCGGGTCTTCGCCGCGATTCTTCACGGCCCATTCGACGAACGCTTCGCGCGTCGCGAGCGGCGGCGTCATGTCGAACGTGAAAGGTACCGGCACCTTGCTCGGCGTCGGTTCCGCGCGCAGGCCGCGTGGCAGCATGGCCGCGCCGGCGAAAGTCAGTGAACCCAGAACGAAATCGCGTCTAAACACTGTGAGGAGGCTCCTGTGCAGAACATGGCCCTCGGGGGAGGGGGCCTTTGACGATAACCGCGAAGGATACGGTAAATGACGGATATTTGCCGCTTTTTTTGTTCAGAAAAGGCATTCCAGAAAGGGCTTTTTGCTGACAAACTGCGGGCTCGCTTGGTTGCCAGGTGCACGACATGACCAGAGAATTCTCGCGTCGCCACTTCCTCATGCACGCGGGAGCCCTGAGCGGCGCTGCGGCGTTGCTGCCTTCCTTGTCGATCGCCCGCGCGGCCCAGGCCGCCAGCACGGGAGCCTGCGCGAAGCCCGTGCGCATCGACACGCTCGGCGGCCCAGGCGGATACACGGACGATACTTCGGCGCCGCTCGCGCCGCAGGCGCTGGACGACGCCATCAAGTCGGGCCTCGTCGCCGTCAACCTGACGGTCAGCGGCGTCGGCAGCTACGCGAGGAACTACGACGAGACGATCAGGAACATCGCCTACTGGAACGGTCAGATCGCCGCACATACCGATCGCCTCATGCAGGTGCGTGCGTTCGCCGATCTTGAGGCCGCACGTTGCGCGCAGAAGCTCGGCCTGATCTACGGATTCCAGGACGCCACGCCGATGGCCGAAGACCTCGATCGCGTCGACACGTTCCGCGATCTCGGCGTGCGCATCTTCCAGCTCACCTACAACCGCCGCAATCTCGTCGGCGACGGCTGCCTCGAACCGGGCAACGCGGGCCTGTCGACGTTCGGCAGGAAGCTCGTCGACAAACTCAACGCGACGAAATCGCTCGTCGACCTGTCGCATGCGGGCGAACGCACGACGCTCGAGGCGATCGCCGCGTCGAAGGCGCCGATCGCGATCTCGCACACGGGCTGCGCTGCGATCGCGCCGCTACCGCGCAACAAGACCGACAACGAGCTCAAGCAGCTTGCCGACAAGGGCGGCTATGCAGGCATCTACCTGATGCCGTTCTTGCGCAGCAAGGGCCAGCCGATGGCCGCCGATCTGATCGCGCACATCGAGCACGCGGTCGACGTCTGCGGCGAGGACCACGTCGGCATCGGCAGCGATGGCGTGATCTCGCCGGTCGCGGTGACGCCCGAGTTCAAAAAGAAGTTCGCCGACGAGGTCAACGAGCGGCGCAAGCGCGGCATCTCGGCGCCGGGCGAGGACCCGGACGTCTACACGTTCATCCCCGACCTCAATCGCGCCGACCGCTTCCAGCGCATCGCCGACCTGCTCGCCGAGCGCAAGCATTCTGCCGCGCGCATCGACAAGATCCTCGGCGGCAACTTCACGCGCCTGCTCAAGGACGTCTGGGGCGCCTAGACGGCGAGGAGCAGCACCGTCGAAACGTGCGGAATTGGTGCTGCTCGTGTGCGACGTCGTGTGATGCACTGTGTGCTGCGGCCGCCACTTGCTTGAATGCTGCCGGCAGTTTTCCGGTCTCGTTGTTCCGCATCTCATTGTTCTGCTACGTCTGATTCCAGGTCTGCTTCCACGTCTGATATTGAGGAGAATCGAAATGAAGCTTGCGCTGCGTCACTCGCTGATCGCGTTCGCCACGACGTTCGTCCTGTTCACTCCGGCGCTCGCCGCCGATACCGAATTCTTCCCCGCCGCTCCCGTCGGCAACATCAGTCCGCCATTTTCCGAGGCCGTGCGCGCGGGCAACATGCTTTATCTCGCGGGCGCGATCGGCGTGGACGGCGGCAAGGTCGTCGCTGGAGGCATCAAGGCCGAGACCAAGCAGACGATGGACAACATCGGCGCGAATCTCGCGCGTCATCACGCTTCGTTCGACGACGTCGTGCAATGCACGGTCGCGCTCGCCGACATCGCCGAGTGGCCGGCGTTCAACGAGGTATACAAAGGCTATTTCAAGAAGCACTACCCGGCGCGAATGGCATTCGCCGCAAGCGGCCTCGCGCTCAACGCACGCGTGGAAGTGCAGTGCAATGCGATGATCGGCAAGTAGAGGCCGCGCGTCTCGGCAACGACTGCGGACGTGTTCTGTAGCGTCCGCGTCGTTTCGTAGTCAAAGCGGTCCGCTGTGAGCGAACGCCGCCGCGCTGTGCGTGCATGCAGTTTGCAAACGGCCTTGCTTCGTGGTGTCGTTTTCTGTGAGGCGAACCGCGTTTTCGACATTTGCCGCTTTCCTGATCGTCGCGGATCGGTAGGATAGGCGTTACAGGGGGTCACCTTTTCCTGACCCGACATGCAGCGACATCATTGCATCATCTCCGGCACCGGCCGTGCCGGTACCACGTTCGTCGTCCAGTTGCTGACCAGGCTGGGCCTCGATACCGGTTTCACCGATCCGTCCGCAGAGATAGATTCCGTCAGTAACGCCGGCATGGAGCGCGACCTGCACGAGAAGGACGCGCCGTACATCATCAAGAGCCCGTGGATATGCGACTACCTCGACGAGGTACTCGCGGACGGCGGCATCGTCGTCGACCACGCGATCGTGCCGATCCGGGATCTGTTCCAGGCGGCCCAGAGCCGTCGCGAAGTGGTCGCGAGGGCACGCGCGTCCGCGAACCCGCGGGCGATTCGCGGCGGCCTCTGGCACACGAGCAACCCGGCATCGCAGGAACTGGCTTTGACCCTCGAGCTTTACAAGCTCATGCGCACGCTCGCGAAGTACGATATTCCGACGACGACGCTCGATTTTCCGCGCTTCGTGTACGACGCCCGCTATTTGTACGACAAGCTCGCGCCGATCCTGCGTGGCGTCGACATCGACCGGTTTCTGCAAGCCTTCCATGCGACCGTGCGACCCGAACTCGTGCACCAGTTCGTGCCGCCGACGCACAGCCTGAAATCCACGGGTTGAGACCTGTCGGCTAATTTCCGCCGGCGATCAGATCGCATCGAGCGGTATCTTGAGATAGCGGATGCCGTTCGCCGCGGGCGGCGGCAGTTCGCCCGCGGCGATGTTCACCTGGACCGCCGGCAGCAGCAGACGCGGCATCGACAGCGTCGCGTCGCGCGCGACGCGCATGCGCGCGAACGCTTCCTCGTCGACACCAGCGTGCAGGTGGACGTTGCGACGCCGCTGGGCGCCGATGGTCGTCTCGGTCATCACGCCGTCGCGACCCGCGACGGGATAGTCGTGACAGAGGAAGACGCGCGTCGCCTCGGGCAACGCGAACAGCGTCTGCGCAGAGCGATACAGCGTTCGCGCATCGCCGCCCGGGAAATCGCAGCGCGCGCTGCCGTAGTCGGGACTGAACAGCGTGTCGCCGATGAACGCCGCGTCGCCGATCAGATGCGTCATGCACGCGGGCGTGTGCCCGGGCGTCGCTATCGCGCGTGCGGCGATCGTGCCCAGCGCATAGGCCTCGCCGTCGGCGAAAAGGTGATCGAACTGGCTGCCGTCCGTGCGGAAGGACGGCCCGGCATCGAACATGCGGCCGAACGCGGACTGCACCACGCGGACCTTATCGCCGATGCCGATTCGGCCACCGAGCTGCGCGCGCAGATACGGCGCTGCGGAGAGGTGATCGGCATGGACGTGCGTCTCGATGATCCACTCGACGCTGAGCCCTCGCGCGCGCACGAAAGCGATGATCGCATCCGCGCTTGCGCGGCTCGTGCGGCCGGCGGCTTCGTCGTAGTCGAGTACGCTGTCGACGATCGCGGCCGCCTGCGTCGCGGTATCCCAGGCCACGTGGCTGATCGTGCGCGTGGCGGGGTCGAAGAACGAATGTACTTCCGGACGCGGCATGTTCGGCGGCTCCCCTGTGGCGACGCCGCGACGCTGGCTGCGAGGCGCCGGGCGCCTGGTCGTCGGACGGACCGGGCGCAAGCATACCCGATACTTGCTGCGCGGCGGCCGTCGCCGGCCTCGGCTGCGCGGTCGCGTGGATCAGGTCGCGCCGCGCGAGGAAGCCGCGAGGCCCGCCGCGTCGGTCCGATCGAATGCGAACACGCGTACCTCATCCAGAGAGCCCTGCATGCTCACGTCGTCGAGCGTGGCTTGCACGAGGCCGCCGAGGACGCTGCCGGGCGCCGTTTCGACGAATGTCCGCACGCCGCGCTCGTGCAGCGCCGAGACGATCTCGTGCCACAGCACGGGATGCGCAACGCCGGTGGCAAGGTCTTCGCCTATCGCGCGACCATCGGTTTCCATGCGCGCGCGCCGGTTCGTCGCGAACGGAATGCGCGCATCGTCGAGCGGCACCTCGGCGATGGCCTCGCTCATGCGCGCGGCGACGCCCGCCATCAGCGGGGAATGCGAGGGAACCGCGACCGCGAGGCGGACTGCCTTGCCCGCACCGCGCGCCTGCGCGTGCTCGAGCAGCGCGGCGAGATCGGCGTCCTCCCCCGAAACCGTGAACTGTCGCGACGCGTTGCGATTGGCCAGATGAAGCGTCGCGCCGCGCGCGCGCGCCGCGTCGATCCAGCCCTGCAGCGTCCGTTCCGGCATGCCGGAAATCGCGACCATGCCATAACCGCGCGGGTACGCTGCGGTCATGAGGCGGCCACGCAGGTCGACGAGACGCAATGCGTCGGCGAAGCACAATACCCGTGCATGGACTGCGGCTGCGAACGCGCCGACCGAATGTCCCGCGACGAAATCGGGCACGACGCTTTCCCCGGAGAGAAGATGCGCGCTGGCGACGCCGGCGATCAGCAGGCCGAGTTGCGTCGCCCGCGTTCCGGCCTGCGCCTCGACGGTATCGAATTCGAACGGATCCTCCGCGAGCACATCCCTGGCCTCGTCGAGCAGGTGCGCCGTGGCCGAGTATCGTTGCAGCCTTGCGAGCATGCCCGGCTTCTGCGCGCCCTGGCCGGGGAACAGGAACGCGATTTTCGACTCGGCGCTCACCAGGCGAACGCGCCGAGTCGCGGACCGGAGCGGGTCTTGATCAGGACGCTGCCGGGAGAGAGTAGCCATTCGCGCGCCGCGACGGCGCCGATCTCGGCTTCGATCGTGGCGTCGACGCGGACGTCTGCGGCATCGACGCAGCGGACGAATTCTTCGAGCTGCACCTGTGTGTTGCTCGCGTGCGGATGCAGGACGATGTCGAGATCGCTCTGCGCGGTGACCACGGGCGCACCGCTCGCGAGTTCGAAACCGACGCTGCCGCCGGGCCCCCAGACGAGGTCGAACCGCGCCGCTGCGCTCGCCACCACCGCGAGCGCGGCGAAGGCCGGCAGGTCTCTTCGCGGCGCCGTCGAGCGGGCGAGCGTTTCGGGGGTGATCGTCTCGGCGATGTCGCGACGACGAAGCAGGGCAGGGAAGCGCTCCGCCCGCCGCATGCCGCGCACGCCGACCGGCACGAGATCGCCGACGATCTCGGCACGGCGCACGACGACGAACGGCGCGCGCGCCAGCGACGTGTTGACCCATCCGGGCACGTCGTCAACGGCGATGAGTTCTGCGCGCGGCGCCAGCCGCAGCAGGTCATGCGGGCGCATCCCACTGCGCCTCGAGCAATTGCCGCACGCGGATCGACATCGCGCGCGTGCGCCCGGCCGCCTCGTTGCCGAGACGGTCGGCGGGGCCGCGCTCGCACGCGCGCAGGTCGCGCAGCGTCTGCAGCAGCAGAGACCGCGCTTTTCGCACATCGTCCGCCGTCGGCACATCGGCGTTTTCGACGCCGAGCAGGCGAGCGAGCGCGCCGAGCTGCGCGAACGCGTGCACGTCGCGCGCAGTTGCCGGCACGACGTTCGCGAGTGCGGCGACTTCCTCCTCGCTGCGCCGCGTCACGCGCGCGACCGAGGCCTGCGACATCACGTGCACTTCTATGCCGGCATCGTCGAGCGCGATCAATGCGCCGGCCTGCAAACCGTGCGCGAGGAACGCGCCCGAGATCGCCTTGCCGACGATTAGCGCGACGACCGGATGGCCTGCGAGGCGCGCGCTTGCATATGCGTCGGCCGCCGCGGCGAGCGATTCGTGCAAGCCCAGCGCTTCTTCGTGATAGCCGAACGCCTGGCCCGGCACGTCGACGAGCGCGATGATCGCGCGAGGTTGCACGCCGCGGGTTGCATCGATCGCGTCTGCGTCGACCGCAGCGCGGATCGCGGCAGCGATCTTCCAGCCTTCCTCGACGCCGACCTGGCCCGCGCGGGCGCGCGGGAAACGCGCTTGCGCATCCGGCACGACGCAGACGAGGCGCGCGCGCTCGTCGTCCCAGGAGACGTCGGCGGCGCGCACCGTTCCGTTGCCGCCTTCGCTGCCGTCGGCGAGCGCACGCAACCAGGCGAGTCCGCGATTCATCGCGCAGCCCCCGTCGGCGGCAGAGCATACGCAGCGATGCGGGCGCGCGAGGCGTCGATGTCGCGCGAACGGAATGTCTTGGCCGGTTCGCGGAACGCGGCGCGCATCGCGGCCGAGATCGCGATCGCGTCATCCTCGACGAATACCTCGATGAGGCCCTGCTCGCGCCGGCGGCGGCAGCCGATCGTCGACCAGATGCGCGGACGATCGCGCGCGTCGAGTTCGGCGCTGCCGGCCTCCTGTTCGATGACTTCGGGGCCGTTGAGGCCGAGCCGGCCGATTTCGGTGCCGATCAGCGTGCTGCAGAGTCCCGCGGCAATGCCCATGCCGCCGAAGCAGCCGATGCGCCCCGCAACGATGCCGACGACCGGCACGCATTCGCGCAACGAGACGATCGCCGCATGCATGTCGCTGATGGCGAGAATGCCGAGATTGGCTTCCTGCAGGCGAATGCCGCCCGTGTCGAGGACGAGCACGGGACGCACGATGCGGCCGCGCTTCGCGTCGCGCAGCGCAAGTTCGAGCGTGCCTGCGATCTTGGCGCCGTTGACCTCGCCGATCGAGCCGCCTTGATAGTTGCCTTCGATCGAGAGGACGACCGCTTCGACGCCATCGATGCGACCGCGCGCGACGACGACGCCATCGTCGCTCTGCGGCACGATGCCCTGCGGCGGCAGGTGCGGCGACTCGACGCGCTCGAACGGATCGAGCAGCTCGCGGAACGAGCGGGCGTCGAGCAGCGCGTGCGCACGTTCGCGCGCGTCGAGTTCGGAGAAGCTCGCGCCCGCGTCGCTCATGCGAACGCGGCCTCGATCGCCTGCTCGAGGCGAAGCAGCACGGTCGGCGGTGCCGCGCCGAAGTCGTTGATCGCGATGCGCACGGCGACGTCGTGGCGTGCGAAGAAGCGATCGATCACGGCACGCCAGCGTTCGCCGAACCCGTCGGCGCTCGTACGCACCGTGATCTGCGACTGCGCGGCCGTTGCGGGCTCGAGCAGCACTTCGAGATTGCCCGACGCGACGACGCCGACGTGGACGCGGCGCGGCGGCGCGCGCAGGCCGGCGGGGCGCGCGAACTCAAGTGTTTCCATCGGTCTTCTCCGCGACGGATGCAATGTCGAATGATTCAATGTCGAGCGATTCGACGCGGAGCGATCCAATATGCAAGGCTCCGGCGTTCGGCGATTCGATGCGATCTAGCAATAGCGTCGCCGCGAAAAGGTCGGCGCTGCCGCCGGGCGACGCGTTGCGCGCGAGCAGGCCGCGGTCGAGTTCGTCCAGTGCGCGCCGGCCATTCTCGCTGTCGAGACCGTAGTCGAGCACGCGCCGCGCGCCGCATTGTGCGAACGCGAGCGCCTCGGCGCCGCCGCGATACAGCAGGCACGTGTCGTCGAGCCTGGCGATCAGCGCGATCAGCGCCTGCAGGCGCGCGGATCGTTCGTCGCCGCAGCGCGCCCTTGCGGCGCGCAGCGCGGGCAATGCCACGGCCTGTATGTGCGGGAACGCATTCTCGGCCTCGCCGCGAGCGCCGCGAACACCGTAGCGGTCCCGCATCGCGCTGCCGTGACTCGTCGACGCGCACGCGACGGTTGGCAGGCGCGCGATGCGCGCGGCGCGCGCGCAGATCGCCGGCGACGCGAGCGCCGACTCGCTGCCAGAGGAAACCGGATGCGGCCCGCGGCGAGCGGTAGCCGACTCTGCAGTTGCCGACGCGATCGCCGCGACGAGCAGCCCCAGCGCCCAGATCGCGCCGCGATGCGTGTTGATGCCGCCGGTCGCCGCGAGCATATCGGCTTCTGCTTCACGGCCGATGACGCCGAGACGCGCGCGCATCGCCGCACCGCACGACATCGCCGAGGCGCATTCGGCGAGGCGTACGAAATGCGGCTCGAGTGCAGCGGCCGAGCGCAGCAGCAGCGCGAGACCCATGTCCGCGTGCGCGCCGGAGCCGCGGCGATCGACGAGGCCGGGCTTCGGCGTCAGCGTCGCCTCTTCGCGCAGGGCCCACGACGCGATTGCGCCGAGTCGTCGCGGGTCGAGCGAGCGTGCCGCGAACGGCGCGACGATCTGCGAGGATGTTCCGCGCCGTTCGCGCGCGTCGATCACCATATTCGTGCAAGCGTCCATCACCAGCTCCGGAAACGCGCGGGCGGATCGTAGAGACCGCCCGACCACTCGACGATCTCGCGCATGTTGTGCGCGGCGAGCAGCGAGCGGCGCGCGTCGACGCGACGCACGCCGAGGTCTTCGGGCAAGGCGACGATGCCGCGCCTGCGCAGCTGCGCGACCTTGTCAGCCGAGGTTTCCATGCCGAGCGGCGTGACGCCCGCGATCGCGGCGAGCGCGGCGCGGCGCTCGTCGGCGTCGCTCGCGAGATAGAGATACGCGACGCCTTCCTCGCTGACGACGTGCGTGACGTCGTCGCCGTAGATCATCACGGGTGGCAGCGGCAGGCCGGCGGTCTCGCCGACCTCGACGGCGTCGAGCGTCTCGACGAACGTCGGTGCCATGCCATCGCGAAAGCTCTGCACGAGCTGCACGACGAGCTTGCGACCGCGCGCGGATGCGCCGGTCTCGCCGCGCATCTCGAGCCACGCGCCGCTCGCATGGCGGCGGCCGTGCGGATCGCTACCCATGTTCGGCGCGCCGCCGAAGCCCGCGATGCGGCCGCGCGTCGCCGTCGACGAATTGGCGCGCGCGTCCATCTGCAACGTCGAGCCGATGAACAGGTCGGTCGCGTAGAGGCCGGCCATCTGCGAATAGGTGCGGTTCGAGCGCAGCGAGCCGTCCGGCCCGGTGAAGAAGATGTCGGGACGCGCGGCGACGTAGCGCTCCATGCCGACTTCGCCGCCGAAGCAGTGCACGCTTTCGACCCAGCCCGTCTCGATCGCGGGGATCAGCGTCGGATGCGGATTGAGCGCCCAGTGCGTGCAGATCCTGCCCTTGAGGCCGAGGCTCTCTGCGTAGGTCGGCAGCAGCAGTTCGATCGCCGCGGTGTCGAAGCCGATGCCGTGATTGAGGCGCGTGACGCCGTGCTTCTCGTAGACGCCGCGGATCGCGAGCATCGCCATGAGGATCTGCACGTCGGTGATCAATGCGGGATCGCGCGTGAACAACGGTTCGATCGCATACGGCCGGTCGGCAACGACGACGAAGTCGACCCACGATCCCGGGATGTCGACGCGTGGCAGTTTTCCCTCGAGACGATTGACCTGCGCGATCACGATGCCGTCGCGGAATGCGGCGGCTTCCACGATCAGCGGCGTCTCCTCGGTATTCGCGCCGGTATACAAATTGCCGTCGGCGTCGGCTGCGTCCGCCGCGACGAGCGCGACGTCGGGCGTCAGGTCGACGAAATAGCGCGCGAACAGCTCGAGATAGGTGTGGATGGCACCGATCGTGACGCGCCGGTCCTCGACCATCTGCGCAAGGCGCAGGCTCTGCGGCCCGGAGAACGAAAAGTCGACGCGGCCCGCGATGCCGCGCTCGAACAGGTCCATGTGTTCGGACCGGCCGAGCACGGACAGCAGCAGGTGCAGGTCGTGCACGCGCGCGGGATCCACTTCGGCGAGCTTGCGCGAGAGAAAATCGGCCTGCTTCTGGTTGTTGCCTTCGAGCACGACGCGGTCGCCGGGTTCGAGCAGGGCGTGCAGCGCGTCGAGAATCCGTTCCGCGTCGAGCACGCGTCCGCTCGCGTAGGCGGCGACACGCGCGAGGCGCTCGCGCTTCCTGTCGCGCCGCGTCGACCAGTTTTGAGTCGCTGCGGCCGGGCGCATCGCTATTTCGACTTCCGCGTTGCGCGGCGGGGCTTCCCGGCGTCGACACGATGCGTGTCGGTGATGTGCCGGGCGAGCAGCTCGGCCGTGTCGAACAGATGGCTGGACAATATTGCGGTCGCGCGGCGCAGGTTGCGCTGCTCGACCGCTTCGAGCAGTTCCTGGTGCTCGCGATCCGACTCGTGCTTGAGGGCGGGCTGCAGGTATTTCTGCCGCAGATAGCGCTCGCTGCGCTGGTGCAGGTGCTCGATTTCAGCGAGCAGATGCGCGCGTCCGGCAGGTAAGAGCAACGCGAGGTGAAACTCTTCGTTGCGGCGCATGTACTGCGACGAGTCCCGTTCCTTGAGCGCCGTCAGCAGCGCATTGCGCGCGACGCGCAGCGTCGCCGGCGTGTGCGCGGGCAGCGCCTGCTTCAGCGCGAAGCATTCGAGTACCGCGCGCATCTCGTAGATTTCGCGGGCCTCGTCGGCGTCGAGCCCGGTCACGACCGTGCCCTTGTGCAGTTCGGAGCTGACCCAGCCTTCGCTTTCGAGACGCTTGAGCGCTTCGCGAACGGGGATGTGACTCACCGCGAAGTGACGGGCGAGATGGTCCTGGCGCAGCGCCTGGCCCGGCAGGAGCTTGCCCTGCACGATCGCGTCGCGGATTTCGTCGGAGATCGCCTGGGTCGTGCTGACCCGCTTGATCAGCGGGTTGTTCATTCGTCGGATAGCCATGCTCATTCATATATGATATACAAAATGCGGCAACAAAAAACAGCGCCACGCCGATTGCCCGGCGGCACGGCGAAGGCGCCATGGGTTTCGCGGATACATAAGACTCGGGAGGGTCTCCGATGCAGACTTCTGCCTCCGCAACGGCGCAGATGCGCACGCCGTTGAACAAGTCGCAAATCACGGGTTTCTGGGCTGCATGGGGCGGCTGGACGCTCGATGGCATGGATTCCTTCATCTACGCGCTCGTGCTCGCGCCGGCGCTGACCGAGCTGCTGCCGAAGTCCGGCATCGAGGCGACGCCCGCCATGGTCGGCTTCGCGGGATCGGTGCTGTTCGCGATCTTCCTCGTCGGCTGGGGCATCTCGTTCATCTGGGGCCCGCTCGCGGACCGCTTCGGCCGCACGCGCGTGCTCGCAGGCACGATCTTCATGTACGCCATCTTCACGGGCGCAGCCGCACTCGCGCCGAACGTCTGGCTGCTCGGCCTGTTCCGCTTCCTCGCAGGCATCGGCATCGGCGGCGAATGGGCGCTCGCCGGCACTTATGTCGCCGAGGCGTGGCCCGAAGATCGCCGCAAGATGGGCGCGGGCTATCTGCAGACCGGCTATTACGCGGGCTTCTTCCTCGCCGCGGCGCTCAACTACACGGTCGGCGCGACGTTCGGCTGGCGCGCGATGTTCCTCTGCGGTCTGACGCCGGTGCTCGTCGCGATCGCCGTGCTGATGCGCGTAAAGGAGCCGGAGCGCTGGAAGAAGCACGAGACCGAAGCGAAGGCGGTGAAGCCGCTCGCGGAGATATTCAGCGCGCAGTATCGCCAGCGCACGCTGATCAACGCTTCATTGCTGACGGTCGCGATCATCGGCCTCTGGGCGGCGGCGGTGTACGAACCGAGCGCGATCATCTTCCTCGCGAAAAAGGCCGGCATGGCCCAGTCCGATGCGGTGAAGACCGCCTCGATCGGCACGGGCATCCTCTCGATCGGCACGATCCTCGGCTGCCTCTGCGTGCCGCTGATCGCCGAGCGCGTCGGCCGCAAGCGCACGCTCGCGATCTACTTCCTCGGCATGTTCGTCGCGATCGCGACGAGCTTCGGCTGGGCTTTCTATCTCGAGAACGGCCTCTGGACGTTCATCGCGACGCTGTTCGTGCTCGGCTTCTTCGGCGGCAACTTCGCCGTGTTCAGCCTCTGGCTGCCCGAGCAATACGGCACGAACGTGCGCGCGACCGCTTTCGCGTTCTCGACGTCGATCGGCCGCATCATCGGCGCGGGCGTCAACTTCGGTCTCGCCGCACTCGTCGTCAACATGGGCACGATCGGCAAGCCTGTCGCGCTCACGTCGCTCGCGTTCCTCGTGGGCCTCGCACTGATTCCGTTCGCGATCGAGACGAAGGGTCAGCGCCTGCCCGACTGATCGACGAGAAAATTCCGGCGTCGTCGCCAGCCAGCGCGACGACGCCACTGGTTCTGCCGCGAGCTCCCCTCGCGCGCCCCTCCCGTCCGCGATCCCGTTCGCGGACGGTTTTTTATGCGCCTTAGGTCAGTGTGCCGGCGTCAGCCGGTCGAAGTTGAGGATCGCGTTGAACACGAGGCCGTAGCTGCCGATCGTTTCGCCGCGCCAGATCGGATTGATCGCGAACAACAACGTGTGGCCTTTGCCGAGGCGCGCGTCGACGACGGCGGCGCGTTCGGCGATGTTGCCGGCGCCCGAGAGCAAGCCTGAGACCAACAGGTCGCTCGCATCGCCGAAACGCACGACCGCGCGCGGGCGGGAACCTTCGGGAATCACCGTGTACGGGAAGAACGGGTTCGGCGTCGCCTGGTCGACATTGAGCGGCGTCGCCTCCCAACCCTTCGGCGAAGGCAGCTCCGCGGCCGCAACTGCTGCGCGACCGTCCGGCGTGTCGGTATCGCGCGGACCGCCGCGGCCGGTCGGGCGCTTGAAGTCCTTCGCGTTCGGCAGTCCGTCATCGCCGGTCAGGAGGTTGCTGAGCTTGAACGACAGGCCGTCGGGGCTATACATCGCGAAGTCATTGCCATAGCCGTAACTCACCGCGTTGTCGGCATCGACGATCACGCCCTTGAGCACGCTGCCGACGACCTTCAGATCCTTCGGCGGCGTCACCGAAACGCCGGGCGCGAGGCCCATGTCGATCGCGAATTTCGCGGCGTCGCCCGCGGCGAGAAACAGGCCGCCCTGATCGACGAAACGCTGCAGGTGAGCGAGCCCAGACGCGCCGAGCCCGGGGCGGATGTCGTCGGTCTGATCGATATTCATGTTCGGCGTCGTCGACGTCACCTTCCACGGCATCGCGTTGCCCCAGAGCGGCAGCCCGTTCAACACGAGCTGCGAGTTGTCGGCGCCGATCGGCGCGAACAGGATCACGTCGTACTTGCTGCGCAGGTTGTCCTCGCGCGCGACGGTCTGCGTCGAGATATAGGTGAACGGCACGCCGAGGCGGTCGAGCGCCATGCGCCACCACCCTTCGGTCTGCGTGCTGAGCCAGGTGTGCATGAGCGCGATGCGCGGCGTGCCGACGCGATGCGTCGCGACGGCAGGCGTTGCGTCGATCGCCCAGAGGTCGAGTCCGAATTCCTCGGCTTTGCGCGCGAACGCGGCACGATCAACCTTGCTCACGATCCACGCGCCCGCGTTGAAGCGATGGCCGGCCGCGTCGAAAGCCTTCTCGGCGACGGCGATGTCGGCGTCCTTGAACGCATAGCGCAGCGCGATCAGCGATGGATCGGCGTGATTGTCGATCACGTAGACGCCGCCGCTGCCACGCACGCGCGCGCTCGCGCGCACGGGTTCGCGCAACGTCTCCATCGACGCCTTGAGGATCGACGTGTCGGTGACGCGCACGACCTCGGTGCCGAACAGGTCGCCGAACGACCAGGCGGTGTCGTCGTAGGGATGCTTTTGCGGATCCTCCGGCGCCCAGTACTGCCGGTCGAGCAACACGTCGGCGATGCGCGAGTAGGGCTGATCCATCCGGACGACGAACGAACCCGCGGCGAACGTGCGCGACACCATCTTCGGCGTGCTGGCCTTGGCAGCTTCCTTCGCGTCGTCCTTGTCCTTGGCGTCGCTCGGCGCAGGCACCTGCACGGTGATCGCCCCGGCGCTGCGGCTGATTTCGACGTGCTGCAATTGCAGGATCTGCAGCAGGCGGCGCTGCGCGTCGCTGTGCGCGTCGTCGGCCGCGAACACGTACGCGGCGGGACCGGCCGCGCCGGGCTTCTCGATCGAGCGCTTGCCCTTGAGATAGAAGTTGCGCAGGAATGTCTTGCCGTTGTCGGCGAAGTAGTTGAGCGCCGTGAGCAGGCCGGCCTGCTCGTAGTTGTTGTTGTCGCGCTGCGACCAGCGCACTTTCGGCAACGGCGGGTTCGGCCGGTACCAGGTGCGCGCGTAGTCGCCGGGATCGAGCACGCGATCGAGCGTGTCGGCACCCGAATTGCCGAACGTCTCGTAGAGGCGGCTGATGCCGTTGTGCATCGCGGCCATGAACATCAGATAGCCAGGGCTCCACGTATCGAAGTCGCCGTGCGTGAACACGCCGGGCATGCCGAACTTCGTAAGTTCCTGCACGTTGCTCCAGCCGAGTTGCTGCCATTCGCCGACGAGGATCGGATCGACCCAGGCGTTGTACGGGCCGTCACCGACCGTGTTGTCGTAGAGAAACGGCACCGACTCGTGCAGGTCGTGCAGCACCTGCGCGTGCCAGCCGAGATAGGTGTCGAGCACGTTGCGCGACAGATCGAGCGTCAACCCCATCGCGTCGCGATTGTTGTCGTGGGCGACATAGTGGCCCCAGTACATCAGCGGCGGCGGCGTCTTGCCCGGGTTCGCGCGATGCCAGTTGTACAGGTCGACCATGCGGTCGCGACCGTCGACTTCGACGACCGGCGTGATCAGCGTGATCACCTGCGAGCGGATCTTCTTGATGTAAGGCGCGTCGTCGACGGCGAGGCGATAGGCGAGTTCCATGAGCGCCGTCGGCGCACCGGTCTCGGGCGAGTGGATCGTGCCGGTGATGTAGTAGACCGGCGTCGACTGCGCGACGAGCGCGTCGGCCTTCGCGTCGTCCATCGCTAGCGTGCGCGGATCGGCGAGCTGGGCGAGGCGCGCGTCGTTGTCCTTGAGCGTCGCGAGCAGTTTTTCGTCGGCGACGGCGACCGCGATCATCTCGCGGCCTTCCTCGCTCTTGCCGATGCGGAACACCTTCACGCGCGGGCTCGCCTGCGCGAGCAGGTCGAAGTAGCGCACGACGTCCTTCGTGTACGGCAGCATGTTCGGCGCACCAGCTATGTCGCCTAGCACTTTCGCGGGCGTCGGTACGGTCGCCGAGGCCGGCAGGTAGTCGGTCAACGGCGAGTTGAACTGCGGGTCGGTCGTGTATTCGGCGATCTTCTTGCCATAGGGCGCATCGACCGGCTGCTGCGGATCGCGCGCGTAGGTACCGTCGGCAGCGGCGGCGGACGTCGCGGCGACGAGCGCGGCGAGGAAGAGCGAAGAGTGCAGGAAGAGGCGAAGCATGTACGGTCCCGGGAAAAGCAAAGCGCGGAGCATACCCGTATTTGCCGCGCCCCGGATCGGCGCGAAGTCATGCCGGAACGGCGTGGGCCCGGGTCGACTCCGGGCAAAAAAACCCCGTCCGTCGCCGACAGGCAACATACGGACGGGGATTGGAAGAAAACCAATCAGGAGGAGGAGCGCGATGGCCTCTCCGAATGCGATTTAGAAATGCACACCCGCCTCGACGCCCCAGAGGCGCGGCGGCGAGATCGATGCGAACGGCGTGCCGAGTACCGTCGCCGTGATGTTGTTGATGCCGCCGACGTAGCGGTTGTCGAACACGTTGTTGACGAAGAACGCGAAGCGCCACGGCGTGCCCGCGGCCGACCAGCTCAGGCGCAGGTCGGTGCGGTTCTGCGCTTCGCCGAGCTTGAACGACGGCGTTTCGAGGCAAGCGCCCTGCGCGCGCGAATCGGAGTTGCAACCGGACTTGCTGCGGTAGGCGTTCTGCAGGATGAAGTCGAGGTCGCCACCCGCAACGTTGTGCCACATGTATTCGAGCCCGACCGCCATCTGCCACTTCGGCTCGCCCGTCGTCTGGCCCGAGAGGTCGGTGCCGTCCGGCGCGACGTACTTCTTGTACTGCGAGTTGATGTACGCGCCCGTGAAGTTCACGCGCAGCGCGTCGGTGGCCTGCCAGTGAGCCTCGAGGTCGAGACCCGTGGCGTCGCGGTCGCTCGTGGTGACGATGTACAGCGGCAGCGATCCGTTGCCGTCCGAGACGAGAGTAAGCGACTGCAGGTTGGAATATTTATAATAGTATACCGACGCGTTGAGCAGCAGGCGGTAGTCGGGCAGGAAGCTCTTGATGCCGAACTCGTAGTTCCACACGTTCTCGGGCGAGTAGACCGAGCCGACCTGCACGCTGTTGTAGCCGCCGGCCTCGTAGCCCTTGGCGACCGAGCCGTAGATCATCTCGTTTTCGGCGAGCGTGTAGTCGAGCACGACGCGCGGGCTCGTATCGGTCCACGAGCGGCTCATCGAAACCGGCGCGTAGGTCGAAGCAGGCGTGTTGAACTCGATGTTCTGCTGGAATACCTCGATCGGCACGCCGGCGGCATCGAGCAGGCCGAAGACCTGCGCCGCTTCGAGCGTCTTGTCGAGGTTGTCCGCGACGCGCGGCGGGTTGTACCAGCTGAATTCCTTGTCGTCGCGCGTGAAGCGCACGCCGGTCGTGAGGTTCAGGCGGTCGTTGAGGTGCCAGATCAAGTCGCCGTAGACCGCGTAGGCCTTGAACTTGCCATGGTTGTACATCGTCTCCTGCCACGAGTCGCCGAGCAGCGAGTACTGGAAACCGTTGGCCTGGAACGCCTGCGACAGCGGGCCGTATAGCTGGAAGCCCTGCGTGTTTGCGAGCAGCGTGTCGATCGTGTCGGTGAACAGGTTGAGCTGGCTCGCCTGGTGCGCGTCGGCGTTGTAGTAGCTCATGCCGCCGACCCAGTCGACGAGATCGGTCTTGCCCGCGAGCTTGAACTCCTGGTACCAGCTTTCGTTCTTCTCGAGGTTGTTCGTGTCGAAGTACAGATACTGGCGATTCGTGCCGTCGTCGTCCTCGCGGTTCATCGTGTTGAAACGGCGATACGACGTCGTCGATGTGAAGTCGCCGATCGGGAAGTTGTGTTCGACGCGCAGCAGGAACGCGTCGAAACGGCGCGTTTCGCGGCCGTCGATCGTGTCGTTGTAGAGCGGCGTATGCAGCGGATCGAGGAACTTCGACGGATCGTAGCTCGGGTCGCCCGGCACGGGCGGCAGGGCGGGGAAGTTCGGCAGCGGCGCGATGCCGATTGCCGGCCGCGCCGTCTGGTCGAGTTCCTCGTGTTCCCAGGTCAGGCGCACGGTCGTGTCGGCGGGCGCGTTCCAGCGCAGCGACGCGCGCGTGCCCCAGTCGTGGTTGCCGCCATAATGCTGGCCGGTCGCGGCGTCCTGCAGCCAGCCGTCGCTCTGGTTGTCGACGAAGCTGACGCGCATCGCGACGTCCTGGCCGAGCGGCAGGTTGATGAGTCCCGTGCCGTAGCGCGTGCCGTAGTTGCCGAGGCGCAGCATCGCGTCGGCCTCGTACGCGTCGATCGGGTCTTTCGTCACGATCGAGATCACGCCGCCAGCGCTGTTGCGGCCGAACAGGGTGCCCTGCGGTCCCTTGAGCACTTCGATGCGCTCGATGTCGTTGAACGTCAGCAACGAACCGCCGGTCTTGCCGGTGTAGACGCCGTCCGAGTAGATGCCGACCGGCGAATCGGTGCCGATGCCGAAGTCGCTGTTGCCGATGCCGCGCAGCGAGTAGCTCGGCTGCGTCGGCTGTGAGCCGTCGACTGAAAGACCCGGAATGTAGCCGTTCATGCGCGACAGATCGGTCGCCGCGAGCGCGTCGATCTGCTTCTGCGTGACGATCTGCATGGCGATCGGCACCGCCTGGGTTTCCTGCGTGCGGCTCTGCGCGGTGACCGTGATGTTGCCGAGCTCGGTTGCCTGCTTGTTCGCGTCTTCACCCGACTGCGGGCCGGCCGGTGCAGATTCCACCGCTGCCGATTCAGCTGTTGCCGGATCGGTCGCCGTCGCATGGGCGGCGCCACAGCAGAAGGCGAGCGTCGCCGCATACAGGGTCGTACGAATGAGGGGTCGGTTGCGCAGCGAGTGGATCATGTCAGGTCTAACTCCCGTGTAGTTTTTTCTAGTTCAGTGCGTGTCGGTGTCGGCGCTGCAGGAACCCTGCAGCGAAGCCACCCATTGCCGGATCAGTTCGAGACCTTCGCGATGCGTCGTGTTGCGGCCCTGCTCGGGCATCATCACGCCTGTCTCATGCGAAGCCATTCTGTACGGCAGGATCGAATCGTCCGGTTTGCCAGGAACGATGTCGAAGATGTGATCGCCCGTGCCGCGACCGGCGGCGACGGGCGGCTTGCATAGTCCGAGGTGACGGTCGGCCGGCGCCGAACTGCGCAGATCGAGCGCCGTCGTGTTCGCAGGGCCGGTCGGGCTGTGGCAGTGCCCGCAGTTGATGTCGAGGTAGGCGCGCGCGCGATCGGCGACGGGCGCGTTGGCGTCATGCCAACTGGCGTTGCGCGGAGCCGCGGCCGCGGCCGGTGCGCCCGACAGGTAGCCGAGCTTGCTCCAGTGCGCGAGCTGGTTCTCGCTGCCGTCGGCGTAGACGAGGTCGCGATTGAGATGGCGCGCCTTCGGTCCGATCGGCGCGATCTCCTTGGACTTCACGTTGACGACGTGGCAGCCGGCGCACTGGTTCTCGTTCGGCACGACATAGGTGAACGGTTCGTGTTCGCCTTTTTCATCGACGAGGTCGAGCGCGAGCGCGTCGCCCGTGCGCGCGAGCTCGGCCTCGGTCTGCGCGGCGTTCCAGACGTAAGGCATCGCGTCCCAGCCGTGTTCGCGGCGCACGAGCACGCGCGTCTCGATGAGGCGCACGTGGCGCAGGTCGAGGCCGCTGCCGGCGATGCCGGCGGCAACGAATTCGTGCGACTGGTCGTAGGTGCGCGCGACCGCGTTGTCGCCGCTCGCCTTTTCCGGCAGCGGGTAATAGAACGTCTTCGTGATGATCGTGCCGACAGGGAAGTCGAAACTCGCGTCGGCGTCGTACTTCGCGCCGACGCCTTTCGGCATCCACACCGTGCGCAGCTTATGCGCGTAGTCGCTGAACAGCGGCGTGTTGAGGTCGTACGCAACGACGCCGCCGTTGAGCACGAGGTGGCCGCCGTCGGCGTAGACGACCTGCCAGTCGCTGAGCTTCGCCGGCCGGCCTTCGGCGAAATAGTGCACCGGCTGCGCGACGCGCGCGCAGGCGCCGAGCAGCAGGAAAGCGCTACCCAGCAGCAGTTTTGCAAATCTCCGTGACATCACGCCTTGCCGGGGATCTGGACCGCGGGCAGCTTCGCCAGTTCGCACTTGAACGAGGTCTTGTCCACTTTTGGATTGTTGTACTTGTTCGGGCCGTCGGCGTTGAGCACGTCGAGGCCGTCGGCGCCGACACAGATGCGTTCGTCGGCCGGCGGCTGGCCGTTGACGAGGTTCTTCGCGTCCTGATAGCCGTCCCAGATGATGTCGGGGAAGTGGCCGTTGAGGCCGAACAGCGCCACCTTGAGCGTCTTCAGGTCCATGCCGTCGGGCGAATCGCCGCCGCCGCTGAAGCGGTTGCCATAGACGTAGATCGCGCGCGGATACGGATCGTAGTTCGGGTCGACGCCGGGCTTGTTCCAGTAGTTCGTCGAGAAGTAGCTGGAGATGATGACGTTCGCCGTGCGGTTGTCGGCGATGTCGTTGTCGAAAATCTCGACCTTGGGATTGGAGTTGATCACGATGCCGGAACCCGCCGGCACGCTCGCGACCGCGGCACCCTTGGCGGCGAAGTTGCCGAGGTTGTTCGCGACCGACTTGTTCTTGAAGATGCGCGTCGAGTGGCCGGGCTGCGACAGGTTCGGCATGTTGAACACGAGGATGCCGCCCGTGTTGCCGGTCGCAGTGTTCTCGTAGACGTCGGCGTCGATCGTGTTCTCGATCTCGATGCCGGCGACGTTCTTCTCCGCCTTGTTGCGGCGGACGATGACCGTCTTCGACTGGCCGACGTAGATGCCCGCGTCCGAGGCGCCGATCGACGACGAGTCCTCGATCAGCACGTTCTTGCACTTGACCGGATAGATGCCGTAGGCGCCGTTGGTCGTCTTCGGGCCGTCGGTCCACTCGACACGCACGTCGCGGATCGTGATGTTCTCGCCGTCGTTGATCTTGAGGCCGTCGCCCTTGCTGTCCTCGATCGCGAGGTGCTCGATCGTGAAGTCGCTCGCGTAGACGAGCATGCCCTCCGGGCCCGAGATCTGGTTCTTGAACGACAGGATGCTCTTGTCCGCGCCGGCGCCGCGGATCGTCACGCCGCTCGCGCGCAGCGTGAGGACGCGGTCCAGCGCATGTTTGCCCGGCGGAATCTCGATCACGGTGCCGGGTTTGGCGTCGAGCAACTGCTCCTGCAGCTTCTTCTGGAACGCGATGGCGTCCGCGGATAGCGCTTGCGGAGGCGCATTGCCGCCGCAGGCAGCAACGGACGCGCACAGAACTGCGATGGCAAAAAGACGCACGGTATTGGGCTCCCAGGCTGGCCGCGCGGCGCGCGGGGGGCCATTACCGCGCAACGGCGCGGCGCAGGTAAAGGGCGGTATCAGCGCGCTGCGGGGGGTAAATCGGCCAAACACGATGGCCGGTTGCGCCACCGCTTGTCGGGTCTTCGGTGGGGCGACTCGTTCGCGGGGACCGCCCTATCGAGCGAGCTTATCGAGCATGGGCTTGGCGGACGGCGAGCGGCGCGATGCCGGTCCAGCGCTTGAATGCGCGGCGGAATTCGCGCGCGTCCGAAAAGCCCACTTCGCTGCCGATGTCGGCGATGCTCAGCGCGCCCGCGCTCAGCAACTCCAGCGCGCGCTCGGTGCGCAGGCGGTCGTGGATTTCGCGATAGCCCTGGCCCACGGCCGACAGATGGCGGCGCAGGTTGCGCTGCGACAGGTGTAGGTTCTGCGCGACCTCGGCCAGGGTCGGTTGCTCGGCGAGGCGGCGGCGCAGGATGCGCTCGACCGAAGCGACGATCTCGCTCTGCTTCTTGATCTGCGCGGCCTGCTCGCGGCACAGCGTCAGCGCCTGCTGCGCGCTGACCGGGTGGTGCGTCGGCAATGGGTAGTCGAGCCATTGGCGCTCGACGACGACACGGTTGCGGCTCGCGCCGAAGCGCACCTCGCAGCCGAACAGCGAGCGGTAGGCCTCCGCGTATTTCGGCGCGGGGTAGGAGAGTTCGAGTCGCGCCGGCTTGAACGCGGCGCCGACGAGCGTGCGCGCCAGGATCAGCGTGCTCGAGAACAATTCCTCGCAGAGGAAAACGAGGATATCGTCGTCGGGAAAGCGTGGACGGGCGACGAGCGCGAGGTCGCGTCCGGCGGCGTCGAGTTCGACGTCCATCAGCGCGCCCGAAATCGCCGCGTTCTCGACGCCGATCGCGACCGCTTCGCCGAAGGTGCGCGCGGTCATCATCGCTAGGCCCATGATGCCGAATGTGCCGACCGACTGCTGCGTGCCGACCTGCAGGCCGATGTCTTCGCGTGGCATGCCACGGATCGCGCGGCGGATGATGATGCTCGCCTGACGGAAAGAGACGCGCACGGCGGCATCGTCGATCTGCGCGCGCGTAAGCCCGAGGCCGGCGAGCCACGGTTCGACGGAGACGCGTTCGGCGTCGGCGATCTGCGCGAGCACCGCGAGCATCGTCGTCGGAATTACCGCGGCGGTATAGCGCGGATCATCTGGCGGCTTGACGCGAACGCCGCCGCGATCGGCACCGGAGGGTTTAGCTGAGATGGGCACGGCGGGATGATAACGGGGTTCCGCGCGTTGCGCTCGCCCGTTCTCCGGCGCAAGTGCGCGATGAGTGATCCGGCGTCAGCCGGGACTCGTCGCTTGCTCGGGCAGGCAATGGCGCGGGCTGCGAAGGCTCGTCTCAGAGCAGCTTGGCGACCCACGACAGCGGCACTCGATGCATCAGGTAGCCCAGCGGCGCCCACGGCCACCACGGCACGTAGGCTTTCGCCGGTTCGCGCTCGATCGCTTCGACGAGCAGGCGTGCGCCGCGCTCGCCGTCGATCATGTACGGCGTGTGCTTCGGGTCGGCGTGCGCATTCATCTCGCTGCGGATGTAGCCAGGAAACAGCGTGCTGACCTTGATCGCGGGCTTGCGCAGCATGTCGGCACGGATCCCTTCGGCGAGCGCTGCGACGCCGGCCTTGCTCGCGGCATAGGCCGTGAGTCCGCCGCGCTGGCCGCGCATCGCGCTCATCGAAGAGACGATGACGAGGTGGCCGTGCTTCTGCGCGCGGAAGATCTCCATCGCAACCTCGCATTGCGCGAGCGCGGCGATGAAATTCGTCTCGATGATCGCCTTGTTACGCGCGAAGTCGCCCTTGCCGATCGGCACGCCCTGGCCGAGGCCGGCGTTGACGATCACGCGGTCGAGCGAGCCGAGATCGTCGCGGAACGCGCGGAACACGCCGAAAACCGCCGCGTGATCCGTGACGTCGAGCGTGCGAATCGCGATCTTGATCTGCGGATGCGCCGCCGCGAGCTCATCCTTGAGTTGCTGGAGTCGGTCGAGGCGGCGCGCGCACAGCGCGAGGTTGTCGCCACGTTTCGCGAATTCGCGCGCCATGCCGGCGCCGAGGCCTGAGCTCGCGCCCGTTATCAGGATATTTTTCGCCATGCCGGCGATTCTATCGAATGTGGTCTATCGATATGTCACGAGCGAGGCACGCTCGCCCTCAAGGAGGATGCAATTGTTGAACGTCGACAGCGTCAGGTCCGAACTCGCACCGGTGATCCGCGTATCGTTTGCCATGCGCGCGATTCCATCCAATGTGATCTATCGATAAGTGACGAGCGAGGCATGCTCGCCCTCGAAGTGGGCGTGGTTGTTGAACGTCGAAAGCGTCACGCCGCTCTTGCCGACGAGCAGTTTCGTGATGCTGCAGTTGACGATCGGCGACTTGAAGCGGCCGTCATCGGGGATGCCGAGCAGGTCCATCACGATCGCCGTGATGGGGCCGCCCGAGGTGAACACGAGCGCGTCGGTGCCGCGCGGCATGCGCGCGACGAGTTGCTCGAGTGCCTCGCGGCAGCGCCTTCGGAATGCCGGCCACGTCTCGGCGTAGTCGGCGTCGTGCTCGCCGCTGGCCCAGCGCGCGACGGCGGCCTCGAACATGTTCTGGAATGCCTGATGCGGGTCGGCCGCCTGCATGAGTTCGCGGCGCACGTCGTCATGACTCTTGTACTCGGGACGGTAGGCCGAGACGATGCGTTCGTGGTCGATCTCGTTCCAGCGCGCGTCGGTGCGCCATTCGGTCGTGAGGTCCACGACCTGCATGCAGGCGCGCGCAGTCTGCCGATGGCGCAGCATGTCGCCACAAGTCACGGTCGCGGGACGCGTGAGCACGCGCGCCAGCGACTGGCCGAGGATCTGCGACTGGCGCACCCCGGTCTCGCTGAGCGTGTCGTAGTCTGCGGCGCCGAACGAGGCTTGTCCGTGGCGGATGAGGTAAACGACGGCCATGTTCGTGCGCTCCGAATCAGTTCGTGCGCAACGGCGGTTTGCGCTGCATGCGCGCCTGCACCTTCTGCAGCTGGCGGCGCGCCATCGCGAGATACGCGCGATAGGGCAGGAAGCGCTTGAGGCGCCACGCGGTGCGTCCTTCGCGATGCGTGAGGATATGCGCGTCGCCGCGCGCGACGCCCGCGAAGATGCGATCGGCGACCTCGTCCGCGCTGATGCGCGCGCGCTCGACGAGACGCTTCGTCATGCCTTCGAGTTCGCGGTTCGTCGCGCGCATGTTTTTCGCGAGGTCGGTGCGGAAGAATGCGGGGCAGACGACGCTGACGCGGATCTTGTCGGGTTCGAGCTCGAGTTGCAGCGTCTCCGACAGCGCCACCACGGCGGCCTTCGTCGCGTTGTACGCTGCCGCATGGGGCAGATGGATCAGCGCTGCCATCGAAGCGATGTTGACCAACTGCCCGCCGCCCTGTGCGCGCAGCAGTGGCGTGAACGCTTTGCAACCGCGCACGACGCCGAGCAGGTTGATGTCGACGATCCAGCGCCAGTCGTCCATCGACGTCTCGCCGATACCGCCCATGAGCGCGACGCCGGCATTGTTGACGACGACGTCGACGCCGCCCCAGTTCTGCTTGAGCCACGTGCTCGCCGCGAGCAGGTCTTCCTCACGCGTGACGTCGCACGTGAGCGCACGGCTTCCGGGCGCCTGTTCCTGCAGGGCGCTCAGAGCCTCTGCGCAACGCACGGTGTCGATATCGCCGATGCACACGCGCCAGCCCGCGCGCGCGTAACGCAGGGCGAGCGCGCGGCCGAGGCCCGATGCGCCACCGGTGATGAAGATGCGTCCGCTCTCGTTTTTCTGACTCATCTGGGTTCTCGTTTGCGCATCGGAAGCGGACGTCGTGTCGCCGTTGAGGATCACAACGCCTTGCGGAACGTCCCGTCTACAGAGCCACCTCGCAACCGAAGCGCCTCGTTAGGAAGAGACTTGGCCAACGCCACTCGTCGCGCATGCTAGGCGAGTCGCTCGCGCCGATAAAGCGATATCTACGACAGTGGAAGCGTGCGCCGGTTCGCAGGAATTCTGGCCATGACGGAAATCGCAGGCGTCCCTGGGACAAGCCAACAGCTCGGATCATCCTCGTCCTCGCCGGCCGAAGGTCGGCATGGCCGCCTGCGCGTGGGAAACCCGCCTAGACGCTCAAGCGCCGTTCGCGCAGGCGCCGGTACGTGGGCATGCAGGCGTCGATGACGTCACGATGCCGGTCGGCGACGCCTAGGTCGCGCTCGCGCCACGGCTCGAATCCGGTCGATTTCAGCACGGCGTCGTACCAGTACGGCGCCCAGATGCCGTCGCTGTCGCGCGGACCCGCTGGCCAGGCCAGCATGCGCGGCGTGAATGCGATGTCGAGATGCGCGCAGAGCTCGCGCAAGTGCGCCTCGGGGCGGCGCAGGAATTCGTCGGCGTCGATGACCGGCGGCGCCGCACCCGTCGCCGCGGTGATCTCGTCGTACAGGTCGGCCTGCTGCAGGACGCCGATGTCTTCTGCCGTGGCACGGGGGCGACTCTTAAGATACGAGACCAGCACTTCGCGCGGATCGCGGATCAGGAACACGTGCTGCATGCCGTCGAACCATTCGTGGCCGATGTGCCCGAGCATGTGATGCGTCATGTGCTTCTGATAGAACACGGCGTGCGCACCGGGCACCTCGCCCGTCAACGCATCGGCGACGCGGCGCCAGTCGGTCTCGCCGCGCGCGACGATCTCGTCGCAGCCCGGGTGATCGAGTCCCGTGTGCGCGAGGTAGTGGGCATAGAACGGCTCGTCGACGACCGCGCAATCGCCGCGGTTCTCGAACGAACGCATCATCGCGGTGGAGATGTTGCGCGGGCCCGACCACATCGCAATGCGCACAGGCGCTCCGCGATTCGTTGCGACAGCCATGGTCGTGTTCACCGGATCAGTCGGGCAGCTTGCGCGCGGCGACATCGCGCGCGATCAGCTCGCGATACAGGGTCTGCAGGCGCTCGACCATCGGTCCGCGCGAATCGCTGATCCTGCGACCGTCGATCTCGACGACCGGCGCGACGCCCGCGAACGTACCCGTGACGAAGGCCTCGTCGGCCCCGTACACGTCAGTTAGGCTGAAGCTCTTCTCGTGCGCGACGATGCCGTTCTCGCGGCAGACGCGCAGCACGTTCGCGCGCGTGATGCCGCCGAGGCAGTACATGCCGGTCGATGTCCACACCTCGCCCTTGCGCACGATGAAGAAGTGCGTCGAGTTGCAGGTCGCGACGAAGCCGTGGGGGTCGAGCATGAGCGCCTCGTCGGCGCCTGCCTTCGCCGCCTGGATGCAGGCGGTGATGCAGTTGAGCTTGCTGTGGCTGTTGAGCTTCGGGTCCTGCACGTCGGGCGCGCCGCGGCGCACGTGCACCGTGAACAGGCGGATGCCGCGCGTCAGCGTCTCGGGCTTGGGATTCTTGTACTCGGGGATGATCACGATCGTGGCCGGGCCGATCGTCATGCGCGGATCCTGGTACGGCGTGCGCTTGACGCCGCGCGTGACCATGAGGCGCACATGCGCGTGGTCGCTCATGCCATTCGCCGCGAGCGTGCGGTAGAGCGCGCTCGCGAGTTCGTCGCGAGAGAGTCCGACGTCCATGTCGATCGCCTTCGCGCCTTCGTAGAGGCGATCGAGGTGCTGGTCGAGGAACGCGATGCGACCCGCATGCACACGCAGGCCTTCCCAGACGCCGTCGCCGAGCACGAAGCCCGAGTCAAACACCGAGACAACGGCCTCGTTGCGCGGCTTGAGTTCGCCGTTGACGTAGATGCGAATGTCGCGGTTGCGCGGATCGTCGACGAATTCGTGCGTGCCTTGCGCCATGGTCGGTCGGTCGGGTGAGAGGCGGGTGACCATCGTAGCCGTTAGTTGTGAAAACGTCGCGCCACATCGGGCGAAATGAGCGGCGGTGCGTGGACGATCGTCACGTCCGGGCTCGCAGGAGGGACCCGCTTCCCCGCCAAGCTGTAATCGCGGCGCGGAGAATCTGAATTGATGGGAGACCGGCCATCGTGCCAGTCGAACCCCTACTCAATGTTTAGCAGGAGATTGTCATGTCGAATCGACGTACGGAATTGGAGCAGTCTGTGGTGGATGCACTGATTGCCAGCAAGGCGGTCAACTTCGAAGCAATCGGTGGCGTCCTCGCGAAATTCGGCGAGCGCGCCGCGCGCACGGGCGACGGCCTGAGCTTCGTCGTGAACGCGCGCTTTGTTCGCGACATCTGCATCCCGCCCGAACCCTATGGCAGCGAGGTAGGCGCGTTGCAGCGCGAAGTCGCGGGCTGAGCATTTCTTTCGACAAACGGGCTTCAACCGTGAGTAGCAACTCGACGCCGCCATGGGATCAGTCGGATCTGATCCGCCGTGTCAGCAACGCCCTGGATTTCGCGCTGCTCAAGATCGAGGCCCTCCGTCGCGGCGGTGCGGACTTTTCAGCCGCCGCCGCGACCGAACAGACAGACTGGCATACGCGGCAGAAGGCGCTGGCCGAAACGGCCGTGCTGCTCTGGTGTGTCGCGCCGGTGCGCCGCGAAGACCGGGGCATCGATGAGCGGCTCGAAGCGGCGGCGGTGGCGCTCGCACCGATGGCTCGCGGCGAAGATGTGTTGAGTGCCGTGTGCGCCGATCCGGGCCAGGCTGACGCCTACTCGGTCGGGCACATCGTTCTCCAGCGCATGGGTTACCCGGATGCCCGCTTCGACGACGTGCTCGCTGCGACCTGGCACTCGAGCGACGGGTTCGAACACGAACAAACGCCGTTTCGTCGGCTGGAGCGGGCATGGCTCGCGCGCATGCTCGGCCGAGCGCCGCGTAGCGAAGAGGGCGTTCTGGCGATGTCGATGCTCGGCCGGCCGATCGACATACTCGTCGCTTCGACGTTCGATCTTTATGCGTTCACGCACGCGCTGATGTTCGCCTGCGATTTCGGTCTCGCGCGACCGCTACTGCCGCGGGCGCCGCGGCTCGTTCTGGACGACGCCGATGCGGCGCTCGCAGCCAGCCTCGAGTCCAGCGACCTCGACCTGACGGCGGAGCTCGCCCTCAGCTGGCCATTGTTGGCCGAGCCCTGGAGTGACACAGCCACGTTCGCATTCGGCTTCCTCGCCGATGTCGAAGATCGCGAGGGCTTTCTGCCGGTGCTCGGTCTCGACCTTTCGCGCCATCGCGCGCTGCCGGCCGCGGAGAGGGCGATGGACATCGTCACGCACTCGTATCATTCCGTGTACGTGATGGGAATTCTCTGCGCGACGGCGCTGCGACGCCGGCATGCGCCGCCCGCCACGCCATCGTTTTCCTGCAATACAGCTCAGTGGGGCGCTGCTGCCGCCGTGCTGCGCCTGCTCGATCGGGACGCCGCGCCGGCCAGTTGGGAGGGCAGGTTCCGTGCACTCGATCCGCGCCAGCAGGACGGACTTGCAGCGTTCGCGCTCGCGGCGCTCCTGCGCCGCTCCGGCAAGCGCGGACAGCTGGCATTGCTTCGCGAAGCGTTGCAGGTCGCGCTCGATTTCGGTCTCGCGGGCAACGTGGCGTTGCAGGCGGCTTCGCTCCTGCGGCGCTGCCAGCGATTCGCGGAGGCCAGTTCGAGCGCCGCAGACGCAGGCAAGGGTTCGAGTTCGGACGTCGGGGGATTGACCGCAACGTCAGCGGCCGCCTGACGCTGCGATCGCTTCTCCAGCGTTGGCCGTCTGCTGCCGGTCTGCGCGACCGGGGCCAAAAATCGCCATGCGCCCGACGAGCGCCCGGCAGTCGATCGTTGCCGCGCAACGACTCCCGTGCGAGAATCACAGCCCTCAATCGAAGACGGGTGGCTGGCGCAAAACGCGGCCGAGTGTGCGACATGTCCACGCGAACTTTCCAGACCTGACGTCCCAGCCGCCGACCGCTTTCTACCAAGGCGCCGCGGCGCCTTTTTTATTGAGAATTTTCTGGACACGCCCATGATCAACATCACGCTACCCGACGGCAGCCAGCGCCAGTTCGATCAGCCCGTCACGGTGCAGGACGTCGCCGCTTCGATCGGCGCCGGCCTCGCGAAGGCCGCACTCGCGGGCAAGGTCGACGGCAAGCTCGTCGACACGAGCTTCCGCATCGATCACGACGCGCAGCTCGCCATCGTCACGGACAAGAGTCCCGAGGCGCTCGACATCCTGCGTCACTCGACGGCGCACCTGCTCGCGCAGGCGACGCAGCGCCTGTTTCCCGACACACAGGTCACGATCGGCCCCGTCGTCGAGAATGGCTTCTACTACGACTTCGCGCGCAAGACGCCGTTCACGCCCGACGACCTCACGAAGATCGAGGCAGAGATGCACAAGATCGTCGCCGAGGCGTTGCCGGTCGAGCGTCGCGTGATGGCGAAGGACGACGCGATCCACTTCTTCAAGGACAAGGGCGAGATCTACAAGGCGCAGATCATCGACGACATCATCCCGCCGGGTGAGGAAATTTCGCTGTACGGGCAGGGCGACTGGGTCGACCTGTGCCGCGGCCCGCACGTGCCGAACACGTCGAAGCTGCGCGCGTTCAAGCTCATGAAGGTTGCGGGCGCGTACTGGCGCGGCGATTCGAACAACGAGATGCTGCAGCGTGTCTACGGCACGGCGTGGCTCAACGACAAGGATCTCAAGGCGCACCTGACGCAGCTCGAGGAAGCCGAGAAGCGCGACCATCGCAAGATCGCCAAGGCGCTCGACCTGTTCCATCTGCAGGAAGAGGGCCCGGGCCTCGTGTTCTGGCATCCGAAGGGTTGGTCGATCTGGCAGGTCGTCGAGCAGCACATGCGCCGCGTCTACGTCGATTCGGGCTATCAGGAGGTGCGCTGCCCGCAGGTGCTCGACGTGTCGCTGTGGCAGAAGTCGGGCCACTGGGACAACTACAAGGAGAACATGTTCTTCACGGAGTCGGAGAAGCGCACGTACGCGCTGAAGCCGATGAACTGCCCGGGCCACGTCCAGGTGTTCAACCATGGCCTGCACAGCTACCGCGACCTGCCGATCCGCTACGGCGAATTCGGTGCGTGCCATCGCAACGAACCCTCGGGCGCGCTGCACGGCATCCTGCGCGTGCGCGGCTTCACGCAGGACGACGGCCACGTCTTCTGCACGGAAGACCAGATCGAGTCCGAAGTGACGGCGTTCCACCGGCAGGCGATGCAGGTCTACGGACAGTTCGGCTTCACGGACGTGCAGCTCAAGATCGCGCTGCGCCCGGAACCGCGCCTCGGCGACGATGCGACGTGGGACAAGGCCGAAAACGCGCTGCGCTCGGCGCTGCGCGCCGCGGGTGTCGAGTGGCAGGAGCTGCCGGGCGAGGGCGCGTTCTACGGGCCGAAGATCGAATATCACCTCAAAGATGCGATCGGCCGCACCTGGCAGCTCGGCACGATGCAGGTCGACTTCATGATGCCGGGCCGCCTCGGCGCCGAGTATGTCGACGAGCACAGCCAGCGCCGCCATCCGGTCATGTTGCACCGCGCGATCGTCGGTTCGATGGAGCGCTTCATCGGCATCCTGATCGAGCACCACGCGGGACAATTCCCGGCCTGGCTCGCCCCGATCCAGGCCGTGGTGATGAATATCACGGACGCCCAAGCCGATACGGCCGAGCAAATTGCGCAAGCCCTTGTAAAACAAGGATTCCGAGTACGGGCGGATTTGCGTAACGAGAAGATTGGCTATAAAATACGCGAACACACGCTGCAAAAGGTTCCGTATCTCCTCGTGGTCGGCGATCGTGAGAAGGAAAACGGCCTCGTTGCAGCGCGCTCGCGTTCGGGCGACGACCTCGGCAGCATGACGCCCGAGGCCTTCGCTGACCGGCTGCGCAGCGAGAGTATAAGCCACTGATTCTCATGACATTCGACGCCGCCTGAACGTCGAATGCCTGGTCGACAAAGGTATTACGGAGAGTTGAACCATCGCCACTGAAAAGACTAACCGTCGGAATCTTGAGATTCGAGTTCCGCGGGTGCGCGTGATCGGCGCGGACGGTGAACAGATCGGAGTGCTGACGCGCGACGATGCACTGAACATGGCGATCGAACAGGGCTTGGACCTGGTCGAAATCCAGCCGACGGCGGATCCGCCGGTCTGCCGCATCATGGATTTCGGCAAGTTCAAGTTCGAGTAGCAGAAGAAGGCTCACGCCGCGAAGCGCAAGACCAAGCAGGTCGAAATCAAGGAGCTGAAGTTCCGGCCTTCGACCGAGGACGGCGACTACGCGGTGAAGCTGCGCAATCTGCGGCGCTTCCTCGAGGAAGGCGACAAGGTGAAGATTGTCGTGCGCTTCAAGGGTCGCGAGATGGCGCACACGGAGCTGGGCGAGCAGATGGTCAAGCGCATCCAGAGCGATGTGCTCGAAGAAGCGGTGATCGAAAGCTTCCCGCGCTTCGAAGGTCGACAGATGGTGATGATGATCGCGCCGAAGAAGAAGACGTAGTCGGAGCGAAAAAAATTTACGGTGTCGCGGCGGGTCGTAACGAACTGTGCCGCCGTCACCCGGTCCACTTCCAGGGTGCAGTCGGAAGGGATCGAGCAGGAATCGCTCGTTTAGGCGAGTGTTGCAAAGTGGAACCCGCCCATTTCGATGGGCTTAAACAAGCTAAGCCCGAGCAGGACGGAAAGTGCAGGCAACTGCCGCTCGAGCGAGTATAGAAAATCAACTAAGGAGTTGGGCCATGCCCAAGATCAAAAGCAATCGGGCCGCTGCCAAGCGGTTCCGCAAGACGGCGTCCGGCAAATTCAAGGCCGGCCACGCGTTCAAGAGCCACATCCTGACCAAGAAGAGCACCAAGCGTAAGCGTAATCTTCGCGGTCCCAACATCGTGCGCAAAGAAGACTCCGGTCGCATTGCGCGCATGCTGCCGTACGCATAAGGAGACGAAGCCATGGCACGAGTAAAACGTGGTGTCGTCGCACGTCGTCGGCACAAGAAAATTCTTTCCCGCGCGAAGGGCTACTACAACGCCCGCAGCAAGGTTTTCCGCGTCGCCAAGCAGGCGGTCATCAAGGCGCAGCAGTACGCCTATATCGGCCGCAAGCAGAAGAAGCGCCAGTTCCGCGCGCTCTGGATCGTCCGCATCAACGCGGGCGCACGCCAGTTCGGTCTGTCGTACAGCCGCATGATGAATGGTCTCAAGAAGGCCAACATCACGGTCGACCGCAAGGTTCTCGCCGACATCGCGATGCACGACATCGCAGCGTTTGGCAAGCTGGCCGAACAAGCGAAAGCCAGCCTCGCGGCGTAATCAGCAGCAAATCAATCCGCGTCGCGTTTTTCGCGCGACGCTTGATTACCTGGGGAGCAGGCCATTCGCCTGGCTCCCCTTTTTGTTTGCGTCGGCGGGTTACATCTTCCGCCGATTCGATGAGAGAGCGACGAAGCGCCCGCGATTCGAGGGGGCGATTTCACAGCAGTGGGGTACGAAAACACCGTGAGTGATCTCGATAGTCAGATCGACGAGGCCCTGCAGCGCATAGCATCTGCGCCCGCGCTCGACGCGCTCGATGCGCTGCGCGTGTCGTTGCTCGGCAAGTCGGGCGTCGTCACCGAGCAGCTCAAGGCGCTCGGCAAACTGTCGCCGGACGAACGCAAGGCGCAGGGTGAGCGCGTCAATCGCGCGAAGGAAAGCCTCAACACGGCGATCTCTGCGCGCCGCGGCGTGCTCGAACAGGCCGCGCTCGACGCGCGTCTCGGTTCGGAGACGATCGACGTCACGCTGCCTGGCCGTAACGGCGCGCGCGGCAGCCTGCATCCGATCACGCGCACGTTCGAGCGCATGATCGACATCTTCGCGCGCCTCGGCTACGAGGTCGCCGATGGTCCCGAGATCGAGGACGACTGGCACAACTTCGAAGCGCTCAACTTCCCGCCGCACCACCCGGCGCGCGCGATGCACGACACGTTCTACTTCCCGGATGGTCGCCTGTTGCGCACGCATACTTCGCCTGTGCAGATCCGCGCGATGACCGGCCGCACGCCGCCGCTGCGTGTGATCGCGCCCGGCAAGGTCTACCGCAGCGATTCCGATCAGACGCACAGTCCGATGTTCCACCAGCTCGAAGGCCTGCTCGTCGATGAGACGTCGAGTTTCGCCGACCTGAAGGGCACGCTCGCCGAATTCGTGCGCGCGTTCTTCGAGCGCGATTTCGAGATGCGCTTCCGGCCGAGCTACTTCCCGTTCGTCGAACCGGGTGCAGAAGTCGACATCCGCTGGGACCGCGAAGACGGCACGACGTCGTGGCTCGAGGTGCTCGGTTGCGGCATGGTGCATCCGAACGTCTTGCGCGCCTGTCAGATCGATCCCGAGCGCTACACCGGTTTCGCATTCGGCATGGGCGTCGAGCGATTCGCGATGCTGCGCTACGGCGTCAGCGACCTGCGCGCGTTCTTCGAGAACGATGTGCGGTTCCTCAAGCAGTTTGCATAGAGACTCGCGAGCGCGCCGAACGCGCCTTGCGTACCCGCTTCCTGCGTTTCCGATTCCCTGAATCGAACCCGAGTCCAGAACAAATGAAATTTTCCGAAAACTGGCTGCGCGAACTCGTTGCGATCAAGGCCGACCATGACGAGCTCTGCCACGGACTGACGATGGCCGGCCTCGAGGTCGAAGGCGTCGAGGCGATTGGCGCCGCGCTAGCCGGCGTCGTCGTCGGCGAGATCGTCGAATGCGAAAAGCACCCGGACGCCGACAAGCTGCGCGTCTGCAAGGTCGCCGTAGGCGGCGGCGAGCCGCTGCAGATCGTCTGCGGCGCGCCGAATGCGCGTCTCGGCCTCAAGGCGCCCGTCGCCACGGTCGGCGCGACGCTTCCGGGCGGCATGCAGATCAGGAAAGCAGCGCTGCGCGGTGTCGAATCGAGCGGCATGCTGTGTTCGGCGAAGGAACTCGCGATCGACGCCGACGCGTCGGGCCTCATGGAACTGCCCGTCGAAGCGCCCGTGGGCACGCCGCTCGCCAAATTCCTCGGTCTTCCCGACAACGCGATCGAGATCAAGCTGACGCCGAACCGGCCCGACTGCCTGTCGGTGCACGGTCTCGCGCGCGACGCCGCTGCGGTATTCTCTTCGCCGCTCGCGTTGCCTGCGATGGCGCCGGTTGCCGCGGAAACGACGCGCGAGCGCAACGTCGAGCTGCAGTCGGGTGCGGACTGTCCGCGCTACTGCGGTCGGCTTGTCGAAGGCATCGACGCGAACGCAAAAAGCCCATTTTGGCTCGCCGAGCGCCTGCGCCGCAGCGGCATCCGCCCGATCAGCCTGCTCGTCGACATCACGCAATACGTCATGATCGAGATCGGCCAGCCGATGCATGCCTTCGACGCGGACAAGCTCGACGGCACGATCGTCGTGCGCCGCGCGCGTGCGGGCGAGACGCTCAAGCTGCTCGACGACAGCGAAGTGACGCTCGATCCGGCGTTTGTCCTGATCACCGACGGCGTCGCGGCCGGCCGGCCGATCGCGCTCGGCGGCATCATGGGCGGTCACGCGACGCGCGTGACCGACACGACCACAAATGTGTTTTTTGAAGCCGCGCATTTCTCGCCGACCGCGATCAGCGGGCGCGCGCGCAAGCTCGGCATGCACACGGACGCATCGCATCGCTTCGAGCGCGGCGTCGACCCGGAATTGCCGCGCATCGCGATCGAGCGTGCGACGCGCCTGCTCGTCGATATCGCCGGTGGCAAACCCGGGCCGCTTTCGGAGGCGACGCTGCCCGCGTTCGTTCCCAAGCACGACGCGGTGTCGTTGCGCCGCGCGCGCGTTCGCCGCCTGCTCGGCATCGGCGTCGCCGACGCCGAAGTGGAGCGCATTCTCGGCGCACTCGGCATGCGCGTCGAAGCGTTCGACAAGGGCTGGCGCGCGACGCCGCCGAGTGCTCGTTTCGATATCGCGATCGAGGAGGATCTGATCGAGGAAATCGCGCGCGTGCATGGCTACGACGCGATCCCGACGACGATGCCAGCCGGCGAGATCCGCATCGCCGCACCGAGCGAGACGCGCGTCGACGAAGGCACGCTACGTCGCCAGCTCGCCGCACGGGACTATCAGGAGGCCGTCACGTTCGCGTTTCTCGACGCCAGCGAACTTCAGCGCTGGCAGGTCGAGGCCGGAGCGATCGCGCTCGCGAATCCGCTCGCCGCCGATCTCGGTGTCATGCGCACGTCGCTGCTGCCGGGCCTCGTCAACGCACTCAGGGCCAACCGTCGCCATCAGCAGGAGCGCGTGCGCCTGTTCGAAATCGGCCGCGTGTTTCGCTTCGGTGACGACAAGGCGCCGATCGAGACGACACGCGTCGCGGGTGTGGTCTGCGGCACGGCGAACGCGCTGCAGTGGGCGGCCGAAAAGCGGTCCGTCGACTTCTACGATATCAAGGGTGACGTCGAGTCGCTGTTCGCGCTGAGTGGCGCCGCCGGTGAATTCGACCTGCAGCCGGTCGCCACGCCGTGGCTGCACCCGGGCCGCAGCGCCGGTGTCGAGCGTGCCGGCGCGCCCGTGGGGCAGCTCGGCGCGCTGCATCCGCGCCTGCTCAAAGCGCTCGATTTCGACGCTGATATCTACGCGTTCGAGTTCGACCTGGCACCGCTGCTGGCACGAAGCGTGCCACGCAGTACGGCCGTGGGTCGGTTCCCGTCGGTACGCCGGGACCTGTCGTTCGAATTGCCTGAAAATGTGAGCTACATCAACGTAAAAGCCGCTGTGCAAGGCGCCGTGGGCCCGTTTTTGCGGGAAATCTTTGTATTTGACCGATATAGCGGTCCAAATCTTGGAACAGGCGTAAAAAGTCTCGCCATCGGCTTGATTTTACAAGATGATTACCGCACTCTTACCGATGCCGACGCTGATGCTTGCGTCGGTCGGGCAGTCGGCGCACTCGAGCGAGACTGCCAGGCAAGATTAAGGGGATAAGCATGGCTTTGACGAAGGCAGAAATGGCCGAACGTTTGTTCACGGACGTTGGCCTCAACAAGCGCGAGGCGAAGGAATTCGTCGACGCGTTTTTCGATGCAGTGCGCGAAGCACTGGAACGCGGCGAGCAAGTCAAGCTATCGGGCTTCGGCAACTTCGATCTGCGCCAAAAGAACCAGCGGCCTGGGCGCAACCCCAAAACCGGCGAGGAAATTCCGATTTCCGCCCGCCGCGTGGTAACTTTCCGTCCCGGCCAGAAACTGAAGATTCGAGTCGAATCCTATGCTGGATCAAGGCAGCAATAACGAACTGCCGGTCATTCCGGCCAAACGCTACTTCACGATCGGTGAAGTGAGCGAGCTGTGCGGCGTCAAGCCGCATGTGCTGCGCTATTGGGAACAGGAGTTCCCGAACCTCAAGCCCGTCAAGCGCCGCGGTAACCGTCGTTACTACCAGCGCCACGACGTGCTCATGATCCGCCAGATCCGCGCGCTCCTGTACGACCAGGGCTTCACGATCACGGGTGCCCGCCAGCGGCTCGAAGGCCAGCAGGCGCGCATGGAGAACTCGATCTCCAACCAGATCGTGCGTCAGGTGCGGATGGAGCTCGAGGAACTGCTGCAGATTCTCCGCCACTGATACTACGTGCTGTTCCTCGAGCGTCTCACCGTTGCCCGTCGGCATGATCTCGACGAGCCGGTTCTGCTCGGCTCTGTACCGTTCTGGTCGAGGCCATCTCGATCAAGCCCATCTCGATCAAGCCCGTCTCGATCAAGCCCATCTTGATCGGGCTCGATGATCGAGGCCGTCAATCAAGTCGGTTGATCAAGCTCGTCGATCACGCAGGTTGATCACGCAGGTTGATCGCGCCGTTTGATCGAATCAGCCCCGATCGGTTCTCGCCGCCGGTGCTTGCCGGTCGCCGTTTTTCGGCCGAGTCCGAATTTGTCGAGCCCTCCACCAACGTCCGCGAGGCCCGTTGCCCGGAGCCTGTCAGCGCGGGCCGTCGCTGATAACTCGCTCGTCAAAGCGCCTCCATAAATAGCGACCATCGGGTCCTCGTCAACCTCGATACGTGAATCGGCGCTCCAACCCTTCTCCCGGGAAAGCGGAACCATCGGACCGGGTGGGGGTGGCCATGCGCTATCGAGCAGCGCCGGGACGGCATCTGCTACAATTGCGCTTCGATTTCGCAAATCGTCGGGGCGTAGCGCAGCCTGGTAGCGCATCTGCCTGGGGGGCAGGGGGTCGTGGGTTCGAATCCCGCCGCCCCGACCATTTTGCGAAATCGCGGCGAATCTCCCGAACAATTCGCCCACTGCGCCAGCAGCTTTCCTTGTCTCCCATTCCTTCTCGCTCCGTTCCGCCGCGACCTCCGGATTGGGCGCGGCTGCGCGCAGGCTACGCTTCCTTCAGGATTTCCTCGATCGATTCCTGCCGGACACCCGCGAGCCAATTTCGGTGGATTTCGTAGAGCGCGTCGCCGCGCTTCTGCTCGATCTGGAAACCGAAACTGATCGCGCTGCGGAAACCCGGACCCTCGACAGGCGTCGTCGCGTGCCGGCAGACCGAAGCGAGGTTCAACCACGCGTCACCGACGCCGACGTCGATCGGAACGTCGTCCAGAACGGGGACGCAGCCCGCGGCGCGGCTGACGAGAACATTGATGCGGACGTGCCGCTTTCCGGCGAGATCCTGGTCGCGGTGCGGGTGGATGAACCCACCTTCGGTGAGGTAGCCGATGAAGTCCTTGAGCTTCGGCGGAACGACATAGCTGCCGAGTTCGTAGCGCTCCGCAAGGGCCTCCTTCGTGTCAAACAGCACCCTGTCTCCCTCGGGCGTCACGAAATCCATGTGCAGGAATTTGCGGCTGCCTTCATCGCCATTGACCTCGAACTGATCCTGATGATCACCAATCAACCGGATGACATGGTCGACGAACGATTGATCGACCGCGTTCCGGATGACGAACGGATAGGATTTGGGCGACATCGACAAACTCCGAATGAAGTTACCCGGAATGCCGCGGCTGGAGCTGTCCGCGGTGCCGGCACTTTTCAGGCGACCCGGTCCTCATCAGACGAAGCCGAGGTTCTTCGTCGAGAAATTCGCGAGGTGCGGGAACAGTAGCGGAATATCGCCCGCAGCGACACCGAAGCGGCGCGCGAGCATGGCCGAGGACTGGTCGATCGACGAAATCTGCGGGAGGTTAGCAAGGCCAGCCCCGCAAGTTTTTCGACATCCACGATGGAGCGCCTATCAGTCGCGTGACCCGTCCTGAACGCACGGTTGCGCCGCGTCGCCGACCAGGACGGCCGAGTTGAGGCGCATGCCGTCAGCCTCGTCGGTCACCCATGGCCCAGCTCCTTCTTGGCCGAAGGCACGCACAGATACTTCACCTTGTCGGTCGTGATGACGGCATCTTCGAACTGATTCCTGATCCGTGCCTTGAACGCCGTCGGCAATTCCTTCACCTCGGGGGTGATCGTGTAGCAGACGAGATGGGCGTCCGGATGCTGCCTGCCAAAATCGTGATCGCGCTCGTCACGGTCCTGAATTTCCTTGTCCGCCGGATTGCAGTGCAACTCCCGCTCCTTGAGACTGAATTGCGCCTTCTTCTTGATGAACTGATCACCGACTTTCGCGCGCGCGTCTTTCATCGCGTAGGGCTTGGTGTCCTTGTAGCAGAGGAAATGGGAGAGATCCTCCGCGCGAGGCTCCGCAGGCGGTTTCTTGACGTCCTCGCTCTTGCCCGACGGCAGGCACAGCAGCTCGGACTTCAACTCTCCGAGGTCGGAGCCATCCGTTTCGAATTGGTTGAAGATGCGTACGAGCCTTCCATCCAAGTGCGCTATGCGGTAGCAAACGAGATGGGCATCTTCGTGCACGTATTTGTCGAATTTCTTGTTGCCATGCGTCTTCAAGGCGGGATTGCAAAGAAGTTCGCGACCCAAGATCGGAATGGGGACGAATTGCTCTTTGTGGAACTGGTCGCTAAAGAGCACCTTGCTTCCGGAGTGCTTCTGATTGAAGTCGAACGAATCCGACTCCTTGTCGTTGATCGTGTAACAGAGGAAGTGGTCGAGCTCCTTCTCGGCATCGGGATAGCCGTAGCCGAGCGGCGCGGGCGGCGGCTTCGCCGGTCCGGGACATCCAGCCAGCAGCACCACGGCGAGAATCAGAAGAACGCGCTGCCAAGCGCGCGCGCGAACCGCAATTTCGACGAGCGCACGATGACTCATGTCGGTCCCCGAAGCGTTTTCCGCTATCTCACTCTCAATTCGTCGGAGTTTCAACACGTGACATAGCGCGCACTGCGCCCCCAATCTCTATTGCCTGCTAAGGACGGTTTGCGCCCAGAGCCGCCTGCGCTACGGCATGGTCCTTGCTGTCGCAAGGCGCTCTGCGCTTTTCGATTGGCGAGAGGAAGCCCTGGTGTGCCGGTAAGCGACGCGTCCGGCGATGCGACCGTTCGCGTTGTCGCGATGCAGATGCGACGGAGCGAAGTTCCGGCGGCCTCAGACGAAGCCGAGGTTCTTCGTCGTGAAATTCGCGAGATTCGGGAACAGCAGCGGGATGTCGCTCGCAGCCACGCCGAACCAGCTCGCGAGCGTCGCGGAGTATTGGTCGATCGATGTCGTCGGGATGATCTGGCCGTAGCCCGCGTCGTTCGGATTGTTGTCGGAGAGCAGCAGGCTCGGCATCGCGGCATTGCCGCTGCCCGCGGCGTCGTCGCCGTAGAACTTGCCGCCCGCGACGGCGCCACCGATCGCGATGTGATGGCTGCCCCAGCCGTGGTCGGTGCCGTTGCCGTTCGTCGACAGCGTGCGGCCGAAATCCGAGGCCGTGAAGGCGGTGGCCTTCTGATCGAGCCCGACGCTGTGCAGCGCGCGATAGAAGCCCGCGAGCGATCGCGAGAGCAGGCCGAGCAAGTCCGGCTGCGCCTCGAGCTGGGCCGAATGCGTATCGAAGCCGCCCGATGTCACGAAGAACACCTGGCGCTTCTGCCCCGTGTAGCCCGATACGTTGTTGTTCGCCGCCCAGATGAGTCTGGCGATCGTCAGCAGCTGCGTGTCGACGTCGTAGCCGGTCGCGTTCGGGAAGTAAGTGGCGAAGTTGGGCGCGCCGGCCGCGTTGATCGCGCCGTTGATGATGTTCGCGGTCGCGAGCGAGTGGTTCATCGTCGCGGCGTAGGTGCGTTCGAGCGCGTTGGCCTGCGTGCCGGCGGCCTGCAGCGCGAGGAATGCGCTCTCCATGCCGGGGCCGGCCGGATCGTACGGTAGCTGCAGCGTGGCCGCGCTGTCCGTGTTCATGATGTAGTTGTTCGGGTTCTCGCCGCGGATGAACGCGTCTTCGGCGTTGAGCGAGGTGAGCATCGGCAGACCGGCAGGATTCACGCTCGCGAGCAGATCGCAGATGCGACCGCCCCAACCAGTGGCAGGCGCGTTGCTCGGCGGCGATGACTGCCAGTACGCGAGCTGGTCCGCGTGCGAGAACAGCTGCGGCGGCAGCACGGCGCTGTTGTTTGCGACCTGCGCCTTCGTCACGGGCCCGACGAGGCTGCCGACGTTGGCGATGATCGCGACCGGGCTCTGCGGCTGATTGAACAACGCGGCGAGGTCGGTCATCGCCGGGTGCAGGCCGTATTGTCCGCCGTCGCCCGGCGAACCGCGTCCGCTCGCTGGCGCGTTGAGCGTCAGCAGCTGGTTCTGCACGATCGCCAGCGAGGGACGCACGGCCTTGTATTGCGCGTAGTGCGCGCTGTCGGTCGGCACCACCATGTTGAACGCGTCGCTGCCGCCGTACAGGAAGATGCAGATCAGCGCCTTGTAGTCGTTGAAGGCATACGCTGCCTTCGCGCTTGCGGCGGCCGCGGCGTGAACGAGCTGCAGGTTGCCGAACGCGGAGTAGACGCTCGCGCCGAGCGCGGCATGCAGCGTCTTGCGGATGAAACGGCGGCGATCGGGTTGCATGCGGGTCATCCTATTTCTGGATCGCGTATTCGGGCGATGTCAGCACCAGATACAGCGCGCGATTGACGCGTTCGAGGCGCCAGTCCTCGCCCTGGTCGGCCCAGGTCGAGTCGACGCGGTTGAGATACTCGATGAGGATCTGGCGCATGTAGCTCGACATCTGCCCCGACATGAAGCGCGTGTTGTAGGCGTCGACGAGGCGATCCGAGGGATCGGAAGGGCCGCCCTTCGCGCTGCCCGCGAGTGCGACGTCCTGCGCGTGATTGATGCGCACGTCGCCGAAGTCGTCGTCGTTGTCGCAGGTCTCGCTGATATCGAAGTACATGCTGCGCACGTAGGCATCGTTGCTGACCTGGACGATGCCCGAGTCGGTCGTGATCTGGAATTCCGGACCAAACAGGTGCCGCTGCGTCATCTCGCCGGGTGGCACGAACGCGGGGCGGAAGAAATTGAACACCGAATTCGCGTTGAGCGCGGTCTGGCCGATGTAGTAGTCGGTGCCCCAGGCCGAGTTCCAGCCGGCGTAGCGATACGGTTGCGCCCCGTAGTGGAACGTCGTGAACGAGCCATCGTCATTGGTCCGCGTCCAGTTGAGGCCGCAGGTATGCTTCGCGCCCATCGCGCGCCAGACGTGCGTGAGGCGCAACAGCGGCTCGCGCAGCTTGCCGAAGCCGTCGCTCTGCGCCGACAACGGCGCGCGCGCTTCCGGGTCGAGCAGGATTGCGCGCACGACCGCCCGCAGGTCGCCGCGCACGCCCGCGCCGTTGTTGTTGAACACGGCCGCGACGCGCTGCACGTAGGCCGCACTCGGATTGCTCGTGACGAGGCGCTGGATGATCTGACGGCCGACGAACGGCCCGACATTGGGATGATTGAAGATGTTGTCGAGCGCGAACTTGAGATCGGACGCGGCCGTGCCGCCGTCCGCGAGCACGCCGCCGTTCGCGGCGTTCGGATACTTGAGCAGCTGCTTGTTCGACAGGTCGTCGGCGCCGTGCGTGCCGTTGTCGTGGTAGGCGTCGAACGCGACCATCTGCTGCTGCCAGTTCGCACCCGTATCCCAGTCGGGGCCACAGTCGGCGAACTGATCGTCGTTGGGATTGCAGTCGGACCAGTTCCAGCCCGTGAACACGTGGGCGAACGCCTTGACCGTGTCCTGCGTGTAGGTCGGAATCGGCTGGCCGTTCGCGAGTTGCGTCGTGCCGTCGGCGTTGAGCATGACGAGGCCGACGCTGAAAAGCTGGTTGATCTCGCGCGCGTAGTTCTCGTCGGGGTGGATGTTCTGCTTCGAGTCGGCGCGCTGGTTCGCGATCATGTTGAGGTAGACGCCCATCGCGGGGCTGAGCGTCACGTCCTCGAGCAGCTGGCGATAGTTGCCGAACGCATCGTTGACGAGGATGTCGTAGAAGTAGGCCGAGCCGTTCGGAAAATCGTCGATCAGCTGGTTCTTGCGCGAGACGACGAAGATCTCGCTGAGCGCGAACGCGACGCGCTGGCGCAGCTGGTCCTTGCGAATGACGACGGGGTTGCGCGGATCGGGTCCGCCGAGCGCAGCGAGGAACCAGGCTTCGGCGAGCGTGTCGTCGGTGCCGGGTTCGTGCAGCGTGTTCGTGACCCAATTGAAGTAGTCGAGCTCGCGCGTCGGCGGCGTACGCGTCGGGTCGAACTGCTCGTCGAGCCATGCCGCGTAGCCCATCGGGCGAAGGTGGGCGATGTCCGCGTCGGTCGTGCCGAACGTCGACTGGGCAAGGAAGCGGGCGGCGTCATTGTCGCTGACGGCCGCGGAAAGCCACGGATAGGTCGGGTAGTGCCGGCGCGAAGGCTGCGCGCCATCGATGTTCGTTTGTGCACTCGCAATCGTTGCGCACGCCATCCCCAGTGGCAGCACTAAACGCGATCGCACGAGACGCCAGAAGGCAGTCATCGGCGTTCCTCGCAGGTAAGTTTATGTAACGTAGCGCGTTCTCGCGCCGAAGGCCACCCTCCAACGTCCGGACAAAAGGCGATTCAGTTCACAAAACCAGCATGCCCCTGCGTACGGCGATCAATACAGCACGCGCGTGCGCAAGGTTCCGGGAATCGACGCGAGCGCCTCCTTGAGCTTCGCCGCGTCAGCCGCTGACGTCGACACGTCGATGACGACGTAGCCGAGTTTCGCGTCGGTCTGCAGGTACTGCGCGTCGATGTTGATGTTCTCGCGCGAGAAGATCTCGTTGATGCGCGAGAGCACGCCCGGCACGTTGCGGTGGATGTGCAGCAGGCGCTGGCTGCGCGGATGTTCGGGCAGCGAGACCTCCGGAAAGTTGACGGCCGACAGCGTGCTGCCGTTGTCGCTGTAGCGCACGAGTTTCGCGGCGACCTCGATGCCGATGTTGTCCTGCGCCTCGAGCGTGGAACCGCCGACGTGCGGCGTGAGGATCACGTTGTCCATGCCGATCAGCGGCGAGACGAACGGATCGTCGTTGCCCTTCGGCTCGACCGGGAACACGTCGATCGCCGCTCCGCCGAGGTGCTTGGACTTGAGCGCGGCCGCGAGTGCGTCGATGTCGACGACGGTGCCGCGCGCCGCGTTGATCAGCATCGCGCCCTTCTTCATCTTCGCGAGCTGCGCCGCGCCGATCATCCATTTCGTCTGCGCGGTTTCGGGCACGTGCAGGGTGACGATGTCGGCGCGCGCGAGCAGGTCGTCTAGACCTTGCGCGGCGCGCGCGTTGCCGAGCGTCAGCTTGGGCTCGATGTCGTGGTAGATCACCTGCATGCCGAGGCCTTCGGCGAGCACGCCGATCTGCGTGCCGATGTGACCGTAGCCGACGACGCCGAGCACCTTGCCGCGCACCTCGACGCTGCCCGCCGCCGATTTCGACCAGCCGCCGCGATGGCACTGCGCGCTCTTCTGCGGAATACCTCGCGCAAGCATGATGGCTTCTGCCACCACCAGTTCGGCCACGCTGCGCGTGTTCGAATAGGGCGCGTTGAACACCGGAATGCCGAGCGTCTCGGCGTTCTCGATGTCCACCTGGTTCGTGCCGATGCAGAAGCAGCCGACGGCCATGAGCCGCTTGGCCTCGGCGAATACGCCTGCGGTGAGATTCGTGCGCGAACGGATGCCAACGATGTGCGCGTCGGCGATGCGCTTCTTCAGTTCTTCCTCGGGCAAGGACTTCTCGTGGAAATCGATGTTCGTGTAGCCCGCGGCCGCGAACACCTCGAGCGCGCTGCGGCTCACGCCTTCGAGCAGCAATACCTTGATGTCCCCTTTCGGAAAGGAAGTCGGAAACGAGGTCGGAGACGGGGGCGAGGCGGCCATGCTTGGGTTCCCTGCTGGAGCGGGCAACTATGCCAGAAAAAATGCCGAAATGCCGCACTGCAACACTGGACGTTTTCGCCCGACGCTGGCACGCTGCGGACACGTCCTTCGCTGCCAGCCCCATGACCGCCACGCCCCTGTCCCAACTCGCCGAGAGCGCGCCCGGCTTGCGCCTGCTGACCGACGCCGCCGACCTGGAGCACTACGGCCGCGACTGGACCCGGCGCTGGACGCCCGCGCCGCTTGCGATCGCCCAGCCGACGAGCATCGACGAGGTACTGGCGATCGTGCGCTGGGCCGGCGCACACGGCGTTGCACTCGTGCCGTCGGGAGGCCGCACGGGTCTTTCGGGCGGCGCGGTCGCAGCGGATGGCGAGCTCGTCGTGAGTTTCGAGCGCATGAATCGCGTGCTCGATTTCAACGCGGTCGATCGCACGCTGACCGTGCAACCCGGCATCGCGCTCGAGGCCGTGCACAAGGCGGCGCTCGCACACGGCCTCGTCTATCCGGTCGATTTCGGCGCGCGCGGCTCCTGTTCGATCGGCGGCAATGTCTCGACGAATGCCGGCGGCATCCGCGTGATACGCTACGGCAACACGCGCGAATGGATCGCGGGCCTGAAGGTCGTCACCGCGACCGGCGAGCTGCTCGAACTCAACCGCGGCCTCATCAAGAATTCCTCGGGCTACGACCTGCGCCAGCTCGTGATCGGGGCCGAGGGCACGCTCGGCTTGGTCGTCGAGGCGACGCTGCGCCTGACCGATCTGCCGCCGCCGTCGCAGGTGATGGTATTCGCGGTGCCCGAAATGGCCTCGCTCATGCGCGTGTTCGCGGCGTGCCGCTCACGCCTGACGCTGAGCGCGTTCGAATTCTTCACGGACCGAGCGCTCCATCACGTCGTCGCCCACGGGGCGCAGAACCCCTTCGCGGAAATCTCGCCCTACTACGTGATCACGGAATTCGACGCCGCGACCGAGGCGCAGCGTGACGCTGCGCTCACCCTGTTCGAGCAGTGCGTCAACGAGGGTTGGGTCAGCGATGGCGTCATGAGCCAGAGCGATGCGCAGGCAGCGGCGCTGTGGCGGCTGCGCGACGGCGTGACCGAGAGCCTCGCGCCGCATCGTCCCTACAAGAACGACATCGCGGTGCGCATCTCTGCCGTGCCCGCATTCCTCGACGAGATGCAGGCGCTGTTGCAGCGCGAGTACCCGCACTTCGACGTCGTCTGGTTCGGCCATATCGGCGACGGCAACCTGCACATCAACGTGCTCAAGCCGGCCGATCTCGCCGACGCCGAATTCATCGCGCAGTGCGAGCGCGTGACGAAGCTGCTCGCCGCGACGCTCGCCGCGCACGGCGGCAGCATCTCCGCCGAGCACGGCATCGGCCTCGTCAAGAAGGCCTATCTTGGCAGCACGCGCAGCGCCGCCGAAATCGCGCTGATGCGTGGCGTGCGCGCCGCGTTCGATCCACAGGGCATCATGAATCCGGGCAAGCTGTTCGACTGAATTTCGATCGACAGGTCTCGATAGCAATCAGGATTGCACCGGCGCACGGCGGGGCTTCGAAATGCGCGGCTTCGGCACCATCCTCACTTCGACGCCGGTTTCGCCGCCTCGCGGACGTACAGCACCTTCCACTCGGTCTTCCACGCGCCGTCGGCGCCCTTGCGCTCGTTGAGCGCCTCGTAGCGGTCGTCACCGATACGTTTCCAGCGCGTGCGCATCGTCACGTCCTGCGGCTGGGTGAGATGGCGCTCGGGAAAGTCGAAGCCGTCGGCGACAGGAATCATCGCGCTCGAGTCGATGTCGCCGTCGCTGCTGAAGTACCAGTAGGTGATCTGCTTCTTGCCCGGGTCGAAACCGTAGATCGTCTCGCCGAGATAGTCGCCCTGCTTGCCGTGCAGCACATGCTTGTCGCGCACGAACTTGCCGCCGTACATGGCCTCGAAACAATGCGTGTCCTTGCCCATGCCCTTCGGGACGTCGCCTGCCCAGCAGTGGCCGACGAGGAAGTCGAGCGGCTGCAGCGGATTCTTCGCAGGTTCGGCGGCGGTTTCGCCGATGGAGAGTGCAGCAAGCAGGATGGCGGTCGCGAGCATGAAAGCCTCCGTATCGATAGTGAGGTGTGCACAGACTATCCGCTTGCGCGCGCACCGGCTTGGAAAAGAGTTGATCGGCGCACTGTACTGCTGCGAAATCGTTCGTTTGGGGTGTCGACAAGCCGATGGCGAGGAGCCTGGAGTTGCACGCCCGGCTTGCATCCGTGGATACCGCGCGTCGCGAAACAGCATCGACGCAAACGCAGGAAACAGGCTAGCTGCCGGGGCGCAACAGCTTCTTGAGCCGCGCCTCGTTTTCCGGCGTCAGCGGGCCCAGTACGCCGCGCCGCGCGGTCGGAATATGCGCGGCCGGATCCTCATCGCCGAACACATAGTGGCTGATGATGCTGCGCCATGCCTCGCGTTCGGCTGGCGGCATCCATTTGAACGCGAGCAGGCAGTGCATGAGCGCGTTGAGGCCGGGCTCGGCGACGTGTCCCGCGAACGCCGCGCTGCGCCACCAGAAGTTCACGAGCGCGTTGAGCTGAGCTAGCGAGGCGACGTTGTGCCACCAGACGGGCGGCACATAGATCGCGTCGCCCGGTTCGAGCTCGGCGACCTGCGCATGCGCGAGCGCCGCGGCGAGGCGCGGCCAGCGCGGATCGGCGGCCGAGTCGAGCGACGGCAGGCTCATCGCTGCCGCGGTCGGCGCGAAATCGAGCGGGCCGACGTACAGGTTGCCGACCTGCTCGGGAGGAAACAGCGTGAAGCGCCTGCGCCCGCACGCAACGACGGCGATGTTGTGATAGCTGTCGAAGTGCGCGGGCGTCGTCACGCGATTGCCGATCCACAGGCGCGGCTGCACCGACGCGTCGAGCAGCGGCACGCGATGCGTCTCGAGCAGTCCGGGCAGGCAGGTCGAGATCAGCGCGCTCTGCATCGCGACGCCACGGCCGTGGCCGCTACGGCTGTAAGCGGCGAGCTTCTGCAGCACCTCGGTGACGGAAACACGGAAGTGCGCGTAGTTGAACCCCGACATCTCTTCGTCGTAACCGATCACGCCATCTGCTTCGGGCGCGAGCAGCAATGCGTCGACCGGCGTGCCGTTGGCGTGGCGCGCGAGCTCCTGCGCGAACGCGGTGTCCGAGCGCCGCGCGAGGCGCACGAGCGGCCAGTCGCGGCACAGCCCGCGCAGCACGAGCGGTTGCGCACGCGCGAGCACTTCGTGCAGCACGACGTGCTGGTCGGCGACGTGGACTTCGGCTATCTCGATTGGCATGGATCAAGCGGTCGGCACGGATGAAGCGGCGGATTCGACTCGCTCGAAGAATGCGCGAGCGACGACGCGCTGGCAAGCGCGGCTACGGTCAATCGGACCATCGACTCGAGAAGGGAAGGCGTGCATTTCGCAGGATCGCAACGCGCTTGTCGCTAGCCCTCGCTGCCGCGGTCCTGACGCAGCCCGTCGTAGAACGCGGCGACGAAATCGGAAAGCCGTTGCGTCGCGATCGCTTCGCGCAACCCGCGCATGAGATCCTGGTAGTAGTGCAGGTTGTGGATCGTCGCGAGCATCGGCCCGAGCATCTCGCCGCACTTGTCGAGATGGCGCAGATAGGCGCGCGAAAAGCCGCTACGACACGTGTAGCACTCGCAGGACTCGTCGAGCGGGCGCGTGTCGCGCTCGAAACGCGCGTTGCGGATGCGCATCACGCCGTGGCGCGTGAAAATATGGGCGTTGCGCGCGTTGCGCGTCGGCATCACGCAGTCGAACATGTCGATGCCGCGCACCACGGCCTCGACGATGTCCTGCGGCCGGCCCACGCCCATCAGATAGCGCGGGCGGTCCTGCGGCAGCATCGGCACCGTTTCCTCGAGCGTGCGGTTGCGTTCGGCTTCGGGTTCGCCCACCGCGAGTCCGCCGACCGCATAACCATCGAAGCCGATATCGAGCAGGCCATCGGCGGAAATCTTGCGCAATGCCGCGTACGTGCCACCCTGGACGATGCCGAACAGCGAGTTCGGATTGCGCAGGTCATCAAAGGCGCGACGCGAGCGCTCGGCCCAGCGCAGGCTCAACTCCATCGAGTCGCGCGCCTGCTTCTCGGTCGCGGGGTAGGGCGTGCACTCGTCGAAGATCATCGCGATATCCGAGTCGAGCGTGCGCTGGATGCGCATCGATTCCTCGGGCGAGAGGAAAACCTGGGAGCCGTCGACCGGCGAGGCGAAGCGCACGCCTTCCTCGCTGATCTTGCGGCGCTCGGCGAGCGAGAACACCTGGAACCCGCCCGAGTCGGTGAGGATGGGTTTGTCCCAGCCGATGAACTTGTGCAACCCGCCGAATTCGCCGATCACATCGAGGCCGGGGCGCAGGAACAGATGGAACGTGTTGCCGAGGATGATCTGCGCACCGATTTCAGCGATCGAACGCGGCGTCATCGCCTTCACCGAACCGTACGTTCCGACCGGCATGAACACGGGCGTCTCGATCGTGCCGCGTGGAAACGTGATACGCCCGCGGCGCGCCGCGCCGTCGCTGGCAAATGTCTCAAATTGCATCGAAGTCATGGAAACTGGGGCCGGAAACTGGAGTCAGGTGGTACTTTCTTCGGGATGAAGAAGGGACCGCCGTGCGGCGCCGTCGTGGGAGCGTCGCCAGCGGGGACGCTGAGCTGGGAAAGTCTACTCTGCCCCGGTCTTGCGAACGCCGGCTTTGCGACAGGATCATCCCGGCAAGATCAGCATCGCATCGCCGTACGAGAAGAACCGGTAGCGTTGCTCGACGGCATGGCGGTACGCGGCGAGCATGAGATCGCGTCCGGCGTACGCGGACACGAGCATGAGCAGGGTCGACTCGGGCAGGTGGAAATTCGTGATCAGCGCGTCGACGCTCGTGATGCGATAGCCCGGGAAGATGAAGATCTGCGTCTCGCCCGCGAAAGGTTGCACCTCGCCGTCGCGCAGCGCCGACTCGAGCGCACGTACGACGGTCGTGCCGACGGCGATCACGCGTCCGCCGCGCGCACGCGCGCGACGCATCTTCTCGACGAGTTCTGCCCCGACGTTGAGCCATTCGCGGTGCATGACGTGGTTTTCGAGGTTGTCTGCGCGCACGGGCTGGAACGTGCCCGCGCCGACGTGCAGCGTGACGTAGCCGAACTCCGCACCGCGCGCGCTCAGAGCCTCGAGCAACGTCGCGTCGAAGTGCAGCCCTGCGGTCGGCGCGGCCACCGCGCCGGGCGCACGCGCGTAGACAGTCTGATAGCGCGCGTCGTCGCCGGCGCCCGCGTCGCGGGCGATGTAAGGCGGCAAGGGCATGCGACCGAGCCGCGCGAGCAGCTTCTCGAGCGGCTCCGGCGTCTCGAAGCGCAGCTTGTAGAACTCGCCCTCGCGGCCGAGCACCGAGATTTCGCTGCCGTCAGCGAGGATGATCCTGCTGCCGGCGCGCGGTTTCTTGCTGACGCCGAGTTGGGCCAGCGCCTCGTGGCTGCCGAGCACACGCTCGATCAGGATTTCGACAGCGCCGCCCGTGTCCTTGCGACCGAACAAGCGTGCCTGCAGCACGCGCGTGTCGTTGAACACGAGCAGGTCGTGCTCGCGCACGAGGTCGGGCAGGTCGCGGAAGTGGCGATCGTCGAACGTCTGTGCCGGTACGTCGACGACGAGCAGGCGGCTCGCCGAGCGTTCGGAGAGCGGCGCCTGCGCGATCAGCTCACGCGGCAGGTCGAAATGGAAGTCGGATTTTTTCAAGATCGGATGCTGGTGAAACGCGAGGCACAGGTCTCGCAACGGAAAGGGTTATCGACCAAGCTGCTTCTGCAGGAAGGCGGCGATCGCATCGTAGCGCTCGGTGTTGGCCTGCTCATCGATGAAGCCATGGCCTTCCTTGGCCCGGATCAGGCTTGTAAACGGTTTTCCCCTCTTTGCCAAGGCGTCCATCACGGCAAGGGCGTTGCCGACCGCGACGACCGGGTCGTCCCGCCCATGAATGATCAACAGCGGAACGCTGAACTCGTCGATGTGATTGATCGGGGAGTTGGCCTCAACGAAGTGCGGATCGTCCATTCCCCAGGTCTCGCGCTGCACGGCAAGCTCGTATCGTTCCTGCTCGGTCTGCAGGCGAATGTCGGAGACGGCCGCGAAAGCGATGGCGCACCTGAAGGTGTTTTTCGGGGCGCGCAGCGGCAGCTCGTAGGCAGCGTAACCGCCGTAGCCTGCGCCGTAGACGCATACGCGCTGCCTGTCTGCGTGGCCGTTCGCGACAGCCCAGGCCAATGCACCGAGTTGATCGTCGAGCATGCCCGACGCAACCTGCCGCTTGCCGGAGTCGGCGAAATTGCGGCCATGGCCTGCCGAGCCGCGATAGTTGACCTGAACCACGAGGTAGCCGCGGCTCGCGAGAAACTGGGCTTCGCGTTCCTCCCAGCCGGTCATGGCCCAGGCGTTGGCGACGTTGATCGGGCCGTCGTGCGGCATCAGTATCGTCGGCAGGCGCGCATTCGCGCCGGACGGCGGAAAGTTGAGGAATCCGCTGATCGACACGCCGCTCGCGGCCTTGAACTGGAACGGACGTCGCTCGCCGAGCTGCTCGGGCTTGAGCCAAGGCGCCGACTGAAACAGCGGCCGTAGCGTCGACGTGCGGAAATCGTAGAGCGCGTACGACCCGGGGTCGCGGTCGCTGACCGCGTAGACGATCGCCGTATCGCCCGTTTCGCTCAGGTCGCTGAACGTGACGAAATGGTCCGGATAGCGGTTGCCGATGCCGCTCAGGGCCTTGGCATACTTGCTCTCGTCGAGGTAGATGATTCTCGGCCGGCCGTCGTTGATCGTCACGGCGTACGGCGATCTCGGCATCGCACTTCGGTATACCGCCCCGACATCGGCGCGCGGGTCCGCCGCCAGCACGACACGCTTCGATCCGTCGAGCTCGCTGCGCACGAATTCGCCCGGGCCGCCGGACGCGTTGCTGATCGAATAGAGCTTCGCCCCGTCCGCACTGAGGAAGAGCGGAACAAGATATTTGCCGACGCGATCGGGCGCGATCTCGGTCCATTCGTCATCGGCGTTGCTGCGGAAGTAAACGTGTTCCCGGGAGCCGTCGTCGAGCCCGTATGCGTAACGGGCGACGCCGTCCTGGACGAGGAAACGATAGCTGTCTTTGTCGATCGAACCGATTTCTTTCGTGCCGCCGTTTACCGCGTCCACGTCGTAGACCGCGGTTCGCTGGACACGGTTGCCCGCGCCACGCACTTCTGCAATCTGCAGGGTGAGATAAACATGGCCGTTGCTCGGCGCGGGCGTTCCCGCGATCGAAGCGAAGCCGACAGGAAGGGTGAGCGAGCCGCTCGCGCCGCCGATCGCGCGGCGCGAACGATCGCCTACGAGCACGCGCTTGTTCTTGCCGTCGAGGTCGACGGCGATGATTTCGCCGCTCGGACGCGGGGCGCGCCCGAGCGAGCGCTCCCTGCCGACTCCCATCACGAGTCTTTGATCGTTCACCCAATTGACGTCGATCGGCAAGCTGCCGGTGCTGAAGTCGAGCCGATTGAGCGGCTTGAGATCGGGCATCGAGAGTACGACGAGCTGGTATTTGCTCTCACCGCCCTCGGTCGCGAGGACGACGAGGGCGAGGTGCTGGCCGTCCGGCGACAGGTTCGGCCCACTGAGTTCCGCTCGCTTGGCGAAGGATGCGGACGAAAGGCTCTCCGTTGGTGGGTTCGCCGCAAAGGACTGCGCGTGCACGCCGCAGAGGAGGGCGAGAAGAATTGCCGCGTGGCCAACGATGAGCTGCACCATGGACCGTTCCCTAGTCTCGATCGGCGAATCGACAGGACGAATCGATCGGTAGAATCCAATGCGACGCGCTGCCTCGCGCCTTCCTGCCGTTCGTATGACGCGAGCTGCCTTTCTGCGACAATACGACGAAGAAATCCGAAAGGCCACCGTCGACCCGCATGCCTTATTTCCACAATATTGATTCGATTGCGTTTTCGCTGGGTCCGCTCGCCGTGCACTGGTACGGCATCATGTATCTGCTCGGATTCGCCGGCGCATGGTTCGTCGGCAACCGCCGCCGCGCGCAGGGGCGCCTGCCGCTCGGCGACGAAGCCCAGTCCTACGAAGCGTTCTCCGATCTCGCGTTCTACGTGATGCTCGGCGTCATCCTCGGCGGACGCATCTGGTACATGCTCTCGTACGTCTCGCTCGACTGGATCGTGCACGACCCGCTCGCGATCATCCGCGTCTGGGACGGCGGCATGTCATTTCATGGCGGCCTGCTCGGCGTGCTGTTCGCGGGCTGGCTGTGGTCGCGGCGCCACGGCATTCACTTCTTCGACACGATCGACTTCGTCGCGCCGCTGATCCCGATCGGCCTCGGCCTCGGCCGCCTCGGCAATTTCATCAACGGCGAGCTGTGGGGCAAGCTGACCGATGGGCCCTGGGGCGTCATCTTCCCGAGCGCGCTCGAGGGCATGGGCAAGACCCGCGCCGAACTGCATCAGATGTATCTCGCGGGCCAGCTCAACGGCGAGGCGCGGCATCCTTCGCAGCTGTATGAATTCGCGCTCGAAGGCGTCGTCATGTTCGCGGTGCTGTTCGTGTTCTCGATGAAGCCGCGGCCGCGCTATGCGGTTTCCGGGCTGTTCGGCGTGCTCTATGGCGTCTTCCGCTTCGCGGTGGAGTTCGTGCGCGTGCCCGATCTGCAACTCGGCTATCTCGCCTGGGGCTGGCTGACGATGGGGCAGGTGCAGTCTTTGCCGCTGATCGTCGTTGGTTTGGTCCTCCTGTGGTTGTCGCGGCGCGCACCGACGTTGCAGCCGGTCCCGCCCGCAGCAGTGGCTCCGACCGCGACAGGGTCTTCGGCCAAATGATTCTCGGCGAAGCCATCCTCGACGATGCGATTCTCGATGATGCGATTCTCGACCATGCGATTCTCGACGATGCGATCGTCGGCGACATGATCCTCCGCCACGTGAAGGAAGGGCACTGATGCGCCAGTACCTCGACCTGCTACGCCATGTGCTCGACCACGGCGTCGACAAGTCCGATCGCACGGGCACGGGCACGCTGTCGGTGTTCGGCTGGCAGATGCGCTTCAACCTCGGCGACGGCTTTCCGCTCGTGACGACGAAGAAGCTGCACACGAAATCGATCGTGCGCGAGCTGCTCTGGTTCCTGCGCGGCGACACGAACGTCGCCTATCTCAAGGAACACGGCGTCGGCATCTGGGACGAGTGGGCGAACGAGAACGGCGACCTCGGCCCCGTGTACGGCAAGCAGTGGCGCGCGTGGGCCGCGCCGAACGGGCGCACGATCGACCAGATCGCCGGGCTCGTCGACGAGATCAAACGCAATCCCGATTCGCGTCGCCTCGTCGTCAGCGCGTGGAACGTCGCCGACTTGCCGAAGATGGCGCTGCAGCCCTGTCACGCGCTGTTCCAGTTCCATGTCGCGCAGCCGACCGGCGCGCCGCGGCCGCGACTATCGTGCCAGCTCTATCAGCGCTCGGGCGACATCTTCCTCGGCGTACCGTTCAACATCGCGAGCTACGCGCTCTTGACCCACATGATCGCGCAGGTGACCGGACTCGATGCGGGCGACTTCGTGCACACGCTCGGCGACGCGCATCTGTACAAGAATCACGTCGATCAGGCGCGCGAACAGTTGCAGCGCGAACCGTTGCCGCTGGCGCAGCTCCGGCTCAATCCGCAAGTGATATCGATCGACGATTTCGGCTACGAGGACATCGCGATCGAGAACTACCGCTCGCACGCGGCGATCAAGGCGCCGATCGCGGTATAAAAACCGGGGTCAGGGTGGTCTTTTTGAAGAACGGCGTCGCAGGTTGCGCGGTGAGGCCGATGCGCCGCCGAATGAAACTGTACTCTTGCCCGGGTATTCGGCCCCATTTTGTGCCAAAGGCGTCGTCGTACAAAAAGAGCACTCTGACCCCGGAATTTTTTTTGAGGATTCGCAAGGCCGATGTTTCGTCCCCGCGTCGACTATGCCCCCTATCGCGAGCGTCTGCTCGCGCAGCAGCGCGTGCAGATTCCGGACATCCTCGACGACGCGTACGCGACGCAGTTCCACGACGCGCTCGCGCAGGAGAGCGAGTGGGAGCTCGCCTACCAGATCGACGACGAGCCGAAGGTGATCGCGCACGCCGAATACGCCGCGATGAATCCGCCGCAGCGCGCGGACTTCGTCGCCAATTGCGCGCGGGCGGCTGCGGGCAGGTATGCCTATGCGTTCGAGAACTACTCGATGGTGAACCGCTACAATGACGAGGCGCGCTCGGAGCACCTGCTGCGCCAGCTCGTCGACGTGTTCCACTACGAGCCGATCATCGAATTCATCCGCGCGTTGACCGGCGATGCGGCGATCAAGCACGTGCGCGTGCAGGCAACGCGCTACCTGCCCGGACATTTCCTGCGCCGCCACGACGACACGGGCTACGACGCGCAGAAGCGCCGCTTCGCGTTCGTCTTCAATCTCGGCCGCGGCTGGCAGGCGGACTGGGGTGGCCTGCTGCACTTCCTCGACGAGGACGATCGCGTCGTCGACACGTTCGTGCCGCGCTACAACTCGCTGTCGCTGTTCAAGGTGCCGCAATACCACTGTGTATCGCAGGTCGCCGCGTGGGCGCAGGCGCCGCGCTACGCGCTGACCGGATGGTTCATCGGTGACTGACTCGGCGGTGGCCCGTGTGGGGATGACCCGTTCGGCGCAGATCGCGCTGATCGCTGCGCTCGATCGCAACCATGCGATCGGCCGCAACGGCGCAATGCCGTGGCATCTACCCGATGATCTCAAGCGCTTCAAGGCGCTGACGATCGGCAAACCCGTGTTGATGGGCAGCAAGACCGCACACGCGATCGGCAGGGCGCTGCCCGTGCGCAGCAACCTCGTGCTCACGCGCGGATCGAACGCCCCATTCGCGGGCCAGCAACCCGTGGCGTCGATCGACGCCGCGCTCGAAGTCGCTGCCGGCCAGGACCTCATGGTGATCGGCGGTGGCGAGGTCTACGCGCTCGCGCTGCCGCGCGCGACGCGCCTGCATCTCACCTGGATCGACACGGCCGCGGCCGACGCGGACGCGTTTTTCCCGCCCTTCGATCGCGCGGAATGGCGCGAGACCTTCCGTGAACCGCACGCTGCGGACACGAAGCACGAGTTTGCGTTCGCATTCGTCGACTACGACCGGCGCTAGTTTCGTTATTGGCGCGGGACGCCGCTCAGCGCCCGCGGCAGTCCTGATCTTCTCTACTTGCGACGAGTGCCCGGAGATTTTCTCAGCCCGGCGGCATCTTCTCGAAGGCCGGTAGTTCGGGATCGACGTGATCCCACGCCAGCGCCCGCGCGCGATACGTCACGACTTGCGGCTTGAAGCGGCCCGGGTCGTCGAGGCTCGCCGCGTGGACGGTGAAGATCTGCGGCATCGCTGAAAATCGCAGATAGACCGGAGAACCGCAGCGCGGGCAGAAGCCGCGCGTCTTCGCGTTGCCGCTGTCGGCGACCTTGTCCCATTGCGTCGCCTCGCCGGCGAGTTTCACGCCGGCGGCGGCGAAGGTCAGGTACGAGCCGTGGCCGGTGCCGCTCGTGTGCCGGCAGTCGAGGCACTGGCAGTGGTTCGTGAAAACAGGTTCGCCAGGGATCTCGTAGCGGATCGCGCCGCAGGCGCATCCGCCGGTGTAGGCATCGCTCATGGTCTCTTTCCTTTGTCGAGGGGTGTTCGCGGTCGCGCGTCAGTGCGGCCCGCCGGTGAAATTGCCGAGGGCAGGGACGACCTTGCGCCAGCCATCGCTCATGTTGCGGAACGCCGTGTCGTTGGTCGGCGTGACGAAGCCCGAATGCACGAGTTTGAGGCGCGTGCCTCCCGCGACCTTGGTCAGCGTGAACGTGACTACGGTGTCGAGTCGCGAACCGTAGCCGCTGTTGCTTTCGTGGCCGCCCTGCCACGCGTAGGCGAGGCGCTCGTTCGTCACGACTTCGAGCACCTCGCAATGGATCGTGCCGTCCCAGGCGCCGGCCGGCCTGGTCTGGTAGGTGAAGCGCGTGCCCTTGATCGGCGCGAAGCCGTGCGGTTCCATGAGCCAGCGCGCGATCAGTTCACCGGTCGTGAGCGTCTTCCAGATCGTCTCGGGCGCATGCGGAAAGACTTCATCCACGACGATATCCTGCGTGGCGGAATTCAAAACGGCGTTGTTCATGGGTCGATCTCTTCGAGGAGGGTACGCAGATCAGCGAAGCGCTTGCGCCAGAACGCGCCGTAGTGATCCATCCAGTCGACGAGTGGCGCAAGACCCTTGGGATCGGCGCGATAGAACACGTTGCGGCCCTGTGCGCGATGGGCGACGAGGCCCGCGCGCCGCAGGGAGCCGAGGTGCTGCGAGATCGCCGACTGGGTGACGCCGCTGCCTTTGGTGAGGTCGACGACGCTGATCTCGCGCGCGCGCGCGATGCGCTCGAAGACGGCACGTCGCGTCGGGTCGGCGAGCGTGCGCATGACGGTGTCGAGACGAGCGGTTCGCAGCATGGAATTACATTAGCCAATACTAATCAATTAGTCAATACTAATTTATCTGATGCTCCTTTCACGTCGCGTCCGCCGTGGTGCGCGAATGGGCGAGTGCGTGACGCCAGAGTGAATGCGCATGCGTGCGTGCTTGTGCGAGCGGCTGGCGTGAATGCGCGTGCGTGCGTGTGCGAGCGGCGCGTGCAGGACGGCTGCTGGATTTTCCGCGCGCGCGGGCGGTGCCGTCGCCTGCGCGGTGCCGTGGCGCGAATGGATAGTTCGATCCTTTTTTGGGGGTTCAATCGCGACACTGGCGGGAGTACGCTTGCTGCGGCACGCTTTGAGTATGGTGCGGGCCGTCGTTGACGAGTGCCGATCTGCTTTTCGCTTCCGCAGGGCAAGACGCGTGAAGACCATGCGTAACCCGGCTCGTGCTGTCTCCAAGGCTGGCAAACATAAGGCTTCCGCGTGATGCCCGACCTCCCGCCCAAAACCGACGGTCTGCTGCGGCGAACGGTGTCTCCGCCGAAGGAAGCCGGAACCGGCGTGCTGGCGCGGATTGCGCGAGCCCTCACGTTCTCGGTCCTCTTGGGCCTTTCGATCCCGTCTGACGCCGCCGACCATCCGGTCAACACCGAGGCCGATTTGCGCGCAGCGATCGCGAACGCGGCGGATGGTGACACCATCACGTTCAACGCCGACGTCACCCTGACGCAGGATCTGCCCGCGATCCAGACACACGTCACCCTCCTCGGCAACAACAGGGTTCTCGACGGCGCCGGCGCGTTCCGGGGATTCTTCGTCGTGAGGTTCAATCTGGACCTGAACGCGCCCATCGCCGTGACCGTCCAGGACCTCACGATCCAGAACGCCCGGGCGCGAGGCGGAGCCGGCAGAGACGGCGGGGGTGGCGGCGCAGGCCTCGGCGGCGCGCTGTTCATCGCCAACGGAGCGACGGTGACGCTGCGCAATGTCAGGCTCGACACCAACCGCGCGATCGGAGGCCTGGGCGGAACCGATGGTCTCTTCGGCGGCGGCGGTGGCGGCGGCCTCGGCGGCTTCGCGGGCGATAACGCGGGCGGCGGCGGCGGCGGCGTTGGAGCGGGCGCCTTCGGTGGCAACGGCGGCGTCGGCGGAGACGGCTCTGCAGGGATCATGCTGGGCCTTCCATCCGGAGGCAACGGCGCTGGCGCGGGATTTGGCACTGGCGGCAGCGACGGCGGCGGCGGTGGCGGCGGAGGACGAAGCAACGGTACGACCGAGGCCGGCGGCGGGGGTGGAGGTGTTTTCGGATTCCCCGGTGCCACCAGTGGCACCGGTGGTCGTGGCGGCTTCGGCGGCGGCGGCGGCGGTGCCGGCGACGCCGGCGGCGACGGTGGCATGGGCGGATACGGCGGTGGCGGCGGCGCCAGAGCGATACCGGGCGGCAGCCTCACCGGTCTCGGCGGCTTCGGCGGCGGCGGAGCCGGCGGCGCTGCGGGCGGCTTCGGCGGCGGCAACGGTGCCGTCTCGATCGGCTTCCCCGGCGGTGGTGGCGGCGCTGGGCTGGGTGGCGCGGTGTTCGCGCAGGAGGGAGGCAATCTGGTCCTCGCGGGTCCGCTCACGATCAACGGCAATACGGTGACGGGAGGCGCAACCGTAGACGCCGACGCGACCGCGGGTTCGGCCCTCGGTTCCGGGATATTCCTCCAGGGTGGCGGATTGCCGGTCACGTTCACGCCGGGCGCTGGCGAGATGCAATCGGACGCCGACGACATCACCGATCAGACCGCCCTCGGCGATCCCCGCACGCGGGGGCTGACCAAGAGCGGCGCGGGCACCCTCACGCTTTCCGGGACCAACACCTACGGTGGCGCCACGACGGTCGACGGAGGAACGCTGATCGTCGACGGCTCTATCGTCTCACCGGTGACCGTGAACAGTGGCGCCACGCTCGGCGGCGCAGGCACGATCAGCAACACCGTGACAGTGAACAGCGGCGGTACTTTGAGTCCGGGCAGCTCGACGGCCATTCTCAATAGCGGCAGTGTGAGCCTCATCGCAGGGAGCACGCTGACCATCGAGATCAACGGCACGACGGCGGGCGCGCAGTACGACCAGCTCAACGTGACGGGCAGCGTGTCGCTGGGCAATGCGACGCTGAATGTGGTGCCCGGGTTCACGCCGAGCGCCGGCGAGACGTTCACGATCATCGCCAACGATCTCTCCGACGCGGTGGTCGGCACGTTCGCGGGGCTACCCGAGGACGCCATCGTCACGGCCGGCGCCGCACACTTCCGCATCAGCTACGTCGGCGGGACAGGCAACGACGTCACGCTGACTGCGATCGGACCGCCGACGATCGCCAAGGCGTTCGCAACGCCGAGCATCCTCGTGAACGGCATGACGACGCTGACGTTCACGCTGACCAACCCGAACACGGGCATCGCGCTGACCGGCGTGGGTTTCACCGATACGCTGCCACCCGGCCTCGTGGTGGCCACACCGAACGGGCTGACGGGCACTTGTGGTGGCGCGGTCACGGGGGTGGCCGGCAGCGGCAGCATCGGGCTGGTCAATGGAAATTTGTCCGCCGGCGGCGCGTGCACGATCGCGCTAGACGTCACCGCCTTGACGGGAGGCGTCAAGAACAACACGACGGGTGCCGTCACCTCGACCGAGGGCGGCACGGGCGCGACGGCCCAGGCGTTCCTCGTGGTCGCCGCGCCGCCGGTGGTTGCGCCACCGACGATCGCGAAGACGTTCGGAGCGCCGCGCATTGCGTTGAATGCGACCACGACGCTGGCGTTCTCGCTGACCAATCCCAATCCCGACGCGCTTCTGAGTGGCGTTGGATTCACCGACGCGTTGCCCGCCGGTCTTGTGATCGCCACCCCGAACGGCCTCGCGAGCACGTGTGGCGGCACGGTGACGGCGCTCGCGGGCATGGGCATGGTAGGACTGGCCAACGGCAGCTTGCCTGCCGGCGGTGCCTGCACGATCACGCTGAACGTCAGTGGCGCCGGTGCCGGCGTCAAGAACAACATCACGAGCACCGTCACCTCAACCGAGGGCGGCGCCGGTGGGACCGCTTCGGCGAGCCTCGATGTTGTCGCGCCGCCGACGATCGCCAAGGCGTTCGGAGCGCCGGGTATCGTCATCAATGCGACCACGACGCTGACGTTCACGCTGACGAATCCGAATACGGCGACTGCCCTGGGCGGCGTGGGCTTCACCGACACGCTGCCGCCCGGCCTCACGGTGGCCGACGGTACGGGCGCGATGTGCGCGGGGACGCTGACCACGACCGGCAGCAGCACCATCGCGCTCGCGGGCGCCACGATCGCGCCGGGCGGTACCTGCATGTTTTCGGTGACCGTGACGGGCACGAGCACCGGCACCAAGAACAACATCACGGGCGCAGTTGCCTCGACCGAGGGCGGCACGGGCGGGACCGCCACGGCGAGCGTCACGGTGGCAGCGCTCGTGCCGCCGACGATCGCGAAGTCTTTCGGCGCGGCGAGCCTGGTCGTGAACGGAACCACGACGCTGTCATTCACGCTGACCAACCCGAACGCGACGACCGCCCTGACCGGCGTGAGCTTCACCGACACGATGCCGGCCGGCCTCGTGGTCGCTACGCCGAATGGCCTGACTGGCGCGTGTGGTGGCGGCACGATCACCGCGAACGCCGGTGCTGCCACCGTCGGCCTCACGGGGGCGACACTTGCCGCCGCAGCCTCGTGCCTGTTCGCGATCGACGTTCAGGCGGTGACCAGCGGCGTTCAACCCAACACCACGAGCGCCGTGGCGTCAGCCAACGGCGGCGTCGGCAACGCGGCCACGGCATCGATCACCGTGCTCGCGTTGCCATCGATCGCATCCATTCCCATGCTGTCGGCTTTCGTGCTGGCCGTCCTCGCGATCGTCATCCTGCTGAGCGGTGCGCGACGAAAAACAGTCAAGTGACTGCGTGCGTGGACGATCGCATCCGGCGACCTGCAGAAGGGCGTTCAGCCGGGCGCGGGGGCTCCGAAGACGCGCGCTAGCCTCTCAGTCCGCCGCGCCGCCGGCCGGCTTCGCGCGCGTCGACTTGATCGCGATGAACTGCGGTTCTTCCTCGTCGATGCGCAGCGCGATCAGTTCGCCGCCCCAGACGCAGCCGCCGTCGATGCCGTAGACGCCCATGCCCTGAAAGCGGCCCAGGGTGGACCAGTGGCCGCAGACGAGGCGCATTTGCGGCTGCACGCGGCCGGGCACCTCGAACCACGGATACAGCCCGGCCTTCTGCGTGCCCGGCGCGCCCTTCTCGCCGTAGGCGATGCGGCCGCGCACGTCGCAGAAACGCAGCCGTGTCATCACGTTGATCGTCGCGCGCAGGCGATCGATGCCGCGCAGTCGCGGTGTCCATTGGTCGGGCTTGTTGCCGAACATCGCGAGCAGGAGCCGGCGCCCGCCGTCGCCCGCGAGGCGTTGTTCCACTTCCTGCGCTGCGCGCTGGGCACGCTCGATGGTCCAGGTCGGCGCGAAGCCGGCGTGGACGAGTGCGAAGTTGAGCGCGGCGTCGACGTGCAGAAGCGGCCGCGTGCGCAGCCACGCCAGCAGCGGCTCGCGATCGGCCGCGAACAGCACCTCGCGCAGCTCGGGATTCGTCTTTGCCTGTGCGGCTTCGTCGCGTTCGGCGATCGCAAGCAGCGACAGATCATGATTGCCGAGCACGCAGATCGCGCTCGCGCCGAGCGCGTGCACGAGGCGCAACACGGCGAGCGACTGTCCGCCGCGGTTGACGAGGTCGCCGCAGAACCAGAGCTTGTCGCGCGCGGAATCGAAACGCAGCTTCTCGAGCAGGCGTGCGAGTTCGTCGTGGCATCCCTGCACGTCGCCGATCGCGTAGGTGGCCATCAGGACGGGATCGCCATCAGCACGGCATCGTGATCGTCAGACGGGGGCATGTGGTGCGACCGACATCGATGCGGTTCACCGATACGCACGCGTCAGTGGACCGTGCGCGGAATAGAGAGCGTGAATTGCGGAATCGCCGCGTCGAAACGACGGCCATCGTCCGCGAGCATGTGATAGCTGCCCCGCATCGTGCCGACCGAGGTCTCGAGCACCGCGCCCGAGGTGTACTGGAAATCGTCGCCGGGTCGCAGCCAGGGGTTCTCGCCGACGACGCCGTCGCCGCGTACCTCCTGCACCTTGCCGTTGGCGTCGGTGATGATCCAGTGGCGCGAGATCAGGCGCGCCGCCACGGCACCGATGTTCTCGATCCTGATCGTGTACGAGAACGCATAGCGATTGTCATCGGGCGCGGACTGGTCCTGCAGGAACTGCGTCTGCACCGCGACGGTGATCGAATAGCGCTCTTGCTCGCTCATGCTTTGATTTTGCGCAGCGCGGGCGGCGGAAGCAAGCACTCGTTGAACCGGGTTGCGGCTAGAATGTGATCACGCGGCTGCAGCGCTCGCCGCAAGGCGCGCGTGCGCGGACGAAGCGCTCAGGCCGTTCCGGAGTTCGCGTCGAGATGGCGCGCGAGCGCGACGAATTCGCCTGGTGCGAGTTGCTCCGCGCGCGCGCGCGGGTCGATGCCGGCCGCAGCAATCTGTCCGGCATCGGCGACCGTCGACAGCGCGTTCGACAGCGTCTTGCGGCGCTGGCCGAACGCGGCGCGGACGACACGCTCGATCGTATCGAATGCCGCGACCGAAACCCCCGCCTCTCGCAGCTGCACCTGGGTGAACGGCACGAGTCGCACGACCGCGGAATCGACCTTCGGCGGCGGCCGGAACGCGCCCGGCGGCACGCCGAACAGCGGCTCCACCGAGCAGCGCAGCTGCAGCATCACGCTGAGGCGGCCATACGTCTTGCTGCCGGGGCCCGCGGCCATGCGATCCACGACTTCCTTCTGCAGCATGAAGGGCATGTCCTCGATCACCGCGGCGTGGTCGAGGCAGTGGAACAAGATCGGCGTCGAGATGTTGTAGGGCAGGTTGCCGACGAGACGCAGCACGCCGCCCTCGGCAAGCGCGCCGAAGTCGACGCTCAGCACGTCGCGATGGACGATTTCGAGTTCGCCGACGCCCGCCGCGCGCGCGCAGCGGCTCGATAAGATCGCGGTCGAGTTCGATCGTCGTGAGCTTGCCCGCCGCCTGCAGCAGCGGGAAGGTCAGCGCGCCTTCGCCGGGCCCGATCTCGACGATGCGATCGCCCGCGCGTGGCGATACCGCCTCGACGATGCGGCGAAGGATGTTCCTGTCGTGCAGGAAGTGCTGACCGAAGCGCTTCTTCGTGGCGTGCGCGCCGGTTGCGGGATGCGGGAGGTTCATCTCGTCATTCTCTCGCGAAATGGGAAATGGGGTCAGGTTCATTTTTCATGAGGGGATGCGAATCCTCGGGACGAAGGCGCGAGAAAAATGAACCTGACCCCATTTCACCCGAGTTTCGCAGGGTCGTACATCGGTGACGACGCCTCGAGTTCCTGGAGCAGCCAGGTGCGGAACAGTTGCAGTGCGGGCTTGCGCGCGTGCTGCGGTGGATAGACGAGGTAGCAGGTCATCGGCGACGGGATGCGCAGCGCGAACGGGGCGATCAGCACGCCGGCACGCAGCTTGAGCACGGTCAGCGATCCGCGTGCGAGCACGACGCCCTGGCCCTGGATCGCCGCCTGCAGCGCCAGCTCGGAGTCGTTGAACACGGGGCCGCCGCGCGGCTCGGTGATGTCGAGTCCCGCGGCTGCGAACCACGGCGCCCACGGCTGCTGGCGGATGCGCAGCAAGGGCACGCGCGCGAGGTCCGCCGGCGTCTTGATGCGCGCGCTGCGGCGCAGGGCGGGGCTCATCGTCGGGAACAGTTCGTCGTCGAACAACTTCTCGCTCGTCATGCCCTCGTAGTTGCCTGTGCCGTAGCGGATCGCGACGTCGACGCCATCGTTGCGGAAGTTCGCGACGACCGAGGTGCTCTCGAGGCGCAGCTCGATCGCCGGATGGCGCTCGAGGAAGCTGCCGAGCCGCGACACGAGCCACGCGGCCGCGAATGACGGCAGCACGCTCACGGTGAGCAGGTTCGCGTTGTCCTGGCCGCGCACGCGCTCGACCGCGGCGCCGAGCATGTCGAGCGCGTTGCGCACGTCCTGCGCGAGCGCGATGCCGCTCTCGGTCGCCCGCATCTGCCGGCCGACGCGTTCGAACAGGCGTATTCCGAGCGATTCTTCGAGCGCGTGGATCTGGTGGCTGACCGCGCTGTGCGTGAGGCTGAGTTCGCCCGCCGCACGCGAGTAATTCTGATGCCGGACCGCGGCTTCGAGCACGCGCAGCGAGCGTAGCGGAGGGAGTCGGTGCCAGGGGTCCATGCAAGGCTCCAAGTGTGAGCTGAATTCACAGGTTGGAGGAAAAAATAGCGTTTTTGCTCGCTCTGCGCCAGCGCTAGACTGCGTGCCTCTTCAAACATGGACGCGCCCCGCGCGCGCGAAAGGCTAGCCTCATGAATACCACCGTGCTCATCCGTCTGCTCCTGCTCGGCATGATCTGGGGCGCGTCGTTCCTGTTCCAGCGCATCGCGGTGCCGGTCGTCGGCGCCGGCACGACCGCGGGCGCGCGCATGGTGTTCGCGGCACTGACGATGGTGCTCGTGCTCGTGGTCTTGCGCAAGCCGCTGCAGTGGCGGCAGCGCTGGAAAGATTACGTGTTGATCGGCACGATTGTCTCGACCATCCCCTTCCTCTGCTTCGCATTCGGCGCGTACGTGCTGCCGGCCGGCTATCTGGCGGTCGTCAACGCGACGACGCCGATGTTCACGGTGCTGCTCGCCGGCATGGCCGGGCAGCAGCCGTCGACGTCGAAGTGGCTCGGCGTCGTGGTCGGATTCTTCGGCGTCTTCACGCTCGCACGGTTCGGCTCGATCGGGCTGAACCTGCAGAGCGCGCTCGCGTTCTCGGCGGTGTTGCTCGCGGCGTTCTGTTACGCCTTCAGCGCGCGTGCGATCCAGAAGCGCTTCGTCGATGCCGATCCACTCGTCGTCGCCAGCGGCAACCTGATCGGCGGCACGCTGCCGCTGCTGCCGTTCGCGGCGTGGTCGCTGCCCGCGCAGGTGCCCTCGCTCGGCGTGATCGGTGCGCTCGTCGCGCTCGGGGTCATCTGCACGGCGTTCGCGTACGCGCTGCACTTCCAGAACATCCGCGAAGCGGGCAGCGAGCGTGCGGTCACCGTCACGTTCTTCGTGCCGATCTTCGCGCAGCTCTGGGGCGCGTTGTTCCTCGGCGAGCACGTGACCTGGGCGAGCGCCACGGGCTCTGCGCTCGTGCTGCTCGCCGTCGCGCTGATCTTCGAACTGCTGCCGGTGTTCAAGCGCAAGCCTGTGATCGTGAAGATGCTGCCGCGCGAGTGCAGCTGATGCGCTTGACCGACATTCCGTTCGGCGTTTGCGACTGGTCGGACGTCGACGCAAGCGAACACGCCGGAGAGCGAGGGACCGCTCTCTGGCGTACGCGTCAGTTCGGCGAGATGCGTGTACGCATGGTCGAGTACTCGGCGGGCTATCGCGCCGACCATTGGTGCAGCAAAGGACATATCCTGTTGTGCCTCGACGGCGAGCTGCACACCGAGCTCGCCGACGGCAGGCACTTCGTGCTGAAACCCGGCATGAGCTACCAGGTGGCGGACGAGGCCGAGCCGCATCGTTCATCGACGCCGGCAGGCGCGAAACTCTTCATCGTCGACTGATGCGACATCGAACGTCGTCACTCGACTGGCCCGACACTGTTCGCGACCGACGCTTGCCATCGACAATTCCGCCATTCGACTGAAGAGGAACCCGCAGTGCCGACCACCACGACATTGCTCGCCTTCGCCGCGGTCTGCATCGGCTTCGTGCTCTCGCCCGGCCCGAACATGATGTACATCGTCTCGCGTTCGGTGTGCCAGGGCCCGCTTGCGGGTCTCATCTCGCTCGGCGGCATCGCCTGCGCGTTCGTCATCTACATGATCTGCACGGCGCTCGGCATCAGCGCACTGCTGCTCACCGTGCCATACGCGTACGACGCGCTGCGCCTCGCCGGCGCGGCCTATCTCGCCTGGCTCGCCTGGAAGACGCTCAAGCCCGGCGGGCGCGCCCCGTTCGAGGTGCGCGAGCTGCCGCGCGACACGCCGCGGCGCCTGTTCGCCATGGGCTTCATCACGAATCTGCTCAACCCGAAAGCCGCGGTGCTGTACCTGTCGCTGCTGCCGCAATTCATCCGGCCCGAGGGCAACGTGCTGCTGCAATCGTTCGTGCTCTGTCTCGTGCAGTTCACGATCAGCATGACCGTCAATGCGTCGATCGCGCTCGGCGCCGGATCGCTGGCCCGCGTGCTCGGTCGGCGGCCGAGCTGGCTCGCCGCACAGCGCTGGCTCATGGGCGGCGTGTTGTCGTTCCTCGCGCTGCGGATCGCCACCGAAACGAGGCGCTGAGCATGCAGACGATAGGCGTCATCGGCGGCATGAGTTGGGAGTCGAGCGCGGTCTACTACCGCGCGCTCAACGAATGGGTCAAGGAAAGGCTCGGCGGTCTGCACTCGGCCAAGGTCGTGCTCTACAGCGTCGACTTTCACGAGGTCGAGCGCATGCAGATGGCCGGCGACTGGGACGCGGGCGGAAAACTGCTCGCGACCGCCGCGCGTGCGCTCGAATCGGCGGGCGCCGATTTCATCGTGCTCGCGACGAATACGATGCACAAGGTCGCGGATGCGATCGAATCTGCCGTCGCGATTCCGCTGCTGCACATCGCCGACAGCGCCGGTGCCGCGATTCACGCCGCAGGCCACACGCGCGTCGGCCTGCTCGGCACGCGCTTCGTGATGGAAGAGGCGTTTTATCGTGAACGCCTGCACGCGCGGTTCGGCCTCGATGTGATCGTGCCGCGCGCGGACGACCGCGAGATCGTGCATCGCGTGATTTACGACGAACTCTGCGTCGGCAGCATCCGCGACGCGTCGCGCGAGCAGTATCGCCGCATCATCGCCGAGCTCGTCGCGCAGGGCGCACAGGCGGTCGTGCTCGGCTGCACAGAGATCTCGCTGCTGGTCGGCGCAGAAGACACGTCGGTGCCGCTGTTCGACACGACAGCTATTCACGTCCGCGCCGCCGTCGAACGCGCGCTCGCCGGCGCCGACTAGCGCCGACGGCCGCGCAGGCCGCTGCGTCAGGTGATCAGTTCCAGCGCGAGCCGCGTGGCCGCGACGAGGCTGGCCGCATCGGCGCGCCCCGTACCTGCGAGATCGAGCGCGGTGCCGTGGTCGACCGACGTGCGCACGTACGGCAGACCGAGCGTCACGTTGACCGAGTCGCCGAAACCGAGCGCCTTGAGCACGGGTAGTCCCTGATCGTGATACATCGCGAGATAGGCGTCGTATTTCGCGCGCAGCGCGGGCACGAATGCGGTGTCGGCCGACAGCGGGCCGTCTGCATCGATGCCGTCTGCGCGTGCGGCGCGCACGGCCGGCGCAATCGTGTCGATTTCCTCGCGACCGAGATGGCCGCCTTCGCCCGCGTGCGGATTGAGGCCGAGCACGCAGATGCGCGGCTGCGCGATGCGGAAACGCTGTTGGAGGTCGCGATGGATGATCTGCAGCGATCGCGCGAGCGTCGCCTGCGTTATCGCCGCGGGCACCGCCGCGAGTGGCAGATGCGTCGTGGCGAGGGCAACGCGTAGCGCTGACGAAGCGGGGCCGCCGGTCCGCGTGGAGCCGCGAAGAGGCGACACGTCATCGCCTTGTGGCGCGACGAGCAGCATGACGACGTCACGATGCGCGCGCTCGGCGAGGAATTCGGTGTGGCCGCTGAAAGCGAAGCCGGCGTCCATCAAGATGCTCTTCTGCACGGGCGCCGTGACGAGCGCGGCGAACTCGGAACTGCGGCAGCCGTCCGAGGCGCGCGATAGCGTGTCGATCACGTAGCCTGCATTGCGCGCGTCGAGCTTTCCCGGTGTCGCCGGCGCGCGCAGCGGCACGTGCAGGCAGCGCAGCGTGTCGGGTGCGCGCGTCGTGATGCGTCCTTCGTCGTACGGAACGACGGTGAGCGCGATGCCGCGCGCGGCGGCAGCGTTTTGCAGCAAGTCTCGGTCCGCGATCGCGATGAGGTCTGCGGCGAGATCGGTCGCGGCGAGCGCCGCGACGAGTTCGGGCCCCACGCCGGCGGGTTCGCCAGCGGTGACGGCAATGCGCGGCAGCGGCGCGGCCACGCGCGTCGTGATCAGTGCGCGGTCGCGGGCTTGTTTTCGGCGCCCGGGAGCCGGATTTCGATGTAGGAATCCGAGCGCACGGAACGCAGGAAGTTTTCGTATTCGTCGTCCGACTTGCGCGTGCGCAGGATTTCACGCGCCTGCTCGCGCTTGAGCTGGTCGGTGCGGTCGGCGTCGCGTTTGCCGAGCAGCTGCAGGATGTGCCAGCCGACGTCGGTCTGGAACGCGGGCGAGACGTCGCCTTCCTTCATCTTCGCGAGCACTTCGGCGACCTTCGGGCCGTACTGGTCGATCGGGAACCAACCCATCTCGCCGCCGAGGTTCGCGGTCGGCGCGTCGTTCGAGTACTGCTTCGCGAGCGCGACGAAGTCTTCGTGGCCGTCGACGATGCGGCGGCGGATGTCGTTGATCCTGCGCTGCGCCTCATCGCTCGACACGAGTTCGGTCGTCGCGATCTCGATGTGCCGGCCGTGATATTCGGTCACGACCTGCTTGCCGCCGCTGTTGCGCTTCTCGACGACCTTGACGATGTGGAAGCCGTTCGGTGCGCGCATCACGCCCGACACCTGGCCGGGCTGCATCGTCTCGGCCAGCTCGGCGAACGCCTGTGGCACGGAGTCCATGCGGCGCCAGCCGAGGTCGCCGCCGTCGAGCGCGTCCTGCGCGTTCGAGAAGCGGATCGCCGCCGCGGCGAAGTCCATGCCGCCGTCGATCTGCTTCTTCACGTTGTCGGCCTTGACGCGTGCTTCCTCGATCTGCGCGGCACTCGCGTTGTCGGGCAGGCCGATGAGGATATGAGCGAGATGGATTTCACCGGTCTTGACGCTGCCGCCCGCGATCAGCGAGTCGATTTCGGCGTCGGTGACCTGCGGCGCGCCCGCGACGACGCGCTGGCGCAGGCGGTCGACCATGAGCTGCTCTTTGAGCGTTTTGCGAAAGCCGTCGTAGTCGACGCCGTCGTGCTGCAGCGATGCGCGCAGCTGGCCGACGTCGACGTGGTTCTGCTGGGCGATGCGCTGGATCGTCTGGTCGACGTCGTTGTCGGTGACGCGGATGCCGGTCGACTGCGCGCGCTGCACCTGCAGCCGCACCATGATGAGGCGATCGAGCACCTGGCGCTCGAGCACGTCGCGCGGCGGGAGCTGCTGCGGGGTGTTGCGGTACTGCGTGAGGATCTGCTGCACCGTGGAATCGAGCTCGCTCTGCAGGATCACGTCGTCTTCGGCAATCGCGACGATGCGGTCGAGCGGCGCCGTGGGGACGAGCTGCGCCTGCCCGCTGGACACGGTCGCGAACACGCCGAACAGGGCGAGGGCGAGGAAGACAAGTCTGTTCATCGAAAAATCCAGGGTCGATCGAAAAGGGATAGGGCCGGGCCGTTCGGGCCATTTCTTGGGGGCGTCATTTCGCGGACGCGGGCCCCGGCGCGAATCCGGGCCAAAAAGCACCGGATCCGTTGTTTCCATGGGCATTATTGATAGCCAAGCATAGCACGGCGCAGGAAATTCTCGGTGCGCTGGCCGCTCGATCCGATACCTTTGAACTCGATCTCGAAGAACAGGACATTGGAGGGCTTCGCATCGATGATCGTATTGTTGAACCCGTAGGTCACGTTGTTGATGAAGCGGCGCTCCACGAGCCGCGCGGCGATGCAGCAGCTGTCGTATTGCACGCCCCCGAAAGCCTCGAGCAGACGGCTGTCCTGTAGGGAGTAGTAATAGCGCGCCACGATGCTCCAGCGATCGTTGATCGGCACGAGGGTCGTGCCGTCGATCTGCTCGAGGAAGTCGCGACGGAAGCGGTAGGACAGGTTAAATACACCTTCCCTGCCAAACCGGTACTGAACGCCGATCGCCGAGAGGTCGGTATGGTTGTCCGTGCCGAAATACTTGCCGGTCACGGGGTCCAGGGTCTGCGGGTGCGGGTTCCACTGCTGTTCCCAGGTCAGGTCCCAGTTCTTGCCGAGGCGCAGCGCGAGCTGGGCGACGATGTCCTTGCCGGTGAGGTTCAAGTCCGGATAGCCTGGCAGCTGCACCTTGATCGTGTCGAAGTAGCGGATCTGGCCGAGGCTGCCGCTGAGGATCTGGTCGCCGCTGTCGGCGTCGAGGATGCGCGAGGTCAGCGCGACGCTGAGGTTGTTCGCGTTGACCTGGCGGTCGCCGCCGACGAACGCGTTCGTGCGGAACAGGCTCGGGAAGTCGAAGCTCGGTACCGAGGTATCGAACGACGGCAGGTCGTTCTGGTTGCGGTACGGCACGTACAGGTAGAACAGGCGCGGCTCGAGCGTCTGCGTGAGTTCGCTGTTGAACAGCTTGAGATCGCGCTCGAAGATGAGTCCCGAATCGACGCTGAGAATCGGCAGCGTGCGCGACGGCGAGGTCTTGTTGATCAGCGGATTGTTCGCGTAGAAGAAGTCGGTGAGATCGTAGCCCGTGTAGCGCACGCCGAGTTCGGGGCGCAGGAAGTAGCCCGCGCTCTCGATCGGATAGGCGATGTGCGGATAGAGGTCGATGCGCTGGCCAGTGATCGAATACGAACGATCGAAGTTGGCATAGTCGCCGCTGAAGCCGAACTCGAATCCGCCAACGCGCTTGAACGCGTTGAACGTGGCGTGCGGCAGGCGCGCGTAGGGTTTGAACACGTATGGATTCGTGCATTGCGACAAAGGCACGCCCGGCGTGCCGCAGAACGGTTCGAGCCCGGGATCGGTCACCTGCCAGGTGTCGGCGCCGGCGCTCATCGTCCACCAGTCGCCGCGACCGTTGACGTAGGCGTTCGACTGCAGCAGGCTGACCGCGGTCGTGAGGAAGCTGTCGCCGAAGTCCTGCAGGTAGCGGTTGTCGGACACCTGGTGGATGTCGACCGTGGCGCCCCAGTTGGGCGAGAACTGTGCCCAGTCCTGCACGCGCAGGTAGCCACGGTTCGTCTCGGTGCTCTGGTCGTCGTGCGGCAGCCAGCTGAAATCGACGAGCAGGCGATCCCAGGTCGAGAGATAACGGAACTCGCCCGCGAGCATCGGGCCGCGGTCGGTGTATTCGATCGGCTTCAGCGTCGCGTCGTAGTTCGGCGCGAGATCGAAATAGTACGGAATGCCGATCTTGTAGCCGCGCCGGCTGCTGTAGCCGAGACTCGGCGCGAGGAAGCCGGAATGGCGTTCGTCGTCGATCGGCCAGGACATGTACGGCAACCAGAAGAACGGCACGCCTTCATACGCGAGCGTGACGTTGTGCCCGTAGCCTTCGTTCTTGACCCGGTCGATCTCGATGTCGCTGCCGCGCATCTCCCACTGGCGATCGGAAGGGTCGCAGGTAGAAAAGGTCGCCTGGGTCAGCTTCGAGTGGTCGGGATCGGTCTGGTTCGCGGTCGCAGCGACGCCATTGCCGCGCTGATCGAGCATCTGATAGCGCACGACGTCGAGATAGGTCGTGTGCGGCGTTGTCGTACCGTGCGCGTGATCGGCCGCCATGAGCGTGCCCGCGTCCTGGTAGCGCACATGGCCGTTCGCGACGTAGTCGGTCGTCTCGGTCTCGTAAGTGATGAAGTCGGACTTCAGCAGCGCATCGAGGCGCTGGAGCTGCGCATCGCCCTCGAGTTGCGCGTGCGTGCGGTCGGTCCAGGTGACCTTGCGCGCATCCGCCGTCGTCTGCGCCTTCGAGCGGTCGCCCGCAGGCGGCAGGCCCGCCGTGAAGAAGTCGAGCAGATCGTTGCGCTTGCACTTGCCGTAGGGTTCGGCCGGCTTCGGGCAGTGCAGCATGCCGACCGGGCAGACCGGCGCCACTTGCGCCTCGGTCACGACCGCCGTTTGGGCGGACGCCGACTCGGCCAGTGCGAAGGACAGCGGCAGCGGCAGCAGAAGCAACGAAAAGTGCAATAGCGGTCTAGCGTGAGTCGGCAATGGCTGCACGTCGAAGTCGCAAGCAAACGTAAGGGCGGCAAGCTTGCCCGAAACGCCCGGTAGGGGCAATCCGAGCGCGCCTGTCGTTCATGTTCCAGCGCGGTCCAACCTATGGATCGGACAAATATTTTTGTCGTCCCGGTGCGCATGTTCCGGCCACACGCGTTAGGAACGACAAAACCCGATGTGGACGACTGATCGCGGCGGCGGCTCCGCGTGATCTTCAGCGTCGGACTGGTTCGCCTGGCATTCCCGCGCCCATCGGCGCATAGCCCGGCGGCGGCACGACGAACTCGCTGTCGGCGACCGGCGCCGCGGAAACACGCAAGGTTGCCCGCCCGCTTTCTGCGCCGGTGGCGAAGCAGACGCGCTCGACGACGACGCTGTCGAGCGACGGTCCATGTCTCGTCGCGGCGAAACCGGCGGGCAGCATGCTGTTGCGCCAGCGCGCCATCACGGCAGCCATACGCGCGATGCGGGCGCTGTCTGCCGCTGCAAGCGGGAGTGCCGCGAGCGACGCGAGGCACTCCTCGCCAACGACTTCGTCGCCGCGCAGGTGCTGCCGTCGCGTGCAGGCGATGTCGGCGACGCGCGCGGGGCCGAGGTCGTGATCGCTCTCTGGCGAGGCGGGCATCGCCCCCGACGCGCCAAAACCCGATGCCATGCCGCGCTGCATGCGCTCGCGCTGTTCGGGCGTCATTTTCGCCATCTGCTGCTGCATGAGCTGCTGCATGCCCTGCATGTTCTGCGCGCTCATCGCGGGCATGCTCGCGGCGTGCCCGCTGGCGGTCGGTGCGTTGGCTGGCGTGGGCGTCTGCGGACTGCCGGCAGCGGCGCAGTCGACCGCTTGACCGGGCTTCGCATCGGCGCTGGTGATGCCGGGGCAGAGCGTACGCGCCTGCTCGAACGGATCGACGCCGGTCTGGTTGCGCATCATCTTCTGCACGCTCGCCATGCGATCAGCGTTGAACTCCGCGGCATCCTCGTCGACCTCGAGCTGCATGAAGCGGTGCTCGCGATGGTCGAGCGCGTAGGCGAGCTTCTCGACGCCGTCGTAGACGAAGCTGCCGTCGCGTCCGCCCATGTTCGAATCGACGCGCAGCGCCGGCCCCTTGACCTGCAGGCGTTCGAAGTCGCCGCGGCAGTCGCGGCCGCTCGTCTCGTAGGTTAGCGTCACGTCCGCATTGGCGCCTGCGGCCGCGCAGGACAATGCGAGTATCAAGATCGGGCGAAACGCGGCGCGCGGCGATTTCATGGCGGTGTTCCTCCCGTGCGGAATGTCTTCTTCGTGCCGTCGCGGCGCTGGGCGTCCTTCGCGGCGTAGTCGGCGACGCAAGCGTCCTTGCGCACCATGACGCAGGCGAGGTAATCGATGATCTCGAGAATCGCGCCGCGCACCGCCTTCGCATCGGCCTGCGTGTTCATCATGCGGTAGCCCGCATCGGGCGCGGCGAGGTCGATCTTCGTCTCGCTGCCGTCGGTATGGCCTTCGACCGTGCGCGCGAAACTCACCTCGCCCGTGCTCGTGTCGACGATGCGCAGGTCGACGGCGAGATAGGCGCCGTGGTTGGTCTGTTCGACCCTCGCATGACCGAACAGGCCGCCGCCGTTTACTTTCGTTTCGGTGTCGGGCTGGAACGCGGTGACCGTCCCCATGACGAGGTATTGCGCGCCCGTGAGCTGCCCGATCTTCGCGCCTTCGCCCGGTTTGAGCAGACCCGAACGGGCGAGATCCTGTTCCTCGAGCACCGCGGCAAGCTTGCGCCGTTCGACCACCGTGAATTCGCTACGCGCGGCGAGCTCGCTCGCGAGCATGTTCGTGACGACACGGCCTATGCCGCCCTGCATCGCCATCGCGCCCGTCTCGTCCTGGAATTTCATGACGGCGAGCACGGGCTTCGCTGCGACTGCGGGCGCGGCCGTCTGTGCCGGAGCCTGCGCGAACGTCAGAAACGGCGCGAACAACAACGGCGCGAACGCGACGAGCAGTGTCACGCAGGTGCGACGCATCGGTTTCTCCGAAGAGCAGCCCGTGAAATCGAACAACGGATCGGCGCCATTCGGCACCGCCCGCCCGATTCGCGGCCCAGTGTACTCGTGCGCCGCCGCGGGCGCCCGTGACGCTAGTCCATCAGCGCCGAGACGTGGGCCACGGTCGACTGGCGCAGCGCGGTGAGGCTGTAGCCGCCCTCGAGGCTCGAGACGACGCGGCCCTGCGCGTGCCTGCGCGCGACGTCGACGAGTTCGCGCGTGATCCAGTCGTAGTCCTCGGCGCCGAGGTTGATGTTGGCTAGTGGGTCGAGATAGTGCGCATCGAATCCCGCCGAGATCATCACGAGTTGCGGTTTGAAGCGCTCCACCGCGGGCAGCACGACCGCGCGGCACGCATCGCGGAACACCGCGGAGTTCGCAGCCGGCGGCAGCGGCGCGTTGACGATGTTGCCAACGCCCGTCTCTTCGGCGGCGCCCGTGCCCGGATAGAGCGGCATCTGGTGGGTCGATGCGTAGAGGACGCGGCGATCGTTGCAGAAAATGTCTTGCGTGCCGTTGCCGTGGTGCACGTCGAAGTCGACGATCGCCACGCGTGAGAGTCCGCGGCTCAGCGCATGCGCGGCGCCGACCGCGACACTGTTGAACAGGCAGAAACCCATCGCGGTATCTCGCGTCGCATGATGGCCGGGTGGGCGCACCGCGCAGAACGCGCGCGTTGCCTTGCCGTCGATCAGTGCGTCGACCGCCGCGCAGACGGCGCCTGCCGCACGCAGCGCGGCCTCGAGCGAGGCGGGCGACATGATCGTGTCCGCGTCGAGCTGGCTGAAACCTTCGCCGGGTGAGGCGGCAGTCACCTCATCGATCATCGCGTCCGCATGCGTGCGAGCGAGTTGGGCGCGTGTCGCCCGCGGCGCCTCGACGCGATCGAGCGTCGCGAAGCGGTCGTGGTCGAGGCTCTCGAGCACCGCGCGCAGGCGCGCCGGCGATTCCGGATGGCCGGGGCCGGGCAGGTGATCGAGACAGGCGGAGTGGGTGTAGAGCAGCATCGGATGTCACGGAGCGAGCGCAGTCGGAATCTTACGCCATAGTTCGACTGCGTTTCCTGCATCGTCCGACGTCGTCGGACAGGTTCTGCGCCCGGTTACGCGCGGTACGAGGCAACGGCTGGCGAGCGGGTCGCGCTCGTAGCCACCGCCTGGGCGAGTCGCGACTTCCATTGCAGCGCGGCGCCGACAATCGCCGGCGCCGGCGAGAAATTCGACACAACCAAAGCGCAGCTGCAGTTCAATCCTGCTTGACCTGCATGAACGGGATCGGCGCGCCGGCGAATATCGACTGCGGCAGCGCACCGTTCCATCTCTCCGCCTTCAGGCGCTCGACTTCGATGCGTCGCAGCTCGAGCACGTCCTTGTTCTTCGCGAGCGCATCGTTCTGCACGCGCAGCGCCTCGGCCTGCGCGTTCGCCGCCTTGATCGTCGCGTAGGCTTCGCCGTCGGCCTTTGCTTTCAGTGCGTTCGCCTCGGCTTCGGCGATCGCGACCTTCTGCTTCTGCTCGGCCTCGACCGTCTTCACGCGATTCTCGGCGGCGAGGCGCAGCTGTTCCTGCGTCACCTTCTCGTTGATCGCCTTCATGTACGAGTCGCTGAACGCGAAGTTGCGCATGTCGATGTTGATCACCTGCGCGCCATATTTTTCGAGCTTCTGCTTGAGCAGGTCGAGGATGTCGTTGGAAACCTGCGAACGCTTCGCGATGAGGTCGGGCGCGATGTATCTCGCGGTCACGGCCTTGAACACTTCCTGTGTCGCCGTCTGCACGTAGGACTGCAGATCGCCGTTGTGACTGTATTTCTCGTACACCTCGGCGACGCGGTCGGGCAGGATGCTGTAGCGCACGGTGAGGTCGACGTCGACAGGCTGGGTGTCGCTCGTGCTGCCGGTCGCCTTGTCGATATGCGCGGTCTCGGCGCGGATGCTGAACAGGTTCACCTGCTGCCACGGCGGCACGATCACGAGGCCTTCGGATTCGATGCCCTTGATCGCGCCGAACTGCGTGAGCACGCCGCGCGAGCCGGTCGGCACGCTCTTGAACGGCCAGCAAGCGATCAGGATCAGCAGCACGACGGCCGCAATCACGAGATTGCGCACCGTGTGAAACGCGCGCTCACCATTGTCGAAAACAGCCATGCGTTGCTCCCCCTTTTTGGCGTCGATATCGTCCGAGGCACGGCGTTCGCATCGCCATGCCCCATCACGTGCTGCGCAGTCGCTATTTCTTCCTGCGCTCGTGCTGCCAGAGCACCTCGCCGTGCCCCGACGCACGCGCGAGCACGCGCGCGAGCACGAACAGAAGGTCTGAAAGACGGTTGAGGTAACGAATCGCTTCGGCGCGCACGTTTTCCGCGCGCGCGAGCGTGACGACCTCGCGCTCGGCGCGCCTGCACACGGTGCGCGCGACGTGGCAGGTCGCCGCGGCCATGCCACCGGCCGGCAGGATGAAGTCCTTGAGGGCGGGCAGGTCGGCGTTGAAGGCGTCGAGCGTGGCCTCGAGCCTGTCGACGTCCGCGTCGTGGATCATCGCCATGCCCGGGATGCACAGCTCCCCGCCCAGATCGAACAGGTCGTGCTGGATCTGCACGAGCGCCTCGCGCACCGCGGCAGGAAGGTTCTTGTCGAGATCGACCTGCGCGAGCACGACGCCGAGCGCGCTGTTCAGTTCATCGACCGTGCCGTATGCCGCTACGCGCGCCGAGTCTTTCGGGACGCGCGCGCCGTCTCCGAGGCCGGTCGTGCCGTCGTCGCCGGTCTTCGTGTAGATCTTCGAAAGGCGATTGCCCACGTCGGCAGGAGCGGCGGCTGCTTCGATCGCGCCGTGTCGAGCTTAGCGTTGAACCGCGTTGCGTACCGCTGACAGGCTGCCAACCTGCGTCGCGAGCGCGTGCAGCGCAACGCCGATACCGAAGTACACGCTCTGGCTCGCGAGGTAGGTGAGGTACCAGTCGCCGAGGTTCTCGGCCCACGCAGCGAAGCTACGCGGCAGCGGCACGCTGTCGGAGAGCCAGTAGAAGCTGCCGTTCGAGATCAGGTAGCAGAGATTGAGCGCGAAGAAGAACGCGAGGGCAGCGAGGCCGAGTTCGCGCAGGCCGAGGCCGCGATAGTTCTGCGCGAGCCAGCTGCCGCCGTACCACATCGCGAGATACGCGGGCACGAGGAACCAATAGGCGGCGGAAACGCAGTAGTGCTGCCAGAACGACATGCCCTGGCTCGAGATCACGAGGTAGTCGATCAGCACGGCTTCGACGAGCAGGGCGGGGAATACCCAGCGCCATGCGCGGCTCAGGTAGAAGCCCGCCGCAAAGAACACAACCCACGAGGCGTCTGGCAGCGGCGCGAAATGGTTGATGCGCGTGCCGGCCATGACGAGCGCGAGCAGAGCGAAAATCCCGTAGCGCAGGAGCGCGCCCGAGTCCTGTTCGCTGGCCTGGGTCGATGGGTTGGTCGTGTTCATCTCAGGAAAGTCCTAGGAGGTTACGACGATTATACCGGCAATTTGCAAGGCGCTGCGGCTGTTCGCGTCGCGCCGGAGCACACCCCTTCAGTGAACCGTTTCCATGGGCCCGATTCGCTGGCGCCCGCGTCGATGCGACCGGGTATCATGCGAGCATGAAAGAAACCGGTGGAGCTGATACTGACTTGATCGATACCGATGTGCTCATCGTCGGCGGCGGGCTCGTGGGCACGAGCCTCGCGATCGCCCTGTCCGCATCGAACCTGCGCGTCACGCTCGTCGAGGGCACGCAGCTGCAGGTCGACACGGGCAAAGCGCCGCCGCCGGGTCATGACGAACGCAACCTCGCGCTCGCCCGAGCAAGTGTCAACGCGCTGACCGCGCTCGGCGTGTGGCCGCACGTGGCCGCGCGCGCAACCGCGATTCGCGGCGTGCGCATCAGCCGCAGGGGCGAATTCGGCGTCGCCCGGTTCGACGCGCCCGCGCATGGCGTCGACGAATTTGGCGCCACGTTGCCCGCGAGCGAACTCGGTCGCGGATTGTTCCTGCGCCTCGCGGAGTGCGCGACCTTGCAGCGCCATGCGCCCGCGACGCTCGCAGCGCTCGAAAGCCATGCCGACGGCGTGCGCGCCCGGCTGACGACGCCGGCGGGCGAGCTGCGATTGCATGCGCGCCTCGTGGTCGGTGCCGACGGCACGCAGTCGTTCGTGCGTCGTGCGGCAGGCATCGACGTCGAGGAGGTCGACTACGCGCAGACCGCCTTCGTCTGTACGGCCGCGTCGCAGAGAGCGATCGACGGTATCGCCTACGAGCGCTTCACGGCCACGGGGCCGGTCGCGGTGCTGCCGCTCGCCGATCGGCGCTGCGGCATCGTGCTCACCGTGCCGACCGGCGATGCCGCGCGCGTCGGCGCGCTGAGCGACGCCGAGTTCATCGAACTGCTGCACGAACGCTTCGGCTACAGGCTGGGGCGATTCTCGCGCCTCGGCCGGCGCGTCTCCTATCCGTTGCGCCGCGTGATGGCGCGACGCCTCGTCGGCGCGCGCACGGTCGTCGTCGGCAACGCCGCGCAGACGCTGCACCCGATCGGGGCACAGGGCTTCAATCTCGGCCTGCGCGACGCGATCACACTCGCCGAGATGCTGCTCGACCATCGCGGCGATGTTGATGTGGGCGACGCCGCCATGCTCGCGCGCTACGCGGAGCGGCGGCGCGAGGACCGCGAAGGCACCGCCGCGTTCAGCGACGGCCTCGTGCGCTGGACCGGCAGCGAGGGATTGCCGCTCAAGCTCATGCGCTCGTTCGGCCTCGTCGCGCTCGACCGAATCGAACCGCTGCAGGAATGGTTCGTGCGCCGGGGCATGGGCTTTCGCGGCTCGGTGCCGCGCCTCGCGCTCGCCGCCGCGGACAGAACCGCCAGCCTCGATTCGACGGCCAGCGCCGCGGCGCGCGGCGGCAGCAAGGACTCGCGCCGATGACGCGGGGGCAGATTCACGATGTCGCCGTCGTTGGTGCGGGCATGGTCGGCGCTGCGCTCGCGCTCGATCTTGCCGTGCGCGGTTTCGATGTCGCGATGATCGAGTCGCGAGCGCCGGCACCGTGGCGCGCCGCCGACGACGTCGACTTGCGCGTCGTCGCGCTTGCGCCGTCCTCGCAGGCGTTGCTCGCGAAACTCGACACGTGGCCGGCGATCGCCGCCGCGCGCGCGAGCGCTTACGCGCGCATGCACGTGTGGGACGCGCTCGCACCCGGCAGCCTCACGTTCGATGCGGCCGACCAAGGCGTTTCGGCGCTCGGCCACATCGTCGAGAACAAGCTGATCCAGTCGGTTCTGTGGCAGGCGATCGAGCGCAACGGCGCGATCGCGCTGCATTGTCCCGCGCGGGTCAGCGCGACCGAATGGGTCGACGGTGGCGAGCGTGAGCGAGGACAACGCGTCCTCGTACTCGATGACGGCAGCCGACTCGCGGCGCGCCTCGTCGTCGCAGCCGACGGCGGCGACTCCACACTGCGCGAGATGCTCGGCATCGTGACGGACGACCGCGACTATGCGCAACGCGCGGTCGTCGCCCACGTCCACACCGAGCGAGCGCACGAGGCGACTGCGTGGCAGCGCTTCCTGCCGCACGCGACGATCGCGCTGCTGCCGCTCGCGGACGGACGCTGCTCGATCGTCTGGTCGCTGCCCGAGGCCGAAGCGACGCGCGTGCTCGCGCTCGACGATGCGTCGTTCTGCGCCGAACTCGGCGTCGCGTTCGACTTCCGGCTCGGCAGGATCACGGCAACTTCCGCACGCGCGGCGTTTCCGCTGCGCCTGCGCCTCGCACCACGCTACGTCGCGCCGCGCTTCGCGCTCGTCGGCGACGCCGCGCATGTCGTCCACCCGCTCGCAGGCCAAGGCGTCAATCTCGGCCTGCGCGATGCCGCGCTGCTCGCCGAGGTAGTCGCAGCCGCGCGCGACGATCAGCACGACATCGCGAGCGCCCATGTCCTGCGCCGCTACGAACGCCGGCGGCGCAGCGACAACACGCTGTCGGCGCATGCGTTCGACGCGATCCAGCGCGGGTTCGGTAATGACTCGATCGCGCTCGCGGCCGTGCGCGGCCTTGGTCTTGCGACGGTCGATCGCGTCGCACCGCTCAAGCGCCTGTTCGCCCGCCATGCGGCCGGCGTGTAGTCTGTCCCGGCGGATTTTTCCACCGCAACGATCTTTGCGAAACGTAACGGAGAGAACCAGTGCGCATCATCGTCATCGCCTTCCTCATCGTGCTCGGTGTGCTCGGCATCGCCTCGTGGCTCAAAAGTCGACGCAGTGATCTCAGCGGCCCGATCGGCCAGCTCGAGGCGTTTGAAGGTTGGATCGGCGTCGCGGGCCTCGTCTGGGGCATCATCCTGCTGCTGCGCTGGGTCGCCGCGTCGAGTGCGGTCGGTCTCTCGCCGGGCGCGTGGCTCATCGCGCTCGTTGTCGCCGTCGTCATCACCGCGCTGTCGCTGCTCCTCGCGATGAGCCAGCTGCGTGCGCTGTTTGGCGCGAACGATTTCACGAACGCGCTCGCGCGCGTCGCCGACCGCCTTGGCCAGTTCAAGATCGGTCTCGGCTTCGCCTGTCTGATCCTCGCGCTGTATCAGCTGCTCGGCATGCTCGGGTTGCTTTGAGCCAGCCAGCGCGACCGTTTTTTACGGCATCGGCTGAGCCTGCGTCGGCCATCGCGAACGCGTAGCGCCGAGCAGGCGTTTACAAGAATTCCCTGAAGATCGATTCGGGGCTCAGCCGCGGCCTGTCGCTCTCGGCGAGCGACGCCAGCAACGTGAAGTCGGCATACTCGAATCCGGGCCCGACCGAGCAGCCGACGAGCGTGTAGGCGCCCAGCGAACGAGCCGCCTGCCAGCAGCCCGCGGCAACGACGTGTTGCGGCCGCGCCGCGCCGCCAAGCGGCCCGAGCATCATCGTCGCAACGACGCCGCCTTCGCCGGGTGCACTCAACAGCTCGAGCGCGGCGCCCTCGTACCAGTGCCATGCCTCGTCGGAACTGACACGGTGCCAACGGCTGCGTGCGTCTCCGACGAGCAGGAAATAGATGACCGTGAGCGCCGCACGCGCTCCACGCGCGTCCGCGGGCGCGACGACCGCCTTCGAACGGAACGTCTGCACGAACATCCCACCCTCGGGATGCGGCTCGAGTTCGAGCAGGTCGATGAGTTCTTTCGCGCGCGGATGCATCGCGTTCAGCGGCTCGCGCTTTCGGCAAGCCTGCGCGTTCGCGGCGACGAGAGTATTGCAGGCGAGTGGTACCCATCGGCAGTGAGCGCACGCATCGTCATTTCTCGATGCGATAGTTGATGCCCGCGCGACTCGACAGTGAGCCGTTCTGCATCTCGAAGTCGAACAGGCGCGTCAGCTTGTAGCGGATCGTCACGACCTGTCCCGGCGTGAACAGTCCGACGCCGTAGCCGACGTACAAGCGCGGGTTGAGATACTTGCCGACAGTGAGCGCGGCGCCGCCGACGGCCGTGTTGTCGGCGACGCCGACGTCGTCGATGCCGAGCTTCGCGCCGATGCTCTTCGCGAGCAGGTCGCCGCCGGCGGTGCCGAGCGCCGACGCGGCGCTGCCGACCATGCTGCCTTCGCCGCCCTTCAGCTGCGACAGCGGCTTGCCCGCGACGAGGTAGGAGAGCGCGTCGGACTGTTCCATCGCGGGCGTCGAGAACACGCTGAGCAGCGGCACGAGGGCGGTGCCGCGCACCTGCAATCCGACCGTGACGTTTTGGTCGGGGAAGGCACGTGTCGCACGGATGTCGAGGCCGGGATTTTCGACCGGCGTGCCCGCGAACAGCAGGCGTCCCTGTTCGATCTTGAGGTCCTGGCCGTAGGCCTTGAACGTGCCGTTCAACTGCAGCTGGCCGCGGCCGATCGGTGCCGCCCCGCGCGTCTGGTGCACGACGAGCTGGCCGCCGAGGTCGGCGTCGAGGCCGTAGCCGATCAGGTGCACCTCGGTGCCTTGGCGCAGGTCCATCGCGAGTTTCTCGCCCGCGCCGAGCTTGAGCGTGATGTCGACCGTCGCGGGAATCGCAGCCGTCGCCTCTGGCGGCGGTTCGTCGACGACGACGACATCGGGCGAACGCACGCTCGGCGCGCCGCCGCCGGGCAGTTTCGAGAGATCGACGCGCATCTGCGGTATGCCGATCGAACCCGTGACGTCGAGCCGCGTCGCGTCGCGTTCGATCTTGAGATCGGGCGAGATGTGCAGGCGCGCGCCCGGGATGTCGGCGGCGAGAAAGTCATCGCCCTTGATCGTGATGTTGACTGGCGCGTTCGTCCCCGTTGCGGCACTGCCCCTGATCGCGAGCTTGCCCTCGGCCGAGGCGATCGAGCCGTCGATGTCGAACGTCACGCCGTCGCGCGAACGCACGGCGATATTGCCGTCGTGCAGCTTGAGGCCCGCGGACGGAACCTCTGTCGCGAAATCGGCGAGCGTGAGCGCGCCGTCGACGACCGGCTGCACGGTGGTACCTCCGAGCGTGAATTTCGCGTCGACCTTGCCCTTCGTGCCGGACAGCTTCGGCGTCAACAGATCGACGAACGACAGATTGCCGATGTTCGCGCCGACGCTGCCCGACAGCGGCAGCGCATTCGTCGTGCTCGCGCCGATGACGATGTGGCCGTCGATGCGACCGCCGTCGTTGAGGTCGGCTGCGATCGTGATCTCGTGCTGCTGTGGCGACAGCGTGGCATCGACGTGGAAGCCCTTGTAACTCAGCAGCGCTTGCGAGGCCGAATCGGGGTAGGTGAGGGAGCCCGACGCGGACGCGATCGTCGCCTGGCCCGTCAGCGCGCCGTCCTTCGAGCGCGCGATGGCGCCGTTGCCGTTGAGTTCGCCCTCGACCTTGACCAGCGCGTCCGGGTTCGCGAGCCGCGTGATCATTTTCAGCGGCAGGTGTTCGATCGTGAACTTCGCCTGCGTCGCGCCCTGCGCGCTCTGGGCCACGCCCGCGCACAGCCCCGAAGTGCCGCTGCGCAGGCAGAGGTCGTCGAGGCGGAACGCCTCGTCGACATAGGCGAGCGAGGTCGGCTGCGCGAGGCTCCACGCCGGCTGGCCCTGACTCGTGAGCGCAAGCGACTGGATCGTGCCGCGCCAGTCGCTGCCGCCTTTCTTGCGGGGTACGAGCGCGCCGTCGATCGCCAGATCGATACTGAGCGGTTTGCCGTGCGCGGAGAATTCGACATGGTGCGCGGTTTGGGCGCCCTTCGCGTCGAGAGTCACCGTGTCGAACACAGAGCTGCCTTGCGCGAATGCCTTGGCGTCGAGGCGCGCGCTGCCGCCCGGTGCCGACAAGTCGCGGACGTCTAGGTCGAGCGTAAAGCTGTCGACATGCGTGTCGCCGCTGACGATCTTCGCGCCGACGATTTTGCCCGACGCGTCGAGCTTCGGCCACGCGCCACGCGCGGAAATATTGCCGTTGATGCTGCCGCTCGCCTTCGGCAGCCAGTCGCCGAGACTCGCGATCGCGAGCGCGATTTGCACGTCGGTCTGCGTGCCGCCCTTGCCGACGAGCGAGACCCGGCTCTGTCCCGAAGAGATATCGAGCTTGCCGTCTATCTTGAGCGGCGGGGCGAACGTCAGGTCCGCCGTGCCCGCGAGTTTGCGCTGGCGCAACGTGCCGTCGAGGCGCTCGAGCTTGAGCTTGCCCTCGGCGCCTTCCTTCTCGAGCGTGCCGTTCGTCTCCAGCGCGAGATTGATCGCGCCCGGCCAGTCTTTCGCGAACGCACCCGGGTCGAGGTTCTCGGCGTTCGACTTGAGGTTCCAGCCGACCTTGGGCTTCAACGCGATGTCGCCAGTCGTGCGCAGGATGCCGCGCGTCTTCGCCGTCGTCTGCGCTTCGATCACGTCGAATTGCTGCAGCGTGACCTTCTCGGGCGTGCCGTCGAGCTTGAACTCGACCTCCGCCGGCTGCTTCGGCGGGCCGAGGCTCAGCTTGCCGTGCGCAGCATATTTCCGTGCATTGCCGCTCGCCTCGAGGTGTCCGTGTGTCGCAAGCGCCTGGCCCGCGAGGTCGGCCGGCAGTTCGACTTCGGCCCAATCGACCGTGACCTCGCCAGCGACCGGTTTCGCATCGAGCTGCACTTTCGCTTTGGCGCTCAGCGAGCCGCTCGCCTCGGGCGAACGCAGCGTTAGCGTCTCGACGGTGAAGGCCTTGTCGTCGCGACTGAACTTGAACGGATCGAGCATGACCCGGTGCTTGTCTGCGTCCACCGAACCCGTCAGCGTGCCGCCGCTCTTGTCGCCGCTGCCCTTGAGCGATAGCGCGAGCGACTTCAGCGACGCATCCTTCGACAGCGTGGCGGGATCGAACGCGGGTACGTCGAGGTCGACGGTCCACGGCAGCGCCTTGTCGCTCGGCGCAATCGTGCCGCGCGCGTTCGCGACGAGCGGCTGCGTGAGCGTAACGACGAAACGCGTCTGTTTGCCGTCGCCGTCCATATTGACCGTCGCGACGGCGCGGGTGTTGTTCTGCGCTTCGTCGGCGATGCGCCAGTCGATGTCGACCTTGCCGGTGCCGCGCAGGTCCTTGTACGAATCGATTGCCGCCGCGAGGTCGATCTTGCCGTCGGGGGCGCGCAACGCGAGTTTGGCGACATGGAGGCTCTTGCTCGTCCAGGTCGCGGCGAGGTCGAGACTGTCGCTCGCGAACACGGGCTTGGCGTCCTGAGCGACATGCGTCTTGCCGACGCGCAGTTTGTCCACGAGGATGTCGAGCGGCGGCGTCAGCAGCGTCTCGATCGATGGCGTCGCTGCCGCCGGCGTCTGCGGCGGTGGCACGGTCGTGAGCGCGACGTCGACGCCGTCGATCTGCGCGTCCACTACGCGCAGCGTGCGGTGAAACAGGCCAATGAACTCGTACTCGACGCGCAGCGATTGCACTTTCACATCGATGCCGCTCGCGTCGTCGCGATACTCGACGCCGTGTAGTTCGAGCGGGCTCACGAGAATGCCAGTGGCTTGTGCGACGAGCAGCTTGCCGGCCAACGCTGACTTGGCGCGCTCGAGCGCGAAGCGCGTGCCCGATTCGGTGCGCAGCAGCCAGAACCCGATGCCGCCGAGCAGGACGCACAGCGCGATCAGCAGCAGGCCGATGCGCTTGAGCCATTTCTTGGCGCGCGCGTTCACAGGTCCGATCCTATGACGAGATGCAGCTGCACGCCGTGCTTGCCGTCGGGGTCGTTGACGGGCACGCCGATATCGACGCGCACCATGCCGACCGGCGAGCGCCAGCGCACGCCGACGCCGGTGCCGATGTGCGTGCGGAACTCGCTCACCTGCGAGAACGCGTCGCCGACGTCGACGAACGTCGCGACGCCCCAGTTCGGCTTGAAGTAGTACTCGTACTCCGCGCTGCCGACTGCGATGTCCTTGCCGCCGAGGATGAGCGTGCTGCAGTTGAGACTCGAGTTGCGCTTGCAGTTTTCGATCGCCAGCGGCACGAGCGCTTCGGGCAACGGCGGGCCGATCGTCTCGTAGCCGTAGCCGCGAATCGTGCGCGTACCACCGGCGAAGAAGCGCAGTTCGGGCGGCAGCGCGCTGAAGTCGTCCACCGCGGTCGCGCCGAGCGAGCCGCGCGTGATGAAGCGCTGGTTGTCGCCGATGCCGTGGATCCACTTCGCCTCGCCGCGCACTTGCAGGAACTTCGTGTCGGAGAGGAATCCCGGCGTGCCGCGCGCGTCGAGCAGGAGCGAATAGCCTTCGCGCACGAAAGAAGGATCGTCGAGATGCTTGCGCTCGAGCGAAGCCTCGGGATAGACGAGCGTCGAACTGTTCTTGAACGTCGCGACGATGAAGTCGCCGGTCAGCGCATTGATGCCGAGAATGCGCGTGAAGCCGAGCCATTGCTGTGTTTCATTGGCGACGAGGCGCGTAGTCTTGGACTGGGTCGTCGTCGTGTTCGTGTCGCTGTAGATCGCGCCGAAGTTGTAGCTGCGATCGTTTTCACCGGGCAGCGGGATCGTGTAGGTGGCGGCGAGACTCTTCTGGCGCTGGGCCAGCAAGGCCTCGACCTTGACCTTGTGCCCATGGGCGTTCACCCATCGACGCGTGACGCTGCCCTTGAGGCCAATGCCGATGTCGGAATCGGCGAAGATGCCGGCCGTGTAGATCGTGCGCAGCGCGGGCAACAGCGTGACGTTGATCGGGATGATGCCGTCGTGCGCATGGTCCTTGTCGGGCAAGACGTCGACGACGGCGAAATAATCCGCGTCGACGAGCTTCTGCTGGAGACGCAGCAGTTTGTTCTGCTCGTAGAAGTCGCCCGTGTGCCATGGGATATAGCGGTCGAGGAAGCCATCGTCGAGCTGGCTGCCCTTGAAAACGACCTCGCCGAAACGGTAGCGCGCGCCCGGCTGCCACTTGAGCGTGACCGTCGCGCGGTTGGCGCTGCGCGAGATCTCGACGCGATGCTCGCTGTTGACCGCGTCGAGGTAGCCGCTCGCGAACAGCGCCGACGTTACGGCCGCCTTGCTCTTCTCGTACGCGCTGCTGTCGAACTGCTGGCCGGCCTTCGGCGTGAACGCAGCGAGTGCCGCGGCGACGGGCTTCTCGTCGCGCGCGGGGTCGGGAAGGTCGAGCTTGAATTCGCTGACGCGCATCGGCTCGCCCGTGTGCACGTGGATGACCGCGGACCAGCCCTGGGCAGTCTCGTCGAGCGCACCGTCGGTCTTGGCGTTGTAGTAGCCGTAGCCCTCCAGCGCCTTGACGATCTGTTCGGAGGCGTTCGTGTAGAGGCGCCGGGCCTGTGCCGCCGTGACGTCCTTCTTCTCGTACTGCGTGATCTCGGCCGCTGCCGCGACAGCACTCTTCAGAGGATCATCGACACCGTCGATCTGGGTCGTCAGTACGTTTGCCGCGCCGAGCGAGGGCAACAGCACGAGCAGCAGTCCCACCCGCGCGATCAGCGCCGGCGTGCCGCACATTCCTGCGCGCGTCATCGGACCCATAACCGTTTTATAACATGGCGCTCCGCGGTGGCGGGTTAGGGACTCGTAAAATTCAGGTCGGCATCTGGCACGCGCAGCGCTGCTGCGCCGAAGGCGAAGCAACCGGGATCTGCATGGGCCGCCGACAGTGGACGAAGAGCAAACTCAGCGCTTCCATGCGCGCGGCGCAAGCGTCGACTCAGCCTGTCTTCTCGCCCGCGCGTCCGGCGACGGTCGCGCCGATGAGTGCGGAGAAGTACGGAATGGCCTGCGCTGCGAGAATGGCGATCCAGAGCTTGCCCTCGCGATAGTCGGTCAGGTGCAGCGTGCCGGGCAGCTCGCGCGTACCGGTGATCCAGTGATCGATCAGGCCGGGCAGGTTGAGCATGCCGGCAATTGCCAGCACGATCGCGACGAACATCAGGAGTTCTTCCGTCACCGCCGTGAACGGATTCGGCTTCTTCGACAGGCGCCGGCTCTTCGCCGTGCGCACGAACTCGCCCTTCTTCTTCCACAGGCCGAGATAGATGCCGCGCGCGATCGCGTGGCTGAGGCCCATGCTCGCGATCGACGCCATGAGCGTGTCCTTCCAGCTACAAGGCACGCGCACGCGGTATAGAATTATACCGATCGCCGCCTTGAACACGAAGAAACCGAGGATCGGGTAGATGAAGAGGTCGAGCGGCAACGCGAAATAGTAGGGTAGGCCGAGCATGCCGGCAGTCCACAGCAGCGCGAGCATCGTGAAGGCCAGATGCAGCGCGTCGGCGAACCACGAGAACCAGCCCGTGAGGAAGTGGAAGCGCTGACCGCCCGTGAGCGGCCCCTTGCGCGTCATCCAGCCCCAGCGTCCCTTGAGAATCTGCATCGCGCCGAACGCCCAGCGGTAGCGCTGCGACTTGTACGCGGTGAAGTCGGCCGGGGTCAGCCCGCGGCCCATGATCTCGTCGACGTAAACGAGATCATAGCCCGCATGCATGAGGCGCAGGCCGAGCTCCGCGTCTTCGCAGATCGTCCATTCCGACCACTGGCCCGTCGATTGCAGCAGGTCCTTGCGCACCATCGTCATCGTGCCGTGCTGGATGATCGCGTTGCGCTCGTTGCGATGATGCATGCCGATGCGGAAGAAGCCGTCGTACTCCCAATTGGTCATGCGCCGGAACGCGTTGTGCTCCCAGTCGCGATGCGCCTGCGGACACTGCACGACCGCAACCTTCGGGTCGAGGAAGTAACCCGTGAGCGCCTTCAGCCAGTCCGAGCGCACTGCGTAGTCGGCGTCGACGACCGCGACGACTTCGGCGCGCGCGTCGGTCTGCTCGAGGCCGAAGTTGAGCGCGCCCGCCTTGAAGCCGGGCCACGGATTGAGATGGAAGAAGCGAAATCTCGGACCGAGCTTCGCGCAATGCGCCTCGACCGGCTTCCACACTTCCTCGTTCTTCGTATTGTTGTCGATCACGAGCACTTCGAAGTTCTCGTAGTCGAGCGCGGCGAGCGAGTCGAGCGTGAGGATCACCATCTCCGGCGGCTCGTTGCAGGCCGCGAGGTGGATCGACACGAACGGCTGCTTCTCGCCCGGGGCGGGCGTCAGCATGCCGAAGCCGCGCACCCAGAACTTGCGCCAGACGACTTCGGTGAACTCGAAGCCGTTGATCAGGAGGATCAGGATGATCGCGAGTTGGGCCGGGAACAGGATGACGAGCATCGTCCAGTCGAACGTGCCCAGATAGAACGCGAGCGGCAGCGTTGCCGACCAGACGAGCAGCGACGCCGACAGCTGGATCAGCGCGCAGAAGAAGAGGATGCCCAGCCAGCGGAAGCGGATGAAATGGCGCGCGAAGAAGAACATCGGCAGCAGCGCGATCAGTGCGGCGATCAGCGCCTTCGTCGGCCACTGCGGATCCTCGGTCACGGGCCCGGTGAACGAAAACTTGGGCTGGCGATCCGCGCCGTAGACGCCCCAGTAGGCGCCGACGCGGCCTTCGATGCCTTCCTTCCAGGGCTGATCGAACGCCTCCATCAGGTAGTAGTCGATCTTGCGCAAGCTCGCTTCCCTGACGAACTGACGGATGAACTGCGCCTCGTCTTCGACCGACGGCGTGGCCACGCTGATGCGATCGCCGGCGGACGGCCAGCCGACTTCGCCGATGAGGATGTGTTTGTTCGGGAACTGGCTCTGCAGTTCGTAGTAGTTCTTGAGCACCCCGATGCCGACGGCGTCCTTGCGTGCGAATTTCTCCCAGTACGGCAGCAGGTGGATCGAGATGAAGTCGACGTGATCGGCCAGCTGCGGATACTTGCGCCACACCCAGTAGGGTTCGGCGGTCGATACAGGCACCTTGACCTGAGCGCGCACGCGGTCGATGTAGGCGATCAGCGCGTCGATGCTCATGTCGCCGCGCAGCAGGGTTTCGTTGCCGACCATCACACGGTCGATATTGTCGTTGCGCCGCGAGGCGTCGATCAGCGCGGTGATCTCGTCCTCGTTGCGCTGCAGGCGATGGTCGAGGTAAACGCCAGCGAGCACCTTCATGCCGTATTTCTTCGCGATGCCCGGCACGGCCGGGTTTTCGAGCGATGAATAGGTGCGGATGCGATTCGTGCGCGTCGATAGCAGTTTCAGGTCGGCGTCGACGTCGTCGATGGTCGGGAAGATCCCGCGCAGCGGACTCTGGAAACGCAGGTACGGCACGTAAGCGAGACCGCCGATCTTGCCGTCCCATTCCGGCACCTGCGCGGGGCGGTTGAACCACGCCCACAGCGCCACGTTCGCGGCCGCGATCATGAGGGTGAGGAATAGCGCGCGCCAGAACGACAGGGCGGACGCGGATCTTGCAGTAAGCGTCAAAACAGGAACCTCGGGGTCAGACCGGTGCTGGCTGGCCGAATGGTCGTGCAGGATAGCCCATGCGCGGGCGGCGTTGGAATGCGCGCGACGCTGGCCGCAGCACCGAGGATTCGTCGCATTCCCGCGTCAGCGGCCCGGGGGCGGTGGTTCAGGCGCTTTTCGGCCGATTCCTGAACCAGTTGACGACGATTGGAATGAGCGCGAGCAGCGCCATGCCGAGCAGCGGGGCTATGACCGCCGGGTCGTGCATGAGGCTCAGGTTGATCTCGCCCTGCTCGCCGATATTCTTCGCCAGCCCGTCGCCGAGGAACGTCTCGACGGCGGTCATCGCGAGGCCGCCGAGAGCGGTCGCGGTGACGAACAGCCACAGCGGACAACGCAGCCAGGCGAGCGCCACCGTGATGCCGCCGAACGGGAAGAACGGCACGAGGCGCAGGAAGAACGTGTAACTCACCGGGTGCGCGTGATAACCCCCACGCAGGCGCGACACGAGCCCGGGCGCGTGGGCGTGGGTGTGGTCGCCGAAGGCGTGGCGCGAGGCGAAAAACAGGACCAGGGCGCCCAGCGTCACGCCCGTGATACTGAGCGGAACGCCCCAGAGAACGCCGTACAGCATGCCGCCGGCCATGATCATGAGGGCGCCGAGCCCGGGAATGCCGATCGCGATGACGAGCGCAACCAGGCCCACCTGCATGAGGCTCGCGATCACGGGGTGCAGCGCGATCTGTGCCTGCAGGGTGGCCTGTTCATGCGCGAGATTCTGCGGGCGAAAGCGGTCGAGAACGCCCGTGGAGAGGAGTGCGATGCCGAGGGCCAGCAGGACGATCAACGGCAGGAAGGAACGAAAGCGCTTCATCGAAACTTGAAGGATCAGGAATGCGGGTGGGACGGAACCGACGCAGGCCGGCCGGCAAATGGCCGGGAAGCATAGCTTGGATGGTGTGTCGGGCGTAACCGCCGACCGCTTGACGGATGATTCCATGCGGCCAGCGAGGAAACGCGAGGCGGCGGGAGGGTTTTCGGTGCCGGCCCGCATCAGCCGCACGATGCGGACTGGGCATCGACGGACGTCGTCGATGCCTGGCACTTCGATCAGCCCCCCGACTCGACGAACACCGTGATCTCCTCGCGATCGTGGTAGAGCTGCTTCGCGCGGATATCGGCGCGGCCGCCCAGCGCGTCGTCGATGATCGCGAGGCAGGAGAGCGTCTCCTCGTAGCGCTTCTTCATCGGCAGCTTGAGGTTGAAGATCGCACGGCGGCACCAGCCCTGCTCGAGCCAGCGGGCCATCAATTCCGCCACGCGGCGTGGCTGCTCGACCATGTCGCAGACGAGCCAGTCGACCGCCTTCTTCGGCTGGTAACGGAAACCGTCGGCGCGCAGGTGGGTGACGAGCCCGGAGTCGAGCAGGCCTGCATCCATCGGGCCGTTGTCGATCGCCGTGACGCGCACGCTGCGGCGCACGAGCTGCCAGGTCCAGCCGCCCGGCGCAGCTCCCAGATCCACCGCGCTCATGCCTGCCTTGAGCCGGCGTGTGCGCTCGTCCTCGGTGAGCAGAACGAGAAACGCCTCGTCGAGCTTGAGCGTCGATCGGCTCGGCGCCTCGCGCGGAAATTTGAGGCGAGGGATGCCCTGCGGCCAAGCTGCGCTGCGGCCGGTGTCCGCGACGCAGAGCGATACCCTGTCGCTTTGCGGGAAGAAGGCATGCAGCCGCAGCGGCGACTTCGCATCGAGCAGGCCGTGTCGTTTCATCGCGCCGACGAGTGCGTTGCCGAAGCTGCGGCAGAACGGAGCGAGCGCCTTGCCTTCATTGGTGTCCGCGCCTTCGACGAAGACGTCGGCAAAACGCATGCCTGCATCGCGTACCGCAGCGAGAATCGGTGTCAGGCGATCGTGCGCGGGCAGCGCGTGCAGCTGCGCGAAGATGACGCTGCACTGGCGTGCGAAGATCAGCGCGCGCACGTCGATGCTGCGCGTGAGCTGCAGCGTATCGGCGGGCTCGGCCAAGAGATATTCGACGACCGCGCTGTCGCGCTGCGCGCGCACATGCCCGTGCAAATCGCGCGCCGATGCGAATGCGGCGATCTCCTGCGCGCACTCGCTCTCGAAACCTGCACGGCAGTAGAGCAACAAACCTTTTGCGGGCAAGCGCGATTCTCCCAACCGAGATTCTGCCAAGTGCGATTGTGCCAAGCGCGATTGTGCCAAGCGCGATTCTCCCGAGCGCGACTCTACCAAGTGTGATACCCCGCCTCGTCGAATTCCGTCTGTCATGAAGCTCTGCAACGCGTTCATGGCAGCGTTTTGCACGGTTAGTGGATCCGTACGGCCGAACTTGAACCGCAGGGCGCGCACCCCGTATTCATTGATTACAGCCGTCGGGCGGCCGACTACGTGATCGAGTTGCCATATTCGTCGAGGAAGTTATACAGTCCACCGCCCGCGCGAGGGATATGTGCGTAGTGCCGTCCACCCTGCACGGTCGATCGAGAGCCTAGTTTCGCCTCTGCCATCCGTCTTGTCGCCACCGCGACGAACGGTAGGGGTCACTAACGATAGGGAGAATTTCCGATGAAGTCCCGTTTCCCGCTGCCGCGCGCGCTCGCGGCAAGCATTGCTGTCTGTCTCGCTGCCGGCGCCGTCGTCGTCGACAAATCCTGGGCCGCGCCCGGACTCAAGCCGCAGGCTGATCATCCGGCGCAGGCCGGAACGCAGCGCTACATCGTGCGCTTCACCGAACCCGCGCTCGCCGCGTACAACCATTCGCTGAAGACCGGCAACGCCAAGAGCCTTGGCGGCGTCGGCCACATTCCGATGAAGGTCAAAGCGAATGGCCGCACGCAGCTCGATGCGCAGAGCCATGAAGCGAAGAGCTATGTTGCCGCGCTGGGCCAGAAGCAGGCGCAGCACCAGCGTGACATCGAAGCGGCCGTCGGCCGTCAGGTGCCTGCCATCCGCACGTTCCGCCACGCGCTCAATGGCGCGGTGATGACGCTCACACCGCTCGAAGCCGACAAGGTCGCACGCCTTCCTGGCGTCGCGTCGATTTCGCCCGATCGCGCCCGCGCGCTCGCGGACGACGTGAGCACGCGCTTCATCCACGCGAATGACGTATGGCTCGGTGGTTCCGGCGGCGACTCGCTCCCGGGCTACACGTTCCCGACGATCGAGAGCCTGTATGGCCAGCTCAACTCCAATTTCGGCGGTTTCAAGGGCGACGGCATCGTCGTCGGCGACATCGACACCGGCTACAACAGCCTGAGCCCGTCGTTCCAGGCGAAGGATTCGAGCGGCTACGTGATCACGAATCCGCTCGGCAGCGGCCACTATCTCGGCGACTGCAACGTCAGCGGCATCAGCCTCGGCGGTTGCAACGACAAGGTCATCGGCGTCTACGACGAAGTGAGCGTGCAGTACTACGGTACGGACGCGCAGTCGGTCGAAGACACCCAGGGCCACGGCAGCCACACCGCCAGCACGATTGCTGGCAATGCGCGCCAGGGCGGATTCCCGGGCTTCACCGCGAATCTCTCGGGCCTCGCGCCGCACGCGAATCTCGTCATCTACTACGCCTGTGCGCCCGATCCGGTGCAGTGCCAGGATTCGGCGACCGCGGGTTCCGTCGACCAGGCCGTCGAGGACGGCATCGTCGACGTGCTCAACTATTCGATCAGCGGTGGCAGTCGTCCGTGGAACGACCCGGTGTCGCAGGCGTTCCTCAACGCCGAGCAGTCGGGCATCTTCATCGCCGCTGCCGCCGGCAACACCGGCACGAGCGTGCCTGTTCCGCTGCCCGGCACCGCGAACCACCTCGAGCCGTGGGTCGCCACGGTTGCCGCGACGACGACGCCCGGAGACATCGCGCCGCTGTACCTGTCGTTGACAGGCCCCGGCACGCCGCCCAGCGCGACGCAGAAGCAGAGTGCGACCGAAGGCACCTACGACACGCCGCTCACGGCCGCCTTGCCGGCGACGACGCCGATCGTGCTCAGCCCGCAGTTCAACGCGTCCGATCTGACGGGAACGGATGGTTGCACGAGCTATCCGGCCGGCACGTTCAGCAAGTCGATCGCGCTGATCAGTCGCGGCACCTGCGGTTTCGCCGTCAAGGTGCCGAACGCGATCGCTGCAGGCGCCATCGCGGTCATCATTGCCGACAACCGCAGCGAAGGCGCATTCAGCCCGACCGTCGGTCCGCCGCAGGTCTCGGTACCGGTCTTCTCGATCACCCAGGCCGCAGGCCTCGCCGATCAGGCATTCCTCAAGGCGAACAAGAACGCCGGTACCGCGTCGCTCGGCTTCAACAACGCGCGTCTTGCTCATCAGTCCGACGTGCTCGCGAGCTTCAGCTTGCTCGGCCCGGGCGATTTCGACGTGATCAAGCCTGACGTCGCCGCGCCAGGCGTGGCAGTGCTTGCGGCCGTCGCCAACGACGGCAGCAGCAACGGCCCCAACCTCGTCGCATTCTATGACGGTACTTCGATGGCGACGCCGCACATCACGGGTACCGGTGCCCTGGTTCTCGGCTTGCATCCCGACTGGACGCCGATGGAGGTCAAGTCGGCAATCATGATGACGTCGACGGCGGCCGGCGTGACGAAGGCCGATGGCGCTACCCCGGCGAACTTCTACGACGTCGGCTCTGGCCGCGTCGATGCGTTCCAGGCGACGAAGGCCGGCCTCGTGCTCGATGAAACGGCAGACAACATGCTGGCGGCCTACCCCGATGGCGGCGGTGATCCCTCATCGCTCAATCTCGCGAGCCTGCAGAGCTCCAACTGCGCGGTGTCGTGCGAATTCACGCGCACCGTGACGGCCACGCAGGCCGGTCAGTTCGCCGTCAGCGTCAGCGGCGAACTCGCCGCCAAGGTCAGCGTGTCGCCGTCGTCGTTCTCGGTCGCCAAAGGCGACACGGTCGATCTGACGATCGACGTCAACAGCGCGTCGATCAACCCGGGCAGCGGTTTCCACTTCGCGACGGTCACGATCGGTTCCGTCGGGCAGAGCTTCGGACAGCCTGCGACGCAGCCCGACCTGCACCTGCCGCTCGCGGTGTCGGTGCCGGCGCCGACCGTGACGCTCGACACCACAGCCGTCGACATCCCGCTCAACGGCACGAAGGCCGGTTCGGGCACGCTCACGGTTTCCAATCCGGGCTCCGGCATCATGACGTTTGCGCCGTCGACCAAGGGTAGCCAGCCGTTCGTATGGATCAATCAGGTCGCCGGCAACTATTACGGCGAACCGAGCGTCCACTACACGACCGCTGTGGGTTCGGGCGACACGGACTACTACTCGGCCGACGACTTCGTCATCACGGGCAGCGATCCAGTCAACCTGACGAGCATCGTGACGCCGGGCTTCTCGGCCAATCACAGCCTGCTCTCGTTCGGCGTGAGTCTCGGCCTGCACTGGCGCATCTACTCGGATGCCTCGGGCGTGCCGAGCAGCGATCCGTCGCAGAACGGTCCAGCGGTGTGGAGCTTCGACACGACGGCCGGCAATGTCGGCGTCAAGGTCTCAGGCGACACGATCAGCCTCGATCTCGTCGCGGCGAAGCAGTCAACGGCGCTGCCAGCGGGTCACTACTGGCTCGTCGTCTATCCGGACCTGCCATGCAACGACACCCACAACACCGGTTGCACCGAGAGCTGGTACTGGCTCAACAGCTGGAAGGGCAGCGGCAGTACCTGGGCGCTGACCGCGCCGGGCTACAGCTGGTACAACGGTGATCAGAACGAACCGTACGGTCTCGGTCTCGCAATGACGCTGACGAGCAGCGCGGCCTGCAGCTTGCCTGACTGGCTGAGCCTCAGCCCCTCGGCGGGCGCGGTCGCTTCGGCTTCGAGCACGCCGGTGAAGTTCAACGCGAACTTCGCGAGCTCGACGAGCACGCCGCCGAAATCCGCATACGTCTGCCTTGCGACGAGCTTTCAGGAACCGGTACTCGGTACGTCGATTCCGAAGGCGGTCATTCCGGTGCAGGTGAACGCGCATTGAGACCTGATGCGCTGCGCTCGCAGCGCATCGACAACGGATGCCGGGGGGCGCGCAAGCGCCCCCTTTTTTTTTTCGGAACGAAGCGCGCAAGCGCCCCCTCTTTTTTCGGAACGAAGCGCGCAAGCGCCCCCTTTTGTTTCGGAACGACGCGCGCAAGCGTCCCCTTTTTTTTCGGAACGAAGCGTGCAAGCGCCCCCTTTTTTTTTCGGAACGACGCGCGCAAGCGCCCCCTATTTTTTTCCGGAACGAAGCGCACGACGCTCCCTTCTTTTGGGAACGATGCGCGCAAGCGCCCCCTTTCTTGGTTCGCAAGCGCTCACTATTTTTTCGGGTTCGGCGCGCAAGCAAATCTGGCGGGGCAGGATTGCGCGCCTGCATGCGCGCAGGTCAGCGACGGCCGCAAGGGCGCGATCGTGTTTGTCGCTCGGGATTGTCGGCGCCGCGTGGGCGAGAAGGGGCCGGGCGGATTTCGACCTGAGCCGGCGAGACGTCTGCACCGGGAACGCCCGGCGCAGACGCGGAAACGTGTGGTTAGTGAGCGACGGGCATCGTGAACTGCGCACCTTTGGCAATGCTGTCGGGCCAACGCTGCATCACGCTCTTGTAACGCGTGTAGAAGCGCACGCCTTCCTCGCCGTAGATGTGGTGGTCGCCGAACAGCGAGCGTTTCCAGCCGCCGAACGAGTGCCACGCCATCGGCACGGGGATCGGCACGTTGACGCCCACCATGCCCACCTTGATCTGGCGGGCGAACGCGCGCGCGACGCCGCCGTCGGACGTGTAGCAGGACACGCCGTTGCCGAACTCGTGTGCATTGATGAGTTCGACGGCGCTGGCGAAGTCGGGCACGCGCACGATGCTGAGCACGGGTCCGAAAATTTCCTCGCGGTAGATCGTCATGCCGGGCTGCACGCCGTCGAACAAGCAGCCGCCGAGGTAGAAGCCATCCTCGTGACCTGCGACCTTGTGGCCGCGGCCGTCGACGAGCAGCTTCGCGCCTTCGGCGACGCCCACATCGATGTAGCCGCTCACCTTGTCACGATGGGTGCCGGTCACGAGCGGGCCCATCTCGACGCCGGCTTCGAGGCCGTTGCCGATCTTGAGCGCCTTGACGCGCGGCACGAGCTTCTCGACGAGCTTGTCGGCGACGTCGCCGACCGCGACGGCGACCGAGATCGCCATGCATCGCTCGCCCGCCGAACCGTAGCCCGCGCCGATCAGCGCGTCGGTGGCCTGTTCGAGGTCGGCGTCCGGCATCACGATCAGATGATTTTTCGCGCCGCCGAGCGCCTGCACGCGCTTGCCGCGCGCAGTGCCCTGCGCATAGATGTATTCGGCGATCGGCGTCGAGCCGACGAACGACAGCGCCTCGACGTCGGGGTGTTCGATCAGCGCGTCGACCGCGATCTTGTCGCCATGCACGACGTTGAAGACGCCGTCGGGCAGGCCGGCCTGCTTGAGCAATTTCGCGATGAGGATCGACGCCGACGGATCGCGCTCGGACGGCTTGAGCACGAACGTGTTTCCGCACGCGAGCGCGATTGGCACCATCCACAGCGGCACCATGAACGGGAAATTGAACGGCGTGATGCCCGCGACGACGCCGAGCGGCTGGCGCAGGCTGAAATTGTCGATCCCGCCGCCGATCTGGTCGGTGTACTGGCCCTTGAGCAACTGCGGCGCAGCGCAGGCGAACTCGACGACCTCGATGCCGCGCGTGACTTCGCCCATCGCGTCGGAGAGCACCTTGCCGTGTTCGCGCGTGAGCAGTTCGGCGAACTCGCGCGCATGCGTGTCGAGCAGCGCCTTGAATGCGAACAGGACGCGCGCGCGGCGCAGCGGCGGCGTTTCGCTCCATGCTGGCAGGGCGGCGCGTGCCGCGGCGACTGCCGCGTCGACTTCCGCCTTGCTCGCGAGCGCCACGCGCGCGGCGACCGAGCCGTGCGCCGGGTCGAACACGTCGCCGAAGCGACCGCTCGTGCCTGCGACCTCGTTGCCGCCGATGAAGTGGTTGATCTGGCGGGTCTTCAGTTCGGGTGACTGGATGTTCATCGTCTTCCTTCTTCTCTCGTCTCTGTCGTATGAATCCCTATCATACCCTCTGCGACGCGGGCGGGAATCTTTGCGTCCCCGCGGCGCCAGGCGTGCCCGCTGCCGTCGTTCGCTGGTGCTCCTGTGACCGAAGTCGCAGAGGTCGCCAGATGACGCATCCTGCGCACGCATTGGCAACGCACTTGGCAAAGTCGGGAAGTACGTGGCGGACGCCGCTCGCCGTGACTCGGCTATTCGCTGGCGGTCTTGTGGCGGTATTCGCAGAGGTCGCGGATGACGCATTGCGGACAATCGGGTTTACGCGCCTTGCAGACGTAGCGCCCGTGCAGGATCAGCCAGTGATGCGCGTCGAGCTTGAATTCGTCGGGGACGACCTTCTCGAGTTTGTCCTCGACGGCGCGCACGGTCTTGCCCGGTGCGAGGCCGGTGCGGTTGGAAACGCGGAAGATGTGCGTGTCGACTGCGATTGTTGAATGACCGAACGCGGTGTTGAGTACGACGTTCGCCGTCTTGCGGCCGACGCCCGGCAGCGCCTCGAGCGCTTCGCGCGACTGCGGTACTTCGCCGCCGTATCTTTCGACGAGGATCGCGCAGGTCGCGATGACGTTCTTCGCCTTCGCGTTGAACAGACCGATCGTCGAAATGTACTTCTTCAGTCCTTCCTCGCCGAGCCCAAGGATCGCAGGTGCCGTGCCCGCGACCGGGTAGAGCTTGCGCGTCGCCTTGTTGACGCCGACGTCGGTCGCCTGCGCCGACAGGATCACCGAGATCAAGAGTTGGAACGGCGTCGCATACTCGAGTTCGCTGCGCGGCTTCGGATTGACCTCGCGCAGGCGGCGAAAGAGTTCGTGACGCTTGGCCGCGTTCATCGCATGTCACCACGACGTCGTCCGCACGCAATCAGAGAAACGGCATTGAGGGTCGAAGCGCCCTGACGAACGATCATCGTGGCGCGCCACCCTGTTTCTTCGCCTTCGCGCGTGCGATGGCCTCGAGCACGGCGCTGCGCGAGATCGATGTCGAGTGAATCTCCTCTTTGCGTGCGGCAATCGTTTCCTCGCGCCGCTCACGCTCGCGCGCAAGACGCGCATTGCGTGCTTCGTAGCGGCGACGGTATTGCGCCGCGCGCGTTGCCGTTTGGTTCTCATGCGCAGGCGCGCGCAAGGAGATGCAGTCGACCGGGCAGGCCGGTATGCAGAGCTCGCAACCGCTGCATTCGTCGGCGACGACCGTGTGCATGAGCTTCTGCGCGCCGACGATCGCGTCGGTCGGGCAAACCTGAATGCATTTCGTGCAGCCGATGCATGCCGCTTCGTCGACGAACGCGACTTCAGCCGGCTTCTCGATACCGTTCTGCGGATTGAGCGGTTTGGGCGCGCGGCCGAGCAGCAGCGCAAGCTGCTCGATGCCGGCGTGGCCGCCCGGCGGGCACTGATTGATGTCGGCCTCGTCGCGCGCGATCGCCTCAGCGTAATCGAGGCAGGCCGGATAGCCGCAGCGCGTGCACTGCGTCTGCGGCAGCAGCGCGTCGATGCGCTGCGCGAGAGAGGTCGGGGCATTCGCGACGGACATGGCGGGATTTTCGCAAATTTCGAACGGACGCGGGCGTCGTCGCCGCGATCGGCGTGCGCCGCGCGGTTTCCGAGCCGGACGAAAGCGAAAGCCCGCAGGCATCGCTGCGGGCCGGAGATTACGTCAGCAGCGATCCGACCGAGCCGCTCGCCGTGCATGGAAACAGGTTGCCGAAGAACGCACCCGTGCTTGCGGAGACGCCCTGCGTCTGCTGGTTCACGCAAAACCAGTACATCGGTTGCGCGCCTTCGGTTGCCGCCGTACCCATGCCGACGTTGCCGAATCCCTGCGTGAAGCCGTTCATGTTGAGTATCGAAATCGCGATCGGCAGCGGGATCGTGCCCTGCGGCAGTGGTGCTGCCTCGAGCCCGATCCACGTGCCGATGACGGAGGGGGTGCCGAACTTGCCGTTCGCGTAGTCGAGCTGCGCGGTCTTGCCGGAACGGATCTGCGACTTGTAGGTCCAGTTCGTGAGCTCATCGGCGCGCTTCGCAACGCCGGAAGCAGCGCTGCCGATGGCCGAGAACAGGATCGAGCCCGGATATTGCTGCTGGAAAATCGCATTGGCCTGTTTGATCAGCTGCAGGTAGTCGTTCTGGATGTTCATGCGCGCTCCTCGACGAATGGGGCAATAGGGCGAACGGAGAGATTCGCCAGAGGATGACTGCGCGGAACGAGCAGCGCACTTGCATGCGGCATCGATCACGGACTCAACGCGACGACGCGGCACGACGTCGTCCGGCGAGGCACCAGTATCGGCGCGACGCGCGCTGCAACAACTGGCAGAAATGACAGTCGCGCAGCGCCGCCGCAATATCGCGGCGCAAGCTTCGCGCGCTCCGCAGGCGGTGCCGCCAGGCGTCGAATGCGCATGCGCGGCTAGGCACGCATGCGCCGTGCGGCAAACGCAGCGCGCAGTGAATGCATCGACTGCGATGACGCCAGTCGCCACCGTGCCTACGGGGCGATGGCAGGCGGCAACTCGAACGTGCCGTCGACGATTCTCACGAAGTTGCGCTCCTCGCGCAGGATCAGCCGCTTCGATTGCGCGGCCACGAAGTTCGCGCGGCCGGCCGGATCCGCCTTGATGCGCGCGCGGTAGCGTTCGTAGGCGGCGAGACTCTCAAAGGCGATCAGGCCCCAGGCGACGTTGTTCGTGCCTTCGTCCGGCAGGAAATAGCCAATGAGATGGCCGCCGCAGCGCGGAATGATGCGTCCCCAGTTTTCGGCGTACTCCTTGAATGCGTCGAGCTGGTAGGGGTCGATCTCGTAGCGGATGAAGCACGTCAGGGTCATGCGGGAGCTCTCCTTCGTCGTGGCGGCGGTGATCGTCCGGGCGCTCATCAGCAGGGCCGCGGCGGAGCCGAGTTTTGCGAGCGCGACGCGGCGGTTCGTCGCCGATCGTGTGATCGCGCCCTTCAGTCGATCGGAATTGCCGACAGGATTTCTGTCTGGACCTGGTTCTGAGATTCGATCAAAGCCCGTTCTATCAGCGCCGATTCGATCGGCGGCATTTCGATGAGGATCTCGATCGACGTCTTGTTCAGGCTCGCGCTTCTTCATGCATGCTCCCGCGGTGTCGAGGGTCGGTATGCGAGAGTCTGCCGAGTGTGTTTCGATCACACTTCGCTTATGATCAAACCATGGATGTCGATCGCACCGACGTGAACGTATCCGCGATTGCTGCGGCGATTGCCGAGCCAGCGCGGACGCGCATGCTGCTTTCGCTGCTCGATGGCCGCGCGCGCACCGGCACCGAATTGGCCGCGACGGCCGACGTTAGTCCCTCGACGGCGAGCGTGCACCTCGCCCGCCTCAGGCAGCAGCGGCTCGTGACTTCGATCGCGCAGGGCAAGCATCGTTACTACCGCCTGTTTGGCGCCAACGTTGCCGCCGCGCTCGAGGCGTTGGCCGTCGTCGCCGGATCCGTGCCGAAGCCATTCGTGCCTACCGCGCCGGCGCGCCTGCGCTACGCGCGCAGCTGCTACGACCACATCGCGGGCTCACTGGCAATTTCGCTGCACGATCGTCTGCTCGGCATGAACTGGCTGCGCTGCGTCGACGACGAACACTACGACGTGACGCGCAGCGGCGCCGCAGAATTGCAGCGACTCGGCATCGATGTCGAGAATCTGCGTGCGCAGCGCCGGCGCTTCGCGTTCGGTTGCCTCGATTGGAGCGAGCGGCGTCCGCACATCGGTGGCGCTGTCGGTGCCGCGCTGTTGCAGCTCGCGCTCGCACGGCGCTGGGTCACGTCCGATCTCGACAGCCGCGCACTCGCGTTGACGAGCAAAGGCCGACGTGAGTTGTACGCACGCTTCGGCGTCGAAGCCTGACCGCTCTTGTTTCGTTGCTGCCGACGCGCCGGCGTGCCAAGGCGTCGCTGCGAACTTTGGCGCGCGTAGAGTCCGCTTGCGGTGTCGCGCGGCGCGGCGACTCAGCCGCCGGGATGCAAGGTCGTGTTGAACAGGTACTGGCTGTCGAAGTCGGTCTTGTCGCCTGCGCTCTTGCCGTGCACCGGTTGCAGGCGCGCGGATAGCGGCTTGTGCCACTTCCACGCGAGCGCGGCGACGTCGCCGTAGATCTTCACGAGGCGCTCCTCGCTGACGTCGCCCGGAAGCGGCACGGTGTCGAGGCCCGTGCCGCAGACCGAGGAATAGGCCAGCAGGGAATCGATCTCATACGCGTTCTCGGCCCAGCGCTGCGCGAGGCGCTTGTCCTCCATCACGGGCAGCATGAGACCGGAATAGCCGATCTGCTTGACCTTCACGGCCTTCACGGCCGAGGTGATCGCGAGCGCGGCCGTCATCGTGCCGTTCGTACCGAACTTCGCGCCGGTGTAACGCTCGATCGCGTCGCCGATTGACGCGTCGCCGAGTGGCGCAGGCGTGGGATCGACGCCGGCGAAAGTCCATCCGCTGGCTGCGGCCACCTTGGTTCCGACTTCCTCGCCGACCTGCGCGTGGACGGTCAGCTGCTTCGTGAGTTCGGCAACGGACGCGTCGAAGTCGCCATGTGTCTTCGCGAAGACGTACTGCACGATGGGGGCGCCCTCGAAGCCGAGCGAGAGTTGCTTGCCGGCGCCCAGGTGATACGCGCCCGGGTAGAACGGGCCGAGCGGCTTGAGCATCGCCGTCGCCGCGAACTGGAAATTGCCCTGGCTGCGCGCGGTGTGATCGGTGAGGTAGCGCACGAGCCTCGCGCTCTCGCGAATCGTCTTCCAGTGGATGCCGTCGTCGTCGGCGATGACCGCGCTCGCGTTGAGGTGCGGCAACGTCGACAGCGCCCGCGCGAGCAGCCGCATCGCAGCCGGATCGTCCGTGTCGTGCAGCATCGCCGGGCCGACGTTCGGCATGAAGCCCCGCTTCTGCGAGAGTTCGTCGAACGAACGCAGTAACGAAAGCGCCTGTTCGTCCGAGAGGCCTTTCACGAGTTCGGCGAATGGCTGCGTCACGATCCTGACCGTCTGGGTCTCGTAGCCGCGCTTGGTGAACTCCGCCTTCGCGGCGTTGAGCACGACCATCGTTTCCGCGATCTGCTTTTCGTAGTTCCCGCGATCGAGGCGGACGAATGCCGTGATCGCGCGAACGTTCGGCTTCGCGGCATCGGGTTTGGCAACGTCAGGTTTTGCGACATCAGCCGCGTGCGTTGCGACCGCGAGCGCGCAAAGGAATAGCGCAACGAGCAGACGTTTCATGCGATCGCCCCCAAGCCGGATACGTTGGCGCAACATACAAGACCCGGGGCGGTGTGTACATGCGGCACGGCGCCGCCACATTTTCCTATTGCGGGGTCGCGGACAGGGCGTTCGCTATCCACTTTCCCTCGCGGACCACGACAGTGGCCCACCAGTGCCCGTCGGGCGCACGCCGGTACCAGTAGAGGTTGTACGGACCCCGGTGTTCGAGTGTCGGAATGGCCGCCACGGTCGCCTCGCGAAAGCCCCATTGTTCGGACGCAGGACGGACGAGTTCGAACGCCTCGGCCGCCTCGGCCTCGCGCCGCGCTGCATCCTCGCTCGCAAACGCCGTCACGTATTCGAGCGCGAAACAATCCTGGCCCAGCGTGTGTTCGTCGTGTTCGTGACCCCATACGAGGTTGAGCGACGTGACCTGGATCGAACCGCCCGACGCGAGTGCCACGAAATGGCTGGGCGTGTGAAAGGGACCGTCGCAGCCGGCGACAAACGCCGACAGGGCGACGAACGCGACCACGAACAGGATTCTCGACAGCATCTTGCAACGTTTCATGACGGTTCCCGATGGCAGTGCATCGCCAAAGCTTCGGCGTCGCGACGGTCGAAAACGGGGCGCAGGAAGGGCGAAAGCGAGCGCTTCTGTGTGCATCGTCTGTCCGCCGCTTGCCCGGCGATTCGAGGTGGGCGATCGAGTTGGATAATTCGTGTGTCGTGGCAGAAGCACCTGTCTGTTGCGCTTGCGTCGCGACCAGCGCCCGTCAACGCGGGGGCGGCTCGTCGGGAGAGGCATCGATGAGCCGATAGCCGACACCGACTTCTGTGAGCAGGAAACGCGGCCGCGCCGGCTCGGGCTCGATCTTGTGCCGCAGCGAGCGCATGTAGATGCGCAGGTAGTGCGGCGACTCGACGTGGGCCGCGCCCCACACCTCGCGCAGAAGTTGCCGATGCGTCAGCACCTTGCCGCGGTGCTGCGCGAGCGCGACGAGCAGACGGTACTCGATCGGTGTGAGATGCACGTCCGCGCCATCGCGCTGCACCTTGTGCGCGGCGACGTCGATCGCGAGCCCGCCGATTTCGATGCGCGGCTCCGCGCCATTGTCGTTCTGGTTCCTGCGATGCCGCTCAGCGACGCGCAACCGCGCAAGCAGCTCGCCGATGCCGAACGGCTTGGTCAGATAATCGTCTGCGCCGATGTCCAGTGCGGCCACCTTGTCGCTCTCGCGGCTGCGCGCCGAAAGCACGATGATCGGCGCGGCAAACCATTCGCGCAATCGGGCGATCACGTCGAGACCCGAGATATCGGGCAGGCCGAGGTCGATGATCACGATATCCGGCGGCTGCAGCGTCGCGAGCCGCAAGCCTTCCGCGCCCGTCGCGGCGATATGCATCTCGTAACCGTGCGCCTCGAGCGCCGTGGAGAGGAAGCGCTGAATCTGCGGGTCGTCCTCGACGACGAGCAGGCGTGCGCGTGGCGTCATGGCGGTGGCTGTTCGCCAGCGGGCAGCGTAAAGCGGAATTCGGCGCCGCCGTCCGCAAGGTTGCGCGCCGAAATCTCGCCGCCGTGCGCCTCCACGATCGCTCGACAGATCGTGAGGCCGAGTCCGAAGCCGCTCTGCGCCGCCTCGTTGCGACCGCGATGAAACTTCTCGAACACGAGCGTCTCCTCGCCGGCGGGCAGGCCAGGGCCATGGTCGCGCACTTTGACGACTATCTCGCCACGCACTACCTCGGCCGAGATGCGGATGGTGGCGCCGTGCGGAGTATATTTTTGCGCATTGTCGACGAGGTTGAAGAGCAGCTGCTCGAGCATCACCTCGTCGCCGTGTACGAGTGGCAGGTCGTCCGGTAGATCGACATCGACCCGGCGACCGGCCAGCGCATCGCGCAGCCGATTGAGCACCGCGCCGACGATCTCCTCGAGCTCGGTCCACTGCCGTTTCAGCGGCAGCGTGCCCGCATTCAACCGCGTGAGGTCGAGCAGGTTGTCGACGAGACGATGCAGGCGGGTCGCTTCGTCGACGACGGTCTGCAGGAGTGCTTTGCGCTGTACGTCGGCAATCGCTTTGGCGTCGTCGCTGAGCAGCGACGAGGTCGCGCCGATGATGCTCGCGAGCGGCGTGCGGAAGTCGTGCGAGATCGAGCTCAGCAACGCGCTGCGCATCTTCTCGGCCTCGATCTCGACCTCGGCAGCTTGCGCGGTATCGGCGAGCTGCACGCGTTCCATCGCGACCGCTGCCTGGTTGACGAACGATTCGAGCAACTGCATCTGCTCCGGTACATCGAGTTGCGTCGCGTCGGTGGGGCGCAGACCGAGCACGCCTAGGCAGCGTTTGAGCGCATTCAACGGCAGGTAGATCGCGTCGGCGCTCGCGAGCGTATCGGTGTTGTGCCCCGCCTTCTGCCGATGGTCGTACGCCCACTGCGCGATGCCGAGGTCGTTGCCGGGCACCGGGTAGCGCGCCGAGCTCGTCGTGGCGCGTCCGCGCGTGCAGAAGTGGGTTGGATCCTGCACGTGTCCCTGCGCATCGGGCAGCAGCACAGCGGCTTCGCCTTCGATGACGCTGAGGGAATGGCGCGCGAGGATCTCGCCGAGCTCGGCGACGTCGCGCGTCTGCGCGAGTTCGCGGCTCAGTGCATACAGCTCCGACGCGCGTCGTTCGCGTGCGCGCGCGACCGTGGCCTGGCGCCGACCACGCGTCGCGAAGTGGCTGATGACGAGGCCCGTGATCAGCATGACGATGAACGTGATCAGATACTCGAGGTCGGTGACCGCAAACGAAAACTCCGGCGGCACGAACAGGAAGTCGAACAGCGCGACGCCAAGCAACGCGGCGACGGCCGAGGGCCCGCGACCGAGGCGCGCGGCGCTCAACACGCCGCCGAGCAGGTAGAGCATGACGAGATTCGTGCGTTCGATGTGCCCGTAGAGGAGCGCGCAGATCACGGTGACCGCGCCGACGATCGCCACCGCCTTGGCGTACGACGGCCATTCGCTCGTGCGACGCGGCATCTGCGGTCGCAGCGGCGGCTCGTCGCCGTGCTCGCCGCTGATCACGTAGATGTCTATCTTGCCGCTGCCACGCACCACTTCGTCGACGAGCGAAGGACGCAACCGATCGTGCCAGCGGCTGCGGCTCGGCTTGCCGATCACGACCTTGCTGACGTTGCGGCGGCGTGCGAAATCGAGCAACGAGGTCGCGACCGATTCGCCCGAGAGGTTCGCGGTCTCGGCGCCGAGCGACTCGGCGAGCTTGAGCGTCGCCAGCACGCGATCGCGAGCCTGGCGCTTGAGATTCGTGAGCACGGGCGTTTCGACGTACACCGCGATCCACTCCGCGTGCAACGCTGTCGCGAGCCTGCGCGCTGCGCGGACGAGGCGCTCGGACAACGGATCGGGGCCGACGCAGACGAGCACGCGCTCGCCCGCGGCCCAGGTATCGCGAATCGCGTGACTCTTGCGATAGGCATGCATGGCTGCGTCGACGCGGTCCGCGGTCGCGCGCAGCGCGAGCTGGCGCAGAGCGATGAGGTTGCCCTTGCGGAAGAACGAGACGAGCGCCTGGCCGGTCTTCTCGGTCGAATAGACCTTGCCTTCGCGCAGGCGGCGCAGCAGTTCGTCGGGCGGCAGGTCGATCAGCTCGACTTCGTCGGCGGCGTCGAACACGCGATCGGGGACCGTTTCGCGCACGTGCACGCCGGTGATCTGCGCGACGACGTCGTTGAGGCTCTCGACATGCTGGACGTTGACCGTCGTGTAGACGTCGATGCCCGCATCGAGCAGTTCCTCGACGTCCATCCAGCGCTTCGGGTGCCGGGCACCCGGATGATTGCTGTGCGCGAGTTCGTCGACGCAGACGACGCGGGGATGACGACGCAGCGCCGCATCGACGTCGAATTCGCTGAGGACGACGCCACGGTGCTCGAGGTGCCGTGGCGGCAGCACCTCGAGGCCTTCGAGCAGCGCCTCGGTTTCGGGGCGGCCGTGCAGCTCGACATAGCCGATGACGACGTCGACGTGTTCCGCGGCGAGACGGCGAGCGGCTTCGAGCATCGCGTAGCTCTTGCCGACGCCCGGTGCCGCGCCGAAGAAGATCTTCAGCGCACCCCGTTGCGCACGCGCCTCTTCGCGGCGCATCCGCGCGAGCAATTCGTCAGGATCGAGACGCTTCTCGGGCTGATTCGCGGCCATGCAGCATTATTGCACGCAAGGACGGGGATGGCCGCGCGGCGCCTTCAGATTTCCACGCGTCGGCCGATCTCCACGAGCCGATGGGACGGGATCGCGAAGTATTCGGTTGCGCGTTGTGCGTTGTGAGGATCAGCGACCACAGCGTGAGCGACAGCACGCCCATGACGTTTCCGGCAGCGGCGAAACCCCGTGCGCGCCGAGCGCATCCTGCAGCGCGTACAAAGGGCTCGTCGCGATGTCGCCGAAAACGACGCCGAGCGCGGCAAGCGCAAGAGACGGCAGGGCCGAACGCGTGTTCATCGCGCGTGCGAGGCTGAGCCGTCGCGCCGCTTACGATGCCGCCATCGCAACCCAGTCCAGTGCCTGAGCGTGGCCGCTGACGAGCGTCGCGTCGGCGCAATGATCGACGCCGGGCACGGCTACGCGCACGACACCGACATATGCCGAACGCGTGACGAGACTCTGACCTTTGGGGTTCACCTGCGTGGTGTGCCGCAGCACGCTGAATTCCTGATCACGGCCCGGCGTGAAGTCGCGGTCGAAGCAGACGCGCAGACCGCGCGCCTCGCTGCCGTGAATGCGCCCATGAATGGCTTCTTCGGCCGCGACGGCCGGTTGCAGGGAGACGATCGCGAGTGTCGCTGCGAAAAGAGTATCGATGGAGTGAGACATGATTGTTCCTTCTATAGCCTGGAATGGCGAATCAATGTGCATCGAGCGCGAGATTGAGGCGCAGCACATTGACGCGCGGCTCGCCGAGTATGCCGAGCTGTCGACCTTCGGTCGCCTGCGCGACGAGACGCACGATGTCGGTTTCGCTGCGCGCGCGTGCGCGCGCGACGCGCGCGACCTGGAACTGGGCCGCGGCCGGCGAGATGTGCGGGTCGAGTCCGCTCGCGGAAGCCGTGACGAGATCGGCCGGCACCGCAGTCGCGTTGCCGGGATCGGCGGCGCGCAGCGCGTCGATGCGCTGTTTCACCGCGTCGGTCAACGCGCTGTTCGTGGGGCCGAGGTTCGAGGCACCCGACGAGGCCGAGTTGTTCGCGAACGGCGACGTCGCCGAGGGGCGCGACCAGAAGTACTTCGGGTCGGCGAAGGGCTGACCGATCAGTTCGGAGCCGGCGCTCTTGCCGTTGCTGACGACGACGCTGCCGTTGGCGGCGCGCGGGAACAATAGCTGTGCGGCGCCGGTGACGATCGCGGGATAGATCACTCCGGTCATGACCGTCATCGCCAGCAATAGCGTGAAGGCGGGGCGTAACAGATGGTTCATGGCGTCACCACTCAATGGAAAATCGAAGGTCGGACGGACCGGCGGTGGTCCGTCCGAATTTCATCCTGTTCAAAAGTGAAAGATGATGTCCCCGGACAGGACGGTTTCGCGGGACTTGTTCGGCGCGATGCCCGCGTTCGCGTTGCCGTTGAACGCGGGTCCGTTCAGCGAATGGTAGGTCGCTATTTCCGGCCGCACTTCGATCTGCGGCGAGAACCAGTGTTGCCAACCGAGCGCCAACGTCACGTAGCGCGATGCGACGCCGGTGCGCTGGCCCTGCTTGTCCCAGTAGTACTCGGGACGCAGCGAGAAGTTGTTCAATGGATCCGGGCTGTAGTTCAGATACGCGACCGTCGCCAGCACGCTGGCCTTGCACTTCAACACGGCGGCATCGGCACAGATCGCCTGGTCGGGAGCGTTGAACGGGAGGAATCGCGGCGCGAACGGCGATCCGCCGTTGGCGTAGATGGTCTGCACGTCGCTGTTGAGCGCGTTGGGAACACCCTTCTGGAAAAGGTTGTAGGCCTCGTACGAAAGATGCCAGTGCTCGTCGAACGTGTGGTAGAACGTGAAGCCGTACCACTGCAGGTTGTTGTAGCCGTACTTTCCCGAGTTGATCGCGTCCGCGCACGGCATGATGTCGGTCTTGCCGTCATCCGTCACATAGCGGATGCACGCCGATACCGAGGGCATCGAACCCGGATCCTTCTTGAACGTCGCGTTCGGGTAGAGCGGGTTGTAGCCGACGTCGCCGGGGCCTGTACCGGGGACGTTGGGATACGGGTTGTCGCGGCGCTGATTCAGGTGCGTCGGCCACGCCTCCGTGCCGACCGTCGCGCCGAGCAGCACGGTCCAGTTCTTGTTGAGCGCCAACGTGCCCTCGAGCCCGGTGTTCGTGTAGTTGTCGAACGAATAGGTCATCGAGTGCGTATACATGTAGTTGTTCGGCGCGAGCTGCGCTTCGATATCGGGTATCGAGATGAAGCGCCCGAGCCGCAACAACAGTCCCGAGGCAACTTGCGGGAAAAAGAGCTCGCCATAGAGCATCGGAAAGTCGTAGCCGTTGACCTTGTTGTCTTTCAACAGCTGGTAGCTCGCGAAACCATAAGCCGTGGTATAGCGGTAATCCACGCCGTAGATCGCGGATAGGCGCATGCCCCAGTCAATGTGATCGGTCTGTACCGTATCGGGCAGGCGCTCCAGATAGAGCACGGCCTGATCGAGCTGTACCGTATTGGGGGTGTAAAGGTAAGCGGCGGGCGCGTTGCCGCCGGGCTTCGTCGAACTCGTGCTGACATTGCCGCCGACATTGAGCCAGCCGTACAACTGCAGGTTGTTCCGGCCGAGCCAGTCACCGAAGGCGGTATTGCCGAGCGCATTCATCAATGGACTGTCGACCGACGCCGGGCGTGTCACGCCGAGCGGCGTCGCGCCGCCGTACGGCCACTCCGTAAACGGCATCGGTGGCGTCGTCTGCGCGGCGGCAGGCCAATCTTCCCGCCGCGATATCGGCGCCTTCGGATCGGCGGGTGCGGACGCCTGACCCGACTCGAGCTTGTAGTAGTTGGTCAGGCGCTCCCAGAACCCGGTCCCTAGATAATCATTGAGGCAGTCGAAATTCTTGTACGGGTCGCATTCGCGAGAGGATGCCGATCTCGCCGCCGGTGCGCTCTGCGCATCACTGACTTCTGCTGTGGCGCTGCTCGTGAATGGCAGCGCGAGCAGCACCGCAGCGGAAAAATGGTTTAGCGTTTTCATGTGTTCCTTCTTATGTAGGGCAGTATTGATTTTTGGGAAGCTGCGCAGCTTTGAGTCAAATGCCGGCGTAACCACCGAGCACATATTCGTGATGCAACCGGTTCGCTCGGAGGGTGCGCCCTTCAGCGTTCGAATGCGCTTGTGCTTCGAGCGAACCTGCGTCCGCCGCAAAGCAATCGTCGTTGGCCGCACCGTCCGTATCGAATTCGATTGCAGGAGACGGATAGAAGGTTCTTGGCAGGTGAGTACGCATAATTTCCTCAGGAAAGTCCGAGCACGACGAGCAGCATGTCGATGAGCTTGATGCCGACGAACGGCACGACGAGCCCGGTCAAACCGTAGACGAGAAGATTGCGACGCAGCAGCTCGCCCGCGCCGACCGCGCGATAGGCGACGCCCTTGAGCGCGAGTGGGATGAGGAAAATGATGATCAGCGCATTGAAGATCACCGCGGACAGGATCGCGCTCTGCGAGGTCGCCAGGTGCATGATGTTGAGCGCGTTGAGCGCGGGATAGGTCGTCGCGAACGCGGCCGGAATGATCGCGAAGTACTTGGCGACGTCGTTGGCGATCGAAAACGTCGTCAATGAGCCGCGCGTTATGAGCAACTGCTTGCCGATCTCGACGACCTCGATGAGCTTGGTCGGGTTCGAGTCGAGGTCGACCATGTTGCCGGCTTCCTTTGCCGCCTGGGTACCGCTGTTCATGGCCACGGCCACGTCGGCCTGCGCGAGTGCGGGCGCGTCGTTCGTGCCGTCGCCGCACATCGCCACGAGTCTTCCCTCCGCCTGAATGTCGCGGATCAGCTTGAGCTTCGCTTCGGGCGTGGCCTCGGCAAGATAGTCGTCGACGCCGGCCTCGGCGGCGATCGACGCGGCGGTCAGCGGGTTATCGCCCGTGATCATCACCGTGCGGATGCCCATGCGGCGCAGTTCGGCGAAGCGCTCGCGGATGCCGCCCTTGACGATGTCCTTCAGTTCAATCACGCCGAGCGCATTGGCATCTTCCGCGACGACCAGCGGCGTGCCGCCCTTGCGCGCGATGTCTTCGGCCACTTTCGTCACTGCGGGCGGCAACTCTCCGCCCAGCGCGGCCAGATGGTTGCGCACCGCGTCGAGTGCACCTTTGCGTATGCATCGACTGACGACCGTCGCGCCGGGGCGGCGCGACGAATCGTCAGAGTAAGGAATGTCGACGCCGCTCATGCGTGTTTGCGCGGTGAACGGCACGAAGACGATGCCGGTTCCGCCGAGCTCGCGTTCGCGCAAGCCAAACTTGTCCTTGGCGAGCACGACGATGCTGCGGCCTTCGGGCGTCTCGTCGGCGAGCGAAGCGAGCTGCGCGGCGTTCGCGAGCGCGTTGCTGTCGACGCCGGGCGCCGGATGAAACGCCACGGCCTGGCGGTTGCCGAGCGTGATCGTGCCGGTCTTGTCGAGCAGCAGCACGTCGACGTCGCCGGCGGCCTCGACCGCGCGGCCCGACATCGCGATGACGTTCGCCTGGATCATGCGGTCCATGCCGGCGATGCCGATCGCCGACAGCAGTCCGCCGATCGTCGTCGGGATCAGGCAGACGAGCAGCGCGACGAGCACCGTGATCGTCACGGGCTGGCCATGCCCTGAACTCTGCACCGCGTAGAGCGAGTAGGGCAGAAGTGTCGCGCACGCGAGCAGGAAGATCAGCGAGAACTTCGCGAGCAGGATGGTCAGTGCGATTTCGTTCGGCGTCTTGCGCCGCGACGCGCCTTCGACCATCGCGATCATGCGGTCGAGGAAGCTCTCGCCAGGATTGCTGACGATGCGCACGACGATCCAATCCGAGAGCACGCGCGTGCCGCCGGTGACCGAGCTGCGGTCGCCGCCCGATTCGCGGATCACCGGCGCCGATTCGCCGGTCACCGCCGATTCGTCGACCGTGGCCGCGCCTTCGATGATTTCGCCGTCGCCCGGTATGAATTCACCGGCCTTGACGATCACGAGGTCGCCCTTGCGCAAGTCGCTGGCCGTCGCGAACGTGACGGCATCGCGGCGCGCGGCCGAGGGAATCTTGTGCGCAATGACGTCCTTGCGCGCGCCGCGCAGCGACGCGGCCTGGGCCTTGCCGCGGCCTTCGGCGATCGCCTCGGCGAAGTTCGCGAACAGCAGCGTGAACCACAGCCACAGCGCGACGCCGAGAATGAAACCGGCAGGCGCTTCGCCATGGCCGCCGAGAGCCTGGACCCACAGCACGGTAGTCAGCACGCTGCAGACGAACACGACGAACATCACGGGGTTGCGGAGTTGCGCGCGTGGCGAAAGCTTGCGGAACGCGTCGGCGATTGCCGGTAAAAGCAATTTCCGATCGAGCGCACTAGCGGGTGCGGTAGTCATGTGAATATCCAATGATGTGGCTTCTGCTGGGAGTGGCCTTTGCCTGTCTTTCCCGCGGACGCGGGAATCCTGTGCCTTGTCTTTCGTCCCTTCCCGGAGCCAAGGAGTCGTCAGGAGAACGAACGGCAACGATCAATGACCGAGCGCCATCAGCTGCTCCGCAATCGGCCCGAGCGCGAGCGCGGGCAGGAACGTCAGCGCGCCGATCACGATCACCGTGCTGGCGAGCAGCACGACGAACAGCGGCGTGTGCGTGGGCAAAGTTCCCGCGGAGATCGGCACGTGCTTCTTCGCCGCGAGCGAACCCGCGATCGCGAGCATGCCGATGGCCAGCGGGAAACGCGCGAGGAACATGCAGATGCCGAGCAGCACGTTCCAGAACGGCGTGTTCGCCGACAGGCCGCCGAATGCGCTGCCGTTGTTGTTCGAGGCGGACGACAGCGCGTAGAGGATCTCGCTGAAGCCGTGGATGCCCGGGTTGGCGATACCGGCGAGTCCTGCCGGTGCGAGCACGGCCACGGCGGTGCCGATCACGACGAGCGCGCACGGGATCAGCACGACGAGGCTCGCCATCTTCATCTCGTAGGCCTCGATCTTCTTGCCGAGATATTCGGGCGTGCGCCCGACCATGAGGCCGGCGATGAAGACGGCGACGACCGCGAACGCGAGCATGCCGTAGAGGCCCGAGCCGACGCCGCCGAAGATCACTTCGCCGAGCTGGATCAGCCACATCGGCACGAGCCCGCCGAGTGGCGTGAAGGAATCGTGCATCGCGTTGACCGAGCCGTTCGAGGCGGCAGTCGTGGCGCTCGCCCACAGCGTCGAGTCGACGATGCCGAAACGCACTTCCTTGCCTTCCATGTTGCCGCCAGCCTGCACGGCCGACGCCAGTTGATCGACGCCGAGAGGGCCCAGCGCCGGGTTGCCGGCTTGTTCTGCAGCCGTGCAGGCGAGCAGCAGCGGTACGAAGATCACGAACATGGTCGCGAGCAGCGCCCAGCCCTGGCCCCGGTCGCCGACCATCGCGCCGAACGTGTAGCAGAGCGCGGCCGGAATCAGCAGGATCGCGAGCACCTCGAGGAAGTTGCTGAGCGGCGTCGGATTCTCGTAGGGATGCGCCGAGTTCGCGTTGTAGTACCCGCCGCCGTTCGTGCCGAGCTGTTTGATCGCGATCTGCGACGCGGCGGGGCCGAGCGGCAGTTGCTGTTCGGTGACCGTCGATGTCTTCGTGACGTCTCTGCCCGCGGCGTCCTTGACGGAATTGCCGTCGGCATCCTTGACGGTTTCCGTCGCGGTCGTCGCCTGCAGCAGCGGCACCGTTTCGTAGGGTTTGAAATTCTGCGGCACGCCCTGCCAGACGAGCGCGAGCGCGAGCACGAACGACAGCGGCAGCAGGATGTAGAGCGTGCTGCGCGTCATGTCGACCCAGAAATTGCCGATGCCGTTGGCATTCTTGCGCACGAATCCGCGAATCAATGCGATCAGCACGGCGATGCCGGTCGCGGCGGACAGGAAATTCTGCACGGCGAGCCCGAGCATCTGCGTGAGGTAGCTCATCGTCGATTCGCCGCCGTAGCCCTGCCAGTTCGTGTTGGTGGCGAAGCTGATCGCGGTGTTCATCGCGGAATCGGGCGTGACGGCCGCGAAGCCCTGCGGATTGAGCGGCAGCCATTGCTGCACGCGTTGCAGCAGGTACACGACGAGCAGGCCGAGCACATTGAACACGAGCATCGCCGCGGCATAGCGTTGCCAGGTCATGTCTTCTTCAGCCCTGACGCCGCAGACGCGATAGAGAACGCGCTCCAACGGCGCGCCGATGCGACGAACACGATGGGATGCGAGCGTCTCGGGATGATCGGCGAAGGCGGCAGCCATGTAGGCGCCGACCGGCTTCACGAGCAACAGCAGCATCGCGAAGAAGAGGCCGATTTGAAGGCAGGCGTTCGCGGTCATTCGAACCATTCCGGCTTCAGCAGCGCGATCGTGAGGTAGACCGTCAGCGCGACGGCGATCAGCGCCGCAATCCAGTAATTCGACGTCATGGCCGCGGCTTCCCGATCGAAAGAGCGAAATAGATGCCGGCCAGAGTCAGCGTCATCACGGCGACGGCGGTGCACAGGCAGATCACTGGCGTGTCTCCAGGCGCGCGCAAAGGCGCAGGAACGCGCAGGTGGCACCGATCAGCAAAACGAGCACGAGCAGATAGAAGAAGTCCATGGCGGCAATCCGTTGGGAACGGTCGCCACTGTGGTCGCCGGCGAATAAGAATCGAGTAGAAATTCACGCGACGCCGGTAAAAACGGCGTAAAGATCGCGCACGTATGGGTGTTCCGCTGCGCCGGGTGGGAAGCCATCCATCCGGCGGATTCGCGCATCGCCGATCGCGCGCGCCCCGCCTCGGCATCAAGCGAAGAACCACGGCTCCGGGCGCACCTGAGGCCTTTCTCGTACGGCACTTGACTCCAGTAAAATATATCGTAAGATATGTTTTACAAATTTATAGAAAAGGAAAACGATGCATCGCCATTTCTTCGATCGCCTGCACCGCTGCGGCGAGGGACTCCATGAGGCTTTCGCGATGGGCCGTCATCGCCACGGCGGTTTCGGTCACTTCGCGGCGGGCTTCATGGGCGGCCCGGGCCTCGGCGGCCCGGGCTTCCGCACCGGCCGCAAGTTCTCTGCCGCGGATCTGCAGCTCGTTCTGCTCGCGCTGCTCGAAACGCGGCCGAGCCATGGCTACGAGCTCATCAAGGCGCTCGAGGAGCGTTCGGGCGGGTTCTACACGCCGAGCCCGGGCGTCATCTATCCCGCGCTGACCTATCTCGAGGAGATCGGCTACGCCAGCGTCGCGGCCGAAGGGAGCAAGAAGCTCTATAGCATCACCGTCGCGGGTCGCGAATATCTCGGCAGGCACCGTGATGCTGCGCAGACGATGCTCGACCAGCTCGAACAGATCGGTCGCAGGATGGGTCGCGTGCGCGAAGTCTTCTCGGGCTTCGACGACGACGTCGGCGACGACGAAGGCGCCTCGCGTGAGTCGCGCGACGTGTGGCATGCGCGTCGCGCACTCAAGCAGGCGCTGCGCGAGAAGCGCCACGCGCCGGGCGACGAGAAGGTGCGCATCGCCGAAATCCTTCGCCGCGCGGCGGATGAAATCCTGCAGAAGTCCTGACCCCCGTTCTTGAGAACTCGGCTCCCTCGATTCCCGCGGAAGCTCGCGGGAATGGGGGGCGGTCGGCACGCACAACGCACGCGATGACCAGTCATTCGACTGTCGAGAACCTCGCAAGGAGCACGCGGGAGTGATGTTGAGGAAGTGGACGCGCCGGCGCGCGGACGATGGCGAGATGGCGCGACAGATTCGAGGCGCCGCCGCAAGCGCCGAGATCGAAGCGCCGCGTGTTCGCGTTGAATCTGCGCGTTGAGTCACAGGCCGGCGCGAGCAACGCAACGAAATCTCGCCGATATCCGTCGGCCTCGCTGTCCGCAGCAACGCCGGTTCGCAGCAACTCTCCGGCGTGTTCGAGATCGTCCCATCGTTTGCCACAAGGAAAGCGCACATGACCCCCACGCTCGCAACGCTCGACCGATCCGCTCACGACCAATTCGACCAAGCAACGCCAGACCAATCGGTGTCCCCATTCCACCCGTTCGGTCCGCTCGGCGACCCTCGCGTTGCGAGCGTCCTCGCGCAGATCCACGCGTCCAGTCGCCGTCCCGCAAACGGCGGTCCGAATCACAGCGACGCGCGCGATCCGCGCCTGTACGCCGATTTCGGATTCTCGATCAGCGCCGAGCAGGGCCAACTGATCTATCTGCTGTGCCGGGCGCTGCGTGCGCGCCGCGTCGTCGAGTTCGCCACGTCAGTCGGCGTTTCGACGCTCTATTTCGCCGCGGCCCTGCGCGACAACGGCGGCGGGCTCGTGATCGGCTCGGAGATCGTGCCGCAGAAAGTCGCGGTCGCGCGCCGCCATCTCGAAGCGGCCGGCCTCGCCGAGTTCGCCGAGATTCGCGAAGGCGATGCGCGCGAGACACTGCGCAACCTCGGCGGCGATATCGATTTCGCCCTGATCGATGGCTGGCCCACGGACGAAGGCCCGTCGCTCGCGCGCCAGCTCATCGAGATCATCGCGCCGCAGATGCAGGTCTGCGCGATCGCGCTCAACGACAACGCCGAACCCGACTATCTCGCGTGGATACGCGATCCCGCCAACGGCTTTCGTACGATGACGCTGCCGCTCAAGGGCGGCACTGAGCTCTCGGTCAAGGTCGATTGAAGGGTTGGGACCTCATTCGGTGGACACGCCGACGCTCGCGCCGATCGATGAGCCGAATCGGCGCCTGAAACCAACACCCGTCAGGTTCAACCACGCAGCTTCGATCAACCAGATTCAACCTGCCAGATTCAACCAGCCAGATTCAACGAGCCAGATTCAACGAGCCAGATTCAACCAGCTGATCCGGCCGCCTCCTCTGCCATCCTGGCGAGATCGGCATGGCGCTGCGGCCGTTCGCGCCAGCGGAAGCCGCACGCGGTGCAGCGCATTCGCCATTTGAAGTAAGCGATCGCGAGCCAGGGCACGGAAAGGTAGAGAGGCACCTGCAGCGCAAATGCCGCCATGATCTCGCTTGTCGTGGGCGCATTGAGGGAGAGCAGGAGCGCAGCGGGGACGAGCCACAGGACGATCATGGCAAGAAAGACATTCCTGCGCGGCTGCGGATCGTGCGCCACGCGGGCCTTGCTGCATTTCGGGCAGACGTCCGCGTCGTCTTCGGCGAGGGCAAGTGATCCATCCCGATACTGAGCGAGCGTCGCCCGCGCCTGCGCGACCGATTCGTCGTTCGATACTAGCCGGAAGCCGCCGAATGCGATCATCTTGAACCAGTCCTGGCGGACGATATCGACGTCGTGGGCCCAGACGGCAGCACCATGCTCGCGCAACAGGTTGGCGACGATGTGCGCCTCGAGCAGATCGAACGTCGTGTGGACGCGACGCATGCGCGAGATTACGCGGCCTTCTGCCGGTCGAGCCACACCTCGAGGCCCTGGGTGTTGAGCTCGATGTCCATCGCGAGCAGTTCGCGCACCTGCGCGGGCGAGAACGCGCAGCCGTGCGATTGCGCTCGCGAGATGTACAGGTCGGCCAGGTCGTCGGCGATGCGCGCGTGGCGGTTCTCGTCGCTCGCGTGCGCGCGGCTGATCGCGACCATCGCGTCGATCTGTTCGAACAGGTCCTGTGCGAGGCGCGGCACGCCGGTCACGCGGCTGTAGTGGGTGAGGAACATCTGCTGCGGGTCGTGCTCGAGCATGCGCGCGATCGAATGCTTGAGCGCGTCGGGCTCGAATTGCACGGGCGTCGACGTCGGCAGGATGAACGCGCCTTTCGCCGTGTCGAACTCGCGATACGAAAGGCCGAAGGTGTCGCCCGTGAAGAAGGCCCCGCTGCGCGCATCGCGCAGGCAGAAATGGTGGCGCGCGTGCCCGGGCGTGTCGAAACAGACGAGTTCGCGCCCGGCGAGATCGACGACATGACCTTCGGGCGCCTCGATCACGCGTTCCGGGGGCACAGGCACGAGCGTGCCGTAACTGCGCGCGATCTCGTCGGCGCCATAGACTGCGGTCGCGCCCGCGATGAGCTGGCTCGGATCGATCATGTGCCTTGCGCCGCGTGGGTGCACGACGAGCTTGGCGTTCGGCAGCGTCTGCATCATGAGACCCGCGCCGCCCGCGTGATCGAGATGCACGTGAGTGAGAATCACATAGTCGACCGCGTCGACGCCGACACCCTTTTGCGCGAGCACCTCGAGAAGATGTGGCACCGAATGATTCGTGCCGACGTCGACGAAGGCGGCGCGGCCGCGCTCGACGATCAGATGACTCGCGTCGAAGCGCGGCCGAAAGAAGCCCGTGTCGATCGCGGTGATGCCGTCTGCGTAGGTGTCGGTGTTGCTCATGCCAGGGTCGCCTGCGCACCGATGAGCGGCGCGCGTCTCGTGATTGGGCGTGCCAGTGTAGCGGTCGCGCCCGCATTCGTCTCTTGCGATGAGGGCCGGGCCGCTCACGTTGCGAGGCAATGACCAGGATGCCAAGAGTCGCGTGGATCCGGCATCAGGCAGGCACCGCCGCGGCGCAGCGACACGCGAACCCGCAGGAGGGATTCGCTTTTTCAGCGGTCACGCCGGAGGAACGTTTTCAGCTCGCTCCCGCGGCTGTGACCTCGCGGGCGCCGTGCCGACGGCGCGCGAGCATGCGATGCGCGCGCCGGCGTGCGCCGCACCCGATCATCATTTGAATACGTGGAGTCTGCGCCTGGCCAGGACGAACAGCACGAACGCGAGCAGCAGCAGGCCGATCGATGACAGCGTCGGCGCGGGCGTCGCTGCCAGCACTGCGACCGCAGCGGCGAACCATCCCGTGTCATCGCCTGTGCCGCCGTCGTTGCTCTTCGTCGGTGCGAGAACCTCGCCGATCGCATGGACGTTGGACACGCCGACGAAGTCGATGTTCTGCGTTCCCGGAGCGATGAGGTTGAGCAAAGCCGGCTGTCCGGGCGTCGCGCTGCGGAACTCGATGCCCGCAGAGACGCTGCCGAGGATCGTCAGCGCGGTCGTGAAAGACTGCGTCAGTCCGACCGGAAAGACGTAGGTCTTGCCGGTCGTGCTGATGAAGCTCGCGGAAGCGAACGTCGTACTGCCCGTGAACAGCGACTGCGTGAGTCCGCCGTCGGTGAAGAAGACGTTGCTCGTGCCTGCGGAGAAACTGCCGAGGTTGGACCAGTTGCCGACGAGATGCAGGGCGCCGCTACCCGCATCGATGAGTCCGCCCGCAAGGATCGAGACATTCGTTGCGTTGGCGACGTTGCCCGCACCGAGGGCGAGGCTGCCGCCGACCTGCAGGTCGGTGCCGCCGAGATTGAGCGTGCCGCCGCTCAGCTGAATCGAAGACGCCGCCGGAATCGATACCTGCGCGCTCGCCCCTGCGGCGAACACACACAGCCAGATCGCCAGGCCCGCAACTATCCCCTTACGCATGTGTGATCCCCCTGGACGACCAGCGATTGAGCGGACCTGCGCGTCCGCTCACGGTACTGATCATACCGCGTCGCGAAGTCGTTTTGGCGGGGCGGCGGATCTCACATTGTCGAACAGCGCCGTCAGGCCATCACGCCCCCGGCGCGAAGGGCTAGCCGATGCGCATACCCGCCTGCGCGCCGTCGTCGACGTCGAGCAGGAAGAGCTCACCTCCGGCGGCGCCGGCCGACAGGATCATGCCCTCGGAAACGCCGAAGCGCATCTTGCGCGGCGCGAGGTTGGCGATGAACGCCACGCTGCGGCCGACGAGTTTCGCCGGTTCGCCGTAGCTCGCGCGGATGCCCGAGAAGATCTGTCGCTTGCCGAGTTCGCCCGCATCGAGCTCGAAGCGCAGCAGCTTGTCCGAGCCCTCGACGAACTCGCACGCGAGCACCTTGCCGATGCGCAGGTCGAGCCTCGCGAAGTCGTCGATCGAGACGACGCCATCATTCTTGGCGGACGCATCGACCGCAGGCCCTGATGCGGCTTTGCCGCCAGCCTTTTCGTTCTTGTTCGCACCCGGTTTCGCCGCAGGCGATGCCGCGCTTGCAGGCACAGACGCGTTGGCTTGCAGCGATTCTTTCGAGTTCTCGATCATGGCGTCGATCTGTTTGCTGTCCACGCGCGTCGCGAGCGCGCTGAATTCGTGTATGCCGACGCCGAGCAGCGGCGCATCGCCGGCCGCGAAGCCGGTGGCAGGCGCCGCGAACAGCGCGAGGCCAGCCTGCGCAATCGCGGGCACCACCGGCGCGAGATACACGCTGAGCAGGCGGAAGTAGTTGAGCGCGAGCGTGCACACGACGTGCAGTCGCTCGCGTTGCGATTCGTCCTTGGCGAGCGTCCACGGTGCGTTCTCGGCGACGTAGGCGTTCGCTTCGTCGGCGACCTCGACGATGAGGCGCGTCACGCCGGCGAAGTCGCACGCATCGTAGAGTGCGACGCAGCCGGCGAGTTTTTCGCGAGCGCGCGCGTAACGCGACGCCTCGTCGGCGGGCAACGCGGCGGCCAGCTTGCCGCCGAAGAACTTGTTGACGAAGCCGGCCGTGCGACTCGCGATGTTCACCCACTTGCCGACGAGGTGCGAGTTGACGCGCTCCTCGAACGCCTTGAGGTCGAGGTCGACGTCGGTCGGCGCCGCGGTGAGCATCGTCGCGAAGTAGTAGCGCAGATACTCGGGATTGAGCCCCGCGTCGAGATACGTCCGCGCCATCACGAAGGTGCCGCGCGACTTCGACATCTTCTCGCCGTTGACCATGAGGTAGCCGTTGACGTGCAGCGCGTTCGGCCTGCGCAGGTTCGCGCCCTCGAGCATCGCGGGCCAGAACAGGCCGTGGAAGTTGACGATGTCCTTGCCGATGAAGTGGTGCATCTCGGCGGACGTGTCGAACTTCGCGTTGTCGGTCTGCAGGAACTCGTCGAAAGACGAGGCGCTGAGCCCGTTCCTCGCACCCGCGTCGCTCGCGCAGTATTTCTTGAAGCTCGCGAGGTAGCCGATCGGCGCGTCGAGCCAGACGTAGAAGAACTTGCCGGGCGCATCGGGAATCGGAAAGCCGAAGTAGGGCGCGTCGCGCGAGATGTCCCAGTCGCGTACGCCGCCCTCTGCGTCGAGCCATTCCTTGAGCTTGGCCGCCACCGACGAATGCATCACCGGCTTGTCGTGCGTGAGCTTGCCCGCAAGCCAGTCGCGCAGCATCGCGGCGAAGTCGCCGACCTTGAAGAAGTAGTGCTCGGAATCGCGCAGTTCGGGCGTCGCGCCGGACAGCACCGAATGCGGATCCTTCAAATCCGTCGGCGCGTAGGTCGCGCCGCAGTTTTCACAGTTGTCGCCGTACTGGTCGGGGGTGCCACAGTTGGGGCAGATGCCCTTGACGTAGCGGTCGGGCAGAAACATCTGCCGCACGGGGTCGTACAGCTGGCGGATCGAACGCACGGCGATGTGGCCGCCCGTGCGCAGGCGCGCGTAGACGAGTTCGGCGAGCTCGCGGTTTTCGACGGAATGCGTCGTGTAGTAGTAGTCGTGGGCGACGCCGAAATCGGCGAAATCGCGTTCGTGGCTGACCTGGACGCCCTTGATGAATTCCTCGGGCGCGACGCCGGCATTCTCCGCGGCGAGCATGATCGGCGTGCCGTGCACGTCGTCGGCCGCGACGAAATGCACGGTCTCGCCCGCCATGCGCCGTGCGCGCACCCAGATGTCGCTCTGGATGTAGCCGAGCAGATGGCCGATGTGCAGCGGGCCATTCGCGTAGGGCAGGGCGTGGGTGACGAGGGTCTTGCGCTGGCTCATCCGTGCGGTTCCGAATCTTTCGTGGGCGGCCGCGGATTATCGCATGCGGGTCAAGGCCGTGACGCCCGGCGAGATGGCGATTGCGGTCCTGTCGACACCGAACGTCGGCATCGAGCGCAGTATGCCGATGCCGAGGCTCCAAGCAGCATCGCGAAGACGAGGAGATCGATGCCAAGCGAGAATCAGGCGCGAACGGCTTGCGCGCCGTCGCTGCTCGGGCACGAGCGCACGACGCATGGGCGCGGCGAGGAAGGTCTTCCTCCGCCGTCGACCGTCGACGCCGAAGGGAAGTTGCAGCAGGAATCGCGCTCGGCGCAAGTCGCATGCAACGCAACGCATGCCGACAGCGCGCCGATGACGCCGAGACGCGCGCGCATCACGATTGATCGCAACAACGCGGCAGCGGGCCGCCTTCGCCCGCTGGCCGATAGGAATTTCCGTGGAGGCGGACGTCCGTCAGGGCGTCACGCGCTCCCACACCTGCGTGCGGCCCAGCCAGGAGAAGCCCATGAAGCCGCGCACCTGCAGCTTGGCGCCGCTCTCGATCGGCGTGAGCTTCACGCCGTAGGTCTTGCCATTGTTCGGGTCGAGAATCGTGCCGCCGTCCCACACGTCGCCGTCCTGCTTGACGTCCCAGAGGATCGTCATGCCGACGACGGGCTTGTCCTTGCGTTCGCCCGTGCAGAGGTCGCAGGTCGGATTCGGGCCCTTGTCGGAATTGAGCACCTGGGCGACCTTGCCGACGAGCTTGCCGCCGGCATCGCTGATCTCGACGATCGACTTGGGCTTGCCGGTCTTGTCGTCGATGGTTCTCCAGGTGCCGATCGGCGTCATGTCCGCCGCGAAGATCGAGCCCGCAAACAGCGCGGCGATCGCGCCCAAAACGAAAGTAGACGAACGCATCTTCACTCCCCTTGATCTGATTGGCTGTGCGGTGGTTTCTGCCGCGGGCGTCAGCATCGCATGAATCGGGCGGTGCGCAGACCTGCCGGCTTGGCTACAATCGTGATCCTACTCAATCTTCCCGCTGCATCCATGACGCAAAGCACCAAGGAATCGGCCGAACGCGTGCTCGCGACGATCGTCGACCCGCACACCGGACTTTCTCTGGCCGAAAGCGGTGAAGTGAAAGGCGTCGGCGCCGATGCGGGCAAGGTGACCGTCGAGATCGCGCTCGGCTATCCGGCTGCCACCTGGAGCGACACACTAGCGCGGCAGGTCCGAGAGGCGCTGCAGGCCGACCCGGCGATCGCCTCCGCGGCGGTCAGCGTCTCCTCGCGCGTGCACGCGCACAAGGTGCAGAACGACCTCACGCCGCTGCAGGGCGTCAAGAACATCCTCGCGGTCGCGTCTGGCAAGGGCGGCGTCGGCAAGTCGACGACCTCGGCCAACCTCGCGCTCGCGTTGCAGGCCGAGGGTGCGAAGGTGGGCCTGCTCGATGCCGACATCTACGGACCGAGCATCCCGCGCATGATGGGCGTCTCGGGCAAGCCCGATTCGCCGGACGGCAAGCGCATCGAGCCCAAGGTCGCGCACGGCGTGCAGACGATGTCGATCGGCTTCCTGATCGAGGAAGATACGCCGATGATCTGGCGCGGGCCGATGGTGACCCAGGCGCTGACGCAGCTGCTGAACGAAACGAATTGGGCCGATCTCGACTACTTGATCATCGACCTGCCGCCTGGCACCGGAGACATCCAGCTGACGTTGTGTCAGCGCGTACCCGTGTCGGGCGCGCTGATCGTGACGACGCCGCAGGACATCGCGCTGCTCGACGCGAAGAAGGCGCTCAAGATGTTCGAGAAGGTGTCCGTGCCCGTGCTCGGCATCGTCGAGAACATGGCCCTGCATACGTGTTCGCAGTGCGGCCATACCGAGCACATCTTCGGCGAAGGTGGCGGCGAGCGCATGGCGCAGGAGTACGGTGTGCCGCTGCTCGGCTCGCTGCCGCTCGACATCCACATCCGCGAGCAGGCCGACAATGGCAACCCGACCGTCGCGGCCGATCCCGACGGCGCGGTGTCGCAGCGCTATCGCGAGATCGCGCGCAAGGCAGCGGCGAAGCTGTCGCAGCGCGCGCGCAGCAAGTCGATCCAGTTCCCGAAGATCGTCATCCAGAACACCTGATCGGCCTGCGCGCGCCCGGGTACGGGCCGCGCTGCCCAACTGCCCCGTTTTTGCCGCAGCCAGGCCCGACCGGCGCCACGGGTGGCGTGCATTTTGGCCACTGCTGCCGAACGCGTATGATGGCGGCCCCCACCGACACGAAGCGGAGCCGTAGTGACCATCAAGTCCGATCGCTGGATTCGCCGCATGGCCGCCGAGCACGGCATGATCGAGCCGTTCGAACCCGGCCAGCTGCGCGTCAACGCGAGCGGCGGCAAGATGATCTCGTACGGCACGTCGAGCTATGGCTACGACGTGCGCTGTGCCGACGAATTCAAGGTGTTCACGAACATCAACTCGACGATCGTGGACCCGAAACACTTCGACGCGCGCAGCTTCGTCGACGTGCGCGCCCCAGAGTGCATCATCCCGCCGAACTCGTTCGCGCTCGCGCGCACGGTCGAATATTTCCGCATCCCGCGCCGCGTGCTGACGATCTGCCTCGGCAAGAGCACCTATGCGCGCTGCGGCATCATCGTCAACGTGACGCCGCTCGAGCCGGAGTGGGAGGGCCACGTGACCCTCGAATTCTCGAATACGACGCCCTTGCCGGCGCGCATCTACGCCAACGAAGGCGTCGCGCAGATGCTATTCTTGGAGTCCGACGAGGACTGCGAGGTGAGCTATCGCGACCGCGGCGGCAAATACATGGGTCAGCGCGGCGTCACGCTGCCACAGGCCTGATTTCAAAAGCTTTCCCAGCGGCCGTGCGCGGCCCCCAGAATCACGATCCGGATGAAAATATGAACAAGTTGTCCCCGACGCGCCTGCTGCGCATCCTCGCCCTCGCTGCGTTCGCCGTGCTGCTGGCCGCCTGCGGCAAGGACGACATCAAGAGCAGCACGACCGACGCCAGCGGCGGGCCGATCTCGTACGATCTCACGGTACTCGCGGACAAGGACGGCCAGTTCGAGCTGCAGGGCGCCACCCTCAACTCCGAGGATCTGCGCGGACACATCCGCTATCGCAACGAGACCGGGCAGCCGGTCAAGACGATCCTGCTCAAACGCGGCGAGAAGCAGAAGGTCACCAACGCACAAGTCGCCGGCCTCGCCGGCATCGCGCGCGATCTCAAGGTGATCGCGTTCGTCGAGGACAACGACGGCCGCCTCAAGGTCATCAAGATCGACGACGGCAACGTCGCACCCACCAAGTAGCAGTCACCAGTTTCAGGAGAAGAAGTCATGCGTTTCGTCACCAAAGCCCTCGTCGTGGCGTTGAGCCTGGGCGCCGCCGGCGCCGCCCTCGCCCGCGACATCGAAGACAACAAGCTGCTCGTGTTCCCGATGAAGGATGGCAAGTACAAGGTCACCGACGTGATCGGCGACAAGGTCACCTTCTACGGCGTTGCTGCCGAAGTGTGGGAGCGCAAGCACGTGTCGGGCCTGCTGCTGAAGAAGGGTGAAACCGCGACGGCCGAACAGAAGCACAGCGTCTACGTCACGGCCAAGCAGCTCAAGATCGACGCGTTCATCGAGATCGACGGCAAGGAACAGCCGCTCGTCGAGGCCGCGCCGGCACCCGCACCCGCGCCCGCGCCGCAAGCGGCCCCGGCGGCCGATGCCTCCGCGCAGCAGGCGCCCGCCGCGGCTCCCGCGCCTGCGGCGGATCCGAACAAGCACTGATCTCCGCGAGATCAGTCGCCGGGCGCAATCCGAGGAAAGGATTTGCGCCCGAGCAACCAGGTCTGCGGAACATGAGTTCCGCAGAAACAAGAATCTCTCCGCGCGGCGATCGATTCGGATCGCCGTTCCGGCTCGACGAAATCGAAATGCGGCTGCCAGTCACCTGATCTGGCAGCTCGTCATCGTCTCCCTGGCTCGCTGTCGCGGCCGAGGCACACTTGCGGTCTCGTGACCTCGAGAACACGCCTACTGCGTGTCACCGGCCGCGTAGTGCAGTTCACGGCGCACGGTCAGCGCGGTCTTGAGGCACAGCCTTATCGCTTCAATCATCGTTTCGAGCGGCATCGACGGCGCGCCGGCGAACTGTGCAGCCTGTTCGGGCAGGAGTGGGACATGCACGAAGCCGCCGCGTGCGCGCGCGTTCCGCGCGAGCGCGTGGGCGAGACCGAAGAACACCTGATTGCAGACAAACGTGCCCGCGCTCTGCGACAGCGCCGCGGGGATGCCCGCGGCACGCAAGCGCGCGAGCATCGCCTTGACCGGCAACGTCGAAAAATACGCGGCCGGTGCGTTGGCGATGACGGGGCGATCGACGGGCTGCCTGCCGGCGTTATCGGCGATGCGCGCATCGATGAGGTTGATCGCCACGCGTTCGAGCGAGATCTCGGCGCGCCGGCCTGCAAGGCCGAGCGCGATCACGAGCGCGGGCCGATGCTTGCGCAGCAATGCGCGCAAGGCTGGCAGAGCAGCGGCGAACTCGGTCGGCAGCACGCCGCCGACGACGCGATGTTTCGCGATCACGTCGCCGTCGAGCGCGCGCGCGATTTCGAGCGAGGGATTGCGCGTGGCGCCCTCGAACGGCTCGAATCCCGTTACGAGGGCGACTGGCAGCGTGTCGCGTTGCGTCCTCGTGACCGCCGCCCTGGTACGCATCGGCGTCTTGTGTGCCGCCGATTTCTCAAGTCGTTTCATCGAAACACCAGCGCGGCCATGAGGATGACGTTGACCGCGAGCAGCACGAGCGCCGTCGGCACCTGTGCGCGAATGACGGCGTATTGATCGGGCAGTTCGAGCAGCACGGCGGGCACGATGTTGAAGTTCGCCGCCATCGGCGTCAGCAGCGTGCCGCAGTAGCCGGTCAGCATGCCGAGCGATCCGAGCGCAGCGGGCAACGCGCCGTGCTTCATGACGAGCAGCGGCAGGCCGACGCCCGCCATCATCACGGGAAACGCCGCGAACGCGTTGCCCATGATCATCGTGAACAGCACCATGCCGAGTGCGAACGCCGCCAGGCAGGCGAGACGGTTGTCTACCGAAATGACCATGCCGATGACGTGCGCGATGATGTCGCCGACGCCCGTCGCCGCGAACACGCTACCGAGCGTCGCCAGCACCATCGGCAGCAGCGCAACGCTGCCGAGCGAATCGAGCAGGCGGCTGCCTTCGACGAGTGCCGCGCCAGGCGGCGCGCGCGTCGTGCGCAATGCGGCGACGAGCGCGATGACGCAGGCGACGCCGAGCGCGACGAGCGTCGGCTGACCGGGATCGATCAGCGGCTGGCCGAACGGTTTGAGATGGGGCGCGACGAGCACGATCGCGAGTGTCGCGAGCGGGATCGCGAGCGCCGGCGCAAACAGCCGGTTGCCCATCGGTTCCGAAGCCGATGCTGTGTGCTTGCCCGCCGCGGAATGCTTCATGCTGCTGCCCATCGCCAGCAGGCCGAGGGCGATCACCCCCGCGCCCATCGCCTGCGCGGGCCAGCGCGACCCAGCCGCGGTGGCTGCGCGGATCGCGTCGCCGAACACGAACGCGCACGCGACGACGGTCCAGAACGCCGCCATCGGCAGGCGCCGGGCGCGCAGGTTATGCCAGGCACAGATCGCGAGCCAGATGCCGACGAGCCAGTAGATGTATTCGATGCGAATCGTCATCACTCGGCCTCGACAGTCGTTACTGCGGCGGGCGCCGCGCGATCGACCGCCCGGGCGCGCAGCCCGCGCTGCGCAATGACGATGCGGATCGAGTGGATGACGAATGCCGCGATCGCGGTCGGCAACGCCCACAGCGCGATCGCCAGCGGCTCGAGGTGAATGCCGTTGCGTTCGTAGAAGCCCTGGATCAGCAGCACCGCGCCGAAGGCGAGGAATACGTCCTCGCCGAAGAAGCGACCGACGTTGTCGGTGGCTGCGGCGAGTGCGCGCACGCGAGTGCGCTCGTCGGCGGCGAGTTCGCGCGCGGCGCCGCTTTCGTGCGCCGTCGCTACCGTTGCGGGTTGCTTTGCGAAAGCGACGTCGCGTGCGGCTGCGGCCTCGCTCATCGGCGCGAGCAGCGGGCGCACGGTCTGCGCGTGGCCGCCGAGATCGATGAGCCCGAACATCGCGAGCAGCTGGCGCGCGCCGAGATAAGCGATCAGCAGACGCGCGAGCGAAAGCCCTTTGAAGCCCTCGATCCAGCGTTTCGCGCGCTCGCGCAAGCCGAAGCGCTCGAGCAGCCCGATCACGGGCAAGGTCAGCGTGAACAGAAGCAATGCGCGGTTGCTGACGAACGAGTTGCCGAGCAGCGCGAGCAGGTCGCCGACGTCCATGCCGGCGGCGAACGCGCTCGCGACGACCGCGGCGACGACGACGAGCACCGCGTTGCGCTTGAGCGCGAAGCCGGCGATCACGACCGCCACACCGATCAGGGGCCAGTAGTTCATGCACTCGCTCTGCAAGGCGTTGCCGCATTGTGAGCGGCGAACTCGCGCCTGCCAAGCGCGGGGGATGTCACGGCACGATGCGTTCGCTATGCTTCGCCGGCTGTCGTTCGTTGCCGTTCAATCGTTCCCGCAACCGGAGAGCCGCATGATCTTCCGTCGCCTGGGCTGGACCTTGCTCTCATCGCTGCTGGCCTTGATGACCGGATGCGCCGCGACGAACGATACGCGTGAGGCCAAGCCCGCGCTCGCGATCGTCGGCGTCACGGTCGTGTATCCGGAGAAGGAGGGCGCGCAGGCGATCGAGACCGACGCGACCGTGGTGATCTCGGGCGACCGCATCGTCAGGGTGGGACCCTCGCCATCGACAGCCGTGCCCGCGGGCGCGCAGCGCATCGACGGTCGTGGCAAGTGGCTCATCCCTGGCATGATCGACAGCCACGTGCATTTCTTCCAGTCGGGCAACTTGTACACGCGCCCCGACGTCTCCGACTTCAATGCGGTCGTGCCGTACAAGCAGGAGGTCGCGCGCAACATCGCGCGACTGTCGGCGACGTTCAAGGTGTGGCTCGCGAGCGGCGTGACGAGCGTGATCGACATCGGCGGCCCATTCTGGAATTTCGATGTGCGCGCGGAGGCCGAGAAGACGCCTGCCGCGCCGCGCGTCGAGGTCGCCGGCCCGCTCATTTCGATGGTCGCGCGGCCGCAGCTCGACCTCGGCGACCCGCCGATCATCCGCATCGACTCGCCAGACGCTGCGCGCGAACTCGTCGCGCGCGAGCTCGCGCGCAAGCCCGACTTCATCAAGATCTGGTTCATCCACCGTCCCGAGGACGACCTCGCGAAACAGGTCGCCATCGTCAAGGCGACTGCCGATGCCGCCCACGCGGGACACGTGCGCCTCGCGGTGCACGCGACCGAGCTCGACGTCGCGAAGGCCTCGTTGCGCGCGGGCGCGGACTACCTCGTGCATTCGGTGTTCCTCGAACCCATCGACGATGAGTTCATCGCACTGATCAAGGAGAAGCACGCGCTGCTCTGCCCGACGTTGTTCGTCATGACCGGCTATCCGATCGCGCTGTCGGGGCAATGGCAGGCCACGCCGGAAGAGCAGCGCCTCGCCGATCCGCAGATCCTCGCGGCGATGCACGATCTCGAGCATATGCCCAAGGACAAGATGCCGCCGCGCATCGCCAAACTCGTCGCTGCTCACGCCGCGGTGCCTGCGCCGATCGTTGCGATGCAGAATCTCAAGCGTCTCGAAGACGCCGGCGTCACGATCGTCATGGGCACCGACGCGGGCAACATCGGCACGCTGCACGGGCCGTCGGTGTTCCGCGAGATGGCGCTGATGCAGCAGGCCGGGCTGACGCCGCTGCAGGTGCTGCGCAGTGCGACGACGAACGGTGCGAAGGCGATGGGCCGCGACGACCTCGGCGCGATCGCGCCGGGCAAACTGGCCGACCTCGTGCTGCTCGACGCGGACCCGCTCGCCGACGTCGGCAACCTCTCGCACGCCGAACAGGTGATCAAGGGCGGCGTCGTCTACGAGCCCACGGCGCTGATCGATTCGATCCGCTAGGCGCTAAAGCCCGGACAGGTGTGGGCCGCGCACCTGCTGCGGCGATCTAGCCTGGGCGCTGCGCCGGCGCAGCGACGCGCACGCCAGCGGCGACGAGCGCCTCGCGCAGGCGCTGGGCAAACCTCGCGGCGTCGCGGCGGTCCCCGTGCACGCAGATCGAATCGGCGCGCAACACGTGGGCGCCGTCCGCCGCATTGCCACGCCAGGTATCGACGCGACCGTGCAGCGCGATCTGTAGCGCCTGCGCCACCGCGACGTCGACGTCATCGATGACCGCACCGGCTTCGCTGCGTGGCATCAGCGATCCGTCGGCGAGGTAGCGGCGATCGGCGAACGCCTCGTTGGCAACGACGAGGCCCGCGTTCGCGCCCGCGCGTGTGAGCGCACTGCCGGCGAGACCGAACAGGATGAGGCGCGCATCGAAGTCGCGCACGGCGCCGGCGATCGCCTCGGCGAGCTTCGCGTCCTTCACGGCCATGTGGTAGAGCGCGCCGTGTGGTTTGACGTGATGCAGTCGCTGGCCCTGCACGCGCGCGAACGCCTCGAGAGCGCCAAGTTGATACAGCGTGAGCGCGTGCGCCTCGACGGGCGTCACGTGCATCTCGCGCCGGCCGAATCCCTGCAGGTCCGGCAGCGCAACGTGCGCGCCGATAGCAACGCCATGCCGGGACGCGAGGATGACCGTGCTCTGCATCGTCGCGAAGTCGCCTGCGTGGAAACCGCAAGCGACATTGGCGGAGCTGATCCACTGCATGACGTCGGCGTCGGCGCCCATGCGCCATGCGCCAAACGATTCGCCCATATCGCAATTGAGATCGATGATCGCCATTGGCGTCGCCCCTGTGGAATTCGCAGATTAGCGCAATTCGGCGCGGATATCGGCAGCGTTACGCATTGCGCCGGCGGCCGGAATTCCAGCACCTCAGGAATGCCGCAGGCGCTCGCGCACGTACATCGCGAGCCGCGCCAGGGCGCGCTCGCGTTCTATGTAGCGCATCTGCGCGTCCTCGAGATCGGTCTGTGCAAAGCGCACGACGTCGCCCGGTCGACGCTGGGCCAGGTGACCGTGGTCGACCGCGATCACGTGGGCGACGCGCGGATAGCCGCCGGTGGTCGGTCCTTCTGCTGCGAGCACGATCGGTGTTCCCGCGGGCGGCAGCTGCACGGTGCCGTTCGCGACACCCGTCGAAATCAACTCGAGCTTCGTTCGCAGCGCGAGCGCAGGACCCTCGAGGCGGCAGCCGACGCGGTTCGAATCGATACCGATGCGAAAATCGGCGCCGAAAAGTCGCCTTCTCGAATCGACGTCGAGCATCTCGAAGTGCGTACCGGCGATCGCGCGAATCGGCCGTTCGCTCGCATAGTCGAACCAGTTTTCCGGATCGACCGACCAGCTCGTGGCAGCGATCTTCGGTCGCCTGGTCTTGCGCCCCGGCGCATCGAGAACGCGCCACAAGCCGCCGCAGAGGTTTCGTGGTGCGGGCGCACAGGGCAGTGCATCGTTCGCGGCAAGCGGTCGCGGGAACGGTCCGATGCCGGCATTAACGTCCGTGCTGCGGCTGCCGAGTACGAGCGGCAAGGTGATGCCGCCCGCTATCGCAAGACAGGCGCGCGCGCCGCGCGGCATGCCGCCGAACGCGATGTCGCTGCCTGCGCGCACGAGAACCGGCCGCCAGGCCGGCAACGGCTGCTCGCCGCAGACGGCATCGATCTCCGCGCCAGTGATCGCAACGAGCGCGTCGTCGTCGAATCTCAGTCGCGGGCCGCGCAGCGTGATTTCGAGCGCCGCAGCGTCTTCCGCGTTGCCGACGAGCAGATTCGCGATGCGTAGCGCGACCGGATCCATCGCGCCCGCGCGGCCGACGCCGCTGGCCGCGTGACCCGGTCGACCGCCGTCCTGCACGGTCGTCAGAAGGCCGGGCGCGAGGACGCGGATGTTCACCGCGACAGCGCCGCGAACGCGTTGGCATCGATCGCGCGGAAGCGCACGCTTTGGCCCGGCGCGATTAACGCCGGGGTGCTGCGCGTGGCGTCGAAAAGCGCGAGCGGCGTGCGTCCGATGATCTGCCAGCCACCCGGCAATTCGCGCGGATAGATGCCGGTCTGCGCACCGCCGATCGCGACCGAACCTGCCGGCACACGCGTGCGCGGCTGTGCGCGACGTGGCGCGTGCAGGCGCGGATCGAGTCCGAGCAGATATGGAAAGCCCGGCGCGAAACCGAGCATCGCGACGCGATAGCCGGCGGCCGCGTGCGCGGCGATGAAGGCGGACTCGTCGAGCCCGGCGTGCGCTGCGACCGCGGCAAGATCGGGGCCGAACTCGCCGCCGTAGCAGACCAGAATTTCGATTTCCGCGGCTGTATCGAAATCGTCGACGGTGCGTTCGGCAGCGTTGTCGGCAGCCTGACCGGGTTCGCCCGCTTCGTCGTGGGCGATCGCTTCGCTTACGCGCGCCGCGAGTTCGGCGCGCGCCGCCTCGCCGGGTCCGCGCAGCGATGCGGGATCGTAATGGACGCACAGGCTCGCGTACGCGGGGATGATCTCTTCGATGCCGGCAACGCGCGCCCGGCGCAACCTGCGTGCGGCCAGGTGTACGCGTTCGTTCGTCGCGGGATCGATCGTGTCGGCGAAGCGCAACAGCAGCGCACGATCGCCGAGCCAGTCGACCGCGAGCGCTTTCATTGTGCGTTTGCGAGGCCGAGCGCCACGCGCAGGCGCGCAACCTCCGCGGTAAGCGCCACACTCGCATAGTGTTCGCGATCGCCGACGCCCCAGACCGGTTTCGGCCATGCTGCATCGCCGGCGTGACGCGCGATCACGTGCACGTGCAGCTGCGCGACGACGTTGCCGAGCGCCGCGACGTTGAGTTTGAGCGGTGCATGCAGCGCCCGCAGCGCGTACGCGCACGCGTCGACCTCGTCGAGAAGTGCCTGTCGCTGCGCGCGTCGCAGGTCGATCAAGTCACGCATCCCGGCCACGCGCGGCACGACGATGAGCCAGGGGAAGCGCGCATCGTCCATCAGCAGCACTGTCGACAGCGGCAGGTCGCCGACGAAGTGGCCGTCGGCGGCGAGTGTCGAATCGAGTACGAACGGTGCTCCGCTCACGTCATGCGCTCGCCGGGGACAGGTGGCGCGAAAAGAAGGCGAGCGTGCGTTCGCGCGCGACCTTCGCGGCGGCTGGCGAGTAGTGACTCGGGTCGACGTCGCGGTCGAAAGCGTGGCCCGCGTCGGCGTAGGTGTAGATCTCGACGCGGCCGGCGAGGACGTCGTTTGCGTACGCTTCGCGATGGCGCTGCACCGCGGCCGCCGGAATCGAACCATCCTGTTCGCCGAAATGGAATTGCACGGGCGCCTCGAGCGCCTCGTCGAGAAACTGCACGTTGCGTGCGCCGTAGTAGCTCACGGCCGGCATGCCGAGCCGAATCGAAGAAAGCAACGCAATCGTGCCGCCCCAGCAGTAGCCGACGACGCCGATTCTACCGGCCGACGCGCTCGACTGCGCCGCCGCGGCAACATCTGCGACCGCGCGATCGAAGCCGACTTCGCCGACGAGCGCCTTGCCGCGCGTCGACGAGGCGCTCGTGTAGTCGAGCTCGACGCTGGTCTCGACATGATCGAAGAACGCCGGCGCGATCGTCGTGTAGCCGGCTGCGGCGAAACGGTCCACCGCGCTGCGCACCCAGGCGTTGACGCCGAAGATTTCCTGCACGACGACGAGGCCGCCGCGTGCGCGTCCTTGCGCCTTCGCCATGTAGGCGCCGATGCACTGCGTGCCGGCGGTATTGACCTGGATATACTCGCCCATCGCCGCTGCTCCCTCTGTCTCGCCGGCAGGCGAGTCGGGCAAATTTACCCGCGCCCCGCTGCACGCGGGCTGACCATGATCCGATGCGCCGACGCCGCGCAGCCCTTCACGGCGACAACGAATTTCGCAATCGAGTCAGGCGGCCTGTTGCGCCTTCACCACCTGGTTGCGGCCTGCCTGCTTGGCAGCATAGACGGCCTGATCTGCGGCATCGATGAGTGCCGTGACCTTGCGTGGCAGCGACAGATGCGCGAGCGTCGCGATGCCGATGCTGATCGTCGCGTTCGGATCGAGTTGCGGCGCGAACGATTTCAGCGCGTCCGCGGCACGCGTACGCAGGCGCTCGGCGATTGCGAGCACTTCGCTGTCGTCGTGTCCTCGAACCGCGACGACGAATTCCTCTCCGCCATAGCGGCCGAGGACGTCTTCGGGCTCGAGTGCCTCGCGCAGCGCCTGCACTCCAGTGATCAGCACGCGATCGCCGAAGATATGGCCCTGGGTATCGTTCACCTGCTTGAAGTGGTCGAAATCGATCAGCAACAGCGCCAGCTCCTTGCCATCGTGCTCGCAGTCGGCAAGCAGGCGGTCGAGCTGACGCATGAGGTGGCCGCGGTTGTAGACGCCGGTCAGCGGGTCCGAAATCGCGGCCTGATAGAGCTGCTGTGCCTGATGTTCGAGCCGCTCGTTGGCGTCGCTGAGCGCGGCGCGCTTCGCCTCGATCTCGATGTTGCGCGTCGCGAGGACGCGATTCAGCCGGCGCACTCCGACGAAGCGCCAGGCGAGCAGCGCTGCCAGCAGCGCCAGCGCGGTCAGCATGACGATGCCGTAGCGGCGCTCCAGCTCTTCGCGCTCGATACGCGCGGCCTGCAGCTGGTTGTCCTTCGTCACGAGTGCGAGCTTCTGTTCGGAAGCGGCGCGCGCGTACTGCGATTCGAGTGCCGACAGGCGGCGGTTGGCTCGGGTGCCGAGCAATTCCTCGCGCAGCGTCGCTTGCGCGTGGGCGTAACCGAGCGCCGCGACGGGATCGCCGTCCATGCTGGCGAGGCGTTCGCGCAACGCGTAGGCCTCGATCAGGAGCGGCTTCGAATCGCTGGCCTGCGGGCTCGCAAACGTGTCCTCGAGGAATTTGCGCGCGAGGGCGCGGTCGCCTGCCGCGAGCGCGGTCTCGGCGAGAGCGACGCGGCTGCGCGCCATGATCTCGTGCTGATCGAGGCTGAGACCGACCGTGAGCGCCTCGTTGAGCCGCTTGGCGGCCTCGTCGAGGCGGCCCAGACCGAGCAACGCGCGGCCGCTGTCGAGCAAGCTGAAGCCGACCGACGGACGATTGCCCGTGGCCTGGCCGATCGCGAGCGACTCGTCGGCCGCGGCGAGCGCGGGTTCGTATTCGTGCACGTCGGCGAGGTAGCTCGCGAACGTGCCGAGCGTCGCCGCGTAGTTCGCGCTCTCGCCCTTGCGTCCGGCGACTTCGAGCGCGCGCGAAAAGTACTTGCGCGTCGCCGTGTCGTCGCCGAGATCGCGATAGATCAGGGCGAGGTTGCGCAGCGTCAGTTCCAGGCGGTTGTCGATGCGTTCGCGGATCGCGAGCGCCTGCATGAACCAGTCGAGCGCGCTCGCATAGTCGCCGCGGTCGCGTGCGATCGTGCCGAGATTGGTCAGCACGGTCGCGACGCCTGCCTCGTCGCCGCGTTCGCGCATCAGTTCGATCGAACGTTGCTCGTGACGTGTCGCCTCGTCGAGCTTGCCGTGGCGACGGTCGAGCACCCCCGAATACTCCTCGGCCGAGGCCTCTGCCCACGTCAGGTTTGCGCGTTCGCCGAGTTCGTTCAGCAACGTCGAAAGACGCTCGACGCTCGCATAGTCGCCACGGATCAGCGCGATCTCGCCGCGCGCGATGGCGATCTCGGCGACCCGCGGCAGATCACTCTCGGTCATAGCGATCTGCTGCGCCCGCGCCCAATGCGCGTCGGATGCAGCGTAGGCCTCGAGGGCGCGCAGCGTGCTGCCAATGAAGTCTTCGAAAGCGAGCTGTCCGGGGCGGCCTATCAATGCCGGGATCGCCGGGCCGATCGCGTTCGCCCAACCGTCGATCGTCGCGGCGATCTGCTGCGCGGTCGTAACGACCAGAGCGCGCGGGTAGGGGGAGGGGGCAGGATAGGCTGCGGTTGCCCAGGCAAGAACGGCGCAGGCCAACGAAATGCCGGCTCGCCGGCGCAAACCAGTACGGCGGTGCTTTGAGTGCTTCATTCGGTGGCGCCCCGTCGCCGCCTACTATTTCGTGCAAGAAGCCGCGCGATAGGCTGCTGCGGCCGGCGCAGTGTAGCGGACCCGGTCGACGCCATCAAAGGCGAATTCTGCGCGATTGAGCGATATTTCTGCATGGTCGAATGCCAGGGCAAAGCTCAGGCCTCGGCCTTCAGCCCCCGGTATATGCGGACGCGGTTACGGCCGGCGTGTTTGGCCGCATACAGTGCTTGGTCGGCGCTGCCGAGCAACGCCTCGACGCCGGCGTCTTCGAACTGGGACAACGCGCACGCGCCCACGCTGATCGTGAGGCTGAGGTGCGGGTCCGAACCGGGCGAGTCGCGCTCGACGGCCAGGCGCAACGCGTCCGCGATCGAGATCGCGTCGTGCAGTGCCGTGCACGGCAGCAGAATGAGGAATTCTTCGCCGCCGAAGCGGACGAGCGTATCGCCCAGCCGCAGGCCCGCGCCGAGGAGGCGCGCGACCGCGCACAACGCCCGATCGCCGAAAAGATGGCCGTGACGGTCATTGACCTGCTTGAAGTGGTCGACATCGACGAGCAACAGGCTCAGCGGACTGCGCGATTGGCGCGCGGCTTCGATCTCGTCGCGCAAGAGATCGACGCCGCGGGCACGGTTGCAGCAACCGGTCAGTGCGTCGGTATTCGCGGCCGTGTACAACAGGCCCGCGCTGCGCCGCAATTCATTGTTGCTCGCCTCGAGCGCGCGCTGCTGGTCGAGGATCTCGAGGTTCTTGCTGCGCAGCAGGCGATTGACGCGCGTGCTCGTATGGAAGCGCCAGATCATCGCGAGCAGCGCGCAGCCCGCCGCGACCGCGAAGAACAGGCTCAGCCAGCGCTGCAACGTCTCCCGATCGAAACGCAATGCGTCGATTTCGCGCTGGCGCTGCAGCAGTTCGATCTGCTGCCGCTGCGACTCCTGGAGGGTCTTCGCCTCGAGCTCGGCGAGACCGCGCATGGCGCTGGCGCCGAGAACGCGGTCGCGCAGCTCGAAACGGTTGAGGCGGGCGTCGGTCGCCCCGGCGATGTCGTTGTTCGCTTTGAGCTGTCGTTCGAGGATCGCATAGCATTTGATGAGACGTGGCAGGTTGTCGCTCGCCCGATAGATGTCGATGGCGCCCAGGCTATTCGCGATCGCCTCCTTGAGCCTGCCCTCGCGCTCGAACAACTCGCCCTGGCGCAGCAACACGTGCGCGACCGAGACGCGCTGGCCGATCGCGCGCGCGTTGGCGAGCGCGTGCTCGAACGGCTGTGCGGCTTCGCCGAATGCGCCTGCGTTGAAGTGGGCGCGTGCCACCTGCAGCTCGCTGTCCACCTCGAGCGTGCGATTGCCCGTCTCGTTCGCGATCGCCAATGCCCGCTTCGCGTAGGTGAGGGCGCGCTCGTGCTGATCGGGGCTGATGTCGTTGAGGATGTTGGCGTAGCCGACGAGTATGTGCGCGAGCGCATCGGCGCTGACGCGACCTTCTGCGAGCCGCAGAGCGCGTTCCTGGTATTCGATCGCTTGCGCGTTGTCCTCGATCTGCTCGTAGAGCTTGCCGAGCTTCGCCAGCGCGATCGCCTGCGTCTGTACATCGGCACCGGCCTGCTCCTGGCGCAGCGCCTCGATCTCGAACTGCAGGCCCTGCAGGTAGTCGCCCTTGTTCTTGGTGAGCACGGCGAGCAGGGTCAGCGCGCGCGAGCGCAGCGACGCATCGCCGATCTGCCTTGCGAGTTCGGCGGCCGTGCCGGCCTGCTGCTGCGCGTCGTTGACGCTGCCGAGCAGGCGCAGGCTGTCGGCGAGGAGCAGGGTCGCCTCGATCTCGCCGCCGACATCACGCGCCGCCTGCGCGCGTTCGCGCGCGTGGGTCGCGCCATCGCGGGCCGTTTCGAGCGCACCGCTCGCGAGATCGAGTCCTGCTCGCGCATTGATCGCCTCGACCTCCGCCAGCGGCAGATTCGCGGTTGCCGCGATCGTCTCGGCGCGGCGCCAGAGCGCTCGGGCGTCGTCGCTGTCGTGGAAGATGCCGAGCGCGCGGGCGTTGAGACTCGCCCAGCCGAAACTGACCCGTGCCGGTACGACGAGGCGCAGCACGTCGCCAACTGACGTGGCGACACCGGCATAGGCCCGGGTCGCGGCGAGCAGCTGCGTGCGAACGGCACTGGTGGGATACGGTTGCGCGGCCGCCAAGGCAAGCGGCGCCGACGACGCCAGCAATACGGCGAGCGCGCCACAACGTACGGCCCCATCACGTGGTCGTGATGCTCGAAACACTCCGAATCCCCCTGAAGGATCGCGTGATCTGCGGCTTATAGTCCGGGTATTTCGACTGTTGCAGGTCAGGCAGCCTTATAATTTCCCGCCACCAGACCGCAAACGTCCGCTCATGTTACCAAGTTCAGAATCATGAATCGTGCCAACCCCAAAGTAGGCTTCGTCAGCCTCGGCTGTCCCAAGGCACTCGTCGACTCCGAGCGCATTCTCACCCAGTTGCGGGTCGAGGGCTACGACATCGTGCCGAGCTACGGCGCTGCCGACGTCGTCGTCGTCAATACCTGCGGGCTCATCGATGCCGCCGTGCAGGAATCGCTCGATGCGATCGGCGAGGCGCTCGAGGAGAACGGCAAGGTCATCGTCACGGGCTGTCTCGGCAAGCGCGCCGACGTCATCCGCGAGGCGCATCCGGACGTGCTCGCGATCAGTGGCCCGCAGGACTACGCGAGCGTCATGAACGCCGTGCACGCGCAGCTGCCGCCGCGCCACGATCCGCATATCGATCTCGTGCCGCCGCAGGGCATCAAGCTCACGCCGAAGCACTACGCCTATCTGAAGATTTCGGAGGGCTGTAACCATCGATGCACGTTCTGCATCATCCCGTCGATGCGCGGCGACCTCGTTTCGCGGCCGGTCGACGAAGTGCTGCGCGAGGCGGAGAGGCTCGTCCAGGGCGGTGTGCGCGAACTGCTCGTGATCTCGCAGGACACGAGCGCCTACGGCGTCGACGTGAAGTACGCCGCGCGGCCGTGGCGCGACGGCAGTGTGCGCACGCGCATGACCGAAATGTGCGCCGCGCTCGGCGAACTCGGCGCCTGGGTGCGCCTGCACTACGTCTACCCGTACCCGCATGTCGACGAAGTGATCGAGCTGATGGCCGATGGCCGCATCCTGCCTTATCTCGACATTCCGTTTCAGCACTCGAGTCCGCGCATCCTGAAGCTCATGAAGCGGCCCGCCGCGAGCGCGAAGACGCTCGATCGCGTGCGTGCCTGGCGGCGCGCGTGCCCCGATTTGACGCTGCGCAGCACGTTCATCGTCGGCTTCCCCGGCGAGACGGAAGACGAATTCGAGGAACTGCTCGCGTTCCTCGACGAGGCGCAGCTCGATCGCGTGGGCGCATTCGCCTATTCGCCGGTCGAGGGCGCGAAGGCGAATGACTTGCCCGACGCAGTCGATGAGGACGTCAAGCAGGATCGCCTCGAACGCTTCATGGCGAAGCAGGCCGAAATCAGCGCAGACAGGTTGCAACGCAAGGTCGGCAAGACGTTGCGCGCGCTCGTCGATCACGTCTATCGCGACGGCGCCGTCGCGCGTACCGCGGCGGATGCGCCGGAAATCGACGGCGTGCTGCGCATCGTCGACGGACAGAAACTCAAGCCAGGGCAGTTCGTCGAGGTGCGAATCGATGCTGCCGACGAACACGATCTGCGCGGGTCACTGGCGGGCTGAGCGTGTTGCGAGTCCTCGTGCGCCGACGTTTCACCCACGGCGACGCGCACTGATGCGCTTCGTTTCGCCCGCACGCGAAGAAGTGGACGCGTCGGTATTTTCGCGACTGCCGCTTGCGGGCTGGGCCGAATTCGGCCACCTGCTGCGCGGCATCACTTGGCCCACGGTGGCGCAGGTCGACGCGCTTCGCCGTGGTCTTGTGGCGGGCGCGGGAACCCTGCCGCGTTTCGTCGAGCAGACACACGAACTGCTCGGCGACGGACTGCACTACGAGCAGCGCATCGCCGACCGCGGCGAAGTCGCGACGCGCGCCGGCAACTGGCACGACCTTTTCAATGCGCTCATCTGGCTGCGCCATCCCGCGCTCAAGGCGGCGCTCAACGCGCGTCAGGTGGAAGAGATCGCCAAGGTCGGCACCAAGGCGCGCACGCGCGCGCAATGCGCGCTGACGCATTTCGACGAAGCGGGTGTCGTCGTCGCTCTGAACGATCCGGCACTGCTCGCTTTGTGGGACGCGCACGACTGGCATGGCCTGTTCTGGCGGGAGCGTGCCGCCTGGTGCGACGGCCGCATCGAAGTCGTCTTGTTCGGCCATGCGCTGCTCGAACATGCCTTGCTGCCGGGCCAGCTGCTCGTCGGCAAGGCGGTCGTCGTCGCTGCGGAAGACGGGGCAGTCGATCGCGCGGCGGCGGCGATACGCGGGGGCAATCTGCTCAACGATCCGCAGGAGCTGCGCCCGCTGCCGCTTTCGGGCATTCCTGGCTGGCACGCGGACAACGTGCGCGAGTCGTTCTACTCCGAGGCGCCGTGTTTCCGTGCGCGCCGCGTGGGACGCAGCTATCCGCCGCCGTTGCGGGGTGCGGCTGGCGCCGATACATCGCGCGTTTCACGAGGGAACGATGCGAGGGAAAGATGCGAGACTCAGCTTGCGGCGGTCGGTCCGTCGTAGCTGAGCGCAACGACGACGAAGTGCCGGCGTCCGCCCGGCAGTTCCGCCTCGAATTCGTCGTCGACGTGTTTCTTCAGCACCGCGCGTGCGAGCGGCGAGTCGATGCTGATGTAACCGCGCCCGGCATCGGTCTCATCAGGACCGACGATGCGCAGCTGCTGCGTGCGACCCGCGTCGTCTTCGATCGCAAACCAGCAACCAAAGAAAATCGCACCGCTATCGGTGGGTCGTTCGGGCGCGATCCGCAGCTTTTTCAAACGCGCGGAGAGGTAACCCACGCGTCGGTCGATCTCGCCGAGCTGCTTCTTGCGATAGATGTATTCGGCATTTTCGGAGCGATCGCCTTCGGCAGCTGCCGCAGCGAGCGCCTTGACGACCTCGGGGCGGCGCACGCGCCAGAGATCATCGAGTTCCGCCTTGAGCCGCGCCTGACCCTCGCCGGTGATGAGCGCCGTGGACGCGGGTTGGGCGGGACGCCAGCGGCTCATGGCGAACGCGGGCCCGGTGCCTTCGCCGCGGCGAGGCGATCGAGAAACGCGATGTAGGTATCGACTTCGCCCATCCTTGGATCCTGCGGAAAATCAAGCTTGAGCTGTTGCAGCAGCGCGCGCGCAGGCATCTCCTTGTTCATGCGTTCGGCGAGCAGCTTCGCTGCGAGCAGATAGTTGCCGACGACATCGGCGTGACCGCGGAAACGCTTGTGGAAGCCGCCAAGCAGGCCGAGCGCGACCTGAGTCTGGCCACCTTGTGCCGCGGCCGCGGCGACGCGCGTGATGTCCTCGGCGCTCGCGAGCGCGAACGAACTATCGAGCTGTTGGCATTCGCGAGCGACATCGACGGCGCGCGCGTCCTGGTCGTTCTCGAGCAGCAGCGGGACGAAACGTTTGCCGTGCGCGATGAGTTCGGCCCTGTCCGCGCATTCGCGCAGCCAGTGCCGATATTCGACATGCATGCTGATCACGTCGGGCTTCGCCTTCAGCTCTTCGCGCAACAGTGCGGCGGCACCTGCCGCATCGCCCGTTGCGGCGCGATTGCGTGCGGCAACGATCGCGGGCCCGCCGAGATCGCCGGCGCGCATTTCCTCGCTCAGTTCGAGGTGGCCGGCGTAGCCGAGTTCGTCGCGGTAGTCGAATATCACGGCGCCGATGAGGCGGAAGTTGGCGATCATCAGATAGTCGACCACGCAAGCGATCGCGAATGTCGCAATGAATCCGGGTAAAACTGCGCGAAGAGCAAGGCCGAAGACGCTCTGCACCACGAGCGTCGCGCAGAAGAACGCGATCAGCAGCAGATACTGTCCGCCAAGACGCTTGCCGAGCTGCAGCCAGGCGAGCGGATTCAGCGCGCGGGCGAGGCCCTCTTCGAGTGCGAGAATCATGACCATCGCTGGCGCCGCGGCCATCAGCAAGAGGCCAAGGATCAATCCCGGCAAGAGTCCACAGAATTTTGTCGTGAGGATCAGCACGACATTGACCGCGACGAGCAGGAGCACGGTGTAGATGGCTATCGTGTCGCTGACGGTGAAGCTGATTTCCGGTGCTTCGTCGCGGCCGTTCGCACTCCAACGCAGCACTTCGAAGCTGTATTTGAACAGCGCTGCCCAGACGAGCAGGTCGAGAAGGCCGCCGAGCACGGGCACCCAGCCCGCGACGACGTCGCTCACTGCGAGCGCGAAAATCGTCGACAGCGGACCGGCTTGCGCCGGATAGCGCAGCACCTGCATCGCGCGTTCTCGCAACGGCATCGTCTCGACGAGCGGCGTCGACTCGACCATCGCTACTTCCTCAGCAGCGAACCGAGCACGCCGCGCATGAGCGCCGTGCCGAGTTTGCTGCCCGCGCTGCGCATCGCCGACTTCGCGATCGATTCGACCATGCCCTGCCTGCGTGCTGTGCCGAACACCGCGTCGCTGACGGCTTTGGCCCAGCCCGAATCTGCCGTGGCGCCGGAGGGCGCCGGCGCGGGCGCACCGGCCGGTGCCGGCGTCGCCGCCGTCGTGCCCGTGCGCTGGACGAGGATTTCGTAGGCCGACTCGCGATCGACCGGCGTGTCGTATTTGGCACCGATCGGCGAGCGCGAGCGTATCGTCGCGCGCTCGGCGTCGGTGATCGCGCCGATGCGTGAAGTCGGCGGCACGATCATCGCGCGTTCGACCGGCAGGGGCACGCCGCCTTCCTGCAACGTCGACACGAGCGCCTCGCCGACGCCGAGCTGCGTGATCACGGCCGTTACGTCGCCGAGCTTCGGATTCGGCGCGAACGTCTCCGCTGCGCTGCGCACGGCTTTCTGGTCGCGCGGCGTGAATGCGCGCAGCGCGTGCTGCACGCGATTGCCGAGCTGGCCGAGGATCACGTCGGGCGCGTCATCGGGATTTTGCGAGCAGAAATACACACCGACACCTTTCGAGCGGATCAGGCGCACTACCTGTTCTACGCGCTTCTGCAACGCCGGTGGGCAATCGTCGAACAGCAGGTGCGCTTCGTCGAAGAAGAACACGAGCTTGGGCACGTCGAGGTCGCCGACTTCTGGCAAGCGCTCGAACAGTTCAGACAGGAGCCAGAGCAGGAACGTCGAATAAAGCAGCGGCTTCAGGATCAGCTGGTCGGCGGCGAGGATGTTGACGATGCCGCGTCCGGACATGTCCTGGCGCATGAAATCGTTGAGGTCGAGAGCCGGCTCGCCGAAGAACTTGTCCGCGCCCGCATTCTCGAGTGTCAGCAGCGAGCGCTGTATCGCGGCGATCGATGTCGCGCTGACGAGGCCGTATTTCGCTGCGATGTCCTTTGCGTTCGTCTTGTCTGCGGCGTGCGTGAGCAGCGCGCGCAGGTCCTTGAGATCGAGCAGCAGCCAGCCGTTGTCGTCGGCGAGCTTGAAGACGATCTCGAGGACGCCCGACTGCACGTCGTTGAGTTCGAGCAGGCGGGCGAACAGCGTCGGGCCCAATTCGCTGACGGTCGCGCGCACGGGATGACCGAGCTTGCCGTAGATGTCCCAGAACACGACTGGATTCGCGGCGGGAGAAAAGTTCGTGATGCCGAGTTTGTCGAGACGCGACTTGAGCTTGTCGCCCTGCGCGGCGGCCTGCGACATGCCGGCGATGTCTCCTTTCACGTCGGCGAGAAAGACCGGCACGCCGAGTCGCGAGAATCCCTCGGCCATCACGGTGAGCGAGACGGTTTTTCCTGTCCCCGTCGCGCCCGCGATCATGCCGTGGCGATTGCCGTAGCGCGCTTGCAGGAAAACGTCGGGTGAAGTGCCTTGCAGCTGACTCTTGCCCAGCAGGATGTCGTTGCTCATGCGCCTTCCGATTCGTCCGCGGCGATTCGTTCCCCGGGCAGGATGATCGCATGCGAGAACTTCGCGCGACAGGGTTGTGATGTCGCGCCGCACTCGCTAACGTGTGTCCGTTTTCAATCCCGGAGTGGCGGTAGATGTTCAATTTTCGTTGTCGTGCCGCCATGATTTGTATCGCATGTCTGACTTCTCTCGTGAGTGGTTGCGCCGCGACGCCGGCGAAAAATGCCGCTGCGACTCCCGCCGCACCGAGCGCGGCGGCGACGGCCTTGTACGCGCGTCTCGATGCCGACGAGAAGAAGTATTTCGCAGCGCGCGAACCGGCCACGTTCAACAAGGACGCCGCCGCGGCCACCACGCAATACAAAGCGGCGTGGGATGACGCGCTCGACGCGCAGGCAGCGTGCGCGAGGACGCGCGGCTGCGACGGCGCGCGTTTCGATGCGGCGTTCGCGCGCATGACCGGTGCCGCGAGCGCGCCGGCTGAGGCCGACAACAACGGCACGCCGATGACGCCGGAAGCGACGTCGAACGCCGGCGAGAATTCGCCGGTCGCTACCGCGCTGCCCGAAGTGGGCCGATCGATCACGCTGCTCAAGGGCAAGGAACTGTCCGAGGTCATGACGCTCAACGGGCCCGTCAAGGTCGCGCTCGAGGAGTGGCTGACCTCGCTGCGCCCGTACCTGCTCGACACGTACGAGAACTACATGTATCTGCGCCACCTGATGTGGCCCGAGTATCAGAAGGCGGGCCTGCCCGAGGCGATCCTGTTCGGCATCATGGCGAAGGAGTCGGGCGGTCGCGTGCACGCGCTATCGCGCTCGGGCGCGGCCGGGTTGCTGCAGTTCATGCCGGCGACGGGCGCGCGTTTCGGTCTCGGCTACGTCGACGGCTTCGACCAGCGCTACGACCCTGCGCTCGCCGCGCGCGCCAACGCCGCCTACCTCAACGAGCAACTCGCGATCTTCAACAACAATCTCGAACTCGTGATTGCGGCCTACAATGGCGGCGAAGGTCGCGTACAGCGCCTCGCTCATGGCGCGCCGGACGCGAGTTTCTGGGATCCGAAGATCTTCTACGAGCTCGCGCCCGAGACGCGCGACTACGTGCCCGTCGTGCTCGCCGCAGCCTGGCTGTTCCTGCATCCGGAAAAATACAACCTCACGTTCCCGAAGATCGACGGTCGCCCGGGCGTCCTGATCCTGCAGAAGAACGCCTCGCTGACCGAGGTTGCCGTATGTCTCGGCCAGGACGGCAACATGCACGACGGCTGGTTCCGCACATTGCGAAATCTCAATCCGGCGATCGATCCGCGCGAGACGCTGCCTGCGTCGACGCGGCTGCACGTGCCGCAACCGGTAGTCGCCGCCTATGAGCACAACTGTGTCGACGGCGTGTGGGCTGCGGTTGCCAACGACCTGCATCAGGCGGTGCTCAGCGCGCCGCCGCCAGCACCGCCGTCGTCGATTTCCCGCAATGGTCGTTCCGCGCCGCCGCCACCGCACGTGGCCGTACACGGCAAGGCTGGTGCAACCTATGTGCTGCGGCGCGGTGAGACGCTGGCGGGTGTCGCACGCAAGTTCGGCTGCCGCAGTGCTGCCGAACTCGCCAAGGCGAATGGCATCAAGCCGACGGAGTACTCGAGTATCCGTCCTGGCCGAGTGCTGCAGGTTGGCGTCTGCACGCAGTGAGTTGACGGTTCGGCGAATTCTGGCATGTTGTCTGCAGCAAGCGGTATCGCATTAGCCACAAGGAGTTCGTGTCATGCGTAAAACGATTTTCGGAACGGCAATACTGATCCTCACGATTACGACCATTGGGGTCGCGGCGGCACCGCTGTCGGTTCCCGCCACGGGTGTCACGAAACGCCAGGCCGGCTCGCCCGCACGCATCGCGGCGAGTGTCCCAAGCAGCATCGTCGACCTGACCTTCGTCCCGCTCACGCCGTGTCGTCTCGTCGACACGCGACCGGCGGCCAGCGCCAACGGCCCGTTGTTGAAGTCGTCGACCACTACGTTTCATGCGATTGGATCATCGTTCGCGGTGCAGGGCGGATCAGCCTCCGACTGCGGCGTGCCTTCGAGCGCGGTCGCGATCGCGATCAATATCGCGATGCTGAACACGAAGTTCTCGGGCGACGTGCGCATGTGGGCGGCGGGGCAGCCGATGCCGCTGGCCGCGGTCGGCGTGTTCAGCCCGGAGAATGGCAGCGGCGTCATCTTCGACGGCGCCGCGGCGATCATTCCGATCTGCCAATCGAGCTGTCCCGCGGCCGGCGAATTTTCGGTCTATGCCGAGAACAGCGACCTCGACCTCACGGTGGACGTCTCGGGCTTCTTACGACCATCGGTCGCCGCGACGATCGGTGTGGGTCAAGGCCTCAACTGGGGCACGATCGCGCGCAACGTCATAGGTAACGCGACAATGCAGTTGCGCAACGACGGAACGGCACCCAGCGGCACTGGCTCGCTCGAAATCAGCGTCGGAAGCGGCACCGACAAGGCGGAGTTCGGCGACCAGGTTTCGTTCGCCGGCAATCCGGTTTCGGCGCTTACCGACATTGGTTATGTCGTAAAAACGACCCAAGAAAACATCGATGCGGCAAGCGGTGGTCCGAACATGCCTGCGATCGCGTTCGAGGTATGGACGTCGGGAACCGTAGGCGTGGGCTACTCGACTCTCAACTACACGCCGACCGTCAATTCGACAGCGAACGCCTGGAGCGGATACATCGACGCTGCAAACGATCCGAGCAATGCCTGGGGACTGACCGGAGCCGCGTTCAACAGTCCAGCGACAGCGGCGAATTGCGGCATCAATGGACCGCGTTGCACATTTGCCCAGATCAAGGCATTGCTGACCACTACGCCGTACAACGCGATCATCATCAGCGCGGGAATCAGCAAGGGGCGCGACTTCGCCTGGCACGGCGAGGTCGACAGCCTGCGCATCAACGAGACTACCTACGACTTTGAAGCGCAGGGCGTCAGGAGCCTCCCGACACCTTGAGTGCTCCTCGTCCGAGCAAACCGTCTCGCTCGCAACAGCAAAACGCCCGCATTGGCGGGCGTTTCTGTATCTGCGCCACTGCCAACGCCGCCTCCGGGATCATTGCGGGCTCGCGAACGCTTCACCGACTCGGACAGGCGCGCCTGGCAGCATGCGAGTTTCAAACGCCAGGGGCCTCGCACTCAGCAGGATCACCGTAGAACCCATGTTGAAGCGCGCCATCTCGGCGCCGCGCTCGAGGCGGATCTGCTTGTCGCGCCATTTCTTGCGCGTGATCGCACTCGCGTAGGGCGGAATCTCGAGCCCGCTCCATACGGTCTCGACGCTCGAAACGAGCATCGCGCCGACCATCACGACGACGAACGGTCCGTGCTCGCCGTCGAAATGGCAGACGAGGCGCTCGTTGCGCGCGAACAGGCGCGGCACGGCGTCGACCGTGAACGGCGCGACGCTGAACAGGCGACCGGGCACGTGCACGGTCTCGCGCAACGTGCCGGCGAGCGGCATGTGCACGCGGTGATAGTCGCGCGGCGACAGGTAGATCGTCGCGAACGAGCCATTCGCATACGGCGCTGCCGCCGCCTCGTCGCCGAGCAGTTCGGCGGGCGAGTAATCGAAGCCCTTCGCCTGGAAGATGCGCGCGCCGCCGGCCGCATCGGCGACGATTGCGCCGAGCTGACTGATCTTGCCGTCGGCGGGGCAGGCGATCGCGGCCGCCTCGGCGGGCGCGGTGCGCGCGCCTTCCTTGAGCGCGCGCGTGAAAAACGCGTTGAAGCTCGCGTACGCGCGCGGGTTGGGCTCGAGCGCCTCGCCCATGTCCACGTTGTAGTTGCGGATTACGGTCGAGATGAGGAAATTCTTCCACGGCGCGAACGTCCAGCGCGTCGCCCGGTAGACGATGCGCGAGAGCAGGCGGTGGGGCAGAACGTACTGCAGCAGAACGGCGGGCGACATCGTCTTTAGCTTCCCTTGCCTTCGGGCCATGCGACGAGCGCGGCGATGTCGTCGGCGGTTTCCTGCGCGGCGAATGGCGGGCGGAAGATGCCGCGCAGGCGCCCGAGCGGGTCGATGATCACCGCCGAGCCCGAATGATCCACCTCGATCGCGCCGTCGGCATTCTTCGTGCGCGAGTAGATGAGCCCGAGCGCGCGCGTGATGCGCGTGAGCTGCTCGTCGCTGCCGGTCGCGGCGACGAAGTCGCGGCTGAAGAACGCGACGTAGCGGCCGAGCACGTCGGGCGAGTCTCGTTCGGGGTCGACCGAGATGAAGTCGATGCGCACCTTGTCCTTCAGGCCGCGCCTGCCGAGGTCGGCCCAGATCGCCTTGAAAGTCTGCAGCGTCGTCGGGCAGACGTCGGGGCAACTCGCGTAGCCAAAGTAGACGATGCTCCAATGCCCGCGCCAGTCCGCGAGCGTGAGCGGCTGGCCGTTCGCCTGCGCGAGCGTGAATTCCGGCAGCGCTCGCGGCTCGGGGTAGAGCAACGCGGTCGTCAGTCGCGGCTGCGGCGGCGCGCCGAGGTAGCGGTTGCCAAGCCAGAGGCCCGCGGCGGCGGCGACCGCGGCGAGCAGGATGAGGACCGTGAGATTGAGGCGGGAGGCCGGTTTCGGCGTATTCATCGCGACATTATAGCGGTGCGCTTTGGGTATACTCGCGCTCCATCCCACTGGCACCGCCAACGTGACCGCCGAACTCGCCACGATCATCGATTTCATCCGCTACGGCGCGAGCCGCTTCGGCGGCGCCGGCCTGACCTTCGGCCACAGCTACGACAACGCCCTCGACGAGGCGACGCATCTCGTGTTGCACGTGCTGCATCTGCCGCACGATCTGTCGCCGAACTACGGTCATGCACGCCTCACGGCTGCGGAGAAGGCGGCCGTGCTTGCGCTGATCGAGCGCCGCATGAGCGAGCACAAGCCCGTGGCGTATCTGACCGGCGAGGCATGGTTCGCGGGCCTCAAATTCAAGTCCGATGGCCGTGCGCTCGTGCCGCGCTCGCCGATCGCCGAGATGATCCTCAACGGCTTCTCGCCCTGGCTCGACGGCCTGCCCGTGCGGCGCGCGCTCGACCTGTGCACGGGCTCGGGCTGCATCGGCATCGCGATGGCCGTGCACAATCCGGAGTGGCATGTCGACCTCGTCGACGTCAGCGACGAGGCCCTCTCGCTTGCCCGCGAAAACATACTTTTCCAGAATGTCGAAGAGCGCGTGCGCGCGATCAAATCCGATCTGTTCGCCGCCGTCGAAGGCGAGGTGTACGACGTGATCGTCAGCAATCCGCCCTACGTCACCGAGCAGGAATTCGCGGCGCTGCCGGCCGAGTACGCGCACGAACCGGCGCTCGGCCTCAAGGCGGGCGACGATGGCCTCGACTTCGCCCTGCGCATCCTCGACGAAGCGCCGAAGCACCTGAGTGCGGAAGGCTGGCTCATCGTCGAGGTCGGCGAAAGCGAACGGGCGCTGCACAAGCTGCTGCCGCGCCTGCCGCTCAACTGGATCGAATTCGATGTCGGCCAGATGGGTGTGTTCGCGATCTCGCGCAGCGACCTCGTCGAGCACGCGAAGTCGATCAAGGCCGTGCTCGGCGATCGGAAGTGATCGAAGCGCTGCAGCTGTGTCCGTATCTGCGTCCGTCGAGCCGGGTCACAGAATCAGCGCGGACAGGTAGTGCGCCCGCAGCGGGCTTCGTCGCAGCGGCTCCGTAGACAGAGAGAGACTTACGCAAGTGTCGAGCAACTCGTTCGGAAAGATCTTGACGGTCACGACGTTCGGCGAGAGCCACGGTCCGGCGATAGGCTGCGTCGTCGACGGATGTCCGCCGGGACTCGAACTCGCGCCCGAGGAATTTCGCCGCGATCTCGATCGCCGCGCCACGGGCAAGACGCGATACACCTCGCAGCGTCGCGAGGCCGACGACGTCGAGATTCTCTCCGGCGTTTTCGAAGGCAGGACCACCGGCACGCCGATCGCGCTGCTGATCCGCAACACGGACGCGCGCTCGAAGGACTACGCGGACATCGCGCAGACGTTCCGCCCGGGCCACGCCGACTACACCTACTGGCAGAAGTACGGCATCCGCGACCCGCGCGGCGGCGGTCGCTCGTCCGCGCGCGAGACGACGATGCGCGTCGCCGCCGGCGTTATCGCGAAGAAGTGGCTCGCGCTGCATTTCGGTATCGTCGTGCGCGGTTACCTCGCGCAGATCGGCGAGGTCACGCCGCGGAGTCCGACGATCGATTGGGCGGGCGTCGAAGACAACGCGTTCTTCTGGCCCGAGCCTGCGATGGTTCCCGAACTCGAGAAGTACATGGACGCGCTGCGCAAGTCCGGTGACTCGGTCGGCGCGCGCGTCAACGTCGTCGCCGACAACGTGCCCCCGGGCTGGGGCGAACCGATTTACGGCAAGCTCGACGGCGACCTCGCCGCGGCGCTCATGTCGATCAACGCGGTCAAGGGCGTCGAGATCGGCGATGGCTTCGCCGCGGTCGCGCAGCGCGGCAGCGAGCATCGCGACGAGATGACGAGCGCCGGCTTCCTGTCGAACCATGCGGGCGGCATCCTCGGCGGCATTTCCTCGGGGCAGCCCGTCGTCGCGTCGATGGCGCTCAAGCCGACATCGAGCATCCTCAGGCCCGGGCGCAGCGTGAATCTCGCGGGCGAGGCGACCGAGGTCGTGACGAAGGGTCGTCACGATCCTTGCGTCGGCATCCGCGCGACGCCGATCGCCGAGGCGATGGTCGCGCTAGTGCTGATGGATCACGCGTTGCGCCATCGCGCGCAGTGTGCGGATGTCGGCAAGGTCGAGCCGCTGATTCCCGGCCGACTCGACGGCTAGCCGCATGAGCGCCGGCACGCCACGCGAGCGCATCTGGGTTTCGCGGCCGCTGTTCCCCGACATCCTCGAGCGCCTGCATGAATACTTCGAGATCGAAGTCGAGGACGGCGATCGCGACTGGACGCGCGAGCAGATGGCACAGAAGCTGGGCGACAAGACTGGCGCGATCCTCGGCGTCGCCGACCCAGTCGACGCGAGCGTCATCGCGCAGGCGCCGTTGCTGCGTGCTGTCGCGAATCGCGGCGTCGGCTACAACAATCTCGACGTCGCGGCGCTCGCGCGCGCGGGCATCGTCGCGACGAACACTCCCGGCGTGCTCGACGAAACGACCGCGGACTTCGCCTGGGCCCTGATGCTTGCGACCGCGCGCCGCGTGACCGAGGCCGAGCGCTTCCTGCGCGCGGGCCGGTGGCAGGGCATGTCGTTCCACATCATGCTCGGCGGCGACGTTTACGGCCGCACGCTCGGCATCCTCGGCATGGGCCGCATCGGCCAGGCCATCGCACGCCGCGCGAGCGGGTTTCGCATGCCGGTGATCTACCACAATCGCTCGCGCGTCGACGCGGCGATCGAGGACGATTGCCGCGCACGCTACGTCGATCGCGAGACATTGCTGCGCGAGGCGGACTTCCTCGTGCTGACCGTGCCGATGACCGCGCAGACGCGGCACGCGATCGGGGCCTCCGAACTTGAGCTGATGAAACGCAGCGCCTACCTGATCAACATCGCTCGCGGTGGCGTCGTCGACGACGAAGCGCTGATCTCCGCGCTCAGGAACCGCCACATCGCCGGCGCGGGCCTCGACGTGTTCGAACACGAGCCGAAGATTCCGGCGGACATGCTCGCGCTCGACAACGTCGTCCTGACGCCGCATATCGGCAGCGCGAGCCTCGCGACGCGACGCGCGATGGCGTCGCTCGCGGTCGACAATCTCATCGCGGCGCTGGGCCACGGTCCCAATGCGGGCGAGCCGCCGAACGTCGTCGGCCCGAACGTCGCGCCCGCGCGCTGAAAACGTGTTGCCCCGCCGGGTTCCGCCGGGCTGGTGTGTCCTCCGATTTGGACGTCCATACGTAGTTGCAGTCGCTGACGCGCGTGCTATGCTGCGGAGCAGCAAACAACGAGAAGTCGGTTTCCCGATCGAGTCAATCAAATCGAGGGAAACACGACCGAATTGTCCTACCCCCGAAGCGCGAGTCGACGAGAGATGAGCAAGAAAGAGAAGTACAAGGTTGCGATGGTCGGCGCCACGGGCGCTGTCGGCGAGGCGCTGCTCGGCATCCTGCATGAGCGCAAGTTTCCGATCGGCGAATTCGTCCCGCTCGCGAGCGAGCGCAGTGCCGGCGGCAAAGTCGAACTCGGCAACAAATCGATCACCGTGCAGAACCTCGCCGACTACGACTTCTCCGGCGTCGATATCGCGTTTTTCTCCGCAGGTGGCAGCGTCTCGAAGGTACATGCGCCGCGCGCGGCGGCGGCCGGCGCGGTCGTCATCGACAACACGTCGGAGTTCCGCTACCGCGACGACATCCCGCTCGTCGTGAGCGAGGTCAATCCGCACGCGATCGCGCAATACACGAACCACGGCATCATCGCGAATCCGAACTGCTCGACGATGCAGATGCTCGTCGCGCTCGCGCCGATCCATCGCGAGTTCGGCATCACGCGCATCAATGTCGCGACGTATCAGTCGGTCTCGGGCGCCGGGCGTTCCGGCGCCGAGGAACTCGGTCGACAGACCGCCGCATTGCTCAACTTCCAGGAGTATCCGCCCGCGAAGTTCTCGAAGCAGATCGCGTTCAACGTGATCCCGCACATCGACGAGTTCCAGGCGAACGGCTACACCAAGGAAGAGATGAAGATGGTCTGGGAGACGCAGAAGATCCTCGAGGACAAGAACATCCTCGTCAATCCGACGGCCGTGCGCGTGCCGGTGTTCTATGGTCACTCCGAAGCCGTGCACATCGAAACCCGCGACAAGGTCAGCGCCGAGGCCGCGCGGGCGCTGCTCGAGAAGAGCCCCGGGGTCAAGGTGATCGACGAGCGCAAGGCTGGGGGCTACCCGACGCCCGTCAGCGACGGCGCCGGCAAGGACGAGGTGTTCGTGGGGCGCATCCGCGAAGACGTCTCGCATCCGCGCGGCCTCGACCTCTGGATCGTTTCCGACAATATCCGCAAAGGCGCCGCCCTGAACGCCGTGCAGGTGGGGGAATTGCTGATCCAGTCGTATCTGTGACGAACGCCACGGTCGAATTCACGAAAATTTTGCATTAGCCCTTGCGAAAAGTGCTTCTGCGTTTCATAGTTACGCGTCGATAATGAGGCGGATTCTAGGTTGCTGTGTCCGTTTCGGGTGTCTTTGAGCACCGGTCCGCGTCGCGTACGTTGCTATTTCGGGGGCAAATCCATGAAAGGTCTGGTAAAAACTTCATTGGCTACGGCCTTGGCGCTGGCTACCGGTCAGGCGATGGCGCTCGGACTGGGGCCGATCCAGGTCAGGTCGGGATTGAATCAACCGCTCGTCGCGGAAATCCCCGTGCTCGCCGATACGCCCGCCGAAGCGAACGAGCTGCGCGTCGATCTCGCCTCCGCCGAAGACTTCCAGCGCGTCGGCCTGAACCGTGGCAGGGTCGGGGTGCCGCTCGAGTTTTCGGTGAGCAGCAACGGCAAGGGTCAGTCGGTCATTCGCGTGACGACCAAGGAAATCGTGCGCGAACCGTTCCTCGATTTCCTGATCGAGGTGAACTGGAGCAAGGGCAAGCTCTTGCGTGAGTACACCGTTTTGCTCGATCCGCCGGTCACTGCGCCTGCGGTCGTGACGAGTAGCAAGCCCGTGGCGCGGCCGGTCGCGCCGGCTTCTGCCGAGCGTCCCTCCGCTCCATTACCGGCACCCGCGGAAACGCGGCCGGTGGTGTCGAGCCCCGCGCCCGCCCCGGCGCCAGCTCATGCCGCGAGCCCGGCAGCGGCACCGCACGTCGGCGCGGTAGGCGAATACGGCCCGGTGCAAAAGGGCCAGGCGTTGTCGACGATCGCGCGTACCTTCGATGTGACGACGCCCGCGAACCTCAATCAAGTGATGCTCGCGCTGCTCAAAGCCAATCCCGGTGCGTTCTATCGTGACAACGTCAACGCGCTGAAATCCGGCGCGGTGCTGCGCATTCCGACCAGCGAGGAAGTCGCCGCCGTGGGTTCGCTCAAGGACGCGGCTGTCGCCGTGCAGGCGCAGAACCAGTCCTGGGCCGACATCGCCAAGCCGACGCAGGTCAACGACGTCGGCGCGCCGACGTCCGTCGCCGCGGTCGAAGCGCCTGCGAAACCGTCGGCGCCTGCCAAGCCCGAGCATCTGTCGCTCGTTCCGCCACAGAGCGGCAAGGGTGATTCGGGCTCCGCCAGCGGTGGCAGCGGATCGGGTGGGGCGAAGGACGCGGAAACGCGTGCCGAGCTCGCGCGCACCAAGGAAACGCTGGCGACGAAGGAACAGGAATCCGCGGAACTCAAGTCGCGCGTCAAGCAGCTCGAGGATATCAACGACAAGGGCCAGCACCTGATTTCGTTGAAGGATTCGGAAATCGCCGAGCTGCAGAACAAGCTCAAGGAGCTGCAGGCGAAGAGCGCCGCTGCGCCCGCGAAGCCGGTTGAAACGCCGCCGGCACCGAAGACGGTCGAAGTACCGCCGCCTGCGCCGCCGAAGATCGAAGCGTCTACCCCCGCGCCCGCACCCGCGCCCGCGTCGGACAGCGCGAGCAAGGCCGCCGAGGTCGCCGCCGCAAGCAAGCTCGCGAGCGATGCCACCAAGACGGAAACGCCGCCGCCTCCCGCCGCCGCTCCGGCGCCGGCCTCGAGTGCGCCGGCCTCGCCGGGCGTGACCGTGACGCCGTTGCCCGATACGTCCTCGAATACCTCGTCGACAGCCGCCGCGCCCGCCGCCGCGCCGGCGCCGGCCGCCGCCAAGCCCGCGCCGAAGCCTGCGGTGAAGCCTGCGGCGCCGCAAGCGGAGAAGTCGTGGTGGTCCGACTACCTCGGCGACAGCCCGTACCCGCTGTACGGCATCGGCGCCGTGCTCGTTCTGCTCGGTCTCTGGGCAGCGAGCAAGCTGTTCGGCAAGCCGAAGAGTTCCGTGCGACCGGGTTATCGCGATCTCACCGAAGAAACCGAACCGTCGCCGGATACGGTGCCTCCGGCGAACGAGCAGCAGTTGCTCGATCACCTCGCCGAACATCCCGACGACACCGATGCGTCGATGGAGTTGCTGCGTCACTATTATGTGCAGGGTGACGCGACGCAGTTCGAGGCGGTCGCGGAAGGCTTGCAGCACAAGCTCGCCGAAGACTCGTCGCAGTGGGCCGAAGTCGTCGCGATGGGCGAAGATCTCGCGCCGCATCACCATTTGTTCGCCAGGGCCCACGAGGCGGCGCACGAGCACGAGGCGCACGAGCACGAGGACGCACACGCGTTCGACACTTCGCACTCCTTCGAAGCCGCAGCACCGGCCACCTCTGCGCCGTACGAGACGATGGTCGACAAGCCGCGAGCCGAACTCGAGACGCAGCATTTCGACTTCGAGGATCTCCATGCGCACGCCGATCACGCCGAACCGCCCGCCGCAGCCCACGAATCCGCGCCGACGCACGCCCGCGAGGCCGAAATGACGCGCGTGCACGAGGCAGTGCATACCGCGCCCACGGTGCACCACGCGCGGGACGAGGACGAGGCGGATCACGAGGCCGCGGCGACCGAGTTCTTCACAGGCGAAGACACGATCAGCACGCGCCTCGACCTCGCGCGCGCCTACCTCGACATGGGCGACCCCGAGGGTGCGCGTTCGATGCTCGACGAGGTGCTCGCCGAGGGCAACGCCACGCAGAAGGAAGAGGCACGCAAGCTGCTCGCCGAAATCCGCTGACAGCGGCCAAGCGGACGATCGATCACACAGGCCGGGTTCGCCCGGCCTGTTCTTTTTTGTGCGGTCTTTTATTGCGCAGATCACGCCAGGGCCGGGCTGTTGCACTGCGGCTACAATGGACGTCTTTTCCCCACGGGCAGAACGTCTTGCGCATAGCGCTCGGCATCGAATACGACGGCACTGACTTCCTCGGCTGGCAACGCCTGCGTCATGGCCAGACCGTGCAGGCCGCGGTCGAGCGGGCGTTGTCGACGGTCGCCGGCGCCGACCCCGCGCAGCCGGTCGAGGTCACCTGCGCCGGGCGAACGGACGCCGGCGTCCACGCACGCTGCCAGGTGGTGCACTTCGACACCGAGGTCGAGCGTAGCGAGCGCGGCTGGGTGCTTGGCAGCAACTCGAACCTGCCGCCGACCGTCGCGGTGCGCTGGGCCCGCGTCGTCGGCGCCGGCCTGCACGCGCGCTTCAGCGCCGTCGCGCGTCGCTATCGCTACACGATCCTCAATCGACCCGTGCGGCCTGCGCTCGACGGCCGCTACGTCACCTGGGAGCGCGTGCCGCTCGATGCCGCCGCGATGCATGCCGCGGCGCAGGCGCTCGTCGGCGAACACGATTTCACGGCGTTCCGCACGGTGGCCTGCCAGGCGCGCTCGCCGATGCGCAACGTCCAGGCGATTTCGATCGAGCGCGAGGGCGACCGCGTGATCATGGAGATCCAGGCCAATGCGTTCCTCCACCACATGGTAAGGAACATCATCGGCAGCCTGCTGCCGGTCGGGCGGGGCGAACGGCCACAGGGCTGGATCCCCGAGCTGCTCGAGGGGCGGGACCGCAAGCGCGCGGGTCCGACCGCGCCCGCGCAAGGGCTGACGTTCCTGCGCCCCCTTTATCCGGCAGAATACGCCTTGCCGGACGAAGTCACCGTGCAGGCCTGACCGTGCAACAGCGCGTACGCATCAAATTCTGCGGAATGACGCGCGTCGAGGACGCGCTCGCCGCCGCCGCGCTCGGCGTCGACGCGGTCGGCGTCGTGCTGACCGAACGCAGCAAGCGCTTCGCTGGCGTCGCGCGCGCTCGCGAAATCCGCCAGGCGCTGCCGCCATTCGTCGACCTCGTTGCGCTGTTCATGGACGACCAGCCCGGCTTCATCGCCGAGGCCGTCGCGGCGGTGCAGCCCGACATCCTGCAATTTCATGGCAGCGAAACCGAGCGCGATTGTGTACGCTATGGCATCCCGTATCTGAAGGCCGTCGCGATGGGCGACGGGCCCGGGCCGGCCGGTGTCGTACAGGCGCACCCGCAGGCGAGAGGATTTCTGCTCGATGGACATGCGCAAGGCGAACAAGGCGGTAGCGGCAAGACCTTCGACTGGTCGATGGCGGCCATGCCCATCGAGCGTCCCGTTCTGCTGGCGGGTGGGCTGACCGCGCAGAACGTCGGCACCGCGATACGCGCGGTGCGCCCTTACGCAGTCGATGTCTCCAGTGGCATCGAGTCTGCCCCCGGAATCAAAGACGCGCGCAAGATGCAGCAGTTCGTTGCTGCCGTGCGCAGCGCATTGGGAGATTGACCATGCTGGCCAAGAAACTAGACGACGCAGCCGACGCGTCGAACCTCGACGCTGTCGCCACCTCGACGGCAACCATCGATTTCTCGCAATATCCCGATGCGCACGGGCGCTTCGGCGATTACGGCGGCATCTACGTCGCCGAGACGCTGATGCAGCCTATTGCCGAACTCACTGCGGCGTATGCCAAGCTGCGCAGCGACCCCGAGTTCATCGCGGAACTCGATCGCGATCTCAAGTACTACGTCGGCCGGCCGAGCCCGATCTATCACGCCGAGCGCCTGTCGAAGAAGGTCGGCGGCGCGCAGATCCTGCTCAAACGCGAAGACCTCAATCACACGGGCGCGCACAAGATCAACAACACGATTGGCCAGGCGCTCGTCGCGAAGCGCATGGGCAAGCGCCGCATCATTGCCGAGACCGGCGCGGGCCAGCATGGCGTTGCGAGCGCAACCGTCGCCGCGCGCATGGGCCTCGAATGCGTCGTCTACATGGGTGCGGTCGACATCGAGCGGCAGAAGATCAACGTCTATCGCATGAAGCTGCTCGGTGCCGAGGTGGTGCCAGTCACGTCTGGATCGAAGACGCTCAAGGACGCGCTCAACGAAGCGATGCGCGACTGGGTCACGAACGTCGAGAACACGTTCTACATCATCGGCACGGTCGCCGGGCCGCATCCGTATCCGATGATGGTGCGCGACTTCAACGCGATCGTCGGTCGCGAGGCGCGCGCGCAGATGCTTGAACAGTACGGCAGACTGCCGGACACACTCGTCGCCTGTGTCGGTGGCGGATCGAATGCGATCGGCTTGTTTCATGCGTTCCTCGGCGACCGCGGCGTCGCGATCGTCGGTGCCGAAGCCGCGGGCGACGGCATCGAGACGGGCCGACATGCCGCGTCGCTCGCCGCGGGCCGCCCGGGCGTGCTGCACGGCAACCGCACCTACGTGATCTGCGATGACAACGGCCAGATCACGGAGACACATTCGATTTCGGCCGGACTCGACTATCCCGGCGTAGGCCCCGAACACGCCTGGCTCAAGGACACCGGACGCGCGACTTACGCCGGCATCACCGATGAGGAGGCGCTCGCGGCGTTCCACGAACTCGCGCGCACGGAGGGCATCCTCGCGGCGCTCGAGTCGAGCCATGCGGTTGCGCAAGGCATGAAAATTGCGCGCGACATGCCGAAGGACAAGCTCGTCCTCGTCAATCTTTCCGGGCGCGGCGACAAGGACGTGCACACGATCGCGGCGCGCGAGGGAATCACTTTGTGACCACGGCGACCTACGGATCCGTCCAGGCGCATCCCCAGCGCGACAATCGATCGCGCTACATCGACCTGATGCAGCGTTGCCTGCTTGGGCTGCTCTACGAGGATCCGGCGCAGGATCCGTGGAGCGACGGTGCGTTCAATCGCGAGCAACGCCTGTATGGTCGCGACTGGCCGCTGCGCGCGCATTCGATGATCGGCAAGTTGCGCATGGACAATCTCGGTTCCGCCGTCGAGCACGTGTTGTCGCATGCGATCCCCGGCGACTTCATCGAGACGGGCGTCTGGCGCGGCGGCGCCTGCATCTTCATGCGGGCGATTCTCGCGGCGCACGGCGTACGCGACCGCGTCGTCTGGTGCGCGGATTCGTTCGCCGGCCTGCCGAAGCCGAACGCGGCGCTCTATCCCGCGGATGCGGGCGACGAGCACCACACGCACACGCAGTTGGCCATATCCCTGGAGGAGGTGCGGTCCAACTTCGAGCGTTACGGCCTGCTCGACGAGCAGGTGCGCTTTCTCAAGGGATGGTTCAAGGACACGCTATGCGCGGCGCCGATCGAGCGGCTCGCTCTGCTGCGTCTCGACGGCGACATGTACGAGTCGACGATGGATGCGTTGAACGCGTTGTACGCGAAGGTCTCGGTCGGCGGCATCGTGATCGTCGACGACTACGGCGCGGTCGCGTCCTGCAAGCAGGCGGTTGCCGACTTTCGCGCGGAACACCACATCGACGATCCGATCACGGACATCGACGGCATCGGCGCATGGTGGATGAAGCGCGCATGACGCCCCCTTCGCTGCCGAGCCTGTTCGATCGCGTACGCATCGTCACGGTGCGGCCGCCGAACTACGCACACAGCGCCGCTTTTGACGAACTCGGCGTCACGTTACATGCGGCGTTTGCCGCGCTCGGCGCGCAAGTCGACGCCAGCGTCAACCAGACGATAGGCAACGAGGGTATCAACATCGTCCTCGGCGCCCACCTCGTCGCGCCGAAGGTCGCGTTGCCTTCGAACTGCGTGATCGTCAATCTCGAGCAGATGGGTACGGGGTATTTCGCCAAGGAATACTACGTCGAAGTGCTGAAGCGCCATCCGGTGCTCGACTATTCGGCGCGCAACGTCGCGAGGATCAGGGAGCTGACCGGCAATCCATACGTTCGTCAGTTCAAGATCGGTTATGCGCCCGAACTGACGCGCATCGCGTCTGTGGCGAAACAGGACGTCGATGTGCTGTTCTACGGCGTCGTCAACGAGCGGCGCAAGGCGATTCTCGATGCGCTCGTCGCCGCGGGGCTCGTCGTGCACGCGCTGCCCGGCGTCTACGGCCGCGAGCGCGACGCGTGGATCGCGCGCAGCAAGGTCGTGCTGAACATCCACTACTACGAGGATAAGATCCACGAGCTCGTGCGTACCTCGTATCTGCTCGCGAACCACAAGGCGATCGTCAGCGAATGCGACGATGAGACCGAGATCGACGAGGACGTCCGCGCAGCGCTCGTTGCGGTGCCGTACGACAAGCTCGTCGAGACCTGCGTTGCGCTCGTGCGCGACGATGCGCGCCGGAAGAAGGTGGAGCAGGCCGGATTCGAGCGCTTCGCGCGTCGCAAGCAGGCGCCATTGCTGCTCGAGGCGCTGCAGGGGCTCTCACAGCCGCTGCCGCGACGCATCAACCTCGGCAGCGGCAAGGCTTTCGATCCCGAACGGCTCAACATCGACATCGACGCGAAGTGGAATCCGGACATCGTCGGCGATCTCTGCGCGGCGGATGGTCTGGGCCAGCTCTTCTTCAGCCGCCGGCATGGCCTCGTGCGACTGCGGCCCGGCGACTTCGACGAGATCAGCACGATCGATGTGCTCGAACACGTGCCGGACCTCGTCACGATGATGACGCACTGTCTCGCCCTGCTGCGCGTGGGCGGGACGATGCGCATCGTCGTGCCGTATGACCTTTCCTGGGGCGCGTGGCAGGATCCGACGCACATCCGCGCGTTCAACGAGCGCAGTTGGCTCTACTATACCGACTGGCATTGGTATCTCGGCTGGACCGAGGCGCGCTTCGACGTCAAGGAGATGGGCATGAAGCTCAGCGCGGTCGGCGAGGCGCTACGCCAGCGCGGCGTCGCCGGCGACGAGTTGTTTCGCACGCCGCGAGCCGTCGACGAGATGCAGGTCGTGCTCGCCAAGCGGCCGTGCACCGACGCGGAGACGCAGCAAGCGAACGCGCATCTCGGCGGCGCGCGCGGAGCGCAGGCGTGAGCCACGAAATTCCACACGCCGCCGTAAAGGCCGCGCGCTGGCGGTTTGCTGTAGCCGTCTGCGTGGCGTGGCGCGAGCGCGCGACGAATCCTCCCAGATCAGCCCTTTTTGACTGCCACCTCGATCCGCCCCTGAACCCGACGCGCCCCACATGAATCGTATCGACCAACGTTTCGCCGATCTCAAAGCCGCGGGCCGCACCGGCCTCATTCCGTTCATTACGGCTGGCGATCCATCGATTGAAGGCGTCGTGCCGTTGATGCATGCACTCGTCGCTGCCGGCGCCGATCTCATCGAGCTCGGCGTGCCGTTCTCCGACCCGATGGCCGATGGACCCGTGATCCAGCACTCGAGCGAGCGCGCGCTTGCCCGCGGCGTCGGGCTCGGGCAGATTCTCGCCTGGGTCGCCGAATTTCGCGGCCAGGACAAGAACACGCCCATCGTGCTGATGGGTTATCTCAACCCGGTCGAGATCCACGGCTATGCGCGTTTCGCGAGCGAAGCGGTCACCGCCGGCGTTGACGGCGTACTGCTCGTCGACTGCCCGCTCGAGGAGTCGCAGACGATCAAACCCCTCGCCGATGCCGGTCTGCGGCGCATATTTCTCGCCGCGCCCACGACGAGCGAGGACCGTCTCCAGGGAGTGTGTGCCGCGGCGAGTGGATTTCTATACTATGTCTCATTCAGCGGCGTGACCGGGGCGAATCGATTGAATCTCGAGCCTGTGCGCGAGCGCGTGTCGGCGATCAAGCGGCGGACGAACGTTCCGGTCGCGGTCGGGTTCGGTGTGCGCGATCCGGCCTCTGCGTCGGCGATCGCAGCGTTTGCCGATGCGGTAGTCATCGGCAGCGCGCTCGTCGAGCATTTGGTGAACTCCGCGGGGTCCGGCGCGGTCTCAAACGATACCGTCGTGCGTTCGGCTCACGAGTTTCTTGCTCCGATTCGCCGCGCGCTGGACGCACGAACCACCCCGCATGCCGCGTGAAATCCCCGGCAGCGGTGCCGACGACGCCTCGAGCGAAGGCGCGTTGGCGCCTGCCGACGGCACCGAACTGAAGACATCCGACGAAGACAGAGACGACGACGAAATGAGCTGGCTACAAAAACTGATGCCGTCGCGCATCCGAACCGAAGGCACGACGTCCAAGGGCAAGGTGCCCGAAGGGCTCTGGGGCAAGTGCGAAGGCTGCGGTGCCGTGCTGTACGGCCCCGAGCTCGAACGCAACCTGCAGGTCTGCCCGAAGTGCGGGCATCATCATTACATCGCGGCGCGCAAGCGTCTCGCCGCGTTGTTCGACGAGAACACGGGCGATGAGCTGTTTGCTTCACTCGAGCCCGTCGATGCGCTGAAGTTCAAGGATTCGAAGACCTACAAGGCGCGTGTCGCCGCTGCGCAGAAGAACACGGGCGAGAAGGACGCGCTGATCGCGATGCGCGGCAAGCTCAAGGAACGGCCGCTTGTCGCGGTCGCCTTCGAGTTTGCGTACATGGGCGGATCGATGGGCTCGGTCGTCGGTGAGAAATTCACGCTCGCGGCAGAGCATGCGCTCGAACACCGCATCCCATTCGTGTGCTTTTCTGCCACCGGCGGCGCACGCATGCAGGAAGGCCTGTTTTCGCTGATGCAGATGGCGAAAACGTCGGCTGCGCTTGCGCGCCTGCGCGGCGCGGGCGTGCCGTACATCTCGGTGCTGACCGATCCCACGACCGGCGGCGTCTCCGCGAGCCTCGGCATGCTCGGCGATATCAACATCGGCGAGCCCAAGGCGCTGATCGGCTTTGCGGGACCCCGCGTGATCGAACAGACCGTGCGCGAGACCTTGCCGGAAGGCTTTCAGCGTTCCGAATTCCTCGTCGAGCATGGCGCGCTCGATCTCATCGTCGACCGCCGCGAAATGCGCGACAAGCTCGCTTCGTTGTTCGGCTTGTTGATGCGCCAGCAACGCGCTGCGTAAACACGCGGCGTGGAGGAGAGCGCGGCGCAGAAGGGCGTCGCAAGACGCCTCGGTGGCTGCTCAGGCGGCGCGTAACGCGCCGTATTTGCGCAGGCGCTCGTAGCGCTGCTGCAACAGCTTGCCGGGTTCGAGCGGGGCGAGGCTGTCGAGCTGCGCGAGCAGCACGGCCTTCAGGCGGATCGCCATGTTGCGCGGGTCGCGGTGCGCGCCGCCGAGCGGTTCGCGCAGCACCTTGTCGATCAATCCCAGCTCGAGCAGTCGCGTAGCGGTGAGACCAAGCGCCTCCGCAGCCTCACGCGCCTTGTCGGCGCTCTTCCACAGGATCGACGCGCAGCCCTCGGGGGATATCACCGAGTAGGTCGAATACTGCAGCATGTTCGTGACGTCGCCGACGCCGATCGCGAGCGCGCCGCCCGAACCGCCTTCGCCGATGACCGTGCAGACGATGGGCACCTTGAGCTCGGCCATCTCCAGCAGATTGCGCGCGATCGCTTCGGACTGGCCGCGTTCCTCGGCGCCGACGCCCGGATACGCGCCGGGCGTGTCGATGAAGGTCAGAATCGGCAGCGAGAAGCGCTCGGCCATCTGCATGAGGCGCAGCGCCTTGCGATAACCCTCGGGGCGCGGCATGCCGAAATTGCGGCGGATCTTCGTCTTCGTGTCGCGGCCTTTCTGGTGGCCGATGACGACGACCGCACGGCCGTCGATGCGCGCGAGGCCGCCGACGATCGCGGCATCGTCCGCGAAGGTGCGGTCGCCCGCGAGTTCGTGGAACTCCTCGCAGATCGTCTGCACGTAGTCGAGCGTGTAGGGTCTGGCCGGATGCCGCGCGAGCTGCGCGACCTGCCACGGCGTCAGGTTCTTGAAGATGTCCGCGGTCTTGCGCTTGAGCTTGTCCTTGAGCCGCGAAACTTCCTCCTCGATGTTGAACGCCTGCCCGTGGCTCGCTGAGCGCAGCTCCTGGATCTTCGCGTCCAGTTCGGCAATCGGTTGTTCGAAATCGAGAAAATTCGGATTCATGAATCGCAATGCGGGGCGCAGGACGCGCAAGGTTGCGGATTATAGCGAATGGCGCACGCTAGAGGCCCAAACGGCGGAAATCCGGCGAAATTCAGTGACGGGGTCGATGAAAGGGCGCGAACGCCTGGCGGAGTCGCCGAATGACGCTACGAGCTCGCGATCGGCTTGCTGAGCACGAGCTCGGTGTTGAGCACGCCGGGCAGCGCCTCCAGCGTGCGCTTGAGGTCGGCGCTCGCCCGCACGCGCCATTCGCTGCCGAGTTCGAGCTCGGCACGCCCGTCGGCGTTGCCGTAGGACAGGCGCAGCGGCGTCTTGCCGCCCGTATGGCCCGCGAGACTGCTGCGCAGGCGTGCGACGAACGAGGCGTCGACGCCGTTCAGCTTGACGCGCAGCAGGCGCGCCTGGCGCTCGCAGGCGGCGTTAAGCGTCGAGACGCGCCGCGCGCGCAGCTGGAAGCCGCCCGAGTACTCGTCGAGCGACAGGCCGCCTTCGACCACGAGCATCGCGTCGCGCGTGAGCAGCGCGCGGAATTCGGTGTAGACCTCGCGGAACAGACTCACTTCGATGCGACCGCTCCAGTCCTCGAGCTGCACGAACGCCATCGAGTCGCCGCGGTTGCGCTGGCTCGTGACCATGCCCGCGACGACGAACGGCTGATCGTTGAAGCGGCCGCGGCGCTGTTCGGGCGGCGGCGGCTTGTACAGGCGCGCGATCTCGCCGATCGGCGCGTCCGCGAGCTGCACGAGCAGTTCGCGCCAGGCCTCGGTCGGGTGGCCCGACAGGTAGTGCCCGAGCGTTTCGCGTTCGCCGACGAGCCGCTGCTGCAGTGGCCATTCCGCGACGACAGTTAATGGGGTCAGGTTCATTTTCTTGCTGGAAAATGAACCTGACCCCATTGCGATCATCGAGAACATGTCGTTCTGGCCGGTCTCGGCGTCGCGCGCCTGTTGCTCTGCCGCCTTCATCGCCTCGGGCACTTGCACCATCAACGAGGCGCGGTTCGGACCCAGCGAGTCGAGCGCGCCCGACAGCACGAGCGCCTCGAGCACGCGTTTGTTGAGCTTGTGCGGGTCGACGCGGCGACAGAAGTCGGCAAGGTCTGCGAACACGCCATTGCGTTCGCGCTCCGCGGCGATGTTTTCGCAGACCGCGCGACCGACGCCCTTGATCGCGCCGAGGCCGTAGCGAATGCTGCCGTCGTCCTCGGCTTCGAATTGGTAGCCCGACGCGTTCGCATCGGGTGGTCGCACGACGAGCTGCATCGCACGTGCCTCGTCGAGGAACGTCACGACCTTGTCGGTGTTATCCATGTCGGACGAGAGCACGGCCGCCATGAACTCGGCCGGGTAGTGCACCTTGAGCCAGGCGGTCTGATAGGCGACCAAGGCGTACGCGGCCGCGTGCGACTTGTTGAAGCCGTAGCCCGCGAACTTCTCCATGAGGTCGAAGATCGCGTCGGCCTTGCCGGCGCTCAATCCATTGACGGCAGCGCCTTCGCGGAAGATCTCGCGCTGCTTGGCCATCTCGGCCGGATTCTTCTTGCCCATCGCGCGGCGCAGCAGGTCGGCGCCGCCGAGTGAGTAGCCGCCGACGATCTGCGCCATCTGCATGACCTGTTCCTGATAGACCATGATGCCGTAGGTCTCGGACAGGACGGGTTCGACGCGCGGATCGGGATACTCGATCGCCTCGGTGCCGTGCTTGCGCTTGCAGAAACTCGGAATCAGGTCCATCGGACCCGGGCGGAACAGCGAGACGAGCGCGATGATGTCCTCGAAGCGGTCGGGCTTCGCATCCTTGAGCATGCCCTGCATGCCGCGCGACTCGAGCTGGAACACGGCGACCGTCTGCGCCTTCTTCAGCAGCGTGTAGACGCCCGCGTCGTCGAGCGGCAGCAGCGCGATGTCGATCGGCGCTTCGCCTTTGCGCGAACGCCGCGCGTTGATCGCCTTGACCGCCCAGTCGATGATCGTCAGCGTGCGCAGGCCGAGGAAGTCGAACTTGACGAGGCCGATCGCCTCGACGTCGTCCTTGTCGAACTGCGTGACGACGCCGTCGCCGCCGCCTTCCGAATAGAGCGGTGCGAAATCGGTCAGCGCGCTCGGTGCGATGACGACGCCGCCCGCGTGCTTGCCGGCGTTGCGCGTGAGGTCTTCGAGATTGATCGCGAGATCGACGAGGTCGCGCACCTCGTCGTCGGTCTCGTAGAGATCACGGAAGTCGGCGGCGATGCGCTCGGGCTCCTTGCGCGACTTCTCGCTGCGGCCGAGTGCATCCTCGAGCGTGAGGTCGAGCGGCCGCATCGGAATGAGCTTGGCGATCTTGTCGACGTGGCCGTAGCTCATGCCGAGCACGCGACCGGAGTCGCGCAGCACGGCCTTCGCGGCCATCGTGCCGTAGGTGATGATCTGACTGACCTTGTCGCGGCCGTACTTCCGCGCAACGTAGTCGATCACGGCGTCGCGACCGTCCATGCAGAAGTCGACGTCGAAGTCGGGCATCGACACGCGTTCGGGGTTGAGGAAGCGTTCGAACAGCAGGCCATAGCGCAGCGGGTCGAGGTCCGTGATGCCGAGGCTCCAGGCGACGACCGAGCCCGCGCCCGAGCCGCGGCCCGGGCCGACCGGGATGCCGTTCTGCTTCGCCCAGCCGATGAAGTCCGCGACGATGAGGAAGTAGCCCGGAAAGCCCATCTTGACGATGACGTCGAGTTCGCGGTCGAGGCGCGTGGCGTAGTCGTCGTGCGTGAAGCCCTCCGCGAGCGCGTGCTTCGCAAGCCGTGCCTCGAGACCTGTGCGTGATTGCGCGCGGATGAAGGAATCGATCGTCTCGCCGGCGGGCACCGGGAATTCCGGCAGGTAGTATTTGCCCAGCGAAAGTTCGAGATTGCAGCGCTTGGCGATCTCGACGCTGTTCTCGAGCGCCTCGGGCAGGTCGGCAAAGAGCTGCGCCATCTCCACCGCGGACTTCAGGTATTGCTCGGGCGTGTAGTCGCGCGGACGCTTCGGATCGGCGAGCAGGCGGCCCTGGTGGATGCAGACGCGCGCTTCGTGTGCCTCGAAGTCTTCGCGCGTGAGGAAGCGCACGTCGTTGGTCGCGACGACCGGGCAGTCGAGCCGCGCAGCGTGCGGCAGCACCGCGTCGATGAACTGCGCCTCGTCCGCATGGCCCGTGCGCGTCAGCTCGAAGTACCAGCGGTCGTGAAAATGCTCCAGCCAGCCACGCGTGCACCTCTCGGCCGCTTCGGTCTTGTCCGCGAGCAGCAGCTGGCCGACATCGCTCTGGCGGCCGGCGAGCGCGATGAGGCCCGTGCTCGTTCCGGCAAACCATTCTGGCTGCGCGATCGCGTGGTCGCCGTGGCGGCCCTCGAGGTAGGCCCGCGAAATGAGCTTGGCGAGGTTGAGATACCCCGCGCGGTTCTGGCACAGCACGGTCAGGCGCGTTGGTCGCGCGGCATCGTCGGCGTTCGCGATCCAAAGATCCGCTCCGGCGATGGGCTTCACGCCGTTCGCCTCCGCGGCGCGATAGAACTTCACGAGCGCGAACAGATTGCTCTGGTCGGTCAGTGCGAGCGCCGGCTGCTCGAGTTCCACGGCGCGGCTGATCAGATTCGGGTGCGAGCCCGCCTTCGCCGGATCGCCGTATTCGGGCTTTTCGGGCAGGCGGATCGTCGAATCGAGCAGCGAGAAGTCGCTGTGGATGTGGAGGTGGACGAAGCGGGTCATCTGCCCGCTATTCTAGCCGCTGGACGGGCGGGTGCCGAAGCGGAAATCGCCCTGGATCGTCGGCGGCAGCGCCCGAGCATGTCGCCAGGGCTGGCTGGCGTCGAAAGCGCTAGAACGCGAGATTCATCTGCTTGACCGGCATGAAACTACGCCGATGCAGGATGCAGGGCCCGAGCCGCTCGATCGCGGCGAAGTGTTCGGCCGTCGCGTAGCCCTTGTGCTTCGCGAAACCGTAGCCCGGGTGCTCGGCGTCCATCGCGGTCATGAGCCGGTCGCGCGCGACCTTGGCGAGGATGGATGCAGCGCTGATCACGGGTTCGAGCGCGTCGCCATCGACGATCGCGCGCGCGGCGCACGGCAGCTGCCGCGGCAGCTGATTGCCGTCGATCAGCGCCATGCCTGGCAGCGGCGAAAGCTGTGACAGCGCGCGCGCCATACCGAGCAGAGTCGCCTGCAGGATGTTGATGCGGTCGATCTCGTCGACGGCGATCTCGACGACGCTGAAGGCCAGCGCGCGTTCGCGAATGCGCGCGTCGAGCTTCTCCCGCTGCTTGAGATTCAGCACCTTCGAATCGGCGAGCCCGTTGATGCGCGGCTTGCCCGGATCGAAAATCACCGCCGCGACGACGACGGGGCCCGCGAGCGGTCCGCGGCCCGCCTCATCGACGCCCGCGACGAGCAAGCGCTCGAGCGTCGCGCTCACGGACGGGAGACCTGAGCGCCGGTTCGGCGCATTGCCGTGGCAGCGCAGGAAGAACGCCGGTTCATTCGTGCAATGCACCGAGCTGGTAGAAGATGTAGTTCTGATACGAGTCGAGGATCATCTTCTTCGCGCAATTGAGATAGAAGCCGCCGCAGCGTTCGCGCATGAGCGCATTGGCTTCGAAGAACGCGTTCTTTTTCACGCCGGCCGCATCGAGGATCAGCGACGGCGCGAAGCTCAGATCCATCTCGGCCTCGCCGTATTTGCGCGCCGTCGGATAGTTCGTCTTGAGCATATAGTACGTGATGAAGTTCGGATCGCCGGCGCTCGTCGGCAGATTTTTTTCGAGGCCGCGCATCGCGCCGTCGAACGAGGGCTGGTGATCGCCGAAATGGAACAGCAGCGCGGGGCGGTCGCCATCGAGCAGCTTCTTCTCGAGGTCGCCCATTGCGATGTCGGAACCGTTGAGCCGGTTCAGATAGTTGCCGAGGTTGAGGTTCAGCCACTCGTCGAGCGCCTTCGGCTTGAACTTGCCCGCGAGCAGGGGCTTGTCGTAAGGCGGCGACAGCGTCTTCAGCGGCGTCATGTGCGGGCCGTGTTGGCGCAGCGTCAGCATCATCACGAAGAGCGGCTGCTTGCCGTTGATCTTCTTTTCCTTGTCGTAGATCTGGCTGAACACCTGGAAGAGGTCGCTGTCGGAAGACTCCCAGGACAAACCGTAGTCCTGGCCATCGTAGAACGCGTCGAAGCCGTAGTTCTCGTAGGCATTGCGCGCGTTGATGAAATTGCCCGACATCGGATAGACCGCGATCGTGCGATAGCCCGCGTCGTGGAGCACGCGCGGCATCGTGTAGCTCACGCGCGGCGCGAGGTTGTACGGCGCGTAGAGGCCCGCGTCGCCGAAACTCTGGTGGTCGAGCCCCGTCATCAAGGCAAATTCGCTCGTCCAGGTGCCGCCGCCCCAGACGTGCACGGTCAGGTAGCCATGCGCGCGCGTGCGTCCGTCCGGCACGAACATCTTGCGCTTGCACTCGGGCACCGTGCAGATCTTGAGCATCGCGGGATCGTAGGTACTCTCCTCGAGCACGGCGACGATGTCGGGATGCTCCTGCGCATTCTTGAACGGCGTCGCGGGTGCGCAGGCGCTCGCGGTCGCGGTCGCGCAATGTGGCGGGTTTTCACCGTCCGCCTGCGTCCACTGCAGACCGCTCGTCTCGGCGACGAAGGGCGGCACGACGACTTGAGTTTGATAGAACGAGGTATAGAAGTCGGTGATGTAGCTCTTGTCGTTCATCGCCTGCCACATGCCTTTCTCGAACACGGCGGCGAACGGCCCGCGTGGCCAGGCGGCGAGCAACAGTACGGTGATCGCAACGAGCGCGCCGCCCGCGCGGGCGTAGCGCCGGCGTGGCCGCGCGATGCCCTCGAGCAGCGTCGGCCGGTCCCAGCGCCAGGCGAGTGTGAGCAGCGTCGGGATGAGGATCGCTGCGCTGACGATCGCGATCATGATCGGCGGATAGCGCGTCGCGACTTCGAGCAGGTCGCGGTTGACGAAGTAGACGAGGTCGGGCGCGAGCAGCGGCGTCGTCAGGTAGTGGAATTTCATGTAACTCGAAATCAGCACGCCGCCGAAGATCACGACGGCCAGCCCGAGCGCGAAGACCGGCCTGCGCGTGAGCATCGCCACGAGCGTGATGAACGCGAGCACTAGCGTCAGGGAGAACAGACATTCGATGGCCGTCGCCTCGCTCAGCGGCCCGAGAACGACGAGGGCGAGGAAGGCGATGAGGACGACGATGGCGAACAGCTTGCTTCGGCGCGGCAGCGCCTTGTACGTGGACAGCGCAATCAAGTTGGCGAATCCTCGCGCGAACCGATCGCTGCCGGACCGATGCTTGCGGTCGCGGTCGCGGTCGCCCGGCGGACGTAGCGATGCGGCGATTCCCGCAAATGCGGCAGGGCCGCTTTCGCTATCGCAACGAACGACATGGAATGTTCAACCCCTCGGGGAGCGCTGGCACCGCGCAACGTTACGGCGCGACGGGCCGGCGCGTCAACGAAAGTCGTTGCTGCGATGCGAAAGCGTTCATCTGCCAGCATGCCATTCCGTTGGCGCATCGAGCATTGCCGCGATGGCCGCCGCTGCATCGTGCGCCGCTTCGCCGCGCAGAGAGTCGTGGATGCGTTCGAACTCACGCTCGGTCTCCCCCGGCAACGCGCGCGCGCGCAGCATCGGCGTGAGCGCCGATGCCAGCGCGGCCGGCGTACAAGCGTCCTGCATCAGCTCGGGAACGACGGTCTTGCCCGCGAGGATGTTCGGCAGCGAGTAGACGTCGGTGCGCAGCATGCCGAGGCCCTTGACGATGCGATGCGTCCAGGGCGCGATGCGATAGGCGACGACCATCGGTCGTTTCGCAAGCATCGCCTCGAGCGCGGCCGTCCCTGACGCGAGCAGTACTGCGTCGGCGGCGATCATCGCTGCATGCGCGCGGCCGTCGAGCACGCGCACGTGGGATTGCGCATCGAGCGGGCTTCCCCAGGTCGCGGAGAGCTGCTGCTCGAAAGCGGCGCGGCATTGTGAATTCGCCATCGGCGCCAGCAACTCCAGAGCGGCAAATTGCGCTTTCAGCAGGCTCGCGGCATCGAGAAAATCGCGACCGAGACGAGCGATTTCACCGAGGCGACTGCCGGGCAGGATCGCGAGCACGAGTGCGTCTTCGTCGAGCCCGAGCGCGTGCCGCGCCGCCGCACGATCGGGATGCACCGGCAGCGATCGGGCGAGCGGATGGCCGACGAACCGCGCCGCCACGCCGTGGCGCGCGTAGATCGCCGGCTCCATCGGGAACAGGCAGAGTACGAGATCCGCGCTGCGGCCGATCTTCTGCGCACGCTTCTCGCGCCATGCCCAGACCGAAGGGCTCACGTAGTGCGCAGTCTTGACGCCGGCGCGCTTGAGCTTGCGTTCGAGGCCGAGATTGAAATCGGGCGCATCGATGCCGATGAACACCGCCGGCCGCGCCCGCAGCGTACGCGCGAGCACGTCGCGACGCAGCGCGAGCAGCTGCGGTAGATGCCGCAGCACTTCGACGAGGCCCATCACGGCGAGGCGTTCGGCCGGATACCACAGCTCCATTCCTGCGGCTTGCATGCGCGGACCGCCGACACCCGCGAACTGCGCGTGCGGATAGCGCGCGCGCAGTCCCGCGATCAGATCCGCGCCGAGCAGGTCGCCGGAGGCTTCGCCGGCAACGAGCACGAAGAGCCGGGATTCGGGACTCGGGACGCGGGACTGGGAGAGCCGGGGCTCGGGCCTCGGAATTCCGGACTCGGGAGGAGCTGGGTTGCTCATGACGTCAGCACGTTACCTTACCGGACTCTCACGCATAAGGACGAGTGCTGTTGAATGGGGGAGTCGTTGCTGCGCATGTGTCGGCGATAGGTTCTTGGCGGCATCAAAAAATTGCGCGACGGCACTTGCGCCGGCATGACCCATATTCGACGCTCTGCCCGAGCCCCGAGCCCCGAGCCCCGAGCCCCGAGCCCCGAGCCCCGAG